>Ga0182015_10003186_pt1 | contig 18717 bp, 14 predicted proteins | sample 712P3MmetaG_FD_120478 | JGI IMG/M metagenome (GOLD analysis project Ga0182015, IMG submission 120478) | Permafrost microbial communities from Stordalen Mire, Sweden - 712P3M metaG | ecosystem: Environmental > Terrestrial > Soil > Wetlands > Permafrost | place: Sweden: Stordalen | collected...
ACCTCAAGTCGGCGTTGCCCGAGGAGTTGCAAACGCTGCTGCGGGTGATTGAGGCCGGGCAGGGGTAGCGCGCGGGGCGAGAGCTCGGCGCTCAATTTGCCGATCGGCTCCACGCGCGGGCAGCAAATCGCATTCCTCATTTGGGAAAGTTTCTCCCATGCTGGGCGCATTCTTCATTTCATAGAAACATTTCATCGCTTCTCCCTCTGCTCGTTTCGCCCCCATGCCCCGATACCGATTCGGGTGAGGCTGGCCGCCGCCCCGCTCCGGCTTTCACGCATTGCACGCCGTCCTGTCTTCCTTTGTCCCAACTTACTGCGCCTCAGGTTCAAAGCCCAAAATGGGCATGCCCATGTTCGTCACTTCCAATAACAAGGGAGATACCTAATTATCCAGGTTACGCCGCCGATACCACAAATAGCCGAGGATGTGCGACGGACCGACATAGTTATGACTTACTAAGTCGCTCCTGTTCACAGACCCGGAAATCCAGGCCGCACGTCGTAACCGGCGACGGAAGGAATCGCTTGAGCCTCCAGGGTCTGAGCCATTTCCGCATCCAGGAAACGCACGTCGGCGCATCGTCGGGAGTTGCTCATGATGCAACATCGCATTTTCTGGCCTCTGGCGCTGGTTGCCGCGTCCATCGGCACCTTCGGCCTGACCGCCGTGGCCCAAACCCCGGAGCCTCCAGCCAGGATCACTACCTCTGGCAAACCTTCTGCCGCCACTACCCAGGACCTCGAGCAGCTCCGCCAGACGATGGACGAGCAGAACCGTCTCGCACAAAAGCGCCTCGACCAGATCGAGCAGCAGAATCAGGAACTCGTCCGCCAACTCCGCGCCGCTGAAGATCAGTTGTCGCAGGCCGAGCAGCAGATCGACCAGCACAGCGACGCCGCGACCCCGCAGGTCGCAGCACTTCAGGCCGCTGTCTCCTCGCTCCAGTCCACGCAGAAAGCCGCCGCGGCTTACCTCGAGCAGCAGAAGAAACTCGATCCGGAACGTAACTTCCCGTCTGCCCTTCGCTATCGCGGCGTCACCATCGTTCCTGGCGGCTTCTTCGCAGCCGAGGCTCTCTATCGCAGCCATGCGGAAAACGCCGACATCAACACCTCCTGGGCCAGCATTCCCTGGGACGCGCAAACCATGTCCCACCTCAGCGAATTTCGCGCCAGCGCGCGTCAGACCCGGCTTAGCCTGCGTGCCTCCGGGCCGGCCGGCAGCGCCACCATTACCGGTTACTTCGAAACCGACTTCCTTGCCAGTGGAACCGGCGCCAGCGAGCAACAAACCAACGGTTACAGCAACCGCGTCCGCCAGATGTGGGGCCGCGTACAGTTCCCCAATGGCTGGACCTTTGCAGGAGGCCAGATGTGGTCCCTGCTTACCGTGAACCGCGTCGGCATCGAGAACCTTACGGAGTACGCTCCGGGGCTCGTCGACGGCACCATCCTTCCCGGCTTCGATTACGCGCGTCAAACCAGCTTCCGGGTTACGAAAAACTTCGCCAGCTACAGGACCACTGCGGCCTTCTCCGCGGAAAATGCCGCTACCGTAGGAGTTACTCCAGCCAACGTTCCCGCCGCTATCACCGCGGTCCTTTCCGGTCTGGCCACTACGGGAACCGGCATCATGGCCAACACAACTTACTCCACCAACGTCGCGCCCGATCTGATCGCGAAACTCGCCTTCGATCCCCGCTTCGGACACTTCGAGGTCAAGGCGATCGGCCGCACCTTCCGCGATCGGCTGGTCTCAACCGCCAAGATACCGGGAAAAAACAATACCCTCCTCGACGGCTCCTTCGGCGCAGCCGCCTACCTTCCCGTCTTCACCAATAAGGTCAGCTACCTCGCCGAGGCCATGTGGGGTGCGGACGGCCGCTATGGAGCAACCGGCACCGATGTCATTGTGGAACCCAACGGTGCACTCTCCGCCGAAAAGTCGATCCATGGCATCACTGGGATCGAAGTTCATCCTACGTCGCGGTTTGATGGCTATGCCTACGGTTCGGAGGAGTACCTGCCCCGCGACTACGGCTACGGTCTCAAAACCATCAACAATTCCAACTGCTTTGCCGAAGCTACATACTCCTGCTCGGCCAGCCTCAAAGCTATGGAGACTGGCGCCGCCGGCTTCTGGTATCGGTTCTATAAAGGACCGAGCGGAACCGTGCAGTTCGGCATGGATTACGTCTATGCCCTCAAGGAAGCGTGGTCCGGCGTCGGCGGCGCTCCTCGGGGAATCGATAACGTCATGGAGTCTTCCTTCCGCTACTACCTTCCTTAACTCTAACTTCGGCCTCCGGCAACCGTCGGAGGCCGATTACTTATTTCCTTCTTTCTTCCACAATTGTCCGCATTTGGGACAGTAACTCCCCCGCCAGTACTTCATGGGCATGGCATAGTTCGGCTCCGACAATATAATCGGCTGAAATAGAGGAGGCTTTACACCTCCTCTGTTTTTGTTTGTCGCGCAGTGCGAATTTCAGTTAGCCCAAATTTGCCACTTGCGCGTCCAATCAACATGAAAGGCGTGCCCGTGCTCTTCTCCTCTGGAACTCGAAATGCCATCCTCGCAGCTGCCTGTTTCGGGGCTGTTGCTTCCACTTACTCTCAGCCCATCCCCCCTTCCACTGCTATCCCCGTCGTCCTTACTCGGTCCGTCGCCGCGGGACAATCGAAGCCGGGGGATGTCGTCAGCGCGAAAACCATCCAGACCGTCTTTTTCCCCGACGGCCATGTGCTACCCGCCGGTACCGCACTCACCGGACATGTCGTGGCATCGGTTCCCATCGTCTTTGACTCCACTCCCTACGCGACCCAGAATCCCTCCGTGCTTTCCATCCACTTCGACAGCATTGCCGCGAACGGTTCCACGATTCCCGTCATCCTCTCGGCGCGCGCCATCGCCGGCCCCGTCGCCTCCCACGAAGCCACAATCCCGCGCTACGCCGATGAAAGCGACTGGTCGGGCACTCTGATTCTCATCGGAGGGGAAACCACTGCACCGCTCGAAAGAACCGTTCAGTCTTCCGATGGAGACGCGACCGGTTACAAACGCAAAGAGGGTATTTTCGCGCGGCTTCTCTCCGCCAGCAGCATCAATCCGGACTCCGACGCCCGCTGCGAAGCCACCAACACCGAGCAGTCGGTCGGTATCTTCTCGGCCGATGCCTGCGGAGCCTATGGGTTGAACACGGTCTCCCTTATCGGTAACGGAATCGGGCAAGACGGAACCTTCGTCCTCGAATCGCACCAGCGCTCGGTCCAACTCTACGCCGGGACCACCGCGCTCCTCCAGGTTATGCCCCTCTAACCTAACCTGCGCTACGTTCTTCCCTAACCGCAGCGCGGCTGCCTTTATCCTCGAAGGGCCCCATTCAGGGGCCCTTCGCGTTGATACCTTGACGATCTACAGCTCGTAGTGTAGATAATCATAGTATGGCGAAGCCGAACGATCTGGTGCAGGGCACTCTCGATCTTTTGATCCTCAGAACCATTGCTCCCGAGCCGATGCATGGATGGGCGATCGCAAAACGCATTCAGCAAATTTCGCAGGAAGTGCTGCAGGTGCAGCAGGGGTCGCTGTATCCCGCGCTCCATCGTCTGGAGCAGCAGGGGTGGATTCGGGCGAAGTGGGCGGAGAGCGAGACGGGGCGGCAGGCAAAGTTCTATGCGCTGACCGCGGCGGGAAAAAGGCAGCTGGAAGAAGAGAAGGCGAACTGGAGCCGGCTTTCGGCGGCGATCGATCTGGTGATTGAGACCGCCTAGAAGCAGGGGACAGGGTACAGGGTGCAGGGATCAGGGAACAGGACCTGGTGCTCTGCTGGAGATGAATCGATGAGAGCTCTGGAAAAGATACGGATGCGGTTACAAATGTTGCTTCACCGCGAGCGCGAGTCCAGCCGGCTGAGCGAGGAACTGGAATTTCATCTGGAACAGCAGATCGCGGAGAACCGCGCCGCTGGCATGAGTCCGGAAGAAGCGCGGCAGGCGGCGCAGCGGACTTTCGGGAATCCTGTGGTGCTGCGGGAACAGGCGCGCGACAGCTGGAGCTGGAACGGGCTGGAGGCGCTGGTGCGGGATGTGCGCATCGGAACTCGCACGCTGCTGCGGTCGCCGGGATTTGCGCTGACCGCGATTCTGGTGATGGCTCTGGGCATTGGAGCGAATGTGGCGTTATTCACGCTGGTGCGGAGTGTGCTGTTGCGGCCGCTGCCGTTTGCGGAGCCCGGCCGGCTGGTGGGAATTTTCGAGGCGCAGTCGGACGGAAGCAATCAGGACAACATTGTTGCCGGGGGATGCTTCGGAGTGTGGCAGGACCACGCTCGCAGCTTTACCAGTCTCGCCATCACGCAGGAAATGGACTACAACCTGGCGGGCGCCGGCAATCAGCTGCCCGAAGTCGTCGACGCGCAAGCCGCCAGCTGGAATCTCTTCCCGCTTCTGGGTGTGCGGCCAGCGGTTGGCCGACTCTTCACCGCAGCGGACGATCAGCCAGGGGCGAACGCGACGGCGGTCCTCTCATGGGGATTGTGGAAGCGCCGCTTCGGCGGCGATCCGAGCGTCGTGGGGCGAAGCATTCTGATCGACGCAAAATCGTACACCGTGGTGGGCATCCTGCCCGCGTGGTTCACGTGGCCGGATTCGAAGGTCGAGCTGTGGACGCCGCTGTATCACGAGAAGTCGACGGCGCTGATGCGGATGTTCGACGCGCACAGCTTCGACGTCGTGGGGCGGCTACGGCCCGGCGTGACCATGCAGCAGGCGAGCGGAGAACTGAATGCGCTGCAACGTGAGATTCGGCGGGAGCATCCCGATGGCCCGGTGAACGACGCGGTCAATCTGCGATCGCTGGTCGATGCTGAGACGTACGACATCAAGACCGGGCTGTATGCGCTGCTGGGCGCTACCGGATGCCTGCTGCTGATCGCGTGCCTGAACATCGCGAATCTGCTGGTGGCGCGCTCGGCATCCCGCAGCAAAGAGACGGCGATACGAACGGCTCTGGGCGGCAACCGATTACGGCTCATCCGCGAGCAGGTTGTGGAGAGCATGCTTCTGGCGGGGGCAGGGGGGCTATTGGGTCTGTTATTCGCCGATGGCATTCTGCGCTGGCTCATCAGCACACGCGAGGATATTCCGCGCGCGGATGCCATCCAAATGGATGGCGTGGTGATTGTGTTTGCGCTGGTCGCGATCCTCGGCTGCGGCTTGCTCGCCGGACTGATTCCGGCGCTGACCTCACGCGATGCACGGGTGTTGACTGCGCTGCAGGAATCGGGACGATCACACAGCGGAGGACGGGGCCGCGCCCGCCTGCGTCAGGTGCTGCTGGCGGTGGAAGTGGGGCTAACCGTGGTGCTGTTGATCGGAGCGGGGCTGCTGCTGCGGAGCTATGAGCAACTGCGCTCCGCGAATCTCGGCTTTGCCCGGCGCAACGTGCTGACGATGGAAGTGAACCTGCCGAAGAGCAGCTATCCCACTGCCGATCGGCGGCTGGGTTTCTCCGAGCAATTGCTGAGCCGCGTGCGGACGCTGCCAGGAGTGGAGGCTGCGGGGCTCACGACAATCATTCCGGGCGAAGGTCGGCGGCGCGACGACGTCTTCATCATTCAGGAACACCCGCCTCTGCCGCGCGGGCAGACGCTCGACGCTTTGACTCGCTTTGTCGATCCGGGATACTTCGGCGCGATGGAAATTCCGCTGCTCGAGGGGCGGACGTTCGATTCCGGTGAGCGGCTGGATCAGGCGCGGGTCGTGGTCGTAAATCAGGCCCTAGTTAAGGAATATTTCCCGAATGAAGATCCGATCGGGCGTCATGTTCAAACCGAGATGGTGTTTGGGACCACCGCGCTGCGCATTGTTGGGGTGGTGGGCAATACGCGCGACGAAATCTCCCACGATCCTTTTCCGGTGATCTATTACCCGCTCTTGAGCGGCGACCAACGCGGGATGGCGCTGGTGATCCGCAGCAGGCACGATCCGGCAGGGATGGCACTCTCCGCGCAGAAGGCGATAGCCGCGCTGGATCCCCAGCTCCCGGTGAGAAACGTGCTGACGATGGAGCAGGTGCTGGGGCAGTCGACGCTCGATGCGCGTTTCGATGCGACGCTGTTGCTGGCGTTTGCCGTGCTGTCGCTGGTGCTGGCCATGGTGGGACTGTTTGGAGTGCTGTCGTTTATGGTGGCGCAGCGGACTACGGAGATCGGTGTGCGTATTGCTCTGGGGGCGAGCCGCGAACGGATCATGCGGCAGATGCTGCGCGATGGTCTGCGGCCGGCGATTTACGGCCTGGTGCTGGGGCTCGCGGCCAGCGTGGGCGTGACACGGCTGATCCAGTCGCTTCTGTTTGGGACCAAGCCTCTGGATCTGGCGGTGTTTGTTCTGGTATCGGTGACGTTGCTGGTGGTTGCGGCGCTGGCTTGCACGCTGCCGGCGTGGCGGGCTTCGCGGCTGGATCCGATGCAGGCGCTGCGGACGGAGTGAGAGAACGAGGGTACAGGGTACAGGTTGCAGGGAACTGGAGCCGAACGCGAGGTGTCGCGCGAAATTCATTATGATCGGCGAGAATCGAGTTGGAGGATTTTCGCAGATGCAGGTTTTGTACACAGCGGATGTAACGGCCGAGGGCGCGCGCCACGGCCATGTGCGTAGTTCGGATGGGCTGCTCGACCTGGATTTGGCGTTGCCGCCGGGAATGGGCGGCCGAGGCGACAAGACGAACCCGGAACAATTGTTCGGCGCGGGGTATGCTGCTTGCTTTGGCGGCGCTGTCGAATACCAGGCGCTTCAGGCGAAGAAAAAGACGGGGGTCGTCAGCGTGCGGGCTCGCGTGGGCGTGGGCCCGTTCGATGAAGGCAAGGGGGAGGGGTTCACGCTGCGCGTGGAGCTGGACGTGACGATTCCGGAGCTGGATCAGGCGAGCGCTGAGGAGCTGGTCGTGGCGGCGCATCGGACTTGTCCTTATTCGAATGCGACGCGGGGGAATATTGAAGTGACCGTGACTGCGCACGGGGGCAAGTAAGACAGGGTACAGGTTGCAGGGTACAGGGTGCAGGCGGACGTGCGGCGTTAGGTCGCGGCGGTGGTTACGTCTCGTACCATGGCTGTATGCCGAGGGAACGAAGATTTGCGGCGCTGTGTGCCTTGGCCGGCGGCGTGCTCGCCATCTCGTGGTCGGCGATTTTCGTTCGCTGGACGAAGATGCCGGGCGTGAGCTCGGCGTTTTACCGGATGCTCATTGCTTTGCCCGTGCTTTGGGCGATTCTTGCTTTGCGGCGCACGGCTCGGCCTCGTATTTCGCGAAGGACGATTTGGATCACGGTCGCGGGTGGCATTTTCTTCGCGGGCGATGTTGGATTCTGGAACGTCGCGGTCATGCACACGTCGGCTGGCAATGCGACGTTTCTGAGCAACGTCTCTCCGCTGTTTGTAGGGCTGTTCACGTGGATGATGACGCGCAGGCTGCCTTCGGGCCGGTTCTGGATGGCGCTCGTTGTTGGTCTGGCCGGGAGCTGTCTGATCGTTGCGGGGGATTTGCGCCATGCTGTTGCTCGCTCGTCGGCGGATGCGCTGGCGGTGCTGGCAGCGGTTTGCTTCGCGCTGTATCTGGTGATCACGGGGCGGCTGCGGGAGCGGGTGGACGCAGCGACTCTGCTGGCGCTGTCGACCACTGCCAGTGCGGTCACGCTGCTGGTGTGGGCCTTGAGCGGGCACATTGCGCTCGCGGTGCCCGGGGTTGGCTCGTGGTGGGCTTTGCTGGCGCTGGGCCTGGTGTGCCAGGTGGGCGGATACTTCGGGCTGACGTACGCGCTGGGACATCTGCCGACGCCGGTGACGTCGATTCTGTTTCTCACCGTTGCTCCGATGACGGCGGTGTTTGCGTGGATGATTTTCGGGGAGCGGATGTCGCCGATGGAGATTGCGGGCGGTGCGATGGTGACGGCGGGGGTTTGGATTGTGGGGCGGCGGGAGAAGACGGAAGTGCCGCAGGTGGAAGAGATGATTCCGCCGGTGGCTCAGGTTTAGCGGAACTGCGCGTGCTAGACATCTTATAAGATGTCACATCACATATAATGTCTTCGTGAGAGTCGTCCTCGACACCTCGGTGATTGCGGCCGCACTACGAAGTGAACACGGCGGTTCCAACGCGCTTCTGCACTTGGTGCCCGGGGGCAAACTGAGGCTGGTGGCGAGCCCGACTCTTTTTCCGGAGTACGAGGATGTACTGCTTCGTCCGGAACAGCGGTTGGCGCACGGACTTTCCGAGGAAGAGGTAGAAATGTTTTTGGCTTCACTTGCTGGATGGATTGAACCGGTTGACATCCATTTCAGATGGCGGCCGCAGACAACCGACCCGGGGGATGAAATGGTCCTCGAGGCTGCTCTTAATGGCCGCGCAGACGCTCTCGTCACGCACAACGTAAGAGACTTTACCGCGGCGGCGTTGCGTTTTGGGCTTGCCGTGCTGACACCCCAGGAAGTACTGGAGAGATTGCGATGAACAGATCTGCTTATCCACTCAAGCTCCCCGTCTCGATCAAGCGGGCTGCGGAACGTCTTGCAAAGGAAGATGGTGTTTCGCTGAATCAATGGATTGCCGTCGCGGTTGCGCAGAAGGTTGGCGTGTCCGAAACGGCGGCCGAGTTCTTTGCGCGCCGGAAGGAAAAGGCGAATCCTAAGCAATTACTCGACTTTTTGCGAAGCGCACCAGACCGAGCGCCGGATGCTAACGATGTGGTGCCGCGACAATTGAAACGGAAGACGGGTCGAAGATAGGTTCTTTCAGAGTTTCTGGGAGCGCTGGACGTCTCGGACGCCGGGGAGTCGGCGGAGGGCCTGCACCAGGCGAGTCAGGTGACGGACGTCTTCGGCGTCGATGACGAACTCGATGGTTGCGTCGCCTGCATCGCCGGCGTGGGTTTCCATGGTGCGAATGTTGGTGTTCTCGTCGCTGATGATCGCGGTGATTTCCTTGAGCATGCCGGCGCGGTCGTCGCAGTGCACGGTGAACTTGACCGGATATGTCTGCTTTGCGCCAGCGCTGTCGTCGGCGGTGCGGGCCCACTCGACGGCAATGCGTCGATCAGCCTCGTAGAGCAGGTTCTGCACGTTGGGGCAGCTGCGCGCATGCACCGCGACTCCCTTGCCGCGCGTGACGTAGCCGATGATTTCTTCGCCGCGGATCGGGTTGCAACATCGCGCGCGATACACGAGCAGCTCGTTCTGGCCTTCGACGATGAGGGAGTCGGTGCCGCTGACGGCGGCGGCACGACGAATGGCGTCCGCCCCGGGAGTCGACGGAGTTGCGGGCGTTTCGGATTCCTGCGGCTGATGGATGAGCCCAGGCGCGAGCCGGTTGAGGACTTGCCGCGAGGAATACTTGCCGAAGCCGATGGCGGCCCATAGATCGTTGGGCGTGGCGACGCTGTAGTCGGCGGCGACGCGGGCGTAGTCCGATTCCTGAAATTGCGAGAGGCCGACCTTGTATTTGCGGGCTTCGCGCTCCAGCAGCTTGCGGCCGATTTCGATGGCGCGCTCGCGCTGGTGCTCGTTGAGCCAGTGACGAATTTTGTTGCGGGCACGCGGGCTTTTGACGAAGGTGAGCCAGTCACGGCTGGGGGTGTGGCCGTTCTGGGTGATGACTTCGACGATGTCGCCGTTGCGCAGTTTGGTGCGAAGCGGGACCATGCGGCCGTTGACTCTCGCGCCGACGCAGGTGTTTCCGACCTCGGTGTGGATGGTGTAAGCGAAGTCGATGGGCGTGCCGTCGCGCGGGACGACGACGACTTTTCCTTTCGGCGTGAAGGTGTAGACCTCTTCCGGGTATAGGTCGATCTTGAGCGTCGACAGGAACTCGTTGGGGTCGGTCATGTCGCGCTGCCACTCGACGAGTTGACGGACCCAGGCAAGGCGCTGCTCGTCGCGCGCGCTGACGGGCGAGCCGCCGGACTTGTACTTCCAGTGCGCGGCGATGCCTTCTTCCGCGATGCGATGCATTTCTTCGGTCCGGATTTGGACTTCGAACTGGTGGCCACCCTCACCCATCACGGTTGTGTGCAGTGACTGATACAAATTCGGGCGAGGCATGGCGATGAAGTCCTTGATACGGCCGGGGACAGGACGCCAGATGCTGTGGATGATGCCGAAGACCGCGTAGCAATCCTGCACGCTGGTGGTGATGACGCGCAGTGCGAGCAGATCGTAGACCTGGTCGATGGAGGTTTGCGACTTTACCAGCTTGTTGTGGATGCTGTAGAGGCGCTTGATGCGCCATTCGACGCGGGCCTTGATGTTGTTCTCATGCAGGCGCTCGGAGAGCAGGCCTTCGACTCCGGCGAGGAACTGCTCGCCTTCGGAGCGGCGCGCCTCGACGGCTTCGTGCAGTTGCTCCCAGGTGATGGGGTCGACCCAGCGAAAGGCCAGGTCCTCAAGCTCGCCGCGGAGTTTGCCCATGCCGAGGCGATGGGCGAGCGGGGCGTAGATGTCGAGGGTTTCGCGGGCGATGGCGCGCTGGCGCTCGGGCTGCAGGTGCTCGAGGGTGCGCATGTTGTGGAGGCGGTCGGCGAGTTTGATGAGGACCACGCGCACATCGCTGACCATGGCCAAAAGCATCTTGCGGACGTTCTCGGCCTGGCGGTCTTCGCGATTCGCGAACTGAATTTTGTCGATTTTCGTCACGCCTTCGACGATGTGTGCGACTTGCTCGCCGAATTTTTGGACGATGTCCTCGGTGGTGACGGGCGTGTCTTCAACGGCGTCGTGGAGCAGGCCGGCGGCGATGGCCGTTGAGTCGAGCTTCATTTCGGCGAGGACGAGGGCGACCTCAAGCGGATGCAGCACATAGGGCTCGCCCGATGCGCGCAGTTGGCCGTTGTGGTGCTCGAGGCAAAACTGCCAGGCCTGGCGGATGATGTTGAGGTCGTCGGTGGGGCGATTGGTGTGGACGGTATCGAGGAGCTGCCCAAACTTCTCCCGGAACAGGTCAGGGACCCGCTCAACGGGGAGCGTGGTGGAATGGACTACCGCCATGACCCATTATAGGCAGGAGTTGCGAACAAGTCAGGACACAGGTAACAGGTTGCAGGTGACAGGGCGGCGGGCAGCGGCGGGCCAACTTATTCCGGTTTGCCTGGGTTCTTTGGCTTGGGCGGCGTTTTTTCCGGCGGCGGCGGGCTGCCTGGCAGCAGTCCTGGCGCGGGGCTCTTGTTCTGATGGACCCAGGAGAGCAGTTCATCGAAGGCCACGCCGGTTTGCTCCGCAGTGACGTTGCAGTGTCCGTCGCGGTCGACGTACTGCTCGACAAACTGGTCGCCGTTGCCGAGGCGGTGCGTGAGCTCGTTGTACCAGCTCGTGGTCGAGGCCGGGACAAGGGGGTCGTAGATGGTGTGGATCTCGAGCAGCTTGCGGTGCAGATTCCCGTTGGGCGAATACCAGTTGGCAAGGAATCCGTACGCATTGGGGTCGGCCGCGTAGCGATGGACACGCTGGTTGAGCAGGGCGTCGTTGTCGGTGCCGTTGTAGACGAGGTTGCGATTGTCGAAGGGATTGCCGCCGGATTTGAGGCGGAGATCTTCGATGACGAAAGTGTTGAAGACGAGCACGTCGGCGAGGCCGCGGTTGGTGTGGATGTTGGCGATCTCGCGAACGAGTGCGGCCTGTTCGGGATTGCCGTCGAGACTTTTCTGCACGTTCGTGATGGTGGGAATGTCGTTCATCATGAAGGTGGCCGGTATGTGGTCGACATCGGGGAGAACGCCGGGGAAAAAGGCGTCGAAGGCGACGCGGTTGGCGAAGGCGCGTTGCATGACGAGGTCGGCAGGGGCGAGCACGCCACAGACAGCGAGGCCGCCGGCGTAGTCTTTCGGATCCTGCTCGAGGCCCATCACTGTAAGAAGGCCGCCCATGGAGTGGCCCATGAGAAAGGTCTCGCGGGGCTGACCGTATCGTTTACGGAAATAGCGGCGCAGCGCATCGGTTTCGCTGGCCGCCTGCGGGACGGCCCATCCGCCGACCGCGAAGCCGGAGCGCGCGACCGCGTAGCCGCGGTTCAGAATCTCCTCGAGGATGCGGGTGGGCGGGTATTTGGGATCGAAGGTCTGCGGTGTTGGCTCGTAGCCGTGGAAGTAGAGGACGAGGCCGTGGTTCCAGTTTTTGGGGATGTCGATGCGGAAGGAGGCGCCGTTGATGCGGCCGATTTCTGTCTTGACGGGAACTGGCGGCGGAGCGGCGGGTACAGGGGCGGGAGTGGTCGCTGGTGCGGCGTTGCTGGGTGCCGGTGGATGCGCTGTCTGCGAGGGAGTGGCGGCGGGTGTTGATGGATGTGTGGCTGGGGCTGTTTGCGGGGCCGGAGCGGGCCCGGGCGTAGAGGTCGACGCAGGAGAATGCCCGGGTTGCGTCGACGCGGGCTGGCCGGGTTGAGGCTCCGGAATCGTTTGCGCAGAGATTGGCTGCGTGGCGATCAGCGCTGCAAAGGGCAGCAACAGAAGTACCACAGCAATGCGCCGAAGAGGTCCGGTCAAATACGCTCCTTTACCCGCTGTGCGAAGATGAGTTCTTGCCCGATGCGAGCCGGAACGGGAAAGTCACCTTTTATAGACTCTGATGCCAATGCACGCCAAACGCGAATCTCCCCGAAAGAAACAAGCTAACCGAAAATCGGGAAAGCCGGGCGCGGGGGCGCGTCCTGGCGCGCGTCCGGGAACGACTCAAGCCGGGCACTCGCCTGTGGACGCGGGGCCGGTTGGGGAGGCTGGGCGGGGTATTCCAGGGGCCGGGATTCCGGGGGCGATTCGGATTGCGCGCCGGGCGGCGGATCGGCTGCAGGCCGGCCATGTCTGGGTTTATCGGTCGGATGTGGAGGAATGGCCAGGGGAATTGAGCGCGGGGCTGGTTCCGGTGACGGATCGGCGGGGAGCGCTGCTGGGGACCGGGCTGTATAGTCCAGCTTCGGAGATTGCTCTGCGCCTGGTTTCGCGGGACCTTGTGTCGGAAGGCGAGTGGCTCGAGATCCTGCGGGAGCGGGTGGGTGCGGCGATTGCTCGGCGGCGGCCGATGCTGGACGCGGACAACGATGCTTGCCGGCTGGTTTTTAGCGAGGCGGATGAGCTGCCCGGGATTACTGCGGACAAATATGCAGGGCTGGTCATCGTGCAGCTTCGGCAGAAGGCGCTGGATAACGATGCTGTCCGCGCGGCGGTGACGGAGACTCTTCGCGAGGCGGTTGATCCCGACACGGGCGGACCGGAGACGATTCTGGAACGCGAGGATCCGCGAATTCGCGAACTGGAGCAGTTGAGCGTTCCGGCTTCGGCGACTCTGTTTGCCCGCGATCCTGAAAAGCCGGCGACGAGCACCGTTTTTCGCCTTAACGGTTTGAGCTTTCATTTTGACGCGACCAGCGGGCAGAAGACTGGGGCCTTTCTTGACCAGCGCGAGAATTATGTTGCTGCGGCTCGCTATGCTCACGGCGAGGCGCTTGACGTTTGCACCTACCAGGGCGGGTTTGCGCTGCATCTGGCGCAGGTCTGCCCGCGGGTGACGGGGATCGATGCTTCGCGGGCGGCGCTCGAAGTGGCGGAGCAAAACCTGGTGGCGAATCGCGCTGCTCTGGGTTCGGCCGAAGTGGATTGGGTCGAGGCCGATGCTTTCAATCTGCTGCGCGACTGGAGCGATGCCGGCTCGGTTTACGACACGATCGTGCTGGATCCGCCGGCGTTCGCGAAGTCGAAGCGTGCTGTGGAAGGCGCACTGCGCGGCTATCGGGAGCTGAACCTGCGGGCGCTGAAGATGCTACGACCGGGCGGGCGGCTGATTACCTGCTCGTGCTCGCACCACGTTTCGCTGGATGATTTGATGGAGACGCTGCGCGCGGCTGCTGGCGATGCTCGGCGGCGGGTTCGTTTGCTGGAAGTCCGCGGTGCTTCGCCGGATCATCCCGTGGTGCTGAATATTCCGGAGACGGAGTATTTGAAGTGCGTGGTGGTTGAGGCGGAGTGAGGCTCAAGCTTTGACCCCATCCCTCAGGGGCTGAAGCCCGAATCACATTCAGTCCTTTGCGGCACGGCTGAAGCCGTGCCCCTTCAAAACAGAGGTTTAATCAGGGATTTCCTCAGGTGAAGTCGGCGTAGGCGGGCGAAAGCTCGCGCAGCTTCTTCACGACGTCGACCAGGCGCTCCGCGACGTAGTCCACTTCTTCTTCAGTATTGAAGCGGCCGAGGCCGAAGCGGATGGAGCTGTGCGCGGCTTCTTCGTCGAGGCCGAGGGCGCGCAACACATGCGATGGCTCGATCTTTGCGGAGGTACAGGCGGAGCCACTGGAAAGCGCAACATCTTTGAGGCCCATCATGAGCGTTTCGCTGTCGACGTGCTCGAAGGTCATGTTGAGATTGCCGGGGAGGCGCTGCTGCTGCGATCCGTTGACGCGGACGCGGTCGATGCCTGCTTCAAGTTTGGCCTGGAGGCGGTTGCGCAGGGCGGTGAGGCGAATCGCTTCGGATTCCAACTCAGCTGCGGCGAGTTCGCACGCCGCTCCCAGGCCGACGATGCCGGGAACGTTGAGCGTGCCGGAGCGCATGCCGCGCTCGTGGCCGCCGCCGTGCATCTGCTCGGTGAGTTCGACGCGCGGGTTGCGGCGACGGACGTAGAGGGCGCCGATGCCTTTGGGTCCATAAATTTTGTGGCCGGAAATCGAGAGCAGGTCGATGTTGGTGCGGCTGACGTCGATGGGGATTTTTCCGATGGCTTGCGCAGCATCGGTGTGGAAGAGCACGCCGTGCTCGCGGCAGAGCGTACCGATTGCGTCGATGGGCTGGAGGGTTCCAATCTCGTTGTTGGCGGCGAGGATCGTGACTAGGACCGGTTCCTCGTTTTCAATTGCGTTCCGCAGATCGTCGAGGCGAATGAGACCGTCCGCATCGACGGGAAGAATCGTGACGCGGCAACCTTGCTTCTCGAGCCAGCGGCAGGTGTCGAGCACGGCGTTGTGTTCGGTGGCCTGGGTGATGACGTGTCCGCGGCCTCCTGCTGCCTGGACCGCACCGGTGATGGCGAGGTTATCGCTCTCGGTGGCGCCGGAGGTGAAGACGATTTCGCGCGCGGTTGCTCCGATGAGTTTCGCGACCTGGGCGCGCGCTTTCTCAACGGCCTGGTCGGCGGCCCATCCGAATCCATGACTGCGGCTGGCCGCGTTGCCGTAGACGTCGGTGAGGTAGGGCATCATCGCCTCGAGCACGCGCGGATCGAGCCGCGTGGTGGCGTGATTGTCCATGTAGATGGGAAGTTGCATCGATCCCCGAAGTGCTTCTACTTGAAATCTTATAACTGGATCGACACCAATTCCTGGCCGGGTTTGCGCTGCACGGTGACTTCGGTGCTGGTGGCCGCGAGGTCGGCGATGTTGATGCTGCGCAGCAGGCCGGAGATGCTGTCGTTGACGCGCGCCAGTGGTTCTTTGATGGTGCAGGAGTCCGTGAGGTCGCAACCGCTGTGGCTGGGACCGCAGGAGGTGATGAAGAGCGGCCCGTCGATGGCGTGTATGACCTCGAAGGCGGAGATTTCGCGCGCGGCTTTCAGCAGCGAGTAGCCGCCGTTCATGCCGGCGTGGGAGCGGAGGATGCCCACCTTCGCCAGCCGCTGCAGGATCTTAGCCAGTAGCTGTGGCGGGATGTGGTAGGCCTCGGCGATGTCCTTGGCGCTGAGCGAGGCCTCGTCGGAATGCTCGGCGAGGTACTTGAGCGCCATGAGGCCGTAGTCCGCTTTTTTGGTGAGCCTGAGCACAATTCGCCCCTATAGCAAGTTTACGGGGAAGGGGAAGCGAATTCAATCGGAGGGGATAGGCGCCTTAGGTGCGAGCGGGGTCGAAACTTTCGGATCGGCGACCGTATGCTCCCAAAGGATCACGGCGATATTCGATTCCAAACTTGTCGGATAAAAGTGCGGGCGTCTTCAAGTTCTTCAGCTGTGCGGACATCGTGCTTTTCGAGCACGTTCTGGACCCAGCGAGGGCCCTTGTTGCCCTCCGATCTGCAGAATCCTTCGAGTTCGCCGACCGGAGCTATCCAAAGTCCAATTGCATTGCACAAAACCTGAAGGCGCTCGTAATTCGTAGTGGCATCGCCGCGAGGAATTGCTGCTTTTCCGGCGACTTTGATGGCCTGCCACGGTGAAACCCTGCCAAGGATATCCTTCACACTCCCGCACATCCCCGCCGGAAACATTCCGCTTTTTGGCGCCTTTTCAAGAATTTCTTGGATTTGTCGCACCACTTCGCTTGAGTCTAGCCACAATTTTTGCTGCTCGATTTCTTTCTTTAGCGGGCCGCCCTCTTTCCAGATATGGTCCCAATTTCCTCCAAGACCTTCCACCAGCTTCTTGAGCACAGTCTCGTCGTTGAGAACGTCAATGTCGGCGATGACATCCACGTTCACGTCGAGCGCGCGTAAAGCGCTAGCGAGAAGATGCATTCGATGTTTGCCCCCGGCCTGGACGAAGAGAACGTCCGGATACTGTGGGCCATGAACCTCGGGAATGTCGAGAATCGCGCTGTAGAACATGCAATCGGGGTCAGATTCGCAGATAATCACACGCTTATGGAAAACGCCGGATAGTACGGAGGTGAACCTCATTACTGGATCGGTGGTGAGCTCTCTTGCTTGCGACTTATCCAACTCCTTCACCCTATTAATTGAGCCGTCCCGCTGTATCCTTATGACCCTTAGACTCTCCGCTGCTGCACTTAACATTCCCTGCAAAACCTCTGGGCTGTGTGTTGCCACGAATAACTGAGATTGGGTCAGCTGCCATTCCTTTGCGATAAACTCTCCGAGGAGTCTTGCTTGTGGCGGATGCAAGAAGGCTTCTGGCTCGTCGAGCAATAATAATGACGGAGTATCAGGGGCCAGCATTCTCAGGATAACCGTGGCAAAGCTGCGCATTCCGTCTCCTTGCATTTGCAAGGGGTCCGTCGAAGAGACGACGCGCTTTAGATATGAAGGGGTGAAGGGATTCTCTCCGTCTTGCAACCCGGGACGATCGCCTACGCGTAGCGACCAAGGTGCGCCCGATTCTCGGCAGAGGAATAATTCCTCACCGAATGCTTGCCTGAAATAGCCGCTTATCCGCCCCTCAAGGCTACTATCGGCAAAAAGCATGTGAATCGGGTGGCTCGGTGGTTGATCCACGATATTGATCGCTGTCTGCGGATTGCTTTCAGTGATTCGCGTCTCGGTTGCGATACGCTGGCAGAACAGTGGACGCAATGGAGTCAAGTCGTTGTCCCAGTGGTGTCCGAGATTCGTAACATAAAGGCTGATACCCGCTCCGGCGTACGTTGGAGTTTGGGGAGGGCCAGCAATCCGTGTGTGCGTTTCAACAATCTCCCGAAGTTCATCTATCGTTCCAACGCGTCGCCGCTTGGCTGTCTTGATTACCGTACCCTCGAACTGCGGCCCAATGTGCGCCTCAATGTCGCGTAACGCTGCACTTTTGCCGGCGTTGTTGGGACCGACAAACAGAACCATCTCTTTAGATTCAAGCGTAATCACTGTTCCATCCGAGAACGTCAGACTCTCGAAAGTGATCGAAGGCGTTTTAGGGGATATTGAAAGCGCCCCTGAATCACCATTGCCGGGCGAGGTAACCTTTGGGTGCATCTAGGCAGGTAATCACGTTTGCCATTCGAACGCAAAGGGCGGAATTGAGCAGGACGCCTCACCGCATTTCCACTGCGAGTTCCTCCTCCAACGATTCAGCCTGTGCGGCGAGGACCCCCTCGCGGATCTCTTCGTAGCGCGGGTCTGAACAGGGTACAGGGCTCAGAGCGCAGATCTCAAAAGACGGGGCATCGGGCTCCTGATCGGGCACCGAGCCTTCATTGCCAATCTCTACCTGACCCATCTCTTCCTGGCCAATCTCTTCCTGACCATTCCCTTCCATCTCTTCTTCGCGTGCCTCCCTCCGCCTGCGGCTGCGTTCCAGATTGGCGGCCTTCTGCTTCTCCATCTGCATGGTGTGGGCGAGGCGGCAGCCGTCCAGCAGCAGGGCTCCGGTCTTGACGGGAACGGTTCCCAGGACCACGGCGCGCAATGTTTCCGAAAGGACCAGCACGATGGAGGACTCGTCCTCGAGCAGGGGGACATCGATGCCCCACCCACTGTGCACGAAGACGCCGTGCCGGTAACAAAGCTGCTGGCCGCGAATGGCCCAGTCCCGGCATCCATGCCCATCGGCTTTGATGTACTGGCACCGCCGTTGCTCCGGCGCCGCGCCGCCTGCGTGGTTCTCGAAGTTCGCCTGTTGGTCCTCGTCCTGCTGCATCGTGACTCTCCCTTAACCTGAAAATTCGGAACTTGAAATTTCGGAACTTGAAAAATTCGGTTGTCCAAAAGAAGCTCTGGTTACGCCCTGGAGAACCATCCCTCGGGGGCTGAAGCCCGCTTTTCATCCGTCTTTACGGCACGGCTGAAGCCGTGCCCTTTCAAAACTTGCCGGGTCTAAAGGCCTTTGCAGTGCGTCCTTTTCACCGGCCTAAAGGCCGGTGCTTTTACCGTCGTGCCGCTTTCCCACCCCATCGCGCCAACACCGGGCGCGCCGGGGACCCCGGCTTTCGCGGCACCTTGATGTGGGCCGAATTTTTCCGCAAGCTGTGAAGCCGTGCCCTTTCAAGACACCGGCTTCATCAGAGCTTCTCCAAAAAGTGGCGAAGGGTCTC
>Ga0182015_10003187_pt1 | contig 18709 bp, 13 predicted proteins | sample 712P3MmetaG_FD_120478 | JGI IMG/M metagenome (GOLD analysis project Ga0182015, IMG submission 120478) | Permafrost microbial communities from Stordalen Mire, Sweden - 712P3M metaG | ecosystem: Environmental > Terrestrial > Soil > Wetlands > Permafrost | place: Sweden: Stordalen | collected...
TCTACGCTTCAAATGACACCTCGCGATGTCACCTGCAAGACTAGAGGTCAGGATGGATTCGCTCATTCCTTTCCTGTAGGGCTCCTACCTCCCCTACAACATGCCGGTTTATCCCGGCGCTCGATGTATCGTCGGCTACTCTTCCCCAACGTGATTTGGATCACGAAGCTTCCGGCTTGCCGGTCATTCGCCAGGAATGCTTCAATCACTGCAAGCCGACTCGCACTAAGACTTAGCGTTACCGATCCGTCATCGGTGAGTCCATTAGCAATTTAGCGCGAAGCGAGAAACACTCCTGATCCCGTTTCAGGCGAGCTTCTCGAGGAGGCCGTCAGAACTTCGGGCTGGTCGATCATGACGTCGTGACCGCTGGTGACGGTTTCCGTCTTCCACGAGCGGTCGGCGCGGCACCGCTCGAGGAAGTCGTCAAACGCAGGCATTTTGAACAGCGGGGCGCGAATATAAGCCCTTTTGGCGATGCTTTGATAGGCGCCCGTGACCTTCAGCTTTTCGGTAAAGCAGCCGGTCGGATGCGGGGTCAGTTTGCTGTCCACCCATGTGCTGTCGGTTGCGTTCACGTAAAAGTACGAGGCGGGGTGCGGCGGAATCGCGAGGCTCGCCGGTGGTTTGGTGTGGGTAATGTCGAATAGTGACTGGCCATCGGCGGGCAAGAAGGCATCCAGGTACACGATGGCCGAGATGCGGTTGCGAAGCTGCTCGGCCACTCCGGTAATTACCATCCCGCCATACGAATGACCAACCAGCACGATCCCATCGAGATCTTTCCACTTGATTTCACCAACCACATCGTCAATTTGCGTAGAAAGGTCGATCGGGCCAGGCGGTAGATGCGAACGTTCCCCAACGCCTGAGAGCGTTGGAGCAACGACGTAGTGGCCTTTGGCTGCTAGGCGGTCGGCGACGCGCCGCCAGCACCATCCTCCGTGCCAGGCACCGTGAACCAGCACAAAGGTGCGGGTTTGCGAAGCCGCGTGGGCTAAGCTCGATTCGACTGGAACAGCCACACGTTGCCTACGCGTTACTGAATCTGCAATGTAACCGTCGTTGTGCGCTGTGCGCCTCCGGATGATGCCGTACCATCCGCCACTCATCTCATCGAATCCTCGACTTGGCGTACTGATCCTCCGTTAGGCTGAGGAACACGCCGCCACGTGCAGTGACGATTGCCTGGCCTAGCGCATGCCGACTCTCAAGATTAGACATCCCGCAACCGCGCTGCACGATCTGTACCACCTTGTCCGCCGACGCGAACAAGAACCTGAGAACTCGGGGGAGGTTTTGCTGCACGCTTCACCACGGTTTAAGGCCTGGCTATCTTGCAACATTTGACCCCAATCGGCGCCACCAAAACCTTTCAAAATTGAGCAAAACAGAACAGTGAAGGTTTTTGATCCGGGGGCGATGATAGACAAGACGTTGGTGTAGTGGGGTTCAGGCGCGTGAAATCCGCCCCGAAAGTTGCGGCCTTTCCCCAGGATATCCCAGAGCTGTTCGTTGGACATTTCCCTGTGCGATGCAGGAATTGTGTAAGGCGGTTTTACGCATGGCTGCCGCAGGTGCTCATTTTCAAATGATGGAAGAACCAAGAAGCCGAATCAATGCTGAACTGCACAAGTCCCCGAAGGCATAGAGCTTCCTTAGCCGGTTCTGGATTGACAAATGAGAGTGATCGTGAGGTGCAAGAGCCTGCCCAACGACGTGGAGATTGAGATGGAAGATCCTCGGTGCAAGATCGCGGCGGTTCAGACGGAAGATCCTCGGTGCAACAGCCTGCTCCGTGGCGTGGTGATTGAGATCGAAGACCCTCGGTGCCAGAGTCTGCTCATGATGTGGTGATTGAGACTTCAAAAGGGGTCTCCGGCACCCGCACATCAAGCAGGTCTATACGGTTATAAGCGAAATGTAGCAGCCTACTTTGCGCCGTGGAAGCACAAGATTGAGCCGCTCGAAAGGGGTGGTGTTGTCTTCCTGTATAAATCGGGTGCGGGCATTGTTGCAATGGGCGAGGATGACGGCAAACTTGAGAAGGCCGCAGATCACTACAACCCAGATCACCCGGACGAAGAGTATTTCAGGAAGTTGAGGAACTTCCAGTTAGTTGATCCGCCTTTGACAACCGCCGAGATCAGGAGCCTGTCAGGTGTGAACTATGTCTTCAGAAATACAATGATTGGAATCGATTCAGAGACCAGGATGAGGATTAGACGCGTGATCTTGGATCGCCCACTAGCGGCGAAGAAGCCGCTGGCACGTCGCAAATGAACCCGATGGCGTTCCCGTTTGCACTTTTCGGGTTGTTGTGTCCGATAAATTCTGTTATCGGCCATAAATCAGTAGGGGGAGCTTGCGAAATTCGTCGTGAAATTATGTTTGCCGTCGGGAACCGGGGAAGGGCAAAGATTTCTCGTTGATGACGGGAAGACGCGCGTCTCTGAGCTCTTGAAAGAGCGCTTCGTGATTGTTCCTTTCGCAGATTCTATTGTGTAAGCTTTGAAAAGCTTGTTTCTGCTGGACTCGAATTCGCGTCCAGCCAGGAGAGCAGACAACGGATGCTGCCGGTGGCCATAGCTACACAGGAGTCGGCTGCTCCGTAATACAGACGAACGGTGTCTCCATCCGCGTCGATGGTCTGCCCGCAGGGAAACACCACGTCCTTTACATCTCCATCGCGCTCGTAAAGCTCCTCGGGCCCGAACATCCAGGAGTCTCCCCGTTGCAGGCAGATCTCCGGCCGTTCCAGATCGAAGAGCGCAAGGCCCAGGCGATAGATGCTGCCCGATGCTGTCTGCCGCACTCCGTGATAGATCGTCAACCACCCTCTGGCGGTTTCGATCGGCGGAGAGCACAAACCGATCTTGTTCGCATCCCACCATCCGCCGCGCCGCGCTTCCAGAATTACCTTGTGGCTCCCCCAGTGCCGCAAATCCGGCGAATGGGAGATCCACATGTGCGCGCCCAGAGTTGTCACGGGGCGATGAATCAGCGCCCAGCGGCCGTCGAACCTGCGCGGCAAGAGTGCCGCGTCCTTGTCTTCCGGCTGCATGATTACGCCGAACCGCTCAAAGGTCTTGAAGTCTTTTGTCAGCGCCAGCGAAACTCCGGGGCCGCCGCGCGCGAAAGACGTGTAAGCCACCGCATACTTCTCCAGCTCGGGCAGGTACGTAATGCGCGGATCTTCAATGCCCCATAGCTCTTCCGGATACTCGCGCGGATTGGCCACGAGCGTCGGCTCCGGATCGATCCGCCATCCGTTGATCCCGTTCGCGGAACGCGCCGCGCACAGATGCGACAGGCCCGTACGGCTCTCCACCCGGCAAAGCAGCAATGTATCTCCGTCGGCCAACGTTACGGCCCCGGCATTGAAGACGCTGTTGATCGGATAGGGCCAGCTCTCCCGGCTGAGAATCGGATTGCCGGTATAACGCGTAAATAGGGGTAAGTCGGGAGGTAATTTCTGTCCAGACTGTTCGAGAACCGAGGAATCTTGCAATGAATCAAGAACCGTATTCATATTCAAGATGTGACACTCATTTCCAGGTACGTTGCTTCTGCGCTTGCTGTTGTTGCGGTCTGCATATCGAGCCTCGCGAATCTCAGCCTATCGCTTCTGCGCTTCCATGGGTAGCCTCCGCTATGCCCCGGCTTGCATTAAGGCTCGCAGGAAAAGACCCCGGCCTTGGCCGGAATCTTCTTCGTGGAAGAGGACCCTGAGCAACTTAAAGTAATCTCTTGATACGGTCAATGATACTTTCAGGTCAGAGGCCGGTGCTTTTTGGGGCCGCACCGCTGCAAGGCGTCGATGCGCACGCGCCGCTCCGCACCAGCGGCCCGGCCCGGCTCCCGTCCGCTAGCACCGAGGGGATTGCATCCCCCGGGGTCCTTGGACGCTTGATGCGATACGGTACGAGGCTGAAGCTGATCGCGAACTTGCAGTGCAGTCGGATTGTTTCCCTTCCTAACCCTCTCCTGGATTGCGCCCGTGTGATGGCATCGTTTATGGATGGCTTGGAAGTCACTTGACGGTCGCGGTAGGGATACCAGTCGCCTGATACCCCCCGCGCAGATCCGTACGGGCGCTGATTAGCGCATACGGCTCTTATCTTGGATGATTAGCGGCGAAACGAACTTCGGGATATGGATGGAGCTTCTTAGGACGAGGAAGCCATTGTTCGGCAAGCGCAACGCGGCGAGCCCACGTGAACCGGCTCTTTTGACTTCGCCGACGGAGTGTTTTCCCCCAGAAGCGAAGCACCCGGTCCCGGAACAAGCCAAGAGTGTTCAGGTTCCCCGGTACCGCGTAGTAGTTGAAATAGCCCTGCAGAACCGACCTGAGCCATTCTCCGGTTTGCGGCACTGGATCATGCATGCGCCTGCATAGTTGCTGCTTGATTTCCTGCAGCTTCTTCCTCCTGCGTTTGCGGACCGTCATGCGTCGCACCGTGAAATGCCCTTTCCCGTTCTTCCCGCTGATATGCGTGAAGCCAAGAAAGTCGAACGTCTCAGGTTTGCCTTCCCCTCTTCGTTCCCGACTCTGTTCGGCAAACCGCCCGAACTCGACCAGGCGCGTTTTGTCTGGATGAAGTTCCAGCCCAAACTTCCGCAGCCGCGCCCGGAGATTCTCCAGAAAACGAACCGCATCCGCCTTATACTGGAAACCCAGGATGGTATCGTCCGCGTAGCGGATTACTACCACCTCACCTCGCGCATACTTCTTGCGCCAGAGGTCCACCCAGAGATCGAAAACATAGTGAAGATAGATATTGGCGAGAATCGGAGATGCTACCGACCCCTGCGGAGTACCCGTCTTCGTTTCCGACCATTTGCCTTCCTCCATTACCCCCGCGTTGAGCCATTTCCGGATCAGTCGCAGGATTCTGGAGTCGGCTACGCGATGCTCAACGAACTTGATAAGCCAGCTTTTGTCGAGGTTGTCGAAAAAGCCTTGTATGTCGGCATCAAGAACGTAGCTCACCTTCTTCTTCATGAGCGCATAAGACAGCGCATCCAGCGCTTGGTGCGGGCTGCGCCCCGGACGAAAACCATACGAGAAGCCGAGAAAGTCCTCCTCGTAAATCTGGTTGAGGACGGTGACCACAGCCTGTTGGACAATTTTGTCCTCCAGTGCCGCGACCCCCAACGGACGTTTCCGTCCGTCTTCTTTCTCTATGTACACTCTTCGCGATGGCTGAGCCCGGTATGCTCCACGATGGACCCGGCTGTGCAGATCAGTGATCCGATCTTCCAGCCCGGACTCGTACTCTTGCCATGTGACGCCATCTACGCCGGGTGCAGCTTTGCGCTTCAATGAGTAAAAGCTTGCCCGGAGTAAATCAACCGACACGTGGTGGAGCAAAGAGGTGAACCTCATCTCTTTGTTTTCCCTTGCTGCTTTCCGCACACCCGCCAACCCCTGTGACACGCTTGCCTCGCTCTGTGTCGAGCGCGTGTTAGGTTGAAGAGTGTTCTCCTCGATCAGCGGCCTTCCCTCCTCAATCTCCGCCAACAATCTCTCGTCTTTGTTCGACTGATTCATAGGTACTGTACCGCTGTCCGACTCCTCGGAGATGTACATGCGGGCAGTACGGCCTAAGCCTTCACCCGCCGTCCTGATGTCTGGTTTGACAGCAGGCAGCTCCGAGGTCTCCCGGTTCTCGTGCATGAAACTTCCAGGCGTGTCTGGGGTCTTCGACTACGCAGGACCGAACAGGGACTCGCGATATCGCACCTGCTCATGTTGTCTTCCGCCTGTTAGAAAGCGTCGACGTCCTGATTGCTTGTTTTCGGAGCTCAATACCCAGCCCACCTGTACCCCTGTTTACGCTTCGCCGTGCACCTCGCGATACACTACGCAAAACTCGGGGCCGAGACGGTTCGCTACTCCTTTCTCGTAGGAATCTTTCATTCCCTGCTTCATGCCGGTTTATCCCGGCGCACCTAACAGCCCAATGCACGTTTCCAGCCCTGACTCAGCCTGGTCTTGGGAGTTCCGGGCGGATTGTCGCCAAACCGGACAGAACCCTATTTTGGGATAACTTCCGGATTGCCGGTAATCCGCCCGGAACGGTTAACGAGCCCACTTATCGGCAGTAATCTTCGCTTAACGGCAAGCGAGTTCAAGTAAAATTCGGAGGATAAACCCGTCAGTTGCCAGAACGTCTTTCCTTAACGATTTACTGGGGTGGGGTCCATCGAAGCTATCCAAATTGGAGTAAGGGAAGGTTAACTAATTAGTGGGAAACAACAGAGTGATCGACTGCAGAGCCGCGACGAAGAGCTATGCCACTCAACCCGTTCTTCGAGGCATAGACCTCGTTGTAGAACCTGGCATTTGTGCCTTATTAGGGGCTAACGGTGCTGGCAAGTCCACGCTGCTACGCTTGCTCTCCGGACTAGAGGAGCCAGACAGTGGTTCCGTGTTCATCGGGGGACTGGGTTACTGGGATCATGCGATTAAAATCCGGCGGAATTTAGGTGTACTCCCCGAGGGGCTCGGATTGTTTGAGTCTTTGACCGTCATCGAGAACCTGATGGCAATTGGACCTATTTATGGGCTGACGAAAAGGGAAACAGAAGCACGAACGACGAACTTACTAGGATTACTCGATCTCACACAGGGACGCCACACCGTTGGGCGTGATTGTTCGTTCGGCATGCGGAAGAAGACCGCCTTGGCCATGGCCCTCCTGCACAAGCCTAAAGTCCTCCTGCTTGATGAGCCGTTTGAAGGTATTGATCCCGCATCGTCCGCGGTCATTGAGACGCTGCTTTGCCAACTCTCCAACAATGGCACTGCGATCTTGCTCACCTCTCACATTCTTTCGGTAGTGCAGAAAATAGCCACCCGCGTAGTCATTCTTCACCAAGGTCGAATTGAATCCGATTTCAACCCGCCCACGACAGACGAAGGAGTTGAGGAGGTGTATTTCAGCATTGTTGGCAGACCACAGCCGGAGGTGCCGGATTGGCTCAGATCCTAGCCCTTCTGTCCCTGCTGAAGAAACTGATGTTGAAGGAACTGGGCAGCCTTTCCTCCGTGCGTTTCAACAACTTCCTGTTCTGCATTCTCTTTCTTATGTCCGGCGGGGATCTAAAAGTAGCATTCTGGAGTACGCTCCTTTTTCAATTAGTCCTCCTTGCGCCTCTGCTTGTTACTTTTTCCATAGATACACAGCATAGGTTGCCCCCGGAGCGAGTCGCTACGTGGCCACTGACAGGTACACGAAGACTCTTGCTTAGTTCAGTAAGTTTTGCGTTGAATCCATTATTTATAGTGTTGTTTTTTGGCTACCTGTTCTGGATGGGCTTAGCCGCAGGTCTCTTTTTTGTTCTACTGGCACTCATCGTCCATACGACGGTTTACGCCGTTAGCCGTCTCTCATTCAAACTACGAATGCCTGCAAGTCTCAGCATCTCAAGGACGCCCTTGAAGGTCGGCGGAATCGCGCAAGAGATGTGGCGAGGGTTGCAAGGAACCCTCGACTTTTGGGCCGCGCTGCTTATAGCTGTTACCGGAACCTTATATCGGCTGTTCGGGCGGGCACCAGAGCCCGAAGCATTTCCGATCCTGTCGTTATTCGTGGGTATTGCAATGAGCACGATTGCGCAACGCATGCTCCGTCTGGATGAAGGGCGAGCGTTGCTGCGCTATCGTCTCCTACCGATAGCAGGTTGGAAGCTGCTCGTCACGCTGGACATGACTTTCCTGATCCCGCTCGCCGTCATGGTTTCACTCCTAAATCTACGAACAGGCGTTGCATTTGGGTTGATCGCTATCGCAGTCGGACGATACCCGTCGCTGAGGCAGCGGGCGAACCAGCGTAGATGGCGTTTTGTCGGAGGAGATCCACGTTTCGGAGTAGCACAGGTTCTCTTGGGCGGATTAGCTGGAATCGGAGCGGCAAGGGCGGGGCTCTGGGTCTTGGCCGTTGCCTTCGCCCTCTACGTGGTTTCCATATTCTGGGGAGAACTGCTCTGGAAACGCTCCCTGAGTCCTTAGTCGAAAAACATGTCCCTGAGCACTCATTGAAAGGGTTCCGGGTGGGTTGTCGCCAATCCGGACAGAACTCCATTTTCGGGGTTATTTCCGGATTGCCGGTGACTCGGGAGGTTAGGCGGCCGTATCCACTCTCGGGCTACCAGTTGGTGACTCAGGTTCCCCCAATAATGCCTAAAGCATCGCGACGATCCAACCGATGATCGTCCAACTGAAGAAGAAGCTAAGAACGTCAATCAGGACCATGTTCTTGCATCTGCGCTTATACCCGATTAGCCAAGGAATCAAAGTCAGGATCGCGCCAGTTACCCAAAGGACGGTCTGCATCCCAACCGCCCGTCGCGACTGATTCTATCGCTTCTATGCAGCCAATGAACACCAAGATGTCTGGTTCCGCCTGGATCGTCGCAAATAACTGGCCCATATCCTTGCACCCATCTTCGGAGACTATAGGTAAGAAGTTATATTTCTTTCAGTTGGATTTTCTTCAGGAGGCGGGGCTCCGCCTCCTGCGATGATCTTTGGCGGGTCTGAACCGGAAGCGGAACCCCTGTGACGTACGATCGTCTTTGTCTCAGTTTCCGCCGGCCCGGACAAGCTTGCGACCGACTGGGCAGAGGCCTGCAACAGTGGACTTCACATAAGGGAGACCGGGGTATGAGAATGTGAAAAAGGCACCACAATCCTGTCCAGCAAGTCGGAGCTCCCATGGGTATATCACGCCGCAGGTTTCTCGCCGCATCGGCCGCCACAGGCACTGTTGCACTCACCTATCCCACTGGCTTCGCTGCCCCGTATCGCGTCAGCGTTCATCGCGACCCCGCTGCGGATGGCGCATACAGCACTGTCTCCGGGTTCGCAAGCGAATCTGTGCCACTCAGGATTCCCGCTGCAATGCCGATGGGTTCCGGAGCGCCCCTCGGTGGCGTCGGCACCGGCTTCGTTGAGATCCGAGCCGACGGCTGTTTTCACGAATGGCAGATCTTCAACTCGGGCCCGTGGGCGATGGGCGCCCGCTCCACCACGGCTCCGCCCCCACCCGGCCCTCAATACCTGCGGTTTCTGCTCCGAACGAAGAATGCCTCGGGCGAGGTCGCCCAGGTCCGCCGCCTTTACCTGCGCTCCGACGAGAACGACCTGTATAGCCTGCCCTTCGTTCAGGACGTTGAGTCGATCGAGTATCTGGCCGCCTACCCAATGACCGGCCTGAGATACAACGATCCCACAATCCCCGTGCGAGTCTCCGCGCTAGTCTTCTCGCCTTTCATCCCCGGCAACGCCCGCGAATCAGCGACGCCTGGGTTTCATATCGCCTTCACTCTTGAGAATCCCGGCAGTGAGCCCGCCGAAGTATCGCTCGTCGGCTTGCTCGATAACCCACTGGCCTCTGCGCTACCAGACCGGCGCCTGAGCAATCGGATCTCTCAGAATGACGGCGTTACCGCCGCTCTCTTTCTCGATACCGATGCTCAGACTGATTTTCCGTCCGGCATTGGCAACATGTGCCTCTCCGTCACCGGAGGAGAACCCTCCTGGATCACCGGCAGCTTCCGTGAATATCTGCTGCCCGGCCTGTGCCGATGGGAGACTCCGCGTCTTAATTACATGCTGCTGGATATCATGCATCCCTTTGCTGACAGTGGTCGTCTGCCGAATAGCCAGCGAGCGACCGACCCCAGCCTCGGACTGCCTACCGCGTCCGAAATCGACTCCGCTTCTGGCGCCCAACTACGGAGAATAATGGCCGACCTGAGCTCAGATCCACTGCTGAACCGCGTCTTCACCGATGCCGCTTCCAGCGTTTCCGGCACGAGCGACGGTGAACTCCTCAACGAAGTACGGAAGAATGTCCTCGACAAGGAGGGCAGGCCCCGTCTCACCTGGGGAACCGGGGCCCTGGCATCCACCGTGCGTCTGGCGCCTGGTCAGAAAGCCGAAATTCGCTTCACTCTCAGCTGGTACTTCCCCCATCACCTTACGCTCGATGGACACGAAATCGGCCACATGTATACCAACTGGTTCAGCGATGCCGCCGACGTCAACCGCTTTCTCTGCGTCCGCTATATTCAGCATCGCTCTCTGACGGAGAAATTCGCGCGCACCCTGTGCGACACAACTCTCGGCGATGCGCTGGGGTTCGCATGGTCCAGTCAGCTTTCCACCCTGGTCTTTAACAGCTGGTGGAGCAAGAGCGGTGAATACGCCATATGGGAGGGTCTCGGGTGTTGCGGTCTCTCGACGACCGACGTCGATTACCAGGGGAGTTTCCCTGTTGTCGCCCTCTTCCCGGAACTCAAGCTCTCGCAGATGCAGCGGATCATCACCCGCCAGAACCAGCTCGGCCAGGTGCCGCACAACTACGACGGTAGCTTCGATCAGGTCGATCCCCAAGGTTTTGCGCGCGTCGATATGAATCCGCAGTTCGTGATGATGGTGTGCCGCGATTACCTCTGGACCGGTGACCGCGATTATCTCGCGTTCATGTGGCCGCACGTCGTTCGCGCCATTGCGTTCACCCAGTCCCTCGACAGTGATGGCGACGGCCTTCCCGACCGTGACACCGGGTTCCAGACCTACGACCAGTGGAAAATGCGTGGAACGCCTGCCTACATCGCTTCCCTTTGGATCGGCGCTCTTCGTTCCGCTGTCGTCATCGCGCAGGCCATGGGCGAGACAGAACAGGCAACCTTCTGGAACGCCACACTTTCCCAGGCTTCTGCAAGCTTCGATCGAATGCTCTTCAACGGCGACTATTACAGTCTTTGGGTCGATGGCAAAGCACGAGACGAATTGTGCATGACCGATCAGATTTCTGGGGAATGGTTCACCCATCTGATCGGGCTACCCTCGACCGTGTCGAAAGAGAACGTTCAGCGCGCTATGGCCAGCGTTTTCCGCAACAACTTCAACCGGGAATTTGGAGTGCACAACGCCACAGCGCCTCGACGCGGTCCGGATCTTCTCACTCTCAACAATCTCCAAGCCGGCGGCGTCTGGTCCGGAATCGAGTTTGCCTTCGCGTCGCTCCTCATTGATCATGGTCATTACACCGACGGCGTCCAAATCGTTGAAGCCATCAACCGACGCTACCTCCGCGCAGGCCAGCCGTGGAACCATGTGGAATGCGGCGGCCACTACTCTCGCGCTATGAGTAGCTGGACCACCATGCTGGCCGCTGCCGGCTTCAAGCCCGACCTGTCAAACAAGACCCTCGCGCTGATGCCCGCTGCGCCCGGAGACTTTAGAGTTCCATGGGTCACAGCCTCCGGCTTCGGCACCCTAAGTCGCGCAGGGCAAACTCTGTCGCTCTCATGCGCCCATGGGCAGCTTGAACTGAGTGCCCTGAAGCTCCGCCAGCACGCGGAATCCATTCGCTTGGGCGGCCGTAATTTGGTTTCAGCTATTAGCCGCGAAGAGGGCGGCGTAATACACAAATTCTCAAAACCCGTAATCGTGAGAGCTACCGAAGCTCTACAAATTGTAGAATAGCGGGGATGATGCGAGGCAGAGATCGCAAGGGCATGTCCGTCCGAAATTCTCTCAATTGTTCCGCCAACGCGCTCAACTAACCCAGGTCAGGAAGCGAGCTGCGGATTAGAGCTGTTAAACGTCCCAGGGGCCCGAGAATGAGGTTGCGCCCGGGTGGTCGGCAAACCGGACAGACCCCCGTTTTGGGATAACTTCCGGGTTGCCGGTCATCCGCTCGGAACTCCACGGTTGAGCTCTGATAGAGCGGACTTTAGCAGCCCCCTCAGATCGCCGCCAGCTTCTCCCTCGCCAGCTTCGCCGGATACGTCATCCCCATCGCCTCATACATCTTGATCGCCTCCTCGAGCAGCGCCCGCCCCTTGTCCAAATCCCCCGCACCCTTGCGGTCCAGCAGCATGGCCGCGTACCACTCCCGCGCCACCGGCTGCAGATGCATGTAGGGCGCGGTGTCTGCCTGGTAGATTGCCGTGCGATGGTGCTCCTCGGCTGCGGCCCAATCTCCAGCGCAAGCGGCAGCGATACCCGCAACTGTCCGGCAGAGGCTGCTGATACGCATCATCCATGCGCCGGTGAGGAGCAACTCTTCTGTCAGAGGCCACATCAGGGCAACGTCCTCTTTTCTTTCCATCGAAGCCAGCCCGACCACCGAGTTGATAAGCGCAATCCACGACCCCGACGAATTCAGTTGCCCTGCGACAGGCAGCTTCCAACTCCGCCTGGCCCAGGCTTCGGTTGCCCGCTCATCCCCAGAACGGGCAAAGAGGGAGAAGCGTGTGGAATCAATCATTCCGGCAATGTAGGTCTTTGGCTCTATTCCGGAGGGGTCGGAGCAAAACTGCTCCGCCGCTGCCAGGTCTCCTCGGTTGAACGCAAACTCAGCGAGCGCCACCCAGGAGGAGAAGCTCCAGGCAATACCGTGTGTCTTGCCAAACTCGTACGCTTCGCGCGCTTCCCTTTCAGAACTGGCCAGATCGCCCAGGGCTGCGGGTATCGCTGAGCCGAGGCTCTTCAAGGCCCAGAGAGCACCGTAGTGCCCTGTTCGTTCGGCGCGAAGAATTGCGTCAGGAAGCGCAGCAGCCGCCTGGGCAGGACGCCCGAAGCAATATTCCATGTACACCGTTCTGCGGTCAGCATCGGACTCTAGCCATCGATCGCCGGATTTGCGAAACTCCGCGGCAGCCTTCGGGCTCGCTTCCATGAGCTTGGCATATTGCCCGGAGTTCCAGAGAAGCTCGCACTCAGCATTGGCTGCAACCCCTGCAAAGGGAATCCCGGCTGCGTGGTGCAGAGCCTTGACCTTTTCCAGCGTGAGGGCAGCCTCAGCAACATTGCCTGTGGTGCTCTGCATCATCATCGTGCCGATGAGCAAAATGATCTTCGTTCGCAGGTCCGCCCCGTCCAGATACATTTGCATTCGGGCCAGGACTGGGGCTCCCGCTTCAACATCGGCGCGCCACCCATGAATCCAGAGGAGATCCACAGAAGTGTCGATGGTCCTGGCAATCGCGCCCTCAGCTTCAAACATATCCATCGCTCTTTCGTAGCCGGCCACAGCTTCGTCAAAGCGCCCCATGCTGCGCAGGGCGTTGGCCCTGAGCGCCGTTAACTCGGCAACGCGCAGGCTGCTTTCGCCCTCCCATAGCGAGAGCGCGTTGTCCAGGTGCGCGAGCGCCTCTTCGTGGCCCGCGGCCCCAGTTGCCTGCTTCGCGGCCTGCTCAAGATAGGTGGAGGTCTTTTCCGGATCGGCGGCAGCGCCGGCCTGGTAGAGATGGTGGGCCAGAGCGGAGGTGTGGGGCGCGAGGTTGGCGGCGTAGACGCGTTCAATGGCGTCGGCCACACGGGCGTGGATGCGCTGGCGGCGCGGCAGGCTCAGCGACTCGGCCAGAGTGTGCCGCACCAGCTCATGCACAAACCGGTAGCGCGTATCCCGTCCCGCAGGCTCAGCGACGACAAGGTGAGCCTTCTCCGCTTCTTCCACGGCATCCAGGGCCTCATCGGCCTTCTTATTTTCCAGCTCCTCCAGCAATCGCAGGCTGAAGCTGCGGCCGATGACGGCTGCCGTGGTGAGAATGCGGCGGGCGTCCACGCCGAGGCGATCGAGACGGCGGCCCAGCACCAGTCGGACGCCTTCCGGCACCTGCAACTGATCTACTCTAAGGCCCGGCAGCCACTTGCCTGTCTCGTCAAAGAGCTTGCCTTCTTCGGAGAGATGGCGGAAGACCTCTTCCACAAAAAACGGGTTGCCCTCCGTCTCGTTGAAGACCACGCGAGCCAGCGAGGGCGGCGGCTTTTGCCCGCTCATGGCGGCCAACATGGCTTCAACCCCGCTCACCGGCAGCCGCCGCAGAGAGATGCGCGTGGCCTGCTTCTGCCGCAGCATCGTCTCCAGCGTCTTGGCAAAAGGCCGGGTGGCGTCAAGATCCGTCTCGCGGTAGGTGCAGATGAACAGTTGCGCCATGGTGGGCAGGTTTTGCGCAACATGCTGCAAAAGCAGCAGCGTTGGCTCATCGGCCCAGTGCAGGTCCTCAAACACAGTAACGGCCGGCGTCACTTTGACTGCGCGTTCGATCCAGGAGCGCACGGCATTGAAGAGGAACCGGCGCTGCTGCTCCGGCGGAAGCTGGACGGCCGGCGGCATATCGGGGTAGATGGTACGCAGCTCGGGAATCAGTCGTGCGATCTCCGGAGCGTCGTCGCCCATCCCCACGCGCAGGGAAGCATGCGGGGCCGTGCGCACGATTCGTTCCATGATCTCGACCCAGGGAATATAGGGCGGCGCGCCTTCGCCCTCGTAGCAGTGCCCAATCAGCGCAACGGCGCCCCGCCTGCGCGCTTCTTCGAGAATTGCGCCAGTCAAATGCGTCTTGCCGATACCCGGCTCGCCGCCAACCATCACGATCGATCCGCGCCCTGCGATTGCCTCATTCATGGCCCGCTTCAGCTCGGCAAACTCCTGCTCACGCCCGATCAGTGGAATGGGCGTCTCGCCTGGTTCCTCCTTTGGCGCGGTTGCAGCGGCGGCCTGCCGGTCAAGATCGGCCAGCACATCGGTCATCGACTGGTAGCGCTGGCTCACATCCTTGGCCAGCAGCCGGCGAATCATGATCATCAGCCCCTGCGGCAGATTCCCGGCCAGGTTGGGCTGGTCGCGCAGAATCGCGGCCATGGTCTCCGTGGCCGAGTCGCGACGGAACGGGTTGGCTGCCGCCAGCAGTTCGCAGAGGAGAATGCCGAAAGAGAAAAGGTCGGAGCGCTGATCGAGTTGTGCGCCGCGCACCTGCTCGGGAGACATGTAATCCGGCGTGCCCACAATGGCGCCCTGCTCCGTGATGGCCGGCGAGGCCGCAATCGTGGGTGCGGAGTCGTTGTCAACGATGCTGGGCGCGGCGTTGGTGAACTGCCGTGCTAGGCCAAAGTCCATCACCTTCACGTGCCCCTGCGTGAGCATCACGTTGGCCGGCTTCAGATCGCGATGGAGAAAGCGGTTCTTGTGCGCCTCTTCGAGAGCCTCGCCAATCTCGCGGGCAATGCGCAGCGCTTCATCGAGTGGCAGCTTGCCGGCGCGCAGCCGGTCGAAGAGCGTCTCGCCGGTGAGGAACTCCATGACCAGAAAGAGAGAACCGTCGGCTTCGCCGATCTCAAACACCTTGCAGATGAAAGGGTGATCGAGCGAAGCGGCCGATTGCGCTTCGCGGCGCAGCCGCTCGCGGGCCTCTGCGTTGGAGGCGAGGTGAGCAGCCAGCACTTTGATGGCTACAGGGCGGCCAAGCTTCGTGTCTCGGGCACGAAACACCTGGCCCATCCCGCCCGAACCCACAGGCGCAAGAATCTCGTATTGGTTGACTTTCGAACCTGTGGAGATGGACATAAATGGCGTCGGATAAGTCTATCTGATGCAGTGCGAAGCGTGCGCCAGACATTTCAGCCTTGGAAGAGCTATTCCTACTGTGTTCTCAGTTCCGGTTGGATGGTCGGCAACTCGTCTCCAACCCCAAAACCGGATTAGAGACGAGTTGCCGGTTACACACCGGGAACCCTCAAAAACCCAGCTTAGCTTTCGATCTGACTAGGCGCAAAAGTATCAGGCGGAAGCGGGAACGCCCGCATAGGACAAGGTCAGAGCAGTAATGTCATCGTCCTGTCCAAACGCCTGCGCTGCGCTGGCGATGGCTTCTGCCGATTGGGTGCTGAGCGCAGCCGATCGTTCAAAGCCAAACAATGCGCCGGCCTTATCACGGGCCTCGACCACGCCGTCGGTCAACAGGGTGAGTTGCTCGTCCTCGGCCAACTGGAATGAAGACTCGATGTAGACGGAGTCGGCGACCAATCCCAGTGGGAGGTTATTCTCAACCGGCAGTTCTTTGCCGGCCAGGTAGGGCGCAATGTGGCCTGCGTTGGCCACGGTGAGTTTGCCTCCGGGGTCGGCGCGCAGCACCAGGCAGGTGGTGAATCCGCCGCCGCTGCGGGCCATCATGCGATGGTTCATGGCGGTGAGGATTTCGGCGGGGCTTTGGGTGTAGTGGGCGAGGGTGCGGACGGTTCCGATGAGCAGAGAGACCGTCATGGCAGCCGGCATGCCCTTGCCGCTGACGTCGCCAATCACCACCAGCACGCCGCCGCCTTTGACCGGAAGAAACTGGAAGAAATCGCCGCCCACCTGGCCTGCCGGCTTGTATGTGCTGTGCAGCACGAAGCCGGGAATAGAGGGAATCTCCTCCGGGATCAGCACTCGCTGCACCGTCCGTGCGGCCTCAAGTTCCGCCGCGGTCTGGGCGCGATCGCGGGCGATGCGGACAGTTCGGAGCACCAGGAACAGCAGCATGGTGACGCAGTAAATGATGTTCCACACGTCCCAGAGGCTGATTCCGTAACTGGCGAGACGGAAATAGGGGATGGGAGGGATCTCGAGAAAAACGTGAAAGAAGAAGTACAGATACGCCAGGAAGTTCCAGAGATTCAGGAAGCCAAGAAATGCGTAAGGGGGCAGAAACAGGCGCGCGTCGCGGTTGCCGCGCAGCGCGGCCCTAAGCAGCAACACGGGCAAAAGCAGAAATCCGAGTAGCTGCGGGACAAAAAATCCGGCAAAAGCTGAATATCCCGTCCAGAAGCCAATATCGCCCAGCGGTGCAAAAAAAGAGTTGCCCAGGAACATTGCGATCTCCAGCGTCAGCAGCCAGTGCGAGCGTCGCAAGCGGACAATCAGGCGAACGAATTCAACTTGCGCAACTCCTGTAATTCCAATCGCAAGCCAGGTCAGAGAGTCAGTAGCGGTAGTGAGTGCGTGAAGATGGTCCCAAACAGTAGTGGCCGTCTGAAGGCTGGTGGCAAGGAGCGCGATGGAGATGGCCAGATACTCCGGCTGGCGGCGCATGGCAAGGTAGAGCGCGAGCGCAACGATGCCCACGATAAAGTTGAGGCCAAACAGGGTGAAGTAGATTGCGGTTTGGTGGAATGCCTCATAGCTGGCGTCGCGCGCTGCCGCGTCGCGGCTGGCCAGGAAGACGGCATCAGCGGTCAGGGGCGTGCTGGTGCCCGGACCCGAGTCGCCCATCTTGTTGATGCCGAAGCGAAGGCCAATCACCAGGTCGCCATTGGGGGCAATCAAGCTGTCAGGAATGTCGTATGCTGTCAGGTAGCCTTGGCCGGATTCAAGCATCCCAACCATCTTGCCGTTTGCGCCGATGCGCACGCCGTTGACGTAGAGCTCGTAACTGCCGGTGATGTACTGCACCTCGACTGCCACGTCACGCACCCGAGGGTCAACGTGAACATGCATGCGATACCAGGCATAGGGGATGTCGTGGATGCCGTAGTCGGTTAACTGCTTCTTTGTGGAGACAGTCTTCCAGCCGCTGTCGTCGAATGTCGGCGAGGCGTAGGCGGGGTTGTCATCCGGCGAAAACAGCCAGTCGGGGCCGAGGCCGACGCGGGCTCCCAGCCAGAAGGCATCGAAGTGGCGCGGGTTCAGTTCGTCTGGCGTAGCCCAATGAATGGGGGCCTGCGCGCCAGCGAATGAGGCGCAGGCGGCGAGCAGCAAAAACCCAACTGCCAGAAAGTTGCGGGGACGCATGCAGGCAACTATATCGCAGCGCGGGGATTCCGCTATTTTGCTGGGCCCGCGATTCATGGTTCTCCCAAGGAGTGACATGGAGGCCAGCGATCCCCTTGAAGTCCTCGTGAACTAGCGATAGTGGACTGCGATCTGGTCATCAACCACCGTCCATCCTTGAAACGAAATACCCTCAGAAAGCGCAGACCGCAGCGCCTCTGAACGGCATAGATCCTGGATGGTCGGCAATCCGGACAGAACCCTTCATTTTGCCTACTGGCGACTCCCGGTACGCTGAAAACCGAGTTCTGTCCGGTTTGTCGGTCGCTCGTCCGTTAGCGTGACCATCAAAGCAAGTCGTTATTTCACACGCCTCAGATGCGCCACCGTATAGATCTCGAACTCCTTGTCGGGCGGCGCCAGCGAGAATGTCTCTTCAAGCTCGTCGGCAGAAAGCAGGCGATACGATTTTTTGGCTCTCCATCCCGCTGGAAGATTCTCGATCCGCACCGTTATGAATTCGAACAATTTACCGTCGGCGCTTACCGAGTCCAACCGGTATTCGTTGACAAAACCCTCGCTGTGGAATTGCCGCCACACAATCTTTTTGAGAAATTTGTCATAACTAAAGTAGCCAAAATCCTCGCGAACCTCGGGAGTTGCATCGGGGGATTTGGCCTCGTACACGGAATGATCATGTTGCCATAGAAACGTGCCGTCCGACACAAACTGATACTCACGGGAACTGAGCTGTTTTCCGGGCTTGCCAGTGACCGACCCTTCCCATTTTCCTTCGAAGGCGCGCACCGGCGCCCATGGATCCGACTGCGCCACAGCATTCAGCGCGAACAGGACAACAAGCGACAGAATTCGCACACACTTCATAGTGTCCTTTGATTGGAACGATCACGTGTTCCAATTCTCTGCGTCAGGAAGCCGATGATGGCGCCCAGGACAATGCCGGGAAGCACGATTTCCATGCGTGCGCGTAATTATAGCCTGTACATCACGTTCCGTTCGGATACGAAGATTCCGATCGCGGTAGGGACGACCATCGCTGATCGCCCCCCGCACAGATCCGTACGTGCGCGTCTACGCATACGGCTCTTCTGAAGGATGGATGGCGTGAGAGCGAACCCAAACTGCGGTCGACTTCA
>Ga0182015_10003189_pt1 | contig 18705 bp, 24 predicted proteins | sample 712P3MmetaG_FD_120478 | JGI IMG/M metagenome (GOLD analysis project Ga0182015, IMG submission 120478) | Permafrost microbial communities from Stordalen Mire, Sweden - 712P3M metaG | ecosystem: Environmental > Terrestrial > Soil > Wetlands > Permafrost | place: Sweden: Stordalen | collected...
GAGCCGGTCGGCTCGTCCGCAAACAGCACGTCCGGATGGGCGACGAGACCGCGCGCCAGCGCGACGCGCTGTGCCTGTCCCCCTGACATCTCGCCAGTGCGGTGACGTTCCAAGCCATCGAGTTCGAGCCGTTCGAACCAGGCTCGCGCGCTGCGCAAGGCTTCCTCGCGGCGGGCTCCGCCGAGAAGGAGCGGCAGCGCGACGTTCTCCTCCGCGGTGAGCTCCGGGACGAGCTGGCCGAACTGGAACACGAAGCCGAAGCGGTCACGCCGTAGCCGGCTGCGCTCCCCTTCGCGCATCGTGTCGAGGCGCTGACCGTCGAAGGAGACCTCGCCGGACTCGGGGACGAGGATGCCCGCCAGACAGTGCAGCAGCGTTGACTTGCCCGAGCCGCTCGGGCCCATGACCGCGAGGACCTCGCCACGTTTCACCGAGAGGTTCGCCCCGCGAAGCGCCGGCGTCTCTCCGAAGGAGAGCACGAGGTCGCGTGCCTCGATGATCACGCCGCCGACCTGGACCGAAGAAGAACCGTTCGCCCCACTCACGACGCCACCTCCTCGGCGAGCACCGCGAGCCGCGCCGCGGTGAGGTCGATCCAGCGCAAGTCGGCCTCCAAGTGGAAGAGGCCATGGTCGGCGAGCAACGCGTCGACGAGGTTGCCCTGCTGTTTGAGGTCGGTGAGCTCGCGCATCCGCCGGAGGTGCGCGGCCCGCTGCGCGTCGAGGTACTCCTCCGCGGGGCGACCGAGCATGAGGGAGAGCACGACCTTCACAAAGAGGTCGGTCTGGAGGTGGGGCTCGGCCGGGATCGGCTCGCCGAGCCACGCCTCGACCTCGCTCTTTCCACCCTCGGTGATGGTGTAGCGCTTGCGGTCTGGACCGGCCCCCGGCTCGGCCTCGCCGACCATCGCCTTTCCGTCACGAGCAAGGCGGGCGAGCGTCGCGTACACCTGGCCGAAAGGAAGCGGACGACCCCGCCCGAAGTAGGCGTCGTAGTCGCGCTTCAAGTCGTAGCCGTGGCTCGGTTCACGATCGAGGAGCCCGAGAAGGGCCATAGGTACACTCATACCTCAGAGAATACTCCTAGAGTATACGTGCGGTCAATAGGCTTCTCCAAAGGATCGACGCTGGCGAGGGAACACGACGCCGCTGTGCTTCAGGTGGTGGGGGGCAGAGCAGAGCAAGACGCGCTCGCTCCGCGGTGGGTCGCCAATACGGCGTCCGCCGATCCTCCGCGTGAAACACCTCACCTTCTGGGCTCGCGAACACGTACGTCGCTCCGGAGAATCGGTCGAGATGCCCCGCTGCTCCAGGATCGTGAACACTCGGCCCGACCCTTCCTTCACCATCGCCGTGCTCTCCGACCCCTTCGCCGCCCAATAACTCGGCAGCCCGGAACCGTAAAGCACAGCTCCGAGGATCGGTGGTTCAAATCGGTGCAGCCTCGCCGTCCGAGCCATTGTTCTGCCTTGTCGTGGCTCGACGTTCGCCCAGCTCAGTGCCAGGTTGTAGCTGTGGAGATATCCATGGCCCGATTTACGCGTTCGCTCCAACCGAGCCGGCCACTGTACGGATCACAGCGTTGCTATGGCTCGACGACCAGGATGCCGTCTGACCTGGATCGATGCGTTCACATGCGCTGTCAGCTCTCTTGCGAGGCTCCGCGACCGAAGAGCGCCCGGCACGCGATCAGTCCGGAATTGAGGTCGTCGTAGGTTCAAATCGGCGGAGCCTGCTCCGACCTTCGGGTTCGAGACCCGAAGGTCGATCACCACCTCGGATTAGGCAGGATGCTGTCCGCTATGCCCTTGCGCTGATCTCGCGCCATGCGATCCTTGCTCCGCGCCTGGGCCGAGCGAGCGCCAATGGATTGCAACCACTCAATGACAATGTCTTGTCGAGTCCCGAGACCGGTGGCGGCATCCAATGCCGTTCCGTGTGCATAGTTTGGTTCCCAGTTGAGATCAGCGCCCGCGCGCAACAGGTGCTCGGCGGCCCGGCGTTGACCGGCCACGCAGGCGTGCCAAAAACCCTGTGAGATCTGCTCTGGGTCGATCTCGGGCACGGGCAGATCGTCTATTCGGTCCAGCGCACCGGCGTGCCACACCTTGTCGACTCGGGGCGCCCCGCCTCACGAGTAAACGAGCGACGTGCCAGCAGGCGTATCCCACCGCATTGTCGAGGGCGTTCCGATTGAGCCGCCCGGGGTTTCAAGATCGGCACTCCCGTCGATCAGCACCCTCACGATGTCCGGCCCCTTTGCGAAGTAACCCGGACCAATCTGTGACGAAATGTAGCGCCGTACTCGTTCCGCCTCCGGCTGCGAATCTCGCCCTGGCCAGATTAGGGTTCACGTCTATCAAGCGATCCGCGACGCTCCCGAGGCCATCGCTGCCAAGAAAAGAAATTGGGGCATTCCTACTTGATCAACTTGAACGTGCCACAAAGTGAACGAAAACACGAGAGCACAGGACGCACGCTGCAGCCGGCAGACCGCGATCCCGCGACTCCCTAGCATGCAGGAAGGGAGTTTCCATGGCCAAGGCAGTGCGGTTCGACCACTACGGCGGACGGGACGTCCTCTACATCGCGGAAGTGGAGGTGCCCCACCCCGCGGCCGGTGAGGTCGTGGTCCGCATCGAAGCAGCCGGGGTCAATCCGGGCGAGGCGACCATTCGGGAGGGCCGGCTGCACGAGCGGTACCCTGCCAGCTTCCCCTCGGGGGAGGGCAGCGACCTCGCCGGCGTGGTGCACGAGGTGGGCCATGGCGTGACGTTGTGGGCGGTCGGCGACGAGGTGCTCGGGTGGACGGAGAACCGGGCCAGCCACGCCGAGTATGTGGCGGTGCCGGATGGTCAGCTGGTGGCGAAGCCCCCGGCGTTGTCGTGGGAGGTCGCCGGTTCCCTCTATGTCACCGGGTGCACCGCCTACGCTGCCGTCCGGGCGGTCGGGGCCGGTCCTGGCGACACGGTGGTCGTCTCGGCCGCCGCCGGTGGGGTCGGATCGATCGCGGTGCAGCTCGTCCAGGTGCGCGGGGCGCGGGCCATCGGTATCGCCTCGGCTCATCACCACGACTGGCTCCGCTCGGTCGGGGTCACCCCGGTGGCCTACGGCGAGGGCCTTCTCGATCTGATCCGGGCGGCCGCCCCATCGGGCGTGAACGCCTTCGTCGATACCTTCGGTCCCGAATACGTCCATCTGGCCGTCGAGCTCGGCGTGGTGCCGGGCCGCATCGACACGATCATCGCCTACGACGCAGCCGTGCAGGTGGGTGCCAAGACCGATGGGAGCATGGCGGCAACGAGCGCCGACGTCCTGGCCGAAATGGCCGAGCTGGTTGCCTCGGGACGCATCGTCGTCCCAATCGCTGCCACGTATCCCCTTGAGAAGGTGGCCGACGCGTACGCCGAGGTCGAACAGCGGCACACGCTCGGCAAGGTGGTGCTTGTCCCGTAGCAGGGTCCCAAGTACTTAGCGAAACCCAACCACCTCCTCGTCCAGCTGCCTCGGACTCGCCGGGGGCCCTCCTCCTCATCGACGGGATGGCATGGCGTTTCGTGGCGGCCATGTTCGACCGGGAACGCCTCGTCACCGGTACGCGGAGTTGAACCTTTCACCTTAACCAATGGACGAAACTCAGAGCTCAACAGAAGGGAGACCCAAGATGTCGGCAACGCTAAAGGTGACGCGAAAAACAATCGGCGTGGAGGTCCGTCGTGGCACGTTCGATGTCTTGGTCGACGGTGAGCGTGTCGGGTCGGTCGCATTGCATGACACGATCGAGATGCCAGTCGAAGTCGGACGTCACACCCTGCAAGTCCGCAATGGTCGAAACTCGAGCCGGACTCAGACCTTCGAGGCGGCCGAGGACGGAGTCGTCGCCTTCCGATGCGGGGGAAAGAGGGCTTTGCCGATCTTTCTCGTGTCGTTCGTCGTGCCTAGTCTGGCGCTCTCGCTCAGGCGCGAATTTTAGTGATGCCACGACGCACCGTTCGAGTCAACGACAGGACGGCCACCCCTTTTCAACTCCGTGCTTGGTGCGGTCGGCGCGCAGTGCCTTCGACGTGCTTGTCCCAGAACACCAAGATTGCGCTCAGCGGCTTGCCCGGCACTGGCCACCCGAAGCGACGGTTCTTCATTCCCGAATTCAGCACCGCGGCTTGTCGAGAACTCAGCACGTATTAGGCACCCCGGGTTGGACCGACCTCCCGGCTCGACAGAAAGGTCAGCTTGGTGGGAGTCCGACGAGCACACATCGACGGCGAAATAGAGGGCGCCACCTGCCGAGCCAGGCGCACCGGGCCGTCGTGGAGCTAACGGGACGTGATGTTGAATGATCCGACGACGTTCAGGAGTCGTACCTTGTCGGCGCTCGGTGTTCCTGGTGTGGCGGTGAAGACCAAAAGGGTGTGCATCTCGTCGGGGTCGAGGACCATCTGGCAGTACAGAGAGAGCTCACCCACCTCGGGATGGAAGAACCGTTTCTCTTCGGAGTGTTGAAGTCCGATCTCATTCGCACGCCACAGGGAGGCGAATTCCGGGCTGAGCCCCTTGCAGCCGCTCTGCTAGGTCGACGGCGGCGGATCGTGGTCCGAGGCGTGCGAGGGCGCTGCGGAGCTGGGAGACCTGGACCCGGCCGTGATGGTCGTGATCTTCGGTTGTAGATCGAGCGGGTGGTTGGGTCGGTGAACCACCAGTAGACGGCGCTATGAGCATGCCCGTGTGGTGGGATTCATCACCGAGGAGGGCGACCGCGGTCGCGTTCTGAGCCAACGTCTCTCCGAGCGACCCCGTGACTTGGGCGGGGGTGTCGGTGAGCCGGTCGAGGATGCGCATGAGGCCGGGGGCTGACGTGGTCGCCTGCCCCCGGCCGCGCCGGAGCACGGTGTCCTGCAAGCAGCAACAGGTGGTCGCGTTCGTCGACGGTGAGCCGGAGGCCGCGGGCGAGCGCGCCGATCATCTGCTCGGAGGGTTGGGGGCCGGAGCCCCGTTCGAGGCGGGCGAGGTAGTCGGCGGACATGTCCGACAGGTCGGCTACTTCCTCCCGGCGAAGGCCAGAGGTTCTGCGGCGTGGGCCGCGGCGCAGGCCGACATCTTCAGGCTGGAGCGCTTCGCGGCGGGTCCGAATGAACGTTCCTGATTCAACCTGATCCATGCAATCGCTCTCCTCGACGCGCTCTGCGGAGAAGATGAACGAGGAAGCCCGGCAGGGCTTCCTGGGTACCTCTCCTCCGGCGTCACCACCAAACGCGAAGCGCGCGGTTAAGAAGAGGCGAAACGGGCGCGCGCGAGGTCTGCCACCCGGTCGACCTGGAAAGGATCGGGAGCCGAGCCTCGGGCGAACATCGCGACCTGGAGTGCGGGTCCATGACCGCCGAACGCGGAGATCTGCTCTCTCGTCACGGGCTGCACCACGTAGTGGATGTGCACGGGAACACCACCCGCGTGCGACCACAGGCAGTTGTAGACCTGCTCAGCGGCAACCAGCTCGCTCGCTATGGCGGAGCAACGCTGGAGGAGCGGCCCGAGCTCCCCGGCCTCCGCGTCGGTCAGGTCCGCGACGGCGGTGACGTGACGCTTTGGCTTCACGACCAAGGTGCCGACACCCAGGGTGCCGATGCAGTGCTCGACGAGCCAGTGATCCGTTCGATGTATTGATCCACCTGGGAGAGGTCGTCGGCCAGCAGCCAGTTCGCAAGCCACACACTCATCCATCGGCGCAGCATGCCATGGGCCGCCGAGCGGGAGCTGACCGCCCCAAAGAGTGACACGGACCACCAGGCTCAATTGGTCTTCGGCGGACACAGGCGCGAATCGAAACGTCGGACGTTGTCGATCCGGGCGTCGCAGGCGGCTCTGCACGCACTGAGCCGGAATACTCGCACCATTGGTGCAAGTGTGTGTCTCCTCTCGAACGTCTCTTGAACCACAGACCTGCTCGTACCGACACGGGCTCGAAATGCGATCCGCAACTTCGAGATGCGGTTACGCGGACAGGGAATCACGGGCTTGTTGTCGTATGCCAGCGCCATGGGACCACCTTGCCGCCGGTTTTGCCAGCGCCATCGGACCACCCCCGTTGCCAGTCGCGGGACCACGTTGAGCATCCACCATTCCGACCGAGAAGAAAGGCGGCTGCGTCCTGTGAAGCGGTCTCCGAGAAGGCTCGATGGCGTTCAGGGGGTATCGGTACTCCAAATCAGGGAGGCACTACGACGCTGGCTGAAAGGTACAGAGAGAGCGCCCCATCGCCAAGGGGATCGGCGTCGAGGCAAGGCGGCGAGGCACAACATCGCCGCCGCGGTCGAGCTCGGGCTCGATCGCAATGGCGACGAGGGCCAGTTCACTGACGAGCTGATCGGCCAGGCTCGAGTGCTGCGTGAGCCTGCGCTGTCCAGCAACCCAGTCTGCCCGCTCAACTCCGAATCGGACCCGGCTTGGGACGTGACCCGTCAGGTGGCGCCCTCGGGATCGGGATGATCTCGCCGCCACGTCACCAGGCTGACGTCGGCGGAGTAGGAGGATTCAATGGTGGAGAAGGCGATGCCCTCGGCGCCGGCCGCCTCGATCCGATCGGCCATTCCCAGCTCTGTGGGCACAGCCTGGGAAATGCGCGCCAGCCACGCCCGCACGTCACTCTCGTCGTCAGGGTTGTCGAGGACGCCGAACAGCGAGTAGCGGACGGGATCGTCGTCGTCGTCGAACTGCATGAGGACGTCGCGGACCCGCGCTGTGATGGTGCGGTGCTTGTTCCGGGCCACCTCCGTGCTGATGCGTCGGGCGAGCGGCACGAGGTGGCCGGGAACCGCCGGGCGGTCGTACCGGAGCCCGAGCCAGGTCGTGAAGGCTTGGCGCCGAGCGAACGCGACGTCCCGTCGAGCTGCACCTGACTCCAGGATCGTCGTCAGCACCTGCGGTGACACGGTGAGTCGCGGCGCGTTGGCGTAGGCGTACTCGTGGTCAGTCAACCGCAGCCTCGCCGAGCGGATGCCCCAGTCTGGCGGAGGGTCGCTGGTGAAGAGCGGACGCAGCTCGATGCCCGGATCGGGATCTCCGGTCTCGGCGCGATCAAGGTCACAGTCCTGGGTGGCGACGGCCCAGAGGCCATGGGTACCCGGCGAGCGTTCAGGACGGCCCGACGATCCGACGATGACGGTGTCCAGCGGAAGCTCGCACTCGACGATCGATCCCTGGCGCCAGCCTGACCCGTACAGCGATGCCATCCACCGCGCGCCCTAGTCGTGGAGGGCTGTGGTGGGGCCATCCCGCCGGGGTCGGTCGCCAACCAGGAGCCCGGACCGTCGTGGTCGGACGGCATCGAGGGCGGCCAGGTAGGCCCGGCCGGGATCGCCCGTCGCCAGCAGCTCCTCGACGGCACTGCGCCAACCGGTCGGTGCGGTGGCGAGGATGGTGGCGGTTCTCTCGGGGTCCCGGTCGACGAGGACGAAGACCCGCTCGATCAGGTCGTGGGCCTCGACGAGCCGCTGGCGCAGGTCGCCGCTGTGGCCACTCACCAGCGGCCGACCGTTCTCGGCGTTGAGGATCGTCGTGTGAGTGGAGCCGACGATTTCCGCCAAGTGGCGAGCGGACCAGCCGGTCCTCTCGCGCATCTCTCGGATGACTCGCTGGAGCCGTGGCACGGCGGGAGACACGACGACGGGCACGCGGATGGGCCAGTCGCCGATCGTCCAGAAGGTGTCGTGCGTGTTCAAGGGTGCCGGGAAGACTGTCCGCTGGAGCGGCTCCCCACGGAAAGCGGCCTCGTAGAAAGCCGGCGCCTCAACGACGGTCATTGGAGGACCTCACGACCGAAGTATGTCGCGCCCTCGTCGGTGAGAGCCCAGAAGAAGAATCGATCGATCTGGTCGTGCAGCATGGTGAGCTGCCTCGTCAGCTCGCCCGGCTCGAACGGCTGAGGTCCCTCGGTGAAGATGTCGATGTCGAGCAGGAAGGCGGGGCCGCGCGGCTGCATCGGGAGCACCCCGGGCACCATGGTATTGGCCGGCACCAATCCGTGCCGGACGACCGCCTGGATGTCCGCTTCTGGGCCGGCCAGCTCACCTGCAGGCGGCGCCGTGAGCTGGCTCTGGGTGAGGGTGGTAACGAGGTGGGTGTCTTCGGCCACGGTGTCGGTCGCCGGCCATCCCGTGAGCTCGGGGCGGAACCACGTCCGCCATGCCGTCGCGTCTCCGGGGGGGACCTCGGCGATGTTCACGTACCGGATCCCGAGCCGATCGGTGCGCGGGACCGCGGCGCCCTCGGCCAGGGCCACGAGCACCGCTCGGAACCGATCGGAGAACTCACGGAACTCCCCGTATTGCGGCCCGACGCTGAGCGTAGCGGTATCAGCCGAGAGATTGAGGCTCCAGCCGGCGCCATCATCGAACTGCCACACCTGCGCCGCCGGGCTACCGGCTGCAGAGGCACCTGCAGGTCCGAGCAGAAGGGAGACCTGTTGGACCTGCTGAGGGCTCATGTAGGGGAAGACCGGGTCGAGCCGATCCTGGATCGGCGCCACCCCCTCCATGGTCGCCAACTTCGCTCGGGCAGAGAACTTGACCTGACCGAAGGCTTGGACCAGCGGCGGACGGGAGAGCCGGTAACGGGGGGCGGGATCGAGCCCGAACATCAGGAAACGTTCCAGAAGCGTTCCACACAGGTCAGCATAGCCGCTCTCGGCCACAGGGCGCGTATGACGACGGGCCTGTGACCTGCGAGAACAAACGGGGGAGGCGCCGAGCCGCCCCGCGAGGGTTGGTCAGCGGCGTCTGCGGACGGGACCGACTACGGATCAGATTGGGCTTTCGAAGGTCGCGCGACAGGTTGGGCGAAAACGCCGACTTTGCGCCTCGATCGGTGGTGGCATCTCCAACGTGTCGGGGGTCCCGCTCAACACTCTCCCCATGATGGCCGCAGCCGTTCGGTCTCTCTCCTCGATGAGATGGCTGTAAACGCGCAACGTCAACGAGGGATCCGACTGCCCGAGGCGCCCCGCTACGGTTCGAACATCGACGCCAGCGCCAATTAGCTGGGTGGCCGTAAAATGTCTTAGGTCGTGCAGCCTCACCGTGGGCGCACCTACAGAGTCCCGCACTCTCATGAAGAACGACGTGACGTTGTCCGGCCGGAACGGCGTCGCCGCTTCGAGGAACGGGGAGAATACGAAGGCGTCGGGCCGCAGCTCGGCGCCGGCCTGTGCGGCCCATGACATGACACACGCCCGATGCTCGGTGAGGAGCCTCACGCCCACGTTGGCTTGGACCCACTGCGCAAGTGCTTCAAGTGGCTCATTCAAAGATCGGCCAAGGTCAGTTAGGTTGTACAGCGTTGCAGTCTCGACACGTTCGGAATCGAGGTGGCGCCCGATCAATCCGTCGCGTTCAGCGCGTCGCAGCGTGTCGGTAAGGACCTTGTACGAAATACCTTCAAGTGCGTCATGGAGATATTGATAGCGGCAATCGCCATCAACAAGCTCGGCGAGAACGGCCAACGTCCAGCGCCCTCCGATTACTTCGACGAAGCGTTGCTCCCGCTGCACTACGGATCGAGCCGTTTCGGGACCAAACGGCCTAGTCGCTCCCAGGCGGGCGACGCAGCAGCAATGTCGGCGCTCATGAGTTGGACGACGGCGACGACCCCCTCGTCATGTTCCGTGTCAACCTCGGATTGAGGATTCTTGGCAGACCAGTCCGCCATGCGGGCTGCCAGTCCGGGCAGTCGAGGATCGTCGGGATCCCAGTCAAGGGCTTCATCGCACGCGAGATAGAGGCGTCGGAAGTCAAGATCGTCGAGAGCCTTCTTCTTCTGTTCGGCCCATACGGGAACGAGTTCGGGGGAGAGCGCGGACGCCAGAATCCAAGCGTCGCGTTCGATTTGCACCATCCGTTCGCCGACCCCGATGGAGCGCATCTCGTCGAGAAGGTCAACGATCTCGTCAGCCAGGAAAAGCCGCTCACCGTGGACGACCTCGGCCAGCCGTCCCCGATGCTCTTCTAGGTCTCTGATCCTCTGCTCCATGGAGCGGTCGATCGTGGCCACGGCAGAACTGAATTCCTCGGGCGTGGCGGACAAGAGTTGGCCGATGCGGGAGAGCGGTACACCTGCATCGGCGAGGGTCTTGACGCGAACGAGGTCGACTACCGCTTTGGCATCATATCGGCGGTAGCTCGAGGCATCTCGAACTGGCTCGGGCAGCAGTCCTTGCGCGTGGTAGTGCCGAATAGCTCGCGTGGTCACACCCACGTAGGCGGCGAGCTGTCCAATGGTCAGCGTCTGGGTGGTCATCTGTCGCCCCGGTTGGGAATCTGAACCATTGGGATCACGATGTCACCGAATGGGTCGGCGGTCGTCAACGGGCCGGGAGGTGATCGTAGCGGGAGCGGGCCCACAGGAAGCCGACGAGGGCGATCGCTACGCACCAGGCGACGGCAATGGCCGCGTTGTCGCCAATGGGGGTTCCGGTGAGCAGCCCACGGAGGGTGTCGATGATCGGGGTGAACGGCTGGTGAACTGCGAACCAGCGCACACCCGTTGGCATCGAGGCGGCGGGCACGAAGGCGCTGGAGATGAAGGGCAAGAACTCTGGCACGAGTGACAAGCTGTTTGCTCCAGCCGGCGTCTTCGCCACCAGACCAAAGGCAACCGTTAACCAGGTGAGGGCGACGGTGAGCATCGCGAACAGTCCGGCTGCCGCGACCCATTCGATTGGGGTCGCGGTCGGCCGGAAGCCCAGGGCCACGGCCACGCCAACGACGAGCGCCGCGCTCACGAGCGTGCGGATGAGACTGCCCAGGACCTGGCCGGTCAACACCGCGGTGCGGGTGATGGCCATCGTACGGAACCGGGCGATGATGCCCTCGTTCATGTCGGTGCACACGTTCACGGCGGTCGCCGCCGCGGCGGCGCCGGCGGTCATGACGATAATGCCGGGCGTCAGGTAATTGATGTAGCTGCCGGCGCCATTGCTGGTGGCGGCAATCCCGGCCCGGAGGGTGTCGCCGAAGACGCCGACGAAAAGTAGAAGGAAAACGATCGGTACAGCCATGCCACCGATCGTCATGGCCGGGAAGCGCAACGAATGTCGGAAGTCCCTACGCAACATGGTCGTCGAATCCCGCATGGCGTAGGACACGGCGCTCATTGCGCTCCCTCTCGATCGGTGGTGTCGATGTCGGAGTGGCCGGTAAGGGCGAAGAACACATCGTCGAGATCGGCCATGCGCACAGAGACCGATTCGACCGGCACGTGCCCGTCCTCGATGCGGCCGAGCAGCGCCCGCAAGGTCGGCACCGCGCCATCAGTCGGCACCCGCGTGACCAGGTTGCCGGGGTCGGGCTCAGTTCTGTCCAGCCCGAGGAGCTCGTTGGCTGCGGCCAGAGCGGCCGGATTGGCGAAGCGGAGCTCCACGTGGCCACCGGGAACGCGCCGTTTAAGCTCGGTCGGGGTGCCTTCGGCCACGATATGGCCCCCGTCGAGCACGGCGACGCGATCAGCGAGCCGGTCGGCCTCCTCGAGTTGCTGGGTGGTCAAGAAGATGGTGACTCCGGCGGTGGTCAGCTCACCGACGAGCTCCCACATGGTGCGTCGGCTGCGAGGGTCCAAGCCCGTCGTTGGCTCATCGAGGAAAATGATTCGGGGCTCGGCGATCAGGGTCATGGCCAGGTCAAGTCGGCGGCGCATGCCGCCGGAGTAGGTGGCGACCATCTTGTCTGCGGCCTCTAGCTAGGAGGTCGAAGCGTTCGAGCAGGTCTGCGGTTCGGCGGCGCCCTGCCGCTCGGTCGAGGTGGGCGAGATCGGCCATCAGTGCCAGGTTCTCCGCCCCGGTCAGCAGGTTGTCGACTGCGGAGAACTGGCCCGTGACTCCGATGGTCTGGCGAACCAGGTCGGGGCGTCGGGCGACGTCGTGGCCCGCTACCCGCACCGTGCCGCTATCGGCTGGGAGGAGGGTGTTCAGGATCTGCACCGTGGTGGTCTTGCCCGACCCATTCGGTCCCAGCAGGGCGAAGACCGTGCCCTCGACCACGGCTAAGTCGATCCCATCGAGCACCGTATGGTCCCCGAAGGACTTCCGCAGTCCCTGAACCTCGATTGCCACGGATCCGCCGCTAGGGGCGAGCGATGGGACACTTGGCCGGCCGGTGTGCGTTAGCGCTTCGACGGGCGTTCGGCCCTCTTTCAACTGGGTCATGGGCCTATTGTTCAACCTTGACGCGAGGTCAAGGTCAAGGGCCGAAGCCATCTTTTTGTCGATGAGGACTTGATTTCGCAGTCAGGCTCGTCGTTGGCTACTCCGGCAGCCCCCGATCCGGTCCGACTAAGAGTTGTCATCTGGCGGAGGTGATCGGCCTGACAGACAGGCTGTCGCCGCCTCGTGCAGATCGGTCACCAGCCGTTGGGCGGCGCCCGCGTGGAGGCGACCCGGCGGTGTGGTCATGAAAGCTGAGCTCGACGCTGACCCCCTTGGCATCGAGCTCGGCGGCCCATTTCTCTGCAGCGGGCGTCAGGCTGAATCGGAGCTCTTGGTCGTCGTAGGAGACAATCCAGTACCGCTCCGCAGCCCGCCCGAACGACGGATTCGAGATCTTCGAATTCGCAGTCGTGGTGGCCCCGACCTGTTCGGCAGGGCCCACCCTTGTTTGGCTCGGCGTCGTCAAGCTCGCGGTCATGTGCTGGCTCTCTTAAGCGTGGGAAGCATCTGCACGCTCCCGACTGTCATCCGCTCGGACCTGCTCTTCGCTCGGCCGACCGAGCCGAAGTCAAAAATGGCTCAGTCAACGGGCCGAAGCCCGGCTGAGGTCACCAGGTACGCCGCGGCGGCGTAAGAGTCGTCCACGGCGACATCGGTGACGCTCTTGCCGGCTTGCTCGGCGGTCAGCACCCCACCGAAGCCCTGTTCGAGGAACTGCTCGACGCTGACGCCAGCTTGGGCGGCATAGGTCTCGGCGTAGAGTCGGCCCAGTTCAGTGGCCGGCGTCAGCTGCGGCATAACCGCCACGAAGCGAATGTTCGATCCGTCACGTTGCGACTCGGACCCGGCGTAGGAACTGATGAACCTGATCGTGGACTTTGCGCCGGCGTATCCCCCGCTCATCGCTGATCCCCGCAGGGCTGCCCCGCTGGACAGGCTCACGACCACCGATCCGGGCTCGAGCGGAGCCGTCAGAGCTTCACGGGTGAAGTTGAAAACGTGCTGGACGTCGACGTTCCAGTTCGCGCTGAACGTCTCCCATGTCTGATCTTGCAGCCTTGCAGCCTTCGGGGTGGCCCCCGCGTTGAGCACGAGGGTCTGCGGCCGGTAGAGCGAGAAAAGCCGGGCTGGCAATTCCGGATCCGAAACGTCGGCCACCTCCGGGGTGAAACAGGCGCCGAGCTGCTCCCTCAGCTCCTCGAGCGGACCCTGGCTCCGGGCGACGCCCACGACGGTGGCGCCGAGCTCAGCCAACGAGACGGCGGTCGCTCGACCGAAGCCTCGACTGGCACCGGTGACGATTGCCGTGGTTCCAGAAAGATCACGTACAGACATTTTCCTTGCCTCCTGGTTCATGATTCGTGTTTTCGGATGTGAGAGGTAAAGCCGGGGGGCCGGAGCATTCCGCTCCCGGCCAACTCCCTCGGTGGCGGGCGCTAGTCGGCAGCTGCGGCGACGGCGACCTTTGGTTGTGAGGTGCTGGCGACCTCTGGTTGTTGGGTGCTGGCGACCGCCTTACTCATTTCGGCACGTCGGATGAGCACGAAGGCCACGGGGATGGCAACAAGGCCGGTCAGCCCGCAGACCCACAGCGCCAACTGGAACCCACCCGTCAACGCGGCTGCGGTTCCGTACCCCTGATGGATGAGCGTGTGAAAGCGCGAGGCGGTGACCGAGGAGGCGACGGCCACGCCAATCGCTCCGCCCAGCTGCTGCGAGGTGTTGAGCAGACCGGAGGCGACACCGGCGTCGCGCTCAGTGACCCCGAGACGAAGAACGGCCCTGCCAGGTCGTGCCAGAAGCTTCCGTCGGTCGGAATCTGGGTGGCCCAGAGGATCCCTCCTCCGATGAGCGCCATGCCGAAAACCATGACCATCTTGGCCGAAGTCTTGGTGACCAGCATCTGCGAGAGTCCCGCGCAGGCCACCGAGGTGAGCGACGCCGCCAGCCAGGCGACACCCGTCTTGAGCGCCGAGTAATGGAGCACTTGTTGCATGTAGAGGGTGCCGACGAAGATGAAGGTGTAGAAGCTGCCTGTGAGCAGAAAGCCGACGGCGTTCGAGCCGGCAACGGTGCTCAGGCGGAACAGCCGCAGCGGCAGCAGCGGCGCCTCGACTCGGGTTTCGACGATGAAGAAGGCCACAAGCAGAGCAGCCGCCGCCGAGAGCATGGCCACGGTCTGCGTAGCAGCCCAGCCCACCTGCGGCGCCCGCGAGATGGCATAGACGAGAACCACCAATGCTGAGGTGATGGTGACCGCTCCGAAGGGGTCGTAACGCCGCCGCTCAGTACGGAGCCGGCTCTCGGGCACGATCTTCGGTGCCAAGGCGAACGCGACTGCACCGACGGGCACGTTAACGAAGAAGATGTACTGCCACCCGACGTAGCGAGTGAGCAGGCCGCCGGCGATCAATCCGACCGTCGCGCCCAAGGCGCCGCACGCACCCCAGATGCCCAGCGCTTTGTTGCGTTCGGCCCCCTCGGGGAAGATGTTCATCACGATCGAGAGGGCAGCCGGTAGGACTACTGCCGCCCCAAATCCCTGGAACCCGCGCATGACGATCAAGAAGGTGTCGGAGGTGGCTAGACCACAGGCGAGCGAAGCTGCGGTGAAGATCACCAGACCCGCCACGAGCAAGCGCCTGCGGCCCAGCAGGTCGGCGGCCCGGCCTCCGAGGAGGAGGAAGGCCCCGAAGGTCAGCCCGTAGGCTGTCACCACCCACTGCAGATCGGACTCGGGGAAATGGAGCTTCACGCCGATGGTCGGGAGGGCGACATTGACGATCGTAAGGTCGACGATGGTCATGAAGTACGCCACCACCAACAGTGCAAACGCCCGCCAACGTCGAATCTCGGGCTGGGTGGGCTCCCCGGGATTCGGCCTGATCGGCCAAGCAGATTCCTGGGGAATAGTCGCCAGATCGCGCTGTCGACCTTCTACGAGCGCCTTCTGAATGCTGAGGTGGGACTGGGACATGTTACGCCTCCTGACGTCGCGGCTCGGGTCCTATGACTGTTGAAACACCGACCGGGTCGCAGATTGAGCGATGAATTTGGGGCACGGCTGGTGTTGCAATCTGTAGAGGGCTTCAGTCCGAAAGAGAGGGATAACCATGACCGATGCCGCGCTCGCCCGTGCCCGGGCAGGTGACAGCGATGCCTTCGGGGAGCTGACCGACCCCTATCGCCGGGAACTCCACGTGCACTGTTATCGGATCCTCGGATCGTTCCAAGACGCCGAGGACATACTCCAGGAGACTCTGTTGTCGGCATGGCAATCACTTGATCGCTTCGATGGCCGAGCGCTGAGAGCTTGGCTCTACCGCATCGCCACGAACCGCTGCCTCAACTACCTCCGGGCTACGTCCCGCCGACCGAAAGTGGGCAACGTGCATGAATCGAGATTCTCGTCCGTCGAGGCCAGTTCAACTGAGGAACCGTGGTGGCTCGAGCCCTATCCCGATGCGTTGATGGATGACGTCGCCCGAGGCCCCGAGGCCCGCTACGAGGCCCGTGAGACCATCGCGCTCTCGTTCGTGGCCGGCCTGCAACGACTGCCAACCCAGCAGCGAGCCGCCCTCGTCCTCCGCGATGTGCTCGGGTTCTCGGCGTCCGAATCCGCCGAGATACTTGAGTCCACTCCGGCGTCGATCAACAGCGCCCTCCAACGGGCACGCGCCGGGTTCGGGCATTCGGTAGATCGGGACCACGTGCCACTACCGCGTTCGGAGCACGAGGCCCAGGTCGTGGATCGATTCATTAACGCGTACGAACATGGTGACGTCGATCAAATCGTTGCGCTACTCACCGAGGACTGCCGAGCCACGATGCCACCCGAACCCATCGAAGTCCGAGGGCCACAAGAAATCGGGGCGTTCATCCAAACGCTCGGCTTCTGGGGAAAACAACTCAAACTGATCCCAACCCGAGCCAACGGCCAACCGGCGTTCGGCTACTACATCCACGACGAGACCACCTCGCTCTTCCGGGCCGGTGGACTTTTCGTTATCGCCTTGCGAGACGACCGGATCTCACACATCACCCGCTTCGGGGGCACATCCCTTCTCGGTACTTTCGGGCTACCCCGAAGCCTGGAGTCTCACCTCCCTGGCACCTCACAATCCCACCCCGAAACAGCGAACTAAGGAGAGAGGGCAGAATATGAGCGACTGGAACACCACCATCATTGACGAGTTCCGTGCCAACGAAGGGAAAGTGGGTGAGTTCGAAGGTTTCTCGGTGATGCTCATCCACCACGTCGGCGCTAAGTCGGGCACCGAACGGGTGAATCCGGTTGTCTGCTACCCGCAGTCGGATAGCCAGTTTGCAATCATGGCATCGAAAGGGGGGGCAGCGACCAACCCCGACTGGTACTACAACCTGAAAGCCCACCCGGAAGTTACCGTCGAATTCGGTACTGAGACCTTCGCTGTCGCGGTGAGAGAACTCGAAGGCCGGGAGCGTGAAACAGCGTGGGCGGATGCTCTCAACCCTCAACTTGAGGAAGCTCAGAAGAAGACCACGCGGAAGTTTCCCGTGCTGCTTCTCACGCGAATTCTCTGACGTCCGCAGGGACCCGCCCGCAGCTTGCCCCATCTTGGACCCAGATCAGAAGAGAACGACCATGAATGGTCTCAAAGGACCGCTGTCGTCATTGGTACAAATACCGGGGCGTGCAGCCCAGCACACATCGGTCACAGCGGTGCCCCTCAGCTACCGAGACGCCACCTGGTTCTTATCGAATGCACGAGTCCAGAGTGTCTCCTCTGGACTCAATACGTACTTGACCGTCCTCCTGTGAGAGCGACCGTGGCGGACGTCATGTGACCTCCTCCGTGGGGAGAACTCTCGAGCGTCATGTGATCTCCTCCAAGGTCGGGAGAACTCTCGACAGCGTGTCCATGGGCCACTTCACTGGCCCCGAACTCGCACCATAGAGCGGTCTCATTGCGCTCGAGTGGAGCGGTCGAGGCACTGCTAGTGCCGTGACCGGCAACGTTTGCCCGGCCCGATAGCGGGTGATCCCGCCTGGTACGGCGGCCAAGAGAGGTAACCAGCCAGGGCAGGCAGATCTGGCAGTTGCAGTGGTCACGCCATGGGTTCGGCACCGCTTGCCTGGGGCAGCACCGAGCGCTCATCCGACGGAAGGTAACGACCACAGAACCCGCGTTATGTGCGAGCCCCAAGATCAGGTCTTGTACGCGTCGTGATAGTTCCACCATTGATATGGCGCAGTCTGCGGGTACCCCTCGGGCGAGTCCTCCCACTCTTCCTGACGACCGAGCGCCGTGATGTCGAGGTAGTTCCAGGTCCCACCCATCTGCTCGTCTCCCCGAGTGTTAATGAAGTAGGTGCGGAAGATCCGGTCACCTTCGCGGATGAAAGCGTTAGTACCGTGCCATTCGTCGACGTCGAAGTCCTTGTCGAAATCGTCGGTGATCATGTACCAGGGGATGTGCTCCCATCCGTGACGCTTCTTCAAACGCTGGATGTCGGCCTGAGGCGCGCGCGATGCCCACGCAAGCGACGTGTTCCTGGCGTGCAGGTGGCCAGGGTGCGCGACCTGGTCGGCACCGATGGAGCATCCCACGCAGGCCCGCTCCGGGTACGAGCCGCCATCCGCCAACGTGGTCACGTCAGGTCCATAGAAGGCACGGTAAACGATCAGCTGACGGCGGCCTTCGAAAAGATCCAGGAGGCTCGCCCGTCCGGCAGGGCCCTCGAACCAATATTCCTTATCAACAGCCATCCAGGGCATCCGTCGGCGTTCAGCCGCGAGCGCGTCGTGGGCGCGAGTCAACTCCTTCTCCTTGACCAGCATCTCCTCTTGCGCGGCGGTCCACTCTTCTCGCGAAACGATCGCAGGTGTCTTCATGGCTCTCCGTTGTTGGTCATCACTCCAGGTTCGCGCCCGAAGAGTCCGAAGGAAAGCGAGACTCCATGGAGACGTTCTAGAGATTGTCGTTCGAAGCGAACCTTAGGTGGTCGAAACGCGGTGCGCTGGAGTAAGGGCCTAGCGGGCGACTGGCCGGCACCGGTGCCTTGCTCCAGCTGGAGGGCAATATGTTCCAGACGTATTCGACATGTGGCCGCTGGGGCGATAGGGCTGGTCATTTCATTGACCAGTTCGATCACAGCTGGGGGGTCGACCAACGCTCTCGACATGTGCTTCACACAGAAGTGGTCCGCGAAGCGACCTGCGTTGAGCTGGTTGCGTGCCATGGTGAACTCCGTCTCTTTGGCGAGCAGCCCTTTCCGGACTATGAGCCACTTCTCGCGGGAGACAACCGGCAGATAAGTCATGTTCATACTCCTAAATCCTGCTGCTTAAGTCGGCTGACAGTGTTGTGGGCTGTCGGCTTGGTGGCGATTGTTTCGGCCAAAAGATAGCCCGACCTCGGCTAAGGGTCCACGCCAGATTAGTTCGCGCGTAGTATCCTGGCCATGTGGAGGTCACCGAAGATGCGCTCGCGCGATTCTTCGAGGTGGTGCTGCCACATCTGAACGAGGTGCAGCGCC
>Ga0182015_10003190_pt1 | contig 18701 bp, 13 predicted proteins | sample 712P3MmetaG_FD_120478 | JGI IMG/M metagenome (GOLD analysis project Ga0182015, IMG submission 120478) | Permafrost microbial communities from Stordalen Mire, Sweden - 712P3M metaG | ecosystem: Environmental > Terrestrial > Soil > Wetlands > Permafrost | place: Sweden: Stordalen | collected...
CCCCTCGCACACACCACACTTCTGGCAACTCGCAGGCGTTCTCCCTGCGTACAAACACAAATCAGCCAGTTGCACAGAATGGTAAACGAGCTTTCAAAGGGAAATCAGGCTCTCGCATCGATCTCCCGCCGCCCACACGATTCTCTCGCTTCGAGAAGTGATGCGGACAAGCCGGAAATCATGGAGCAAATACACTTACACGGCAGTTGTTACGGAGGCATGACAGATTGGTTAAATTCAGGTTACAGTTCTCCCCGAATCATCTGGAAGAATGGCTTCAACCTCGCATTCATGAAGCCCTTCGCACGATCTCTTCCGAACTCTGCGAGCGGCGGCCGTTAACGGTGCGTGGGGCGCCGCAGAGACTTAATCCCAAAACTACTCATTTCGCATTCAGCCATCGCATCCTTTTCCACAATCCATTCCCGAAATTATCGGAACTTTCATAATCGAGTCATGCCTGCGTAACACATCTCGCGCATAGTTGCTGCGACCAATGGAGCGGGCGCGCTGTTGGTCCTTCTGAGTAAACGAAAAAAAATTAAACCTTTTGGATGGGTTCCATTCTCGGTGTGCGGATGGTGTTTTCTGCCGGCACTAGCTTGGTCCCAACACCTTGTCCACGTTGTTCAAACTGGTTTTAGGAGAATGAATACAATGACACGAATGAAATCCCTCTTCGCGGCTGCCGTAGCATCCGCGATTGTTGCCGTTGTTCCGGCAGCCAATGCGCAGACATTCCACTTCGTCGGCTCTGGCTCTTCGGCACAATGGACCATGGCAGCTCTTGCTGCCGACCAGCTCGCCATCAACCAGGGCAATGGAACCGTTTGCCACTGGACCGGCGCCACCGGATCCAGCAACACCGATGCACTCGTCACCGACAATCGCGACGTGCGAATCCTGCCGGAAACCGGCAACGTTTGGATCGTCTGGAGTCAGAATGCAGCCTGCTCCAGCACCACAGCCACAGTGACTGACATCTGGCTCGCCGTCAGCGTCGACTCCACCGTCGGCGTCCGCACTTTCTCAGCCCAGCAACCAAGTGGCGGCGGTTCGGGTGCCGTCGTCAGTCTCAATTCCGCTGTTGTTTCCGGCACCGCCGGTCAGAACAAAATCCAGAAGGCGCTTTGGCCCGATAACTTTGGCGTTGCCAACTCCGACAGCAACATCAACGGCGGTGTGGTCAGCGCTATCGCCGCTGGAATCAATGTCAACGTCGGCATGACGGATATCCGTCCTGAAGATGCACTGTTCGCCACCAAGCGCGCTCTCGCTACCCTGAATACCACCACCTATGCCGGTCTCGGCTATAAGGGAGTCACCGCGAACATCGGCGCTCCCATCTATACGGATCAGGGCACCGGAACCGAAGCTACCCCGGTCCTGTTCGCCCTCGCTGGCAAAGCCGATCCCATCACCCACACCGACGTGCCTTCCTACAAAACCATTCCGATCGGCGCTGCTCCGATCGTCTTCATCACCAACAACAATGGCACGCCTGCCATTTATAACCTCGAATCCGGCGTTACCCCCGGTGTCAAGACCTCCGGTCCTTACTATGCTGAACAGTTCTTCGGTGGCACGGTCGCTTGCGATACCCACGCCGCCGCCTTCGGTGGACCTGGCGATGGCCTGGGAACTCCCCTCACGGTTTTCCTGCGCGAGCCTCTCTCCGGCACCATGAACACCACTGAATTCAGCCTGTTCCGCTCTTTCGGCAACCCCGATGGTTCCCAGGAAACCGGCGTAATCAATCCTCTGAACACTCCCTATAACCCGTTGGCCCTCAACTGCCCAACCCATGGCAAGCGCGAGCGCGCCATTGGTACCGGCGAAGTCGTGGGCAGCAGCTCGCCTGCCTACGGCGTTCTCGGAACTCCGAACTCGATTGGCTACATCTTCTACGGTTTCGCCAACGCTTCCAAAGTGACCGGCTCAAGCTTTAACTACTTAACCGTGGATGGCGTCGATCCTCTCGGCTTGCCCGCCAGCCTCACCCCTGGACAGCAGTTGCCGAATTGCGGCGGCTCCTCCGCACCAACTTGCCCGGCTAGCCTCTGGAGCAACACCAGCCCCGCCGGTCTCAGCTACCCCAACCTCCGCAACGGTACCTACAAGGCGTGGTCGATCTATCGTTGGCTCATCGCCGACAGCAACATCGGATCGGACCCGTACGGTTTCGACGCGGTTGCCCAGTCTGCTCAGGACTACGTAGATTCAGATGTCGCTGATTTCGTTCCGTTCCAGACCTCAACCAACAGCGATGGCCTGGAAGTCTACCATTCGCACTTCACTCAGGAAGCGGTTACGGAAAACAACGGCTGCGCCAGCGTAGCGAACACCCTCGATGGCGGCAACACGCTTGGTGCCGCTCCTCACGGTAGCTGCAGCGCAGTGGAAGCAGGCGGCGACGAAGGCGGTTTGATTGAAGGACCGTTCGGAGTTACCGTTGCTGATACCACCGGCGATGTAACCACCTCCAGCACTGACACCTTGCACAAAGGCTACAAAGTAACCTGGAAGTCTGGAGCTAAGTTCACGGCTGGTTCATCGTGGGAAGGCTCTACCATCACCATCAATGGTAACAACTACACCGTTGCGAACATAGCTCTTACCACCACCATCCTGTATGTCACCACCAACCCGGGTGCCAGCACGGTCGGCATTCCTTACTCCGCTCCGTTCGCTTACACCTTCCCTGCTGCCACCACACCTGGCGTAGTCGGGAAAAAACAATAGCTCGCTTCTTCGGAGATCGATCTTTGGACGATTGAGCTGGCGGCAAAAATCTGAGGCAGACTGGCTTGCTGAGCAGTCTGCCTCGGTTTTCGATTTCTGGCATGAAAGCCTTAAGAAAAATACTTATTTCTCAAGAATATCAATGGATATTATCGACATTACCGAGTATAAAAATAAGTCCGAAAAAGGAGTTGCGGTTTGTCGAAGAACCGAACGATAACCAGCCGTAGGCTGCGATTGTTCCTGGCGTTCGCCATGTTTACCGCCAACTGGCTTACCACGGGAATGTCTCAAGCGCAGGATGCGTCGGGCGCAAGTCCGTCCTCCCGCAACATTGGCGTGCCTCCCGCAACTGAATCGACGCGCGGAGATATTTCCAGCGATTCGCTGAAAGCCAAGTCGGTTGAGCTTTGGAACACGCCTTCGCTCGAAGGCAGCGATCTAAAAGCGGCGGACGTCATTCCCGGGGATGTCGATATCGTCGATGGCGTCTATACTCACGAAGTCACGCGTGTCCAGTGGCGTCCGGCGGATCCCATCGATCTCTACATCGTCAAGCCGGTCGGAGTGAAGAACCCTCCCGTCATTCTCTATCTTTATAGTTACCCGTTCGAAACGGATCGTTTTCTAAATCACGACTTTTGCAAGTTTCTGGTCAGGAATGGTTACTCCGCCATCGGCTTCGCCTCCGCTCTCACCGGCCAGCGCTATCACACCCCACGGCCCATGAAAGAGTGGTTCGTCAGTCAGTTGCCGGAATCCCTGGCCACCACGGCTCACGATGTGCAGATGATTCTGACCTACATGGCATCGCGCGGCGATGTTGACATGAATCGCGTAGGCATTTTTGGCGACGGCTCGGGAGCGACCATCGCCATTCTCGCCGCCGCGGTCGATCCGCGAATCAAAACTTTGGACCTGCTCGACCCCTGGGGCGATTGGCCCGATTGGATCAAGGAATCGGCACGCGTTCCAGGAAAAGAACGCCCTGACTATCTGAAGCCCGACTGGATGGCAGCCGTCGCTCCTCTCGATCCCGTGAAGTGGCTGCCGAAGTTGAAGACGCCGAACGTCCGAATTCAATTCATCAAAGATGTCTTGATCACCCCCGCTGACGTGCAGCAAAAAATAGAAGCCGCCATTCCCTCCGGTCCTGATTTCCAAATTGTCCACTACGACAACACCGCGGCCTTCCGTGCCGCGATCGCGGGCGGGACTGGTTTCGATTGGATCAAACAGAAAATGCAATTCAGAGTTGTGCCGGATTACAGCGAGTCGGGCAAACCCAGGGGAAAATTTCATCCGAGCACAAGAAAGACTCACAGCAATAGGCTGCGCGCGGTAAGGGAAGTTGTTCACCGAACTCAGGAGATTCGATGCAGATGTCCAGAAAACATCCCGTGAAAAGGAAATCGAAAACGAGAATCATTCGCCATACTCTGGCCTTTGTCACGATGGCTGTGGCGACTCTGCTTCTGCAAGGGTGCGGCGGCGGTTCCAGCTCCGCATACGTCACGCCCACCGCAAATAATCCGGCCCCCAATATCCAACTCGTCTCCGTCCAAATCTCGCCCACCACTCCATTGATCGGCCTCGCCGAAAAGCGTCAGCTCAGCGCCACCGGAGTTTACAGCGACGGCAGCACGAACAACATCACTTCGCAAGTGACCTGGAGATCTTCTTCCGCTCCCAGTTCCACCGACTACGTCGTCGTCAATCCGAGCGGATTGGCCACCGCAACGGCGGTCGGCGCAACCGTGGTGACGGCAAGCCTCGGGCCCGTGACTGGGGCGCTTCAGCTCACTGCCGACACCAATGGTTTCGCTTCCGGAACCACCGCCATTCTTTCGGTTCCTTTTAAGTCCGTCATTGTAGATGCGGCCTATCTTCCTCAGTCCTTAACCAAGAATCAGGGCGCCTTTGCCGTCCAGGAAGTGAATCTGGATGCGGATCAGTTTGCAAGCGCATTGCCTGTGCCAGTCGCGCTGCTGGCTTCAATTCCCATGCCGGCGGCCTTTATTCCGAACATTACAGTTGCTGACCAATCTGATTTTCTTGTTGTAGCGTTAAGCTATAGTTCGGCCCAGGTACAGATTATCGACGCCAGCAATCTCTCCAGCGATGTGGCCAACAACACTGTCATCAATACCTTCACCGCCCCCATTTCGCAGTCTGTCAGTTTCTATGCGGGTACGCCGCAGGCTTTTAGCTGCATGATTTGCGCAGCCATTTTCAATCCGGCCACCGGCAAGCTTCTGTTGAGTACCGCGGAAGGTTACTACGCGATGGATCCTTTTTCTGGTACGTTTACCGCGCTGCCATTCACGCCTGCGCCCGCACCATCGCCAAATCTTTCTCTCAATCCAATCGCGACTCCAAATCCTTACGTGCTGGCGACCAATCCAACTACAGGCGATATACAAATTCTGAACCTAACCACGAACGCGGTCACCACAGTGAGCGCGAGCGCCGTTGGTGTGACCACGCCGGGCGCCGCTGTGATTGACCCGCTCACAAATTACGCCGCAGTGGTCGATGCCGCGACCGGCGAGCAGTCGCTGCTCAACGTAGCCGCTCCGCAAAGTCCCGTGCCGAGCCCGCTCGTAGGATTGGGCGTTTGCGGTGCGCCAGAACCGGCAAACCTGAACATGGTTGCGATGGGGATCAGCGCCAATGCTGTGCAGAACAACACCGCTCACACTTTGTTCACCAGTCAGACCTCGGGCAACTGTGTCGGCTTCGAAGCGCCCTGGCCAACCGATGCTTCACAGCCACTTTTGTCGTCGGCGATTTTTTATGGTTATGGTTCCATGCCAGCCACTCCGGATTCACAGCCTTTCATCAATGGCAATGATGCCAATGCCATCGCGGCTTTCAACAGCGTGTACGACCAGAATAATTATGGACTGCTCGTCGACGCTAACCAGCAGTGGGTCGCCAAAATAAAAATCGCTTCGGTTCTGAGCGACGCTGGCATAGGCGCAGGCAATGGTTCGGCAGCGGCGCTGCCCGGCGGAACGGCGATGTCTTCAGGAACTCCATCAGGAATTTTGTGCGCTTATACGGAAGTCAATCTTTGTGTGACGTACAACACAATCATCTATCTGCCTGCGCCCAGCGTTTCCGTCACGCTCTCGGTTTCGAGCATCAGCTTTGGAAGCTTGAGCGTGGGAACGCCAAGCGCCTCGATTCCGGTGACAGTGGACGATATTGGCGCTGCGATTCTGACGGATCAAATTTCCATTCAGGGCGCGAACGCAAGCGACTTCTCATTGCTGAATAGTTGCGCTCTGCAGTTGCAGCCTCACGCGACTTGCGGCCTCAGCGTGATCTTCACTCCATCGGCCAAGGGCGCGCGTTCCGCCACGCTGACAGTTGCGGTAACTGGATCGAGCACGCAAAGCATCCCGCTTTCGGGAACGGGAACGTAGGAGAACTGCGCGCGTGCAAATCGCACGAGTGTTCCACGTGGAACATTCCATCCTGCCAGAATCCAACTTTGTAAGTCATTGATTCCAGGTCCCAGGTTTTGTACGAGGTAATCGAATCAAGAGGTTAGGCTGTGAGAAAAGTGTCTACTTTCGGGGACGGTCAATAGCTACTAAAGTAGACTTGACAGCATAGGCGTGTACCGGGAAAGGTACGTGCAAAACCCCTCTTTCAAGACCCCGCGATGGCCAGGGTGACGGTGCCTTTACCGGCGCCGGTGCAGCCGGAAGCTGCGCCCTTGCCGAGTCCCAAATCATTGTAGGTACCGGTGACGGTGGTGCCATCGAGCGATGCGGTTCCGGTCATTTGTCCGATCTGAGCGCCATCGGAGTCCGCCAAGTTCATCACCACCGAGGTCCCGCTGACTGAACCCACGATGTTTGCGTTTGGATAACAGAAGCCCGTGAAAGTGAAGCTGCCACTCAGCGGCGTGCTGCTAGTGCCGTTGTTTGTACCCTGAGTAACCTGGCCGCTCACGGCATAGGATGTTTCCTCATTCGACACAAAAGATCCCGTGATATTGCCGTTCAGCGGAGTGACAAGGTTCGCGATAAAAGTGCCTGTGCCAGGATCGGATTGGGAGCCGGCGCATCCGGTGGAGAGAATGGTGTAATTCCCGCTCATCGATGGCTGGCTATTCATAGTGGAAGTGGTACCGCTGAGAGTAAGGGTGGTTCCGACCGGATCGACGGTTAACGAAACGGTGCTGCCCGTCACGGTTCCGCTAACATTGCCTACTCCTGAACAAGGACTGTCGCTGAGAATCACACTACCCGTAAGATTGCCGCCATTCTGAATGAGCGAGCCGGATTGTGTGTTGTTGATCTTGGTGTTGCTAGCATCGTTAAGGGTCATCTGCCAGTTTCCAGAGAGTGAGTCGGCCGACACAGGGGTGCTGTTATTGCCGCCGCAGGCGCTCATCGATAGTGACAGAGCGAACAGGAATGCGATTCTGCGATCCATAAACGTAACCTCTTCCATTCTTTTCCGAGTTCGCTTCGCGGTTCGTATTGTGAAGGACCGAATGCTTTGCGTGAAGCCGGGTTCTGAATTGTTTTGGACGTTCCGCGAGAAGCGTTCAGGTTAGCGTGCGCCGGGTTACGCCAAAGTTACCGAGAGGTTAATGTTTTGTGAATTTAGAGAGAGGAGAGGGGGAGGAGGACGACATCTTAAGCGTCGCTTAGAACAAAACCAAGCCTGAAGTCCCCGCGCCAAGAATAACCAAAAGTTTAGATTAGAAAAGTTTCATTAGAAAAGTCTCTTGACACGCATATTAACCAGACTGTAATGTTCGGGCGCTTCACGAAACCCCCGCCGTTCCGCTGTCTAAGCAGTTTCCGTAAAAATTTAACTTAGCTTTTGAAGGATAAGGGTCCGATGCGAACAGGCTCGCGCCTTCTGTCTTCTCTCGCTGTGCTGGCTGTCCTGGCTGCTTTCTCAACCACAACGTTTACGAAGATGCATACCTCGGCAACTCCGAAGGTGCGAGTGACCACGCCTGTGGACAACAGCAAACGTACGACAATTTTCGGCCATGTCACGGTGGCGGTGAAAAAAGCCAACGATTTGGGTCACGTCGACCCGAGCACACCGGTTCAGCACGTGATCATGGTGTTGAAGTCGGATGGCGATCAGACCGCCGATTGCGCGCGAGCAACGGTTAGTTAGTTATTGCTCCGTTTTCTTATCGTTCAGCCGCGGCTGGCACATGGGGAGCGACAAGCGCAAGAAGTTGATCTTTCAAGCGTGGCCCACTTGCTAAGAGGCCCGGCAAAAGAGGATCACGGCGGTTCGCCGTGAAATCGGTTCGGTCCAGCGTGCCGATGAATCCGCCGGCGCTGAGCACCAGAGCTGCTCCAGCCACCACGTCCCACTCGTTCTTGGGAGTCAGCGTGAAGGTAATATCGGCGAGTCCCACTGAAACCAATGCGAGTTTGTAGGCAACCGAACCCATGGGCCGGACAATATAACCGGCATTTTCGAAGGGCTTCCACTCGCCGCGCTTTACTTCGCTGCGGCTGGCCAGGATGAGAGCGCCCTCGAGAGTGGCGCGCTGAGAGGGCTGCGAAGGGTTGCCGTTGTAGGTGACGCCGCAATCGATCGCGCCCAGGAAGGTTTCGTCAGTGGCGGGATTGTAGATACCACCGGCGACAGGATGGCCGTTCTCGACGAAGCCAATCGAAACGCAGAATTCTGGAATCCCCTTCACGAATTCCCGCGTACCGTCGAGCGGATCAACTACCCATACACGAGAATGCTGCAGGCGGATCGGATCGTCTACGCTTTCTTCGGAAAGCCATCCTTCGCCTTCGCGCAGCAGTTCTTTGCGCAGAACCGCGTCGAGTGCGCGATCGGCTTCGGTTACGGGATCGTGTCCTATTTTGTATTCGGTTTCAATAGCACCTGGCGTGAACCGCGAGAAGACTTCGCGCGATGCCTGGATGGCGGACTGAATGCGTTGCAGGATTTGTTCGTATGAGTTCGATTTCATGGTTTGTCAGTTGTCCGTCGCGCTTCGGTTGGCGGTCCTCAGTCAGGGAGCATTCTTCGGCGGCGAAACAGAAAACTGCCTTACGCCAGCAACATGCGCGCCCCGGTGGCCAGCAGAACGGCACAAAGAATACGCCGGAGCCAGGGGACCGGTACGCGTGTGCTTAAGTATGAGCCAAGCAGCCCGCCGGGAATCGATCCAATCAAGAGAGCGCCCGCCAGATGTACGTCGACATTGTGCATACGAAAATGGAGAAGGCTGGTGACGCCGGTGAGGATCAGAGCGTGAACGATGTCGGTCCCGACCATGACCTTCGGCTGAAAGCTGTAGAAGAGGAGAAGCATCATCATGACGATGCTTCCGGAGCCGACGGAAGTGATGCCCACGAGGAAGCCGGCTACCAGCCCTATGAGCGATATCCAGGCGAACGATCTCATAGTGGGAGGCCGTGCTGCCGCACGGTCTTCGATCTTTTTCTGGAAGAACAAAAAGGTGGGAATACATACCAGCAAAACACCGACGGCAATGGTGATGAAATGATTCACGCCATTGCCGTAAACATTGCGCAAATGGATTAAGAGGGTGACGCCCAGATACGATCCTGGAGCGCTGCCGGCAGCTAACGCTAAAACTACCTTCCGGCGGACCGTGCCCCTGCGCAGATGGACGATGCTCGCGCCGATCTTGGTGATGAAGTTGAAGAAGGCATCGGATCCCACAGCACGAATGGGAGGGACGCCCAATCCGAAGATGAGAATTGGGAGCAGCAGAACGCCGCCCCCAACGCCCGTCATTCCGATGAGGGTTCCAACAAACAAACCCACCAGAATTTTAATCAGCAGATCCATTCATCCAAATCCATCATCCAGCCCAATTCATCAGCAAAGCAGTTCGTCCGTGAACTACTCGGGTGTTAGGCCGAAGGCGCAGTTGTTCCGATAAAACCTTCGCGCTCGAGGTGCAAGATGATTGCCTGCGCGGCCTCTTCAGCGGAGAGTTCCCCGGTGTTGATGGTGACATCGGCATCGGTGGGAGATTCGTAGGGATCCGAGATGCCGGTGAATTCTTTGAGAATCCCCGCGCGCGCCTTAGCGTACAGGCCTTTGCGGTCGCGCTGTTCGCAAACATCTACGGACGTTGCGATATGGACGAGAATGAATCCCCCATAGGGCTCAATCAGTTGCCTCACGTGTTTGCGTGTGACGTCATAGGGAGCGATGGGCGCGCAGATGGCGATTCCGCCGTTCTTGGTAATCTCTGAGGCAACATAACCGATGCGGCGGATGTTGATATCGCGGTGCTCTTTGGAGAACCCGAGCTCGGAGGAAAGATTCTTCCGCACCAAATCACCGTCGAGCAAGGTGACGGGGCGGCCGCCAGCTTCGAGAAATTTGGTGAGCAGAACGTTGGCGATGGTTGACTTACCGGAGCCCGAAAGACCGGTGAAGAAGATGGTTACGCCTTGTTTATGACGAGGCGGGAAACTGCGGCGCAATTCGGTAACGACCTCCGGATAGGTGAACCATGCCGGAATTTCGCGGCCTTCGTTCAAGCGCTGGCGAAGCTCGGTGCCGGAGATATTCAGCACGCGATCGCCTTTTTTCACTTCGTCATCGGGAACGTACTTATCCTGATCCTCAAGGTAGACCATCATGTTGAAAGGAACCATGGTCACGCCGATATCGGCTTCGTGTTTCTTGAAGACTTCCTGCGCCTCGTAGGGGCCGTAGAAAGGCTTGCCGTCAGTGTCTTTGCCAGGACCCGCATGGTCGCGGCCTACGATGAAATGAGTGCAGCCGTGATTCTTGCGGATGAGAGCGTGCCAGATGGCCTCGCGGGGTCCGCCCATGCGCATGGCGAGCGGGAGCAACGAAAGTTTGGCGGTCGCTTGCGGGAACTTCGAAAGCAAGAGTTGATAGCAGCGTACGCGGGTGTAGTAATCCACGTCGCCGGGCTTGGTCATGCCGACCACGGGATGGATGAGCAAGTTGGCTTCGACCTGCTTGGCGGCGCGGAATGCGAGTTCGACGTGGGCGCGGTGCATGGGATTGCGGGTTTGAAACGCGACCACTTTGCGCCAGCCTTGACGGGCGAACTCGGCGCGAACTTCGGCCGGCGTGAGCCGGAGACTGCGGAAGTCATAGTGCGAAGGAACCTGCATGGCTTCGATTTTTCCGCCAACGTACCAGGGGTTCGCTTTGTTGATGGCGTAATCGGCGCCCGGATGTGCGGCGCTGGTGCTGGCGAAAACGGCGTGGGCTTCGGCTTTACGGTCAGCTTGCCAAACGTCTTCGACGTGCAGAACAGCAAGCATAACGCCTTCAGGGTCGCGGAGAGCGACCTTACTGCTGCCGGGTGTAAGCTTTTTGGCGAATTCCTCGGTGACATCCAAGGTGATGGGCATTGGCCACAGCAGGCCGCTCGAGAGACGCATGTTCTGGCAGACGCTGTCGTAATCGGCTCGCGACATGAAGCCACGAAGAGGAGAGAATCCGCCTGTGACCAGCAATTCAAGATCGCATAACTGGCGCGCGGTAAGGTCCCACGAAGGCCAGTCCTTGGACTGACTTTTTAATTGGGAGGCTTTTTCTGATTTGACGATGAGGTTGATGAGTTCGCCGCCGTGCGGCGAGATTAAGTGGCTGGTTGAAGCAGTCAAGTGCAAAGCCTCCTAGATTCTTGTCTATTACCTTTATCGTATTGGACTGGATTTATTCCTAGCCTTTAACCCGGCTGGCGCGTAGTCGATTGCAGATGCTACAGGGAGAGGAAAGCCCCGAAAACCTAATCAACAGAGTATCACTTCTGGCGCAACCGGAAAACCTGACTTCGTGCAACGAGGGTAACATTTGCCAGAAGCAATTGCCAGACCTTCCGGCAAAAACATTTGGGATGCAAACCTCTGAAAACACAGCAGGCATGGATAGTTTCTTGCATAGTTGAAATGGTTCAATTCCGGCGTGTGAAAAAAATTGCAACAAAATGGAGAGCCGGTTCGCCGGGAGGCGAAGTGGAGCTAGACTGAGTCGTGTGACCAGCTTCTTAGTTGGCAATCGTGACCTTTAATGCAGAGAGCGGCAGCGTACCCGATTCCCGCCGGTATTTCTCGAAGCTGCCAGAGCGCGGCTTCGGAGCGGTCTGGACGCGTGGCCACCAGGGCGTTGGTACTGCCGGCCTCGAGAGAAACATCAAACTGGCTGAGCGGAAGGGATAGCCCATCGCCGGTTGCTTTGATATAGGACTCCTTGCGAGCCCAGCAGCGGAAGAAGGCATGCACTTTTTCTTCCGCGGGCAAACCCTCGAGCTGACGCTGCTCGTGCGCGGAAAAAAATCGGCGCGCAATGCCTTCGAGATCGGAATTGCGGCGCATCTGTTCGATATCCACGCCCACTTCCCGGCGACGCGTGATGGCATAAAGAGCTACGCCGCCGGAATGGGAGAGGTTAAAAGTAATTTCGCTGGCTCCATAAGGAGCCGCTAGAGATGGCTTATCTCGTTTCGAATAGATAAAGGTAAGGCTGCATGGATCGGCCGTTAAATAGCCGGCGAGAATTGTCCGCAGAAGGGCTCGTGCCGCAATAAAACGCTGGCGATCGGCGGGGAAAATAAATCGAGAAGCGCGATGCTTCTCGTCCGCGGAGAGCATTGGCTCCCAGCGTGGTTCCTCGGCACGAACGTTCTCCAAATCGACTCGCCAGAGATGTACTTCATTGTCGGGAAGAAGCAGGGTGGGCTGAATTTCGAAATTCGAATCCGTGATGTTCAGGCTCTGGTTCATAGGATTTGAGGCGCACCTATTAAATGTCTCAAGAGTTTCTTCAAGAGTATCTTCAACGGGCGGTGCAGGCAAAACGTGCTCTAATAATGCAGCATCAATAATAATTTAGGGAGTAAGAAGACGTTCGCAAGCAGTGATATTGGCATGCCGGGTACAGGAGGGTTTCGACCATGAATGGCAGAATCGTTGTGTATGCGGCGGCCGCGAGCTTGATGGCGTCACTCGCAGCGGCGCAGTCTTCGGGTTCTCGTTCAGCAAATGCAGGACGAGATCCTATGGTGGTTGCAACGAGCCCACTGACTCCAAAGTCGGCCATGGCCTCGCCTCATAAATCAGCAGCGGCGATCAAGGTTCCCACTCAGAAAGATAGCGCAGCCGCGGAACTTACGCGTCTGGAAGGGCAAAAGGCGGTGGCGTCGCGGCCTGTGCATACGCCGCCAGTCAAAGCGCTAAGCGCAAAGAGTAACAATGATTCGCGAGGCGGGCCGGGGATCAACGTACCCTACCGCAAGCCACAGGTCACGCGGAAGAATTAGATGGAGGGTGCCGGCGTCGCTCAATTTTGAGGAAGCCAGCCGGGGATTGCTAGCTGGCCTGGTTAATTTTGCGGCGAAGAGCGGTCGAGATAGTCTTGAAGGATCGCCACAATTCTGGGCGCGGTTTTTCCATCCCAGAGCGGGGGCCTGCGGGACGGGCGAACATCATCTCCCAAGACGACATTGCGCAAAATGTCTTGCGCCGCCGCCAAAATGCGGTCCGGCTTCACGCCGACGACTTGATTGGTGCCGTGGTCCACGGTTGCGGGGCGTTCTGTATTTTCGCGCAGGGTAAGGCAAGGTACGCCGAGAACCGTGGTTTCTTCCTGCACACCTCCGGAATCGGTCATGACAATGCGGGCGTGATCGTTGAGAGAAAGAAATTCCAGATAGCCCAACGGATCGAGAGAAATGATTCCATTCTGTTCTCGCGGCGAATCGGATAGATAATGCAGCAAACCAAAAGTTTCAAGATTCTTGCGAGTTCGAGGGTGAATTGGAAAAAACACCGGGAATTCATGCGAGATATTCTTCACCGCAGTAAGAATTCCGTTCAGCGTGCTGCGATCTTCCACGTTGGACGGCCGATGAAGCGTGAGCACGCCGTAAGGCCGGCAGGCCTGGCCATTATTCGATACCCCAAGACGTTCCAGGATTTCCGAGCGCGCGGCTTCCTCGCGGTACCGCAGCAGGCAATCGATCATCACGTTCCCCACCAGAAATATCTTATTGGTGAAGATACCCTCACTTACTAAGTTGTCGACTCCACTTTGTTCGGTTACAAACAAAAGGCTGGAGATGGAGTCAGTCAGTTTTCGATTAATCTCCTCGGGCATGGACAAGTCGAAGCTTCGCAGTCCCGCCTCGACATGAGCCACGGCGAACCCAAGTTTAACGGCGGTCAGAGCCGCAGCGAGCGTGGAGTTCACGTCGCCAACTACCAGAAGCATGTGCGGTTTGTACTCGAGCAGGACCGGTTCGATGCGCTTCATGATCTCCGCGGTCTGCACCGCATGACTACCCGAGCCTGCGTTCAGATTCACGGCCGGCTTTGGCAGAGCAAGATCGTGGAAAAAGTTATCGGAAAGAAGTTGATCGTAGTGCTGGCCGGAATGTACCAGGCGGTGCTCGATGTGCGGATACTTTTTCAACTCTTCGACGATGGGCGCAATTTTCATGAAATTGGGCCGGGTTCCCACCACGCTCATCAGTTTGATCATCGCGAGAGTCCTGCCACATTCCACGCCGATGATGTTTGATTCTCAGAACATGCGGAAGAGTTGGATTGAGCATCGGACGCCATCATGGGAAACAGTGTAGAGCATTCATTTCTTCATGTTCTGCATTTCGAAACGAACTTCCAAAGTGAACTTTGCCTACGAGTCGTTTGGGTACGAGCGGTGTGAGAAGACGACTCTAATACTTAAATCTATATTTTTTTATTGACACACCAGGGAAATATATGTAGGGTTGCCGCGCCAAGATTTTGGAACTCAACCACTTCCATTGTCTGCCTTGGCCTTCAGTATTCCGAACGAGCATTGGGGCAACTCTCTGTAGAAGTAAGCCGTAACGCAGCAAATAAAATTTTTGATATTCAGGATACCAACGATGCGATCTGCTTCGCGCCTTTTGTCGTTCCTTGTTGTATTGTGCTTCCTGGCCGCTTTCTCAACCACAACATTCGCCAAATCAGCGGCCTCCCCACAGGTGGATAACGGCGCAACTGCACCCAGTCGCGTCACCCAAGCCATCGATGACAACAATACTAATGAGGCTGGCGGGCAACACCCGCCCTGAGGCCATTCTGGCGAATGATCGCGGGCCGGTGCCCGATGGTTACGACTTCGATCACATTTTGCTCGTGCTCCAGCGCTCGCCCGAGCAGGAGCAGGAACTCAAGACGCTGATCGAATCGCTGAACGACAGGAACTCGCCGAACTTCCATCACTGGATGACGCCCGAAGAATTCGGAAGGTATGGAGTGGCGCAAGAAGACATCGACAAGGTCACGGGTTGGCTCGAGTCGAATGGTTTCCGCGTCAATACGGTTTACGCCAACCACATGATGATCGATTTCTCCGGCTCCGCGGCCTCCGTGCGGACGGCCTTTCACACCTCCATGCATTATCTCGAGGTCAGGGGCGAGCAGCATATCTCCAACGTTGGTGACCCGTGGGTTCCTGCCGCCCTCGCGCCGGTCGTCAAAGGGACCTTCTCGTTAAACGATTTCAAGCCGCACCCGATGTACAGGTCGAAGACGGACTACACCTTTGGTGGCTGCGCCTCCTCCGCCGACGTGCCAACGGAACCCGGTACTTGCTACGCAGTCATCCCGCAGGACAACGCGGTCATCTACAACCTGAACCCGCTCTGGAGCGCTGGTGTCACGGGACAGGGCCAGACCATTGCCCTAGTTGAGGACACAGATACCTACACACCCAGCGGCGGGACCTTTGCCAGCGACTGGAACACGTACGTCACAACTTTTGGTTTGAGCGGCTACGGCGGAACTTACACCGAGGCGCATCCCGGCGGCTGTGCCGACCCGGGCTCAAATGCGGATGACGGCGAAGCGGCCATTGACGTGGAAATGGCGAGTTCGTTCGCACCGGGCGCAAGCATTCAGTTGATCTCATGCGGGTCGGGGAGCTTCACCTTCGGCGGCGTACTCGCCCTGTCGAACCTGGTCAACGCCAGCGGACCGTATCCCAACGTGGTCAGCATGAGCTACGGCTTGTGCGAAGCCGGCACCGGCAACGGAGCAAATGCCTACTTCTACAATACCTTTGAGCAGACGGCGGCGCAGGGCATCTCGGCTTTTGTATCTTCCGGCGATGAAGGTCCATCCAGTTGCTCTTCGCTGTTCGGTACGGATTATGACGTAACCACTTTGGGCGTTACCGGGTGGGGTGAATCGCCTTACAACGTATCCGTGGGCGGCACCGATTTCGAAGATGTTTACAACTTGAAAGCCGCCGCGAATGGCGGAGCTCCGCTCAGCACCTATTGGAGCTCGACGAACTCCGCGACCTACGGCTCGGCTCTGAGCTATATTCCTGAAATGCCCTGGGACGATTCCTGCGCTAATGTGCTGATCTCCGAGGTTGCCAACAATACTTTCACCACTTATGGCAGCACCGGCACGTGCAACAAGAGTCCGTTTAATACCACGAGTGGCTATGAGAGTCCCGGTGCCGGCAGCGGAGGCGCGAGCAATTGCGCGACCGGAAACGGAGGCGCGAGCCAAACCAGCGCCGCCGTCTCCGACGCTTACTGCCAGGGATATCCCAAACCCTCGTATCAGGCGGGTTCGTCGCTGTCGGGCGGCTAGGCGGTCTATGGCATGCCGAATGACGGCTTGCGCGATATCCCCGATGTTTCGATGTTCGCCGCAAACGGCGTTTGGGGCCACTTCGAAACAGTTTGCTGGTCTGACCCAACACAAACCTCAGGTGGGGCTGTGTCATGCAGCGGTGCACCGAGCACGTGGTCGGGCTTTGGCGGAACGTCGGTCGCCGCACCCTCCCTGGCTGGCATTCAGGCCCTCGTCAATCAGAAGACGGGCGAGAACTGGGGCAACCCCAACCCGATCTATTATCAGATCGCGCAGAATGAGTACGGCACAGCCGGCGGAAGTTTCTTAGGCGGCTCCTGCAATTCGAGCAATGGCTCGGGCAACTCGTGCGTATTCAATGACATAACTCAGGGCGACATTGATGTGGGTTGCGAAGATGACGGCACCACGGCAGAGTCGCACTGCTATAAACCATCGGGCACATTCGGCGTGGACAGCACCGATGTTATTTCAGGTACTGTCATCGTTAGCGGTGGCGTGGGTTACACTTCCGCTCCGACCTGCACCGTTGCGGGTCCGACTAACAGTAATCCCTACAAGACACCGGCCGGGGCTACTCTGTTTGCGGGCGGTACGCAGGCGACTTGCACGGCAGCGTTTGCCAGCGGATCTACCAGCGCCACCTACACCATTAAGTTCATTGCATCTGGGTCAACCATCAACACGGACTACCCGAACCAATTAGGGTTCAACATTGGCGGCGTCACTTATACATTCGTCACCTCATTAACAGGCGCGCCCGCCAACTCGGTGTTGCTGGTAACCAGCGGCAGCACAGGTACCCAGGAAACCGATAATGCGAAAAACCTCGAGGCGGCGATCAATGCGACCTCGTCGCAGTGCACCACCGCGCCTTGCTTCTCGACTGGCACAACAGCCAACCCGGTCGCAACGGCGACTGAGTCCACCAGCACGGTGACGACAACCGCGAAAACCGCTGGCTACGCAGGCAACTTCAGCGTGAGTCTTGCATCCACCAACGTTTTCTTCCAGGCACTCGAGGTTGTGACGATCTCGCAGACCGCAACCGGTGCAGGGCCGGGCTACGTCAGCGCCATCACGGTAGCGGCTGGAAGCTCAGGCTATGGACCGCAGACGCCCATTACTCTTACCGGTGGCGGGGGCAGCGGCGCAATCGCCGTGGCTAACACCACCGCCGGAACCGCGTCATCCAGCTATCAGCCCTCATACGGTGCAGCGCCAGGCTATGACATGGCCACGGGACTGGGCAGCGTCAACGCCTACAACATGGTGAATAACTGCGTGTGGAGTTCGAGCTGCCAGACCATCACGTTCACCACGAATGCGCCAGCCAGCGCCGCCGACGGTAGCAACTTTACTGTAGCTGCCACGGCTACTTCGGGCCTGGCGGTGACGTTCACCTCATCGGGATACTGCTCGAATGCGGGCGCAACCTATACCATGACCAGCGGCTCCGGCACGTGCTCGGTCATCGCGAACCAGGCGGGCAACAGCAGCTACTCGGCTGCACCCACCGTTACGGAAACGACGAATGCGACCAAGGCTGCAACCTCGATTGCAGTCAGCAGCGTGAGCCCGTCTTCGGAAGACTACGGCTCGACCTCTCCGGTCACAATCACGGCAGTTCTCTCGTGGTCGGGGAGCAGCAGCGCGCCTACCGCCAGCGATGTAATCATCGGTGGCAACGGTGCTGGCTCATATAGCGCCACTTCCTGCGGACCTGCCAGTGGCGACACGCTGACCTGCAACGCCACCTACAGTCCAACTGGCACTGAGTTGCCGGGCTCCTATAACGAGACGGCCGCGTTCTCCGGAGACAGCAACTACACGGCATCGAGCAGCACGCAGACCGGCAACTTCACTATCAACGCGGCGACCTCCACGACGACGGTGGGATCGACGCCGAATCCATCGACGTATGCGCAGCAGGTTGTGTTCACGGCAACCATTAACGGCGAGAATAACTTCACGAAGATTCCGCCGGGCAAGAATGGCAGGAACAAGCGAGTGGCACTGAATCCGGATGTAACCGGGACGGTGGCGTGGAGCGCGAATACCGGGTGCGGAACGACAGCGGTAACGTCGGGGAATCCGGGAATCGCGACCTGTACGACTTCTGCGGCGACGCATCTGCCGGTGGGGAACGATACGGTTACGGCCACTTACTCGGGTGACTCGAACCACAGCGGAAGCACGGGCAGTGTGGTCCAGGTGGTGCAGGGCGGAATCGCGACGACGATCAACGTGACGAACGTGAACCCGACGAATGAAGACTTCGCCGCGGACACGCCAGTCGCGATCACGGCAGTGTTGTCGTGGACTGGA
>Ga0182015_10003191_pt1 | contig 18696 bp, 14 predicted proteins | sample 712P3MmetaG_FD_120478 | JGI IMG/M metagenome (GOLD analysis project Ga0182015, IMG submission 120478) | Permafrost microbial communities from Stordalen Mire, Sweden - 712P3M metaG | ecosystem: Environmental > Terrestrial > Soil > Wetlands > Permafrost | place: Sweden: Stordalen | collected...
CATCGGCGACAAAGGCCGGGTCTCCGCTTTCGAGGGCTTCGGTCATGTAGGCGGCGATGGACTCGCTGTCGTCGAGGTATTCTGCGGGATCGAAGGGTTTGGTTTTCGCTTTGCTCATTCTGTATCCGCCGGTTCGTGCTGCTTTCGAATCCAGGGTTCTCCTGGCTTGCTGCGTTCCGCGTACCAGCCCAAGGGTAGGTCGGCTAATTCAGTGAGGCTGGAGTCGTTGTCGATTGGATGATGGAAGCAGGAAAGGACCCCACCCGAATCGGACATGCTGTCGCCCAGGAATTGCCATGCTCCGTCGTCCGCGTCGTGAGAAACGTAAGTGACTGGCTCGGCCCCGTTTTGAACCGTCTTCGACAGGTAGACTCCCGTGTGTGGAGGATCGGGGAACTTCCAGTTAAAGAGGCTGCTTTGAGGGTCTGCCGATGCCCAGAAATCGTCTTCGATAGTCGTCCTGGGAATGTCAGGCTGCATAAGAGGCTGTGCGAATTTTTCGTCGAACCCAGCTTCTCCCCGGAAGCGGTTCTCAAGGTCGGGGTAAACGGCCTGCAACACAGGAAAATCCCATCCGTCATAGTACCAATGCGCCCAACCCATCAGGTGTTGTGCCCACTTGGGGTCGACTGGCCGGAATTCGCACTCGACTTCTCCGAGCATGTCGCGATGTCTTCCATCAGAGAGATTGGTTCCGGCACGAAGTTGACGAGCCGCCTCGTTTAAGAGGAATAGGGCGGTCTTTTCTGGCAGGCCTGCGACGATGATTTCGGGGCTACTGGAGGTGTCGTAGACGCCGACGGTATAGGACCAACCGGGGCGGGAATTGCTTTTCTCCACCTGCACAACCGAACAGCCGAATTCCTCGATGTGGCTGATGGTGCGCTCGTCCCCTTCATCTAATTCGCGAGAACGGAAGAGGCGCGTGCGATCTGTTTCGAAATTCTTGTTCTTTGGAGGCATTGGGGTCTGTGCCGCAGTTTACAGAGACAGTCACGGAAAAGCAGGTCCATTCGACTCGCGTCTGAATTGTTTGTCGCGCCAAAAAGGCGCGACGAATTTTGAAAACTCGCTCAGGATGACAGAGTTTTTACTTTTCCTTCGGTGGATCATGGGGATTGAGATCGCTGGCGGAGCGCATCGCACCCCACGCGTCTCCCACGCAAGAACAGCGCGCACCGGGATGGGGCATCCGGAGAGTTCGTGCAACCCGGGTCCCAAAATCGAGACCCGGGGCAGCCATTTTGTCGCAGCTTAGTGGAAGTCGTGGGAGTGGATTTCTACGGCGTTGTCGCTGAGCGGGGTTAGGCGGGCGGCTTTTACGTGGATTACGTTGTCCTGGTTCTGGAGCGGGCCTTCTACTAACAGGAATCGAGCCCGGGTTACGGTGACCTGGTTAGTTTCGTACATTTGCGGCGTGACGATGACGTTGGCGATGCCTGTTTCGTCTTCCATGGAAAGAAAGACGAATCCCTTTGCGGTGCCGGGGCGCTGGCGGGCGATGACGCAGCCGGCGGCTCGGACCCATTCTCCGTCACGGCGGGTGCGGAGGTCCTGAGCGGTAAGGACGTTTTGGCGGCGGAGTTCGGCGCGGCGGTAGCTCATGGGATGGCGGCCAGTGGTGAGGCCGGTGCCGGAATAATCCGCTACTAGGCGTTCTTCGGGAGTCATTTGCGCGAGGGGTGAATGGTCGGGCGGGTCTTTGAGGAGAGCGCCGGTGTGGGTGAGGAGCGGGCCTTCGGGTTTGCCTGCGCGTTCGACTTGCCAGAGCGCGTTTCGGCGGTGGCCGATGCCGGTGACGTTGTTGAGGGCTCCTATGTTGGCGAGGAGGGTGATTTCTTTTTTGTTCAGGGTGGGCACACGGAGGGCGAGGTCGTCTACGGAACGGAAGGGGCCTCCGGTGCGGCGGGCGGCGACGATGGCTTCGCCTACTTGCTGGCGGAGGCCGCGGGCGTAGCCCAGGCCCAGACGGAGCACCGGGCTCCGGGCTCCGGGCACCGGGTCAGCGGACAGCGGATAGCGGTTAGCGGATAGAGTGAGATTTGTGCCGTAGCCAGCATTTTGAAATGCAGGTCCCTCGGCTTCGCTTCGCTCCGCTCGGGATGACAGATTTTTCTTATTTGTTACAGATTCCGTGACAAATTCGGATCCGCTGAAAAACGGACGCGCTTCGCGCGTATCCACATCTGCCAAAATCGGGCAGACCCATTCGGCGCGGTCGCCTATGGTGACCTTGCTCAGGGCAGGATTATGGAGCACCCGGTTTGTTCCTGAGGACAGAGTTTCTGAAGTTGTCACACTTTGTGTGACAACTTCGGCCGGCGACGATGTGTGCGGCTCGTGTTCCACGGTGCAGGGCCAGTCGGAAACCTGCACGTCGATGGGGCGGACTTTCAGGCCGTGGCGTTGGGCATCTTTCACCAGCACGGCGGGCGCGTAGAAGCCCATGGGCTGGTTGTTCAAAATGGCGGCGGTGAAGGCGGCCAGATATTTCACCTTGATATAGGCCGAGGCATAAGCAAGGAGCGCAAAGCTGGCGGCGTGGGACTCGGGGAATCCATAGAGGGCGAAGGAGCTGATGGCCTGGACGATTTCGTCCTGCGTTTTGGGGGCGATGTTGTTGGCGGTCATGCCGGCGCGGAGTTTGACTTCGAGGTCCTTCATGCGCTGCCAGGAGCGGCGCATGCCGACGGCGCGGCGCAGCTCTTCGGCTTCGGCTCCGGAGAAATTGGCGACGGTCATGGCGATGCGGAGGAGTTGTTCCTGGAATAAAGGCACGCCGAGGGTGCGCTTCAACACGGGTTCGAGCGAGGGGTGCGGGTAGGTGACCGCTTCCCTGCCCTGACGGCGGCGCATATAAGGATGCATCATTTTTCCGACGATGGGGCCGGGGCGGATGATGGCGACCTGGACGACGAGGTCGTAGAAGTGGTCGGGACAATTGCGCGGGAGCGAGGCCATCTGCGCGCGGCTTTCGATCTGGAACATGCCGACGGTGTCGGCGCGCTGGAGGACTTTGTAGACTTCCGGGTCTTCGGGGAGGTGCGCGAGGTCGATGGGGTCACCGTAGTGCTGTGGGATGAGGGTGAGGCAGTCTTTGATGACGGCCATCATCCCGAGGCCGAGGAGGTCGACTTTGACGATGCCGAGGTCGGCGCAGTCTTCCTTATCCCACTGGATGACGGTGCGGCCGGGCATGGAGGCGCGCTCGAGGGGCACGATGTGATTGAGTTGGCCCTGGCAGATGACCATGCCGCCGGAGTGCTGGCCGAGGTGGCGCGGGAGGTCCTGGAGGCGGACGCAGAGCTCGAGGTATTTGGCGACGCGCGGGTGCTCGACGTCGAAGCCGGCATGGTGGAAGGAGTTGGCCATGGTGTCGTTTTCGCCGCGCCACTCCCATTGGGAAACGAGCGAGGTGAGGCGGCCGAGGGATTCCTGGTCGAAGCCGAGGGCCTTGCCAACTTCGCGGGCGGCGGACTTGCCGCGGTAGGTGATGACGTTGGCGGTCATAGCGGCGCCGAGTTCGCCGTAGCGCTGGTAAACATACTGGATGGCCTGCTCGCGTTTTTCTTCCGAGGGAAGGTCGAGGTCGATGTCGGGCCACTCGCCGCGGTTTTCGTTGAGGAAGCGCTCGAAGAGGAGCTCCATGCCGACGGGGTCGATGGCCGTGATTTCGAGGGCGTAGCAGACGGCGGAGTTGGCGGCCGAGCCGCGACCCTGGATGAGGATGTCGTGCTGTTTGCAGTAGCGGACGATGTCCCACACGATGAGGAAGTAGCCGGCGAAGCCGAGGCGCGCGATGAGGGCGAGCTCGTGGTCGATTTGTTTGCGGGCGCGGGCGAGGAGGTCGGGGTTGTTTTTGGCGCCGTAGCGGCGGTGGAGGCCTTCGTCTACTCGCTTGCGGAGGAAGGAGTCCATTGTGTCGGATGCGTTTTCATTTTTGGGGACGGGGTAGTGGGGGAATTCGTAGCCGAGGTCGGTGAGCTGGAAGGTGAGGCGCTGGGAGATTTCGTTTGTGTTGCTTATTGCTTCGGGGAGATCGCGGAAGAGGGCTTCCATTTCTGCGGCGCTGCGGAGGTAGCGGTGGTTGTTGGAGGCGAGGAGGCGGCCGGCGTGGTCGAGGTCGACGTGATGGCGGATGGAGGTGAAGAGGTCGAGGACTTCGCGGTCGTACGGTTTGGCGTAGCCGACGCCGTTGGTGGCGACGATGGGGATCTGGAGCGAGCGGGCGAGGCGGAGGGCGGCCTGGTTGCGGGCTTCCTGATCGCGGAGTTGGTGGCGCTGGAGCTCGACGTAGACATTGTTGCGGCCGTAGAGGTGGGTGAGCTGTTCGAGGAGGGCGCGGGCTGCTGGTTCGCCTCCCGTGGTGAGGGCGGAGGCGAGTGGGCCTTCGTCGCCGCCGGTAAGGCAGATGAGGCCTTCGGAATATTGGGCGAGGTCGTTGAGGGTGGCGGCGCCTTCGGCTTTGGTGGTCTCGCGCATTTTGAATTGCGTGATGAGCTGGCAGAGGTTTTGATAGCCGGCGCGGGAGGCGCAGAGGAGGGGTAGGCGGGGACTGGCCGTCCAGGCAGGACTGGCCGTCCAGGCATATGCGCCTCCGGCGCTTAAGGTCCTGCGGAGTTCACCATGATCGCACCTGTTCTGGTGGGGGAGCCAGACAGGCGGGGTGAGGCGCGGGGCTGACTCTGAACCCCAGGCTGAGGTGGAGATTTCTGCGCCTACGTGAGCGCATATGTTGTTGCGTTCGCCGCTGGTGTGCATGCGTGCGGAGCCGTAGACGCCGTTGCGGTCGAGGAGGGCGATGGCTGGGATTTCGAGCTCCTGGGCGCGGGCGATGAGGTCTTCGGGGTGGGAGGCGCCTTCGAGGAAGGAGAAGGCGCTGGCGGCGTGGAGTTCTACGTAATTTGTAACTGTTGTAGGCACTTATCTCCTCAAGTGCTAAAGCCCGGAATTTTGGAAACGATCGCGCTTTGCGCGATTCCCACATCCGCCAACACCGGGCAGATATGGGGCACCCGGAGTTGTGCCGGATTAGTCATAGAGCTCCTCGATGCGCCATTCGGGCATGGTTGCGGGGCACATGGGATTGCGGGCGATCGCGCAGCAGATGGTCGTGCTGTCGTCGAGGCAGCGGGCGGCGAGGTCCCATTTTTCCATGGACCAGCATTCGATGCCCCACCAGTTGCCGGAAAAGAACCAGGGTCCCCAGGCGCGCTCGACGGTGTAGCGCTTGTTGCGGAAGACGAAACTTGTGGGGCGGTGCTGGTGCAGGGTGACGGTGATGGGTTCGGGGGGACGGAGACGGCGTTGGGCGGAGCGGGCTTGCGCTTGCGGAGTTGGAGTTGCGGCTGAGGTTGTCGGGATGGTGAATGGTTCCATGCGGAATGAATCTGGCCGATGCGTGTCTTCAAGGACGGCGCGGCCGACGCACTGCTCCCCGACGATGGCGCGGATGCGGGCGAGGGTTACGTCGAGACGGGCGGGTTCTGGGAGCTGCGGGGAGAAGAGGCCGAGCTGGACTTTGCTGGTGCTGCCGGGGTCGGCGGTGAGGGTGACGGAGAGGATGGCGGCGGAGGGCGGATGCGCCTGCAGGTCGAGGTGGAGCAGGCGGAGCCAGAGACGGCGATCGTTGCTGGGAAGTGCGGGGCGGACTGTTCTTGGGTGCGTCCGGGTGTGGGTGCTGCCGCCTTCGAGGGTGAGCGTGACGGTGACGGAGGCGAGGGCGAGGATTTGGGCTGACGCGCGGGCAATGAGGTGGTCGAGGAGGACACCGAGAGCGAAGAGGAGCGAGTCGAGAAGTTCGACTGGCGAGTCGAGCTCGATGCGCTCTTCGAGGGTGAAGGCGGGTTCGGCGGGGACGAGGAGATGGGGGGCCTGGCCTCGGGCTAATTGACGCAGGCGGCGGCCTTCCTGGCCGAGGCGGGCGATGAGTTCTTTCTCGGGCAGCGCGGCGAGGGCTCCGAGGGTGGCGATGCCCCAGCGGGCGAGGGTTTCGGCGTGTTCGGGGGTAAGGTTGAGGACGGCGAGGGGGAGAGGGGCGAGGGCTTTCGCTTCTTCATCTGTGGGGATGATGGCGGTGCTCCAACCGGACAGCGGAGATGAGGTTGTTTGGACGGCGGTGCGGGGACCGAGGCTGCGGGCGAGGCAGAGGGCTGCGTCGATGTTGGTGCTGACAACGACGCAGGCCCGGAGGCCGAGGGTGCGGACATTGTGGAGCAGCTTTTTCGCCAGCTTTTCCGGTGGGCCGAAGAGCTTTTCGGTTCCGGCGATGTCGAGGATGCAGCAGAAGTGTGTGTTGGACGTTTGTTCCCACATCTGCCAACACCGGGCAGACCCATTCGACGCACGCCTCACTTTGTTCAGCGCTTGCTCAGGGCAGGTAGTGGGGCACCCGGGCGGCGTTAGACATTCGACGCGCGGGGTGAATTGGCCGGCACACTCGAGCAGAGCGGCGCGGGCGCTACTTTCTTCGGCGAGGGAGCGCGGGAGGGGAGCGACGCCGGGGAAGACGTCGAGCTCAGCGCGGGTGGTGCCGGCTTCGATGCCGAGGGCGTGGGCGCGGATGTTGAGGGAGCAGACCCACTGTCGGGGCGGGGTTCCTTCAAGGATGACGACTGGGCTCTCTTTAAGTTGGGGGCGGAGGCGGAGCATGGCCTGCGCGGGGAATTCGCGGGCGTAGAGGCAGGCGTAGAGCTGGGGAGGGCTGGTCATTTGCGGCCTGGTTTCTCGGCGTGAGTGGGGTGCGTGGCTGCCCAGGGAGTGCGGGATTGCCAGAGAATGCTGTGGTCGCTTTGGGGTGGTTTGCGGCGCGGGAAGTCGGCGACTTTGGCGAAACGGGCAAAACGTTCATGGGCGATTTCGATGCGGTGTTCTGCGCCGGTGAGGACGGTGGTGTTTTCAGAAGAAGCCTGGCTGGACTGGCAATGAAGCACGAGGCCGGCACTCGATTTGGTACAGGCATGCTGGGTGAGCAGGAGGATGCTCGCATGGGTTCGCTCGGCGGCGGCGCGGTAGCGGAACCAGGTGGCGAGGGGGACGCGGAGGGCGAATTCAGGGGCGACGGAGCCCATGTCGAGGACGATGGCGCTGAAACCGCCCGCCTGGAGGAGGAGGTCGGTAGAGCGGAGAGCCTGGTCCAACCTGGAGTACGGCTTGCGAGGGGCGCGGAGACGGTCACCGGGTGCCGGACTCCGGACACCAGGCTCGGGGATCCGGGGATCAAAGTTTTGAGTTTGGAGTTTAGAGTTTGGCCCCTGTCCGACGAGAGGCGCCAAAGTGACAACTTCTCTGCTTTGACGTCGGATTTTTGGCACAGGCTCGGCACAGCGCGGGTCCGTACTGACCGGCGGATATTGTTTTGTGGCAGTCGAAATTTTTGGGGGCACAGCAGGCGGTTGTTTTGCTTCGTGTTCAAAGGGGCGATTTTGCTGGGGATTTTCGAGGTCAATGCCTGGCAGCATGAGCTGTTGCGGTTCGGTGCCGCAACGAATCCACAAAAGCCGGTTTAAGTCCACGCCGATGGCTGCGGCAGATTCGGGGTGCAGCGTGTCGGAGACGTCGACCCAGGCGCAGACGCGGCCGGCCTGGGTTAGACCGGCGACGAAGGAGAGAGCCAGAGACGTCCGGCCGGAGCATTCGGGTCCAGCGAGCTCGGTGATGGCTCCTATGGGAAGGCCGCCTCTGAGTGCGTCATCGAGGGCGGGGATGCCGGTGGACGCGGTGGGGCGGATGACGCGGGGAGCGGGCGTGAGCGCGGAGGGGATGCGGTCGGCGAGGGCAGCTTCGATCTGGAGGCGGAGGGTGGCAGCGGAGGGCATGGCGGGCACATCTTCGCTTTATCTTCGCCTATCGGGAGGTTGGCGGCAAGGGGGGAAATCCACAAGGAGCGCTCTCCCACCGTCGCCAGTCGAGGAGCCATCCGGAGCCTGCCTTATATATATGGCCGCCGTGCTAACCTGAGCCCAGCAGGGGTTCGCGCATGACGAATCAGACATCCATCACCGTCGATGAGTACGCGGCCCTGGATGAACCAGAGGGTTCGCGTTACGAACTCAGCAGGGGAGAGCTGATCGTGACACCCTCGTCCAGTCCCCGCCACAATAAGATTCGCGATCGCCTTTGTGCGCGACTTCTAACCTTTCCAGGTATCGAGCTGCTGGGCGATGTTTACACAGAAACGGACGTGACTCTCGCCCGGGATGTCGTCCGGCGACCGGATGTGTCCTTCATTCGCGCGGATCGGATCGAGGGGATCGACCTCGATCAGGTCCCCATGTCCGTTGCTCCCGATCTTGTTATCGAGATCGTCTCCCGGAACGACCGTGCGGACGACCTCATGGTGAAGGTATCGCAATACCTCGAAGCGGGCGCCACGGCTGTGTGGGTGATGTACCCGATGACCGGCCTTGCCTACCGCTACATTCCGGGCAAACTGGAGCCGCAGGTGCGCTCCGCCCTGGCCGATGATGTGTTCGACGAACCCGCTCTGCTCCCTGGCTTCTCGCTACCCCTCAGGGAAATCCTCGGGTAACGGATCGTCTCCGCAATTTCCCGCAACTTCACCCCCACCGCGACAAGCGCCGCTGTGCGCTGCGCTGAAGAGCGGTTAGCGGAGAAACAGTTAGAAGAAACCAGATGCCGGGGCCTAAGGATGGATCTCCGGGGTTCGATGCCGAGCAATCCATACTTCCGGTTTACCGGTCACTGGGCCAAACGCAGTCGTTCACCACCGAGAAGCGCGTTTGTGAGGACTCAGCTAGTCTCATTTCATGCAAGTGGCTGACATGATCAGCGAGCTAAAGACGTTCTACAAGGACGGCGTTCATTACCGCGATTTAGATCGCCACCTTACTGAGGCAGACGTTGAACGTTGGACAGCCGCTTCCGGCTGGTCTCGATCTCAGCTCTTTGACGAGATTGCTACGTGCCTGGCACTCGGCTTCAATCGTTCAGAACTGTCTTTCGAGTTTTGCGACGCTGTAGTGGATGACCTCTCTGGTCCAGTTACCAACACAAGCGGACTCAGACCTAAAGTCTTTTGGGAGGTCTATTCAGCCTTCGATGAAGGCGAGCATTACCATGACAACAACCGAGAGGAGGACCCTGTGGATGTCTACACCCGTCCGATGATAGCTCGGATAGTGGAGGGCATGGGTACCTTCCCGACCGCTGCGCCTCCTGGATCGGGTCAGTAACGAGAAATCCGGTTGGGTTGCCGATTCGCGGCCTTCGCGGGCTGGATTAGGATTGTGGACGTGTTGTCGGCGATTAGAAAGTAGCCCACCAGACAGACCGTTCCTGAATAAACCAGCCTACTGCTCTCCGGGCACGCACCATCAGTGTTGGCTTCACTCCTCTGCCGCTTCTTAACGGCTGCAAACGTCTTTCCTCCCCCACTCCATCCGCGCAGATGCTTTAGGATCGCTTGCAGTGCTGACGCTTGAAACTCCGGTTCAGTTTGTGAAGGGCATTGGCCCGACCATCGCCAAAATGCTGGGAGAAAAAGGGGTTGGGACGGTCGAGGACCTGTTGCTGCATCTGCCTTTCCGGTATGAGGACCGGCTGAATCCGCGGGGGCTGAACGAGCTGAAGCCGGGCGAGATGGCGAGCGTGATCGCCGAGGTGCGGGGCGCGGTGCTGCTGCGGACCAGGCGCATGCCCATTTTTGAGATGACGGTGGGACAGGGCGTGCAATCGATGAAGTGCATGTGGTTTCACGGGACGTATCTTGAGGGGAAGTTCAAGCCGGGGCAGATGGTGGCGCTGTTCGGGAAGGTCGAGCCGTCGCGGTCGGGGCGGGGATTCAAGATGATCCAGCCGCAGTTTGAGGTGCTGCCGGATGGGCACGATGATGCGCTGGATCGTGTGCTCGAGGTGGGCCGAATTACGCCAGTGTATGAGTCGCTGGGCGGGAGCAAGCTGGCGTCGCGATGGATTCGGCGAACGGTATGGAATGTGCTGGAGGAGCTGAAGGGGATTCCGGAGACGCTGCCGGTTGCATTGGTGGATCGGCTGAAGCTACCGCGGCGGGAAGAGGCGCTGCGGGAGGTGCATTTTCCTCCGGCGGGGACTGCGATGGCGCAGTTGCAGGGGGCGGGGACGCCGGCGCATCGGCGGTTGATTTTTGAGGAGCTGTTTTATCTGGAGCTGGGGCTTGAGGTGAAGCGGCGGCGGTTCCAGGAGAAGACGGGGATCGCGTTCGAGACGAGTGAGAAGGTGCGGGCGGCGCTGCGGGAGATTCTGCCGTTTCATCCGACAGCGGCGCAGAAACGGGCGCTCGGGGAGATTGCCGGCGACATGCGGCGCGCGGTGCCGATGCGGCGGCTGCTGCAGGGCGATGTTGGATCGGGGAAAACGATTGTCGCGTTGCAGGCGATGCTGATCGCGATTGAGAACGGGCACCAGGCGGCGCTGATGGCGCCGACGGAGATTCTGGCGACGCAACATTATTTGTCGGCGAAGCGGGTATTGGAAAAGGCTCAGCACAAATATCGGATCACGCTGCTGACGGGGTCGCTCGATGAGGATCGGAAGCGGGCGGCGCGGCGGCGTATTTACGAGGGCGAGGCGGATTTGGTGATCGGGACGCATGCGCTCATTGAAGAGAAGGTTGAGTTTAAGAACCTGGGGTTGGTGGTGGTGGACGAGCAGCATCGGTTTGGGGTGCTGCAGCGGTTCAGGCTGATGAAGAAGGACGGCGCGGAGCCGGATGTGCTGGTGATGACGGCTACGCCGATTCCGCGGACGCTGGCGTTGTCGCTTTATGGGGATCTGGATCTGAGCGTGCTGGACGAGCTGCCGCCGGGGCGGACGCCGATTGTGACGCGGCAGGTTGCGGACGAGCGGGCGGATGAGGTTTGGGCGTTTGTGCGTAAGCAGGTCGCTAAGAAGCACCAGGCGTATGTGGTGTATCCGGTGATTGAAGGGCCGAAGGACGATCAGCCGGAGCTGGATTTTGCTTTGCCGGATGAGGCTCCGGAGCCCGAGCCGACGAAGAAGGGTGCGAAGAAAGCGAAGGCTGGTTCCGCAAACGGACCCCAAAACCAGGCGCTGTTTCCGAAGCTGCCGTTGAAATCGGCGACCGATATGTATGAGCGGCTGCGGACGCAGGAGCTTTCGGGTTTGCGCGTAGGCCTGCTGCATGGGCGGCTGGATGCGGATGAGAAGGAAGTGGTGATGCGGCGTTTTCAGCGCGGAGAGATTGATGTGCTGATTGCGACTACGGTGATCGAAGTGGGCGTCGATGTTCCGAATGCGACGGTGATGGTGATTGAGCATGCGGAGCGGTTCGGGCTGGCGCAGTTACACCAATTAAGAGGCCGTGTGGGGCGGGGCGGGGCGAAGTCATATTGCATTCTGATGACGGGCGGGAAGATTTCTCCGAACGCGGAGGAGCGGCTGGCGGCGATGGTTCGGACGCAGGATGGGTTCGAGCTGGCGGAGCTGGATCTGGAGTTGCGGGGGCCGGGGGAATTTTTTGGGACGCGGCAGGCGGGGCTGCCGGATTTTCGCGTGGCGAATCTGCTGCGGGATCGCGCGCTGCTGGAGCTGGCTAAGGTGGAGTCGGCGCGGTTTGTGCAGAAGGCAGAGGCGGAAGCGACGGAGGAGGAGCGGGCGCGGATCCGCGTACGGCTGCAGGGGCTGTGGCAGCGAAGGTACGGGCTGGCGGAGGCTGGTTGACGGTAGTGGTAGTCGATGAGTAACGGATTTGGTTTTTGGGCGTGCCGGGATTCGGGACGATTGCGGTGTGGGAGCCCCTCCCCAGAGGGTGGGGACTGCGGCATGTGGCTGGAAAATAAAGGGTTGCAGAGTTATCGAGCTCGATACCTGGAGTTCGGGTAATAGCAGGTTGGTCAATGAAGGCGCTGAGTTCTCAAGGCTTCGGCGTCGTGGCGCGCGGGGTTCGATCACGATCTCGGCTTGTGGCGACAATTGTCCCTGCTTTGTTCCAGATTTTTGGGCGGAAAAGGAAAAAGCTCTGTTCGCGGGGTGCGGACAGAGCTTTGCCTGTTCTTAGTTTGGGGTTTTTCGAGGCCTGGGGCAAGGGGAATCGGCGGGCACGACGGTACGGAGGTACCGCGCGACGGCCTGTGGCCGGTAGCCTGTGGCCTGTAGCGGGAAGGCGAGCGGAAGGGCGGCGGTGGTGTTCTGGCGAACGCGGCGCGTCTATTCTGGGCGGAGGAGGGGCTGGAACTCGGGGTGGGTTTCGACGATGTGGTGGGCCACGGGGCACAGGACGTCGACGCGGAGGGAATGGTCTTTGGCGTACTGGAAGGCCGTGGTGACCAGTTCGAGGGCGATGCCTTTGCCGCGTTGCGACTCGGCTACTTCGGTATGCCAGAGGGTGAGCCAGCCATGGCTATCGATTTCGAATTCGAGATAGCTGGTTTGGCCGTCCTGCACGATTTCGAAGCGGCTGCGGGTGACTTGGGTTGGGTTGGGCATGGTGGGCTCCGTTTGGAGAAATGGTAGCTGGGAGCGGGGAGCTAGGAGCAAAGGCAAGCGGCGACGTTCTGGCAAACGCGGCGGGATTCGGCCCCATCGCTCACGCGACGGGAGGCCCCAAGAGCGGCCTGCGGCAGCAAGGAAGGCGCCTTCGGCGCGAATTTATAGGCATGACTGAAAGTCATGCCCCTTCACTTTTCGTTCCTCAGTTTGGGGGGCGCGTCGTGGGCGATTCGATTTTGGTGGTGAGAGGCCAGCCGTGGCAATCGGTTTCGAATTCGGATCGCTGGTTTGGCCTTCCTGCTCGATTTCGAAGCGGCTGCGGGTGGCCTTGGGTCGGGGTGTCCGGGGGCTCCTTCGGAATTGGTGATGGCGAGGCAGTGGGCGATACGGCCCAGGGGCCGTAGGATTAGAGCAGCGGGAGGCGGCTATGACGGAAAGGCTTGGTGACCGGCGTGAGATGTCGGACGTCCCAAAACTTGATTTAACGGGAAGCCTTGCCGAGATCTGGTTTCAGGTCAGCTACGCGGCGTACCACATGGCTTATGTTCGCGTTTATTCGCAGTCGGCAGCCCTGCGGACTAACATCGAGCAGATGCGGCGGCAGGACGCGGAGGCACGCATGCAGGCACAGACAGACGTTGTAGTCTGTCGCACTCACCTCGCTGCATTCTTCTGGTACCTCGACCATGCTTTTGAGGCGTTGCGCACCGCGATTTCTAGGGGTCAAAAAGAGCATCCCGAAATTAGGCGTTTTTGGACCTTTGAAAGGCAGCTAGGCGAGCTAGAGAAAAAGCCGCTTCGCGGGGAGATCAAGGACTACCGCAACATGAGCCACGAGAATCCGGGAATCATCGGATGCAGCTGGGACGCGAATCACAATTTCCTTTATCACTTTCTTCCAGTCATCAACGGGCATGAGCGCACAGCAGACCTTGAACTCAACGAGCAGCTACAGCAGTATTTCGAATTTGTTGTCAATGTGTGGCTCGACTTCGTTCCGGGTGACTTCAGAGAGGCGTTTCCTCGAGATTTCACGTTTCCCGTGACAGTTCCCTTCATGTTTACTGGCGAGCTTCCGGAGGCTTTGAGCTCTGCGCCACAATTACACGTGACCCTCCAGTCTTATACGCGGATGGATCCGCCTGCGCCTTCCGCGCAGGAGACCTCACCCGGACGCTGAAGGGTAGAGACTGAAGCGGTGGTTCGATTAGGTGTCATGGGCTAGAGAGCCTAATGGCGGACATACTATCAGGTATTTGAGGGGTTTTCTTAGTTTATGGGAACTGAGAGAGACCTGAGTGCTGCTCCCTCGGTCGGAGTCGCCGAGATTCGACAGGCGATCGATGCTGCGGAATCGGATTTTCGCCGTTGCTGGACTATTCTTTGTGATTGGAAGGGAAATAGGCTCGCTAGGGGCAACCCGCTGTTCGACTTCCAGCCCAGGCTGGCTAATGCTCTGTTTGGGCTTGAAAAGAAATATAACGATGTAGCAGGTCGGCGCGATTATCTGATCAGCACCAAAAGTAGACGGTCTCCAACGGCGCTTTCGAATGATTTGCGTCGCCTGCGACGGTATGCTGACGCCTTGATGGAGGCCATGTCCATCGGACGAAGCCTGGGAGATGCCTTCGCTTGGCCTTTCTATTCGAATAGCCCTGAGATCTTAAGAAAACATTTGGATAACCCCATCATCGGCCACTTCCCCACGGGAAAAGGGGGGCGCGGAGAGATCGAATTCATCCGACACGCCAAAGCAGAAAAACATTTTCTGCTGCATCACGGAATCACGAGTTCCTTACGGGTAGGCGACCTGAGTTTCGTGGATCCAACGACATGGGTAGTCGCAGCCCTTGGGGAGCTAAAGACGCACGACGCAAGTCCTGGTCGATTAAATATGACCTTACATATTATTGCCGGTAATAGTGACGCCTTGCCGAAGCTGTTTGCGGTCCCGGGTGTCATCGAATCTGGCTCCATGAGCTCACTGCGCACCGCTACCCCTAAGTTCATGCATCGCCTCGAAGCCCAGATGAAGAAGATGCGTTCTGCTCTTCCGCGTGATGAAACCAGGCTCAAGTCAGAACTCTTCGGCGTCTATTACACATCGGAAATGTCTCAACTAGCCGAGAATGTAGGTCAGCATAAGGTAGCGTATGCCCGATTCGGTTCCGGCGGTGTGCTTGTAGCTTTGAGACCATTTCGAGGCAAGACGTTGTCATCACGCCTGTTTAGTAGTCAAACGGGTGAAAGCATCGCCGCAAAATGCAGAGCTTTACCTGGAATGGTAGTGGATGTCGCTGATAGCAGTAGCTTGGAGAACTCTCTGTTTGCCGGAGGAATCAGAACATCCTTCAGTTGGGGCGCATTGCCATTTTTCTGGTGGCCGCTGGATCTGGAGTTCCTCCAAAGATTCTATTTTGGTGAGGTAGTGCTGTTCTCCTGCTATAACCCAGTGCACTTGTTCTCGAACTTGCGCTCTTTGGGGTTTGATATCAAGGGAGCGGCCACGAAAGACCCTGTTGTCACGAGGAGGACCGGCGACGTGGTCATCGAGAGCGAACATTTCAGCTTTTTCGTCAGGGCTGTGGGGCAGCATCTCATGCGAGAGGACAAAGTTGTTGAGATTTTCGCTCGCCTTGGAGGCGGTGCAGCGATTTCGGATATCCCCGCGAAAATCATGATCGATATAGTCCCGAAAATCTGAATAGCCATGCATCGCCTCGAATACGGGTCCCGTTCGCTGTAAGGAAAATAGATTCGGTAAGGCGACTTTCTTTCCCAGATAATGCCTAGTCTGGTGACCGCTTTAACGTTGGGCGCGATGATAAGTGGGCGGCGGAAAGCCCCACTCTGGCTTAGCCACAGTGGGGCGCCCAAATCCTCGTTGATCTAAAGTCATTCGGACGCTGGGGCTTCGTCCGCTTGCTTCGTCTGGGCTACGGTCCAGGCCGGGTCGCCTACTTTGAAGCGGGCGAATCTTTTGACCGTGATGTTCTCGCCGAGTTTGCCTACCTTTTGGGCGATGAGCTCCTTGATGGAGAGGCTTTGTTCTTTGATGAAGGGCTGCTCGAGCAGGCAGACTTCTTCGTAGAACTTGCTCATCTTGCCTTCGACGATCTGCTCGACGATCTTTGGCGGTTTGCCCATGGCGGCGGTCTGCGCGCGATAGATTTCCTTTTCGCGTTCCAGATCTTCCGGAGTCACGTCTTCGCGACGGACGTAGCGGGGGTCGGTCGCCGCGATGTGCATCGCGATGTCCTTGAGGAGTTCCTGGAAGTCTTCGGTGCGCGCGACGAAATCGGACTCGCAGTTGAGTTCAACGAGCACGCCGATTTTTCCGCCGGCGTGGATGTACTGACCGACAGCGCCCTCGTTGGTGGAGCGGGAGGCTTTCTTCTGCGCGGAGGCCATGCCGCGCTTGCGCAGGATGACGAAGGCCTCTTCCATCTCGCCTTTCGATTCCTGGAGGGCCTTGAGGCAGTCGCCCATGGGGGCGCCGGATTTTTCGCGGAGTTCTTTTACGAGCTTTGCATCGATCTTTTCAGTCACCGTAGACATCCTTGATTCCTTCCCTTCGATCTTTTCATCCCGAGCGAGGTTCCCGCAATGTGGGAGCGCCGGGATTCCGTTGGGGCTTTGGTGTCCGCGGGAGAACGCTGATGCGTTCGCATGCAGACATCACAGCCGGATCACTTTCGACATTCCGACTAAAGTCGTGCCCTTTCAAAACAGAGCGTTCGCGGAATCCCGGGTCTCAGAATCGAGACCCGGGCCAGCCAGCCCGCATTAATCTCACACACAAAAAACGTGGCACCGGTTGACGGCAGCCACGCTTTTGGCACGCGGGCCGTCCGGCCCTGTTTTCTAATACCCGCTTTCGGCAGCCTCAGCTTCTTCGAGCGCGGCGACGATGGCGGGCGCCTTGCGAATGCCGCCACCGAGCGCTGCTTCGAGATCGACAACTTCGGCGGCCTCGGGGTCGGCTTCTGCTTCCGGCGCGGCTTCGAGTGCGGCGGGCTCGGCTTCGGCCACAGCCTGGATGTCGGATGTGACACCGGCCATTTCGGTCGCAAACTGCTTGTCGGTCGCGGCGGCAGCGCCTTCGGCGATCGAGTCGGCAATCTTCGAGGTGAAAAGCCGGATGGCGCGGAGAGCGTCGTCGTTGCCGGGGATCACGTAGTCGACCACGGTGGGATCGCAGTTGGTGTCAACCACGGCGACCACCGGGATGCCGAGCTTGCGGGCTTCCTTGACGGCGATGGCTTCGTTCGACGAGTCGACGACGAAGATAGCGTCGGGGAGGCGGCGCATGTTCTTAATGCCGGCCAGATTAGCCTGCAGATGCTTGCGCTCGCGCTCGAGCTTGATGACTTCCTTCTTGGTGAGCAGGTCGTAGCGGCCGTCGGTGGCCATCTCATCGAGTTCCTGAAGGCGCTTCACCGATTTCTGCACGGTCACCCAGTTGGTGAGGAGGCCGCCAAGCCAGCGGTTGTTGATATAGAACATGCCGCAGCGTGTGGCTTCTTCAGCGATGGCGTCCTGCGCCTGGCGCTTGGTGCCGACGAAGAGAATGACCTTGCCGGAAGCGGCCAGTTCGGTCACGAACTTCGAGGCTTCCTTGAACATCTTGAGGGTCTTCTGCAGATCGATGATGTAAATACCGTTGCGCTCACCGAAGATGTAGTCCTTCATCCTGGGATCCCAGCGCTTGGTTTGGTGCCCGAAGTGGACTCCTGCTTCGAGCAGCTCCTTCATGGTGATAGTGGCCAAACGACCTCCTTATTGGACTGCATTCCGGCGATTTTTCTGGGCCGGAATTGAATGCTCGGGTTAGCGAGCAGATTTAACTACCTAACTTCAGCCAGTAGCCTGTAGCGGGTAGCTTGTAGCTTTTGCTACTTGCCACCGGCTACGGGCTACCGGCTCGGCGAAGCGACTAGCGCTTCGAGAACTGGAATCTCTTTCTGGCTCCCTTTTGACCGTACTTCTTGCGTTCCTTGACTCTTGCGTCGCGGGTGAGCAGGCCTTCGCTCTTGAGCGTTTTGCGCAGCTCGGCGTTGAACTGGAGCAGAGCGCGGGCGATGCCCATCTTGACCGCATCGGCCTGGGCGGCCACGCCTCCGCCGGAGACCGTGGTGACGACGTCGAAGGTCGCGCCCATCTCGGTGAGAATCAGGGAACGTCTGGCGGAGACGCGCTGCTGTTCGGTGACGAAATAGGTGTCGAGGGCTTTGCCATTGACCGCAAACTCGCCGGTGCCGGGGCGCAGATAGACGCGCGCGATTGCCGATTTCCGCCGTCCCGTGCCGTAGTACTGAATTTTATCTGCCATGTGTGTCTTAATCCTTTATGCAGTGAGTTCCAGCGGTTGTGGCTTCTGCGCCGCGTGGGGGTGCTTATCGTCGCGATAGACGTTGAGTTTCGTGGCCATTTTGCGGCCCAGCTTGGTCTTGGGCAGCATGCCTTTGATGGCCTCTTCGATGACCTTCTCGGGGCGGCGTGCCATCAGGCGCGTGAATGACTCCTCGCGCAGGCCGCCGGGAAAGCCGGTGTAGCGGCGATAGACCTTGCTCTGACTCTTGAGTCCGGTGAGCCGCACTTTGCTCGCGTTGATGACGATGACGTGATCGCCCATATCGAGGAAGGGGGTGTACTTCGGATTCCTCTTGCCGGCCAGTACGCTGGCTGCTTCGGTGGCGAGGCGGCCCAGCGTCTTGCCGCTGGCGTCGACCACGAACCACTTGCGGTCGATATTTAGCCCGCTCGGAATATATGTTGACATCTCTTCTTCTTCTCCCGGCCTATTCGTTCCTGCTGCGCAGACTGGCGAAATTGCCCATGCAGCGCCCAATTTGCCACGCAACTCCCGCCGAAAATTGCCACGCAACAGCGTCCGCGGAAATTGAACTCTTCCGCGGCTTTCGGATGCTGTACGCGTGAGTTGGCGCAGAATTGATCGAACCCGGTCCAGAGTTTCGTCCAGATTTTCCCGGATTTGCCTGCCCCCGGCTCCGGCGTAAACGCACAGACGCGAGGACGCACACTGCGCAAGAACTTCAGGATACGGGAATTTGGGGGTGGAAGTCAATTGTGGAAGGGGGCAGAGAGGGCCCCTCGGCGGCTCAGGCCGGAGGGATTTTGCAGATCTTACGGCATGGCGGAACAGCTTGCGGAAACATCGCCATGGACCCGGTTGAGACTGTGACCTTTTCAAAATGGTGCACGGCAGTACTTTGGGGTGAACCCGGA
>Ga0182015_10003192_pt1 | contig 18686 bp, 14 predicted proteins | sample 712P3MmetaG_FD_120478 | JGI IMG/M metagenome (GOLD analysis project Ga0182015, IMG submission 120478) | Permafrost microbial communities from Stordalen Mire, Sweden - 712P3M metaG | ecosystem: Environmental > Terrestrial > Soil > Wetlands > Permafrost | place: Sweden: Stordalen | collected...
CAGGGTCCGCCCCCAAACGAAGTGGTACCGTACAGGTTGCCGGCAGAGTCGAATATCAGGCTCGCGCTAGGAAAGCTTCCATCGCTGAAATCAAAATTATGCAGTACTTTCTCTGTCCACTTGTCGCCGCCTTGCGGGACCAGCTCAAAGACAACGCCGCAGGCGTAGCCGTCGCAGCTCTGAGAGTTCCCGCCGCCCGCTGTGCCATACAGGTTGCCTGCTGCGTCGGAAATTAGACCCGCGTTTGGATTGATGCCGTCCTTCCCGTTGAACCTGTGAAGTACATGCTCTTTCCATTTACCACCGGCCTCTGGCGTCAACTCGAAGACCACGCCGCAGCCAAAGTTGTCGTCGCTGTAACAAAGCCCGCTAGAGTGGCCGCCGCAGCATGTCACACCGTACAGATTTCCAGCAGCGTCAAGAACTAGGCCGCCGACCGGCATGTATCCGTCGGCACCATTTTTCCCGTACCTGAAGACATACAAGTTTTTCGCGCTCCATTTCCCGTTCGCCTGGGGAATCAGCTCAAAGACGGAACCGTTCTCCTGCTCGCCTCCAGAGGCGGCGGTCCCGTACAGATTCCCAGCGTGATCGAAGATCAGTGGCCCCGTCGGTTGATCTGGACGGTAGAGCACCTTGCACTTCCATTTGCCGCCCGCCTGACGCTCGAGCTCGAATACGCTTCCCCCATTACAACCGTCAGGGTTACAGCCTGTCGTCGTGCCGTATAGATTTCCGGCTCGGTCGAAGACTAGACTGGCTTTGGGATTCCCACCCTCATGGAAGGTAAAATTGTGGAGCACGGTCTTCTTCCACGTGCCGTCACCTTGAGGCGTCAGTTCAAAGACTGTCCCGCATCCCCCGTTATAGCCACAGTCGAGTATGCCTCCTTCGTTTGTTGTCCCGTACAGGTTGCCGGCAGCGTCGAAGATGAGCCCGCCCTCGGGGCTGCCCCATATATACTTCAGAGTCTTTTCATTGTCGGCTGCGAACAGCGGCGACGCAGCGGTTAGGACTACGGTGAGTGTGAGGCAGATCGCTATCGGAAGAAACAACGGTCTAGCGCTTGGCATAAATCGCCTCCTTGAGCGTAGGACACCAGGGACAGACAGCAGAGAGAAGCAGCGACGACCACGCAAGTACGCGCGCTGGTGCCGTTGATGAGTATACCCCAACGCGTAATTGGCGTAACATCGCCATTACATCCTGTCTTCAGAACCGTCGCCGGAGGAAAACCAATGCTACGGAAAATATCTGTCAGGAAGCGCAGCGCCATGTTGGTGCTTCTGGTTTTTGGTGTCCTGCTGGGGGCGGCATGTGCCCAGACGGAAAGTGTGCTTTACAGCTTCTGCACGCAGTACGACTGCACCGATGGATCGGGTCCAATGGCAGGGCTTATCTTCGATCAGAAGGGAAACCTCTACGGAACGGCCTACGCCGGCGGAAGCGGAATCCACGGAGCGGCTGGTGCGGTATTCAAACTCACGCCCAAAGGCAAAGAAACTGTCCTGTATAGCTTCTGTTCGCAGAACGGCTGTACTGATGGGGAAAATCCCGTCGCAGGACTGGTCTCGGATCAGAATGGAAACCTGTACGGGACAACCGAGTACGGCGGCGTCGACTATGGCGTGGTATTCGAGCTCACAGCCAACGGCAAATATACGGTCCTTCACAGCTTCGTGGGCTCCGACGGGGAGAATCCCTACGGAGGCCTCGTCTTCGACCAGAAGGGAAACCTGTATGGGACGACCGTCAACGGTGGGACCTACGGAAAGGGAGTCGTATTCAAGCTCACGCCAAAAGGCAAGGAAACAGTTCTGTATAGCTTTTGTGCGCAGAACGACTGCGCCGACGGGGCACTCCCTTATGCCGGGCTGGTCTTGGACCAAAAGGGAAACCTTTATGGGACGACGTACAGTGGCGGGGCCAACAGCTCCGACGCTTGCTACGGATATTACGAATACGAATGTGGTGTCGTATTCAAGCTCAGCCCGAAGGGCAAAGAGACGGTCCTCTACAGCTTCTGTGCGCAGAACGGCTGCACCGATGGGGCGCATCCGTATGCAGGGCTAGTCTTCGACCAGAAAGGAAACCTGTACGGGACGACCTGGCTGGGCGGGAATAACAACGCATGCAACACAGGCGGCTCAGGGTGCGGCGTCGTATTCAAGCTCTCGCGAAAGGGCACGGAGACAGTTCTGTATAGATTCTGCGCGCAAGACAACTGCGTCGATGGGTCCCTTCCCGGTGCTGGGCTGGTCCTCGGAACAAACGGGGATCTGTATGGGACGACCCAACTGGGCGGAGCCCCGGGAGACCGCGGCATCGTATTCAAGGTTTCTCCGGAAGGGAAGGAAACAGTCCTCCACAGCTTCTGTTGGCAGGACAACTGCACCGATGGGGCAGAACCCTATTCAGGGGTTGTCTTCGACCAGAAAGGAAACCTGTATGGGACGACCCAGGGCGGGGGCCCCGCATACCGCGGCGTCGTATTCAAGCTGGCTCCATGATGTCGCATCTGCCGAATTCGGAGCGTCGCGCATGTGCGGTTCCGAATTTGAGGCAGAGCGAGGATCGAGGATCGGTTCAAAGAATTGCCACCGGAGAAAAACTATGCTACCCAGAACATTTCTCACGAAGCGAAGCGTCTTGTTGGCGCCTATGGTTTTCGCTGTACTGCTGGGCGCGGCATGGGCCCGGAGCGAAAGCGTGCTTTACAGCTTCTGCTCGCAGGACAACTGCAACGATGGGATAAGCCCGCGAGCAGGGCTGGTATTCGACCAGAAGGGAAACCTTTACGGGACGACCAACAGCGGCGGCGCTTACGACGAATGCGGCGACTCGAACGGGGGCTGTGGCATCGTGTTTAAGCTGACCCCAGAGGGCAAGGAGACAGTCCTCCATAACTTCTGTGCGCGGGGTTACCCCTGCAGAGATGGGGCGAATCCGCTTGCGGGTCTGGTCTTTGATCAGAAAGGAAACCTCTATGGGACGACCGAGTACGGCGGGGTCCACGGGCAGGGCGTCGTCTTCAAGCTCACGCCGGAAGGGCGGTACGCAGTCCTCCACAGCTTCTGCGCGGATGACAACTGCACAGATGGTTATGATCCGTACGCAGGGCTGGCTCTTGATCAGAACGGAAATCTGTATGGCACGACCACTTATGGCGGGGCTCACGGAGGCGGCGTAGTATTCAAGCTCACGCCACAACACCGGTATGCGGTCCTCTACAGCTTCTGTTCGCAGGGTCCTCCCTGCAACGATGGGGCACTGCCCTATGCGGGGGTGTTGTTCGACCAGCAGGGGAATTTGTATGGCACGACCGTCAGCGGTGGGCCTTACAACAACAACTGCTCTAGTGGTTCCTGCGGCGTCGTATTCGAACTCACTCCCCAAGGCGAGGAGACAGTCCTCTATAGCTTCTGTGCGCAGAGTGGCTGCGCCGATGGGGCGCTGCCCCATGCCGGGTTGGTCCTCGACGAGCAGGGAAACCTGTATGGGACGACCGTCAGCGGAGGGCTTTACAACAGCAACTGCTTTGGTTCTTCATGCGGCGTCGTATTCGAGCTCACCCCCAGCGGCAAGGAGATGGTTCTCTACAGCTTCTGTGCGCAGAACTACTGCGTCGATGGGGCGACCCCCTATGCCGGACTAGTGTTGGACCAGCAGGGAAACCTGTATGGGACCGCTACCAACGGCGGGTTCTGGAACTTCTACGGCGGTGTCGTATTCAAAGTCACTCCCAAAGGCAAGGAGACGTTCGTCGTCAGCTTTTGCTCGCAGTACAACTGCGTAAACGGGGAGGATCCATTTGGCGGGCTGGTCTTGGACCAGAAGGGAAACTTGTACGGCACGACAGTAGAAGGTGGGGCCCACAACGCAGGCGTAGTATTCAAGCTCGTTCCCTGATACGGCGTCCGCTGGGGTTCCCGAGGGTGGTCGTGCCTCATTGTTGGTGAAACATTGCAATTACATTTAATGACTGTGAGTGCGGAAGAGAGATCGCTATCCCGCGCGGGCGAGGGCGCCCGCGCCACACTTTTTTACTTCAGCGTGAACATGGCGTTTACGTGAGCGGTCACCGAGGTGGTTTGCGGACTGAATTCCTCGGTTGGTGCTGGGGCGGCTTGCGCCATCGCGCTCATTCTTGCCATTGGCATTATGGGCGTGGGACGGACATTTTCGTTCGTATCAACCGAGGCGTAAGACAGCTCACCTAGCGTGCGTCCGCCGGCGCGGGCTACGGCTTCGGCGGAGGCGCGGGCGCGACGATAAGCGTCCTCCACGGCTTTGGTCTTCGCGGCATCGATGTCGTCAAGCGTGTAAGTGATCGATTGCTGGTCGGTGATGTCAGCGTCGGACAACTGCTGCACAATCGGAGCAATCTTCGTAAAATCCTTCAGCTTCAGAGACACTTTCACATCCACGCGGTATGCCACCAGCTTGCGTTTCGCCTGTTTGTAATCGTAGATGGGCTCGATCGAAAAGTAGCCAAGCTGCGCGGCGGCAGGTTCAATGCCATTGGAGCGAAGGATCTGCCGTACTTGCTCGGCCTGCTTCGAGGCTCGATCGTAAGCCGCACGCGAATTTTCTTCCTGGGCGGAGATGTCGAACTGTATTAAAGCAGTATCCGGGTTGGCCTCGAATTTTCCGTCCGCGCCGACGAAAATAGTACTTGGCTGGGCAGTGACTGTGGGACGATCCTGCGCCTGGACCAGTGCGCCGGAAACAATGAACACCGCGAGCAAAGTGACAACATATTTCATAATGCACCTCCGCCACGACAGCATGTCTGGGCGTCCTCTAATAGAGAACGTGTGGCTCCGCGGAAATTGCAGATGGAAGAGAAGTCAGACCAACAGCCAACTTCTCAAGAGGAACTTTTAGCCGTGGAGTACGCGAACCGATTAAATCCCTGGGAATCGACATCTTTGCGCAGGCCGCTCCAGATTTGTTCGGGCATGGAGATGAATACCTCCACGACCTCGGGATCAAACTGGCGTCCCGACCAGACCTTGATTTCTTCGCGCGCCGCGGCAATCGACTGCGCCGCGCGATATGGGCGGTCGGAAGTAATCGCATCAAGAGTATCGGCTACCGAAAATATGCGGGCGCCCAATGGGATTTCTTGACCTTTAAGTTGCCGCGGATAGCCTGATCCATCGTAATGCTCCTGGTGAGCGTACACGATCTCAGCGGCCTCTTTGAGGAATGGAATTTTCTTCAGTATCTGGTACCCGTGGTAGCAATGCTCCTGCATGATGGCGACTTCCTCCGGATTCAACTTGCCGGGTTTGCGCAGGATGGCGTCGGGAATAGCCATTTTGCCGATGTCGTGCAGAAACGCGCCGCGGGCGATTACATCAATTTGATCTTTCGACAATCCCATGGCCCGGGCGACTGCAATGGTGAAGACGGTTACGCGGCGGGAGTGGCCTTCAGTTTCAGCGTCCTTAAGGTCGAGCGCGCCGCCCAAAGCTTCCAGCGTCATACCATAAGAGCGTTCGAGATCAGCCATCGCCTTCTGCAACTGCTCGGTGCGAGCCTCGACCATTCTTTCGAGTCCCGTCTGGTAGTCCCGGTTCTGCATCTTTAGGTGGCGATTCTCCAACGCTCGTCGCACCGTCGCCAGCAATTGCTCGCGCTCGAAAGGCTTCAACAGGTAGTCGTAGGCGCCATTGCGGATGGCTGCCAAGGCAACTGAAATGTCATGCACCGCAGTGACCATAACCACGGGCATATCAGGATAGCTTTCCTTGGTGCGTTCCAGCAGGCCGATGCCATCGAGGTCGGCCATCATCAGGTCGGAAAGCATGAGCTCGAATTCTTCTCCGGCATCGAGCATGGCCAATGCTTTCAGTCCGGATGAAGCCTGCTTGGTCTTGTAGTTGGCAGCGGCCAGCATGGAGCAAACGATTTCTCGGATAGCGTCTTCGTCATCGACAACCAGAATGCGCTCGGCGGCCATAAGGGTTCCAGTGTACCGCGAATTATGCCGGTATTCGGAGTCCCCAAATTATGAGTCCCTAACTTTGCAGGTTCCGAAAGTAACGACCCGCAGCCGGAAAGCTCATTGCCTCAAGGTTTCGGCATGTTAATAACAAGGGAGCGCTAACCCCTTATCGCGATGAATAGCTCTGCCTTATTCGCTTGCTATGCCCTCGCGGACCTGCCGGTCCCGAGGTTTGTAGCCGTGGAATCCGCCGCGCTGGTTATCCTGGCCGCAGGACTGCTGGTATTTCGTACCTTTCGCGAACGATACCTGCTGGTCTGGATTGTGGGATGGCTGGCTTATTTCGTCGCCACTTGGACCAATCACCACCCTGGCGCGGACGCAGCCGGGCGCTATTCGGTCGCAGTCTCGCAATCGCAGTTTGTGCTGGCTTTCTGTTTATTTGCCGCCGCAGTCTTCGTTTATAGCCATGCGCGAAAATTACTGGTTCCGGTCCTCATTTTTTCCTTCGCCGTAATTGTTTTTGCCGCGGTACGGGCACTCTACTGGCCTAACTCGCTCGCGCTGCGCGTGGTGCTCGAAGTTGCGTATCGGCTTGTTACCTTGGGCGCAGTTCTGCAATTAATCCGTTTCCGCTGGGCTCGCTGGGAAATAGGTCCGTGGTTCTTGAGTATCAGCTTGCTGCTACTGCACCTCGAATGGCCGCTGCTCGATGTGCATCTGCCACCGGGATTCAGTCTGGCCGTAGATCTCCTGCTTGGCTTGAGCATGCTGCTGATTGTTTTCGATGACTCCAGAATGCGCACCCGCCGTCTGGGAGTACTCAACGCGCTGACTACCACCATCACGCGCTCGCAGCAGCATGGCCCCATGACCGAGACCGCCCTCGGAGAATTGAAAACATTAATGGGTGTGCAGGCAGCCTGGTTCCGTCTGCTCGAAGGCGACAAGCTTGTGCTCACCAGCCATATCGGTCTATCTGCGGACTACGTGCGCGACCGCGCTTCCATGCCCTTGGATGAAATTCTCAAGGGCGTGTTATCCGATAGCGTACCTGTGGTTATCGAAACATCAAAGGCGTCCGACGCCACCCGGCCATACCTAAAGCGGGAACGGTTTCACCACATAGTCATTCTGCCAGTTCTGGGAAAGAAATCAGTTATCGGAACCTTGTCCCTCGGCAGCCGTCACCGGCTTGCTTACACGCCGGACGAAATGGAGTTCTTGGTTACCAGCGCCCACCAACTTGGGCTGGCGGTAGAGAATCTCCGGTTGGTTGAGCAGATTCTGCGTTCCCACCGCCAGTGGGCCAACACGTTTGACTCTATTCAAGATCTAGTCCTCGTCCACGACGCGGAGTTCGTTGTCATGAAAGCGAACATGGCTTTGCTGCAGCGCCTGGGACAGGCTCCGGCGGATGTGATCGGTCAGTCGTGTGAAGGTGTGCTCCCGCGCCAGGGACAGTGGCTCGGATGTCCTTACTGCGTCATCGCTCGGGAGGGTATACAGGAAGCGCAGGATCCGTGTTTCGGCGGGAACTGCATGATCTCCACTTCGTCCTACAGCGAGCACGGAAGCCAGCAGAAGGGCACCATTCACGTGGTACACGACACCACCGAGCGCTACGCGGCGGAAGAAAAATACCGGCTCATTTTCGAGCAGGCCCAGGAAGGTGTCTTTGTGGCCACGCCTGGAGGCAGACTGCTCGACTGCAATGATGCCTTTGTGCGCATACTTGGCTACAGCAGCCGCGCCGAACTGATGGCGATGGACCTTGACACCGAGCTGTCCGCCTCCGCGGAGCAAACCGACGCGTTTCACCGCGAAATTGAAGCCAACAATTACGTGCGCAACTTCGAAGTCACATTGCGGCGAAAAGATGGAACGCTTGTGACCGTGTTGCAGAGCAGCTTTGCCACTCGCGACGCCGCCGGCCAGATCGAACGCTACCAGGGATTTTTGCTTGATATTACCGAGAAGAAACGCGCCGAAGATGAAATCCACAAACGTAACCGCGAGTTGAATGCATTGAACGCGATGGCCGTGATCGCGACGCAGACGTTCGATCTCGACGAAATCCTTAACCTGACTTTGCGCCAGGTCATCTCACTTCTCGGCGCGCAGACTGGATCGATTTATCTAGGCGATGCGGACCAGACCACCTTTCGTCGCCGCGCCGGTTGGGGACAGCGCAGCGCCGACCGCGCCCGCCTGGCCGAAGTTCAATTCCCTGGCGGCTTCGGCGACCTGGTGACTCGCTCGCGTACCGAAGTGATCACAGTGGAATACCTGCCGCACCTGCCTCCGCCTGTCGCAGATTTTATCCGCGCCGACGGCTTCAGTTCCTGGATATGGGTGTTGCTGTGGAGCAAAGATGTGCCGATAGGCATGATGGGAATCAGCAGCCGCGAGAGCCGCGTTTACAGCAGCAACGATGAAAACCTGCTGGTGGCGATTGGCCGCCAATTGGCTACGACCATCGAGAAGGTTCGTCTCTACGATGAGACCTGTCGTGCTTACGAGGATTTGCGCAAGACACAAGAGCAGCTACTGCAAAGCGAAAAGATGTCGGCAGTAGGGCAGTTGATCGCAGGCGTTGCGCACGAATTGAATAATCCGCTGACCGCGATTCTCGGCTACGCACAGCTTCTCGAAAGCGAAGGACTGAACGAGCGCGCCACCGACTTCGTCAATAAGTTGTTCAAACAGGCGCAGAGAACTCATCGCGTGGTGCAAAGCCTGTTGTCATTTGCCCGCCAGCGCAAACCCCAGAAGGAGCACGTGGATATTTGCAAGGTGCTCGATGAAACGCTTGGGCTGCGCGATTACGATTTGCGCGTAAATAATCTCAAACTGGAACGCGAATTCGAAGCTCCGGGTCCTGCGGTGACAGCCGACCCGCATCAACTCGAGCAGGTATTTCTTAACATCATTAACAACGCCGTCGACGCCATGCTGGAAGCCGGCCACGGCGGGACTCTGAAGGTGAGGGTCTACACCAGAAACGAAAACGTACACGCAGAATTTCACGATTCTGGTCCCGGCATAAAAGAACCGCACCGTATTTTCGAGCCTTTCTACACTACCAAGGGTGTGGGCAAAGGTACTGGCCTCGGCCTGAGCATCTGCTACGGAATTATTCAGGAGCATGGCGGACAAATCAGTGCGCAGAACGAACCGAACGGCGGCGGCATCATCGAAATTGTGTTGCCCTCGGCGGGCGAAAGCGCACGCATACAGAGTTCAACCCCACCAGCGCGTCGCCAGGCGGCACTCGCAGGACGTGTCCTGCTGATCGAAAACGAAGCAGCTGTACTCGAATTCGAGCGAGACGTATTGACCGGCGCCGGGGCTGAAGTGGTCACCTCGATGAATGCAGAGGAGATGCAGAATCTGTTGCGCCAGCAATCATTTGACGCGGTCATCATCGACGGTAAGACTCAGGGAGTGGGCAGCGCGCGTGAAGTGTATGGCTGGATCGTAGAAAATTGTCCTGGCATGGAGAATCATTTGCTGTTTACGTTCTCCACTGTGGCCGAACCCGAAGTGCGCAGCTTCCTGCAGGGAAAAAATGTGCCCTGTCTGGTAAAACCCTTCGAAGTCGCCGACCTTATCGCCAACGCCCGCCGCCTCATGCAAAAGGCGCAAGCGGCCACCGCCAGTTAGCCTTTCGCCGTACTACACCCGGTCTGTGCGTAGGCGCCTCTGGTTTTCTTCCTCTGTGACTCTTGTCCCTGTGGTGAATAGCGCTGTGACTTTTAAACTGTTCAGATTTCGCTTCTCCATTTATTCTGTCTGATCGTTTCACAATGTTTCATCGTATGTCTGCGAATTGCGCTCATGAGATTCCTGAAACGCTCGAAGACCCGGCTTCTGCTGTTTTTTGCCGTAGTTGGTCCGGGTTTTATCACGGCGAACGTCGACAACGATGCCAATGGCATCTACACCTACTCGGCTGCCGGCGCGCAGTTTGGCCACCTGCTCCTCTGGACATTAATTCCAATTACGCTAGCTCTGATCGTAGTTCAGGAAATTTCCGCGCGCATGGGCGCGGTCACGGGCAAGGGCCTTAGCGACCTTATCCGCGAAGAGTTCGGCTTTCGTATCACCTTTTTCATGATGCTCGGCATCCTCATCATCAACTTCGGCAACGTCGTGGGTGAATTCGCCGGGATCGCCGGCAGCCTTGAACTTTTCGGGTTATCGAAGTACATCACTGTGCCGGTTTGCGCTGTGATCGTTTGGCTGATCGTGGTCAAGGGCCAGTACAAGAGCGTGGAAAAGATTTTTCTGGCTGCGTCTTTTTTTTACGTGACTTACATCCTGGCAGGATTCTTTGCCAAGCCAGCCTGGATCGAGGCGCTGGTGGCCACGGTAAAACCTCCGCCCATGGCAGCGTTCAGGCTACCCGGCTATCTGTACATGACGATCGGAGTCATCGGAACTACCATCGCTCCGTGGATGCAGTTCTATCTTCAATCTTCGATCGTCGAGAAAGGTGTAACCAAACGGCAATACAAGGCCTCGCGGATAGACGTGATTTCCGGCTGCATTTTTACCGACATTGTGGCCTGGTTCATCATCGTAGCCTGCGCCGCGACCCTCTACGTGCATGGCTATCACAATATTTCAGACGCCAAAGATGCTGCCCAAGCTCTGCGCCCCTTGGCCGGAGACTACGCCTACATCCTTTTTGCCGTGGGGCTATTCAATGCGTCGCTGTTTGCGGCTTCCATCCTGCCGCTTTCGACTGCCTACACGGTTTGCGAAGGCCTGGGATTTGAATCTGGTGTAGGAAAGAAATTTGCGGAAGCGCCGGTTTTCTATTGGCTCTACACCGTCTTGATCATCGCCGGGGCAGGTGTGATCCTCGTGCCCAACCTGCCACTGGTGAAAATTTCAATACTTTCCCAGGTGGTTAACGGAGTGGCGGTACCGCCCGTACTAGTTTTCATGCTGTTGCTCGTGAATAAGACGGAGTTGATGGGCGACTACGTCAACTCTCGCGTATACAACCTTACCGCATGGGCGACAACGGTGATCATGACCGTCCTCAGCATCGCCTGGTTCTGGACTTTGAGAGGTGGCCAGTGACGCGGATTGTAGCCTTTTTAGAAGACGAAATAAACTTTAGCCACCAGCAACTTTCGGCTACCTTTCGACCTCTAAGTGTGCAACAATCCGCTGGTTGGTGGGGCTATGTGGCGTCCAGTTCTCGCGATGGTCGTGGGTTTCCTCTTTCTAATCGCGACTTTTGGAACTGCACAGAACACGTCGGATTCCAGTCCTCCGCCCGTCACACCTCCGTCAGCGACTACAACTCCGCCCAAGGCGACCAAGACATATCACGACGGTAGTCTCCGCGATATCGACGCTATTGGCAATCGCAAGGTGGGCTGCGACCGCGGGCTTGGCAACTGGTACAGCCTGGAAAAGCAGATCGAGATGGGCCGCAGCTACGCCGCTCAGGTAGAGTCGACGACAAAACTGATTACCGATCCAGTCATTGCGGAGTACATCAATCGGATTGGGCAAAACCTGGTAAGAAACTCCGATGCCCAGGTACCGTTCACGATCAAAGTAATCGATACCGACGATGTGAACGCATTTGCGCTGCCCGGCGGTTTCTTCTATGTCGATTCCGGGCTGATATTGGCGGCTGACAACGAGGCTGAGCTGGCAGGCGTGATGTCGCACGAAATTGCGCACGTCGCCGCATGTCACTTGGCGCGCGAAAACACGCGCGGCCAGTTGTTACAACTGGCTTCCATCCCGCTAATTTTTGTCGGTGGCGGAATTGGCTATGCCGCGCAGAGCCTGGCTGGATTTGCCATACCCATGGGATTTCTCAGGTTCACTCGCAGCTTCGAGTCCGAGGCTGATTTTCTGGGAGTCGAGTATTTGTACAAAGCGGGATATGACCCGCAAGCGTTGACCTCATTTTTCGAAAAAGTGAAATCTCTGGAGAAGCACAAGCCAGGCACACTGGCAAAGACCTTCGATACTCATCCGCAAACCCCAGACCGGATCGCGAAGACGCAAGAGGAAATCAACACCTTGTTGCCTCCTGCGCAAGAATACAAGGTAGATACTTCCGAGTTTCAGGATGTGAAGGAACGGCTCGCACAACTGGAAAACCGCCACAAAGTTGACGGGAACCATGGAGGCGACGGTCCCACGTTGCGACGCGCAAGCCATACTGGCCAGACTGACAGTGGCAGTTCCGGCGATGCCGATGAGCGGCCCACGCTCAAGCGCCGGGATACCACTTCGCAGTAAGAACCATCGACTGTCATCTTGAGCGAAGCGTCTGCTTCGCAACGCGAAGCAGACGCGGAGTCGAAAGATCCACGAGTGCTTCAACTACGGGTCGGGGTGCCCGGATTCTTAGAAAACAGGCTGAAGTCTGCGGGCAACGGAAATACCTCGGAGCGCCTGCGCGACAGACGGCATTACATGGGTCCTTCGACTCCGCTCAGGATGACAATGGTTTTGCACCCACGGTGCACGCACCTCGCTAGACGATTTTTCCCGCCGCTAAATCCCGCACTAACGTCAGATCTGCTTCGAGAAAGTCGTACTGCGATAATTCGGAGCGCCGCGACCAGCGGATGTCGCGAAAAATCTTGTTCTCGATTGTTCCCTCGTATTCCTTCACCAGGAAAAAACGCAATTCAACCGAGCCTCCGCCGGGATATTCATGGATAATTCGTGATACCTCCTGCCCAATCTTCGCATCGATTCCTAACTCCTCTTCGAGTTCGCGGTGAAGCGCGTCCCTGGGTTGCTCACCTTCTTCAATCTTGCCGCCGGGAAACTCCCACTTCAAAGGCATCGTCTGATGACGCGTGCGCTGGCATACCAAAATTTTGTCATGCTGGAATATTAAGGCTGCGACGACTCGCTTCATGGGCAGTCCAACGTTCTGACAATCGTGGAGCGAGCTGCAGTGCTCACTGAGATATCAGTTTCTCGCTAATGCATCTTAGACCGGAAGGTTGTGGAAAATCTTCGGGATGAATTGCCGCGGCGAGCGCCTGCAGGCCTCGAATAAGCGTGGGCGCAGGAGTATTCAGAAATTCGTCTCGAATGCAATACACGCGATTCTGTTTGGCAGCACGCATTTCTTTCCAGCCGCGATCACGAATAATTTTCTCCAGAGGAACCCTGTCTCCGGCACCACACCAGGCGGCCACGACTACATCGGGATCCTCCGAAAGAATGGCGTCAGCCGATGTTTGTTTTCCGGGAGTGCCGACGAAGTCTCCTCCCGCTGCCGCGACTAACTCCGCCACCCATAGCTGGGAACAGATTAAAGGCTTGCCCCATTCCTCACAAAAAACGCGAGGGCGCTGCGAGCCATTCGTTCGCTGGCGAACGGCCTCAATTTCTCGTTGCATCGCGTCAATCAGCGGCTCTGCCCGATCGGAAACACCCATGATTCCCGCGATGGCAGCGATGTCGGTGTAAATGTCTGCGAGACTCTTCGGGGCTAATCCCAGGAATCGCGCTCCTGACTTTAAAATTTCCGTTACAGCATTCTCCTGATAAGGCACTGCGGCGATCACCAAGTCGGGACGCGCTGCGACGATCTGGCCGGTGCTCGCTGTCCAGGAGTCGGCAACGATCATCACCTCGTGATTGCGAATTTCGGGACAAACATCCGCGCAATATTTGGTGCAGGCGACGATGTGATCGAGTTTTCCGATGGCCTCAAGAATGACGGTCGCGCTCGGTTGCAAAGAGACAACTCGTTTCGGAGTGTAATCGCAAGGCAAGATAAACCAATCTTAAATTAGGCCGGAAATAAAAGTTCAGGGGCGGAGCGAGGAATACATCGACGATACGCGTAGAGACGTTGCCAGCGACGTCTCTACGGTTCACGCGATTAGAACGGAATATCCTCGTCGCTAATGGGAGTCGACGCTGCGGCGTGCTCAGGTTCAGGACTGCGCTGGTCGAAATTGTTTCCGGCCGCCGAAGCGCCGCGAGAGCGTCCGCCGCCGGAATCGTCGGTCATGCCTTCGCCGCGTCCACCGAGCAGTACCATGTCGTTAACAACAATTTCGGTCATGTACTTTTTCTGGCCGGACTGTTTGTCATCCCACGAATGGGTTCGCAGGCTGCCTTCGATGTAAACCTTGCCGCCTTTTTTCAAGTACTCGCCGGCGATCTCCGCGGTTCGCGCCCACGCGGTAATGTTGTGCCACTCGGTGCGATCCTGCCACTGGCCATCTTTATCCTTGAATCGTTCATTCGTCGCCAGCGAAAACTTGGCTACCGGCGTTCCGCTGGGCGTGTATTTGAGTTCGGGATCTTTGCCCAGATTTCCAATGAGAATGACTTTGTTAACGCTTTTTCCGGCCATGAGTGCTGCTCCTTGCGCCTCTCGGCGAGAGACATGTAGAGAATTAAGGGCTGGACGCTAATCTTATCAGAAACGCATGAAGCTGTAGCCGTCATGCATCGAAAGAACGGTCCGCCGGGCCGTGTGATACCAAAATGAAACGGCATCTTGCGCAAAAGACCAGCAATCTGTCCGATGCACATCGGCTCAATGCGCTTGATATCCGGCTTACTCCGCATATGTGATAAGTGTCGCTCGCACATTGAGTCCCCTCCGCGAGATTTTCGCCATGCCACTTCGAAGACCCCCGCTAATAATTTCCCTTATCATCTTCACTGCACTGATGATGACCATGGATGCCTGGGCGACTGAGAAGGTCATTCACAACTTTGTTCCTGCTCCCCTGGGAGCAAATTCTGTCTCGAGCCTGGTCTCTGACCCTTCGGGCAATCTCTACGGGACGACGCAGTACGGCGGCTATTATTCCTTCGGCACCGTCTTCAAGCTCACGCCGAAATCCGGTGACGGCTGGACCGAACAGTGATTTATGATTTTCGCGGCGGCGCGCTCGGTTACAACCCCATAGCCGGTTTAGTGATGGATGCGGCGCAGAACTTGTATGGCACCACGTCGCTGGGTGGGTACTACGACAAAATTTGCGACGGCAGTTGCGGCACAGTGTTTGAACTGACGCCGGGTACTGACGGTAAATGGTCCTATAAAGTTTTGCACGAATTTCATGCGTCAGACGGATATTTTCCGAGTACTTCGCTAATCCTTGACGCGGCGGGGAATCTTTTTGGAACGACGCCGTACGGCGGTACGTGTGGGGGCAACGGTTGCGGCGTTGTTTTCGAGTTGGTGCCGGGGTCAGGTGGCAAATGGAACGAGAGCGTCTTGTATAGCTTTCCCTGTATTGGCGGATGCAAGCAGGGCGGCGTACCGTCCTCTGGCGTGATTTTCGACAGCTCCGGAAATCTTTACGGAACCACTAACAGCGGGGACGACGGGCCGGGTGAGGTTTTCGAGCTGAGTCCCAGTTCCGGCGGGGCCTGGACGGAGAATGTGCTCTACACTTTTTGTGCCAAGCCTCACTGCGCTGACGGAGACGAGCCCTCAGGCGTAATCTTCGATCAAGCTGGAAATCTTTATGGCGTGACGCTTGAGGGAGGTACAAAAGAGGGTTATGGGGTGGCTTTCGAGCTAAGCCTCGGCGTAGGAGGCGTCTGGACTGAAAGCGTGCTGTATCGTTTTCGGGGCCGAGGGGACGGGCTTGCGCCAAACGGCAGCTTGGTTCTTGACGCTGCTCTCAATCTGTATGGAGTTACCTTTTCCGGAGGTACGGGGCGGCTATGCCCGTCTCATTGCGGAACGGTCTTTGAGCTCACAAAGTCGGCGGGGGGACATTGGAGTGAAAAGGTTGTGCACAATTTCTTAGGGGGGAACGACGGCTTTCGTCCATCCGCAAGTCTCATCGTTGACGGGAACGGAAATCTTTACGGAACAACTGCAATGTCGTTCAATGGAGGAGGAACAGTATTTGAGCTGAATCCTTCGTCTGGTGGTTGGACTGAGACTGTACACAATTTCTGGGAGACCGACGGGGCTGTCCCGGGAAGTTTGACTTTCGACGGTTCTGGCAACCTGTACGGGACGACAGCCTTTGGCGGGGCTCACGGATTCGGCTCCGTGTTCAAACTTGCCCCAACGCCGCATGGCGCGTGGCAGCGAATCATTTTGTACAGTTTCAAAGGTGGTACAGACGTGGCGTATCCTAACGGTACGTTGGTTTTCGACGACGCAGGAAATCTCTACGGAACAACCCAAGCACGTTCGAACCAGTCGGGCGGCGTTTTTGAACTCATGCCAGTTGCTGACGGTCAGTGGACGGATAAAGTCCCTTACGATTTTAAGGGATCGCCGGACGGATACGACCCGATGGCAGGAGTGGTGTTCGACTCAGCCGGCAATCTATACGGAACAACCTGGGCCGGCGGCTCCAATGGAAGCGGCACGGTCTTTGAACTAACGCCGTCGTCAGGTGGAAACTGGGTCGAGACCGTGCTGTACAGCTTCAGTGGGGGTGCCGACGGAGGCAGCCCCCAAACCGACCTGACATGGGACGCGGCAGGAAACCTGTATGGCACGACCACCTATGATGGCAGCGGCTCTGGTGTTGTCTTTGAGCTTTCGCCGAGCACGGGTGGAACGTGGAACGAAAGCGTGCTGTACAGTTTCACGGGCGGGGAGGACGGGAGGAATCCTTTTGCCGGCGTCATTTTTGACTACAAAGGAAATCTCTATGGCACAACAAACGGCGGCGGTTTAGGTAGCTGCGCTTACGGATACGCATGTGGAGTCGTTTTCAAGCTGTCTCCGCAGTCTGGCAACACTTGGAAGGAGTCGGTGATTTATAACTTCCCTAACAGCGCAAACGCGAATCCCGTAGCCGAACTGGTTTTTGATTCAGCCGGCAATCTTTACGGCACGGCGTCAAGCGGGGCGAATAGCAATACCTGCTGCGGGACTGTATTCAAGCTGGCTCCGACCCCAGGCGGGGACTGGAAAGAGACCACGCTCCACCGCTTCACCGGTGGGAAGGATGGAGCCACTCCAGAAAGCGTGCTGGTCTTGGACTCCGCCGGTAATTTATACGGCACAACCAGTTATGGCGGCACGGCCGGCGATGGAGTCCTGTTCGAAGTGACGCCCTAGCCTGGTCGCCGCAAGGTTCTTGTCGAAGGCTCGAATTCTGCGAACCTACGCTCGACGAGCGGTGACGTTACGGTATAATCTGGCATGCCCGCTGAAGCAGACTCCTTGAAACCCGCCGGAATGGTGCCCGACGAGTTTAAGTTTGAACCCAAGTCCAAGGGGCTTCTCACTCCGCGAAAAAAGAAACCTAAAGAGTTGGCGGTCATTACTGAATGCTGCACCGGTTGTGCCGGGTCGCCGGCTTGCGTCGAATATTGTCCGGTGGAAGATTGCATGTTCTGGGTTCCGGACGAAGATCATCCGCCATTCGGCAGAATTCAAATCGATCCCATCCTCTGTATTGGCTGCAAGAAGTGCCTCAGCAAAGGGCCGGACGGATGCTTCCTCGACGGCTGTCCATGGGATGCGATCGTGATGGTTGATACTGTGGAAGTAGAAAAGGAAGTCGGCGTAATGCCGACTTGATTTTTCCCGGCCCACTATCCAGTAGCCGATCTTCAATCCTTCAACTTGGAATGGTAAACTCCTAGAGGATGCGACGAGTGCGGGAAGCGTCCAACGTTCCTTTCATTATTAACCGCATCCGGGGCGAAGAGCGGGCCAGGCGCAAGAACATGCGCGCGGTGCACAAATCTTCCGCGAGACGTCCCGGGCACCGATGTGGGCGCGTAGCTCAGTTGGCAGAGCAATGCCCTTTTAAGGCATGGGTCGATGGTTCGAGTCCATCCGCGCTCACCACACAATTGGTTGCCTTTGCGCCGCGGGTTTTCGCCCGCTATTTGCTACATCTTGTTACATCCGCAATCGTCCTCAAATCGTGTAATTTCGCCATACTATCGAATAACCGGGTTTTCTACATGACGTTCGCAAGTGCTTCAGAATTCATAATCTACGAAGAGAATTTCCCGAAAACACACAAAGACCGTTGGCAATGTAACTGCCCTATGTCGTCTGATGACGGAAAAGAGCGACAATGCCCGTATTCACGAGCTGTGCTGCCTGATCGCCGTCGAACAGGACCAGGGAAAATTTCTCAAGCTTGTTGATGAGCTTCATCAACTACTGGGAGGCGACGATCAGCGTCTCAAAGATCTACGTCTTAAAAATCAGCGTTTGAATGAAGAGAAGAGTAAGTAAGATAATCGCCATGGCGAGGCCTTTCGAGGACGGTTTGCGCCGTTCGGAAAGCGATGTTCCCACCGCAGCTAGCTGGCGAAGGCGATCGGCGTGTTCGCGAAGAGCTTTTCTAAGCTCCTCATAGTTTGATTAAACTCGGCCTCGGGTACGACGACAACTCTTCCGCAAAGCTCTCGGATTCGATTCTCCAGACGGCAAAATTCCACAGTTCATTCCCGAGCAAAAAACTTTACACTACGGCCAATCCCCGAATTCTTATTCCACGCTTCCGAAGCGCTTTAAATCTTCGGGGCCTTCTTTCACAGCGACCAACTCTTTCCCTTGCACCATCTCGCGAACTTTTTCAACCACGTCGGGATTGGCCAGAGTGGTGATGTCTCCGGTATTCAGATTGTTTGAAATGGCCGCGAGCACGCGACGCATCAATTTTCCCGAGCGAGTCTTGGGCATATCAGGGACGATATAAACGCGCTTCGGCCGCGCGATCTTGCCAATGATGGTTTCAATGGCTTTTGTGACCTTGTCAGTAATCTC
>Ga0182015_10003193_pt1 | contig 18682 bp, 14 predicted proteins | sample 712P3MmetaG_FD_120478 | JGI IMG/M metagenome (GOLD analysis project Ga0182015, IMG submission 120478) | Permafrost microbial communities from Stordalen Mire, Sweden - 712P3M metaG | ecosystem: Environmental > Terrestrial > Soil > Wetlands > Permafrost | place: Sweden: Stordalen | collected...
CCATCCCAGTTGCTGTGAGCGTCTTTCCCGGCGAGAACTATCAAGCCCCGCGAAGTTGGACGGAGCGGGCGTACGACAAACTGATTTATTACAACAAGGTCGACAAAGGCGGGCACTATGCGGCGTGGGAACAGCCGCAACTGTTTTCAGAAGAGCTTCGCGCGGGCTTCAGATCACTGCGCAGCGAATCGTGACCTCGTCTTCCTCAGTCAGAGTTGGCGCCGCTGTCCCGCCGAAAAGTGGGTGCCTGCGCTATTGGAAGGTGTGTGGACGCATGTCTCAGCTACGTAAAAAACACCTCGCGGCCCTCATCAGGCAGTTCCTCGCTGCTTAAGGCAGCCACCTAAAGGAGATGAATCTTATGAATGCTTTGGAAAACTTCGATGCCCTCGTGCTGGGCGGCGGCACAGCCGGCAAATTGGCGGCCTGGACGATGGCCAAAGAGGGAAGGCGAACCGCCGTGATCGATCGCAAGTATATCGGCGGAGCGTGCCCGAACATTGCCTGCCTGCCGAGCAAGAATGTCATTTATTCCGCCAAGGTCGCCTCGCTCGTTGGGAGACAGCGGGAGTTCGGGATCGAGACCGGGCCGATCGCTATCGACATGGCGAGAGTTTATGCGCGCAAGCGCGATATGGTGGACGGCATCATCCAGGTTCATCTCGAAAAATATCGCGAGGCTTTCGACCAACAGCGCGGAGATGAGCTCATGTTCGGCGAAGGCACATTCGTCGCGCCTCGCACCGTTCACGTCGCATTGCGCGACGGGGGCGAACGTACGCTCACGGCGGAGCGTGTCTTCGTGAACCTCGGAAGCCGCGCGACCATACCCGACATGCCCGGTTTGCGGGAAGCCAAGCCGCTGACCCATATCGAGGCGCTGGACCTCGAGCGGCTCCCCGGCCACTTAGTCGTCCTCGGAGGCGGCTACGTCGGCCTGGAACTAAGCCAGGCCCTGCGCAGGCTGGGAAGCCGCGTCACAGTGATCTCCCGCGACACGCGACTCGTAGCGAACGAAGATGCAGACGTTTCAGAGGCGGTATTGCAGCTGTTTCGGGACGAGGGCATCGACGTACTGCTAAGAACACACGTCCTCGGAGTCAATGGCATTTCGGGCGAGCACGTAAGGCTTCAGCTCCAGAGCGCAAATGAAACACCGACCGTGGAGGGGACTGACATCCTCGTGGCGCTGGGACGGACTCCCAACACCTCCGGTGTCGGTCTCGACAAGGCGGGCATCGAGGTCACTGAAGAGGGACACATCAGGGTGAACGATTGCCTCGAAACAACCGCGCCCAACGTCTGGGCGATGGGAGATTGCGCGGGCAGCCCATACTTCACGCACGTATCGGAGGACGACTTTGCCATCATTCACGAAAACCTGAACGGAGGCCAGCGCACCACGCAGGACCGCCTGGTTCCGTCCTGCGTTTTCATCGATCCGGAGCTGGCACGTGTCGGTCTCAACGAGTCACAGGCGCGGGAAAGATGTGTTGCCTACCGGGTTGCTTCCGTGCCGGTCGTCTCCGGCTGGCGGCCCTGGACCATTTCTGAGAAACGCGGGTTCCTGAAGACGCTCATCGACGCACACAGTGACCGCATTCTCGGATTCACGGCGTTCGGGCCGGAGGCCGGCGAACTTATGGGTACGGTTCAACTCGCGATGCTGGCAGGCCTACCGTATACGACTTTGCGGGACGCAATGTTTGCGCATCCGACGATGACGGAAGGGCTGAAGGCCTTGTTCATGAGCGTGCCCGAACGTCTGGGGAGCCATGCCGAGCAGCACCAACCCGCAGGAACGGCTGCGGATTGAGCCGAGGGCCGATAATAAACGGCGAAAATTGGCGGCCTGATCTGCCTGATCTGAAGGACACGATCAATGGCCCACATGGCCACTGCCCGCCTTTTCGTTGCAGAAGGCGCTGAAGTCGCGATTACCGGCCGCGATCAGAAGACGCTGGATGAAGCAGTCGCCGAGCTGGGGCCCAACGCGCGCGGCTATCGCGCCGACGTTACCGTGGCGGACGACCAGAAGCGGCTCTTCGCGGATCTTGCCAAGGATTTCGGCAAGCTGGACATCGTCTTCGCCAATGCCGGAATTGGCGGCAGGACGCCGACCGGCGCGACGGACGAAGCAGCGTTTGAGAATATCGTTCACACCAACCTGAATGGCGCTTTCTTCACCGTCAACTCCGCCGCTCCTCTGTTGACCCACCTCTTCCGGCGAGTCCTCCGGAAGGAAGTGCGCCCCTTCACTGTGACCGCGCTCTGGTGCGGCCATGCACGACAGAACTCGCGCTGCGCTCCGATTAGAAAGCCGAGCCGTTGAGCTGGGAGCACGCGAAGCTGAGCTTCTACATGTCTCTGTTCCATCTCACTGCCCGCTATTGCAACCGATCGCTAATATCTCTTCGGGAACAATTGCGATCGATGCAAATTCGTGATCTGCAGTTCGTCTATGTCTCCAATGTCAAAGCGAGAACTATTCGTTCCGCAGTCGGTATTGCAACAGCTCTGGCGGTAAACATCGCTCACGAAGTGCGATGGCACGACACTACCAGTGTGGCGCAAGAATTAGGCTGTCAGTTTCTTCTGGAAACGCCGCCCGGTCATGCTTTGAGCGACCTCGTCCGCGAGAACCTGTCGGAGGTCGAGTAGAGTGTCCACCACTCTCCACCTGGAGGGTAGAATGTCTTTTGTAGCAAAGAAAGCACTGCAACGGGCCAGCCTCATGCAGGGAATGCTCACCATGCGGGCTCTGCTGGTATCTCCCACAGCCCCTCTCCAATTGGCGCATCATCGCCATTGCACTCAGTGAGTGTTTCGGACTTGGCGACCCCTGAGGGTGAGAACGCGCTCGGCACTACCAAACGTGACAGGCGTTCTCCCGCACCATGGGCTGCCCCTTCTTGCAGCCGAAAGCTTTCTGAAACTCCGGCATATTGGATACCACTCCGTTCGCGCGTGCTCGTGGCGTCGAATGAGGATTGGACTGCGCCAGCATGCGTAGGTATTGGGGCGTCGCATTCGAGCACCAAGCCTCGCCGTAGGCTATGAAGAATCTTTGCTCTGGCGAATATCCATCCCGCTCTGTCCGGACGCGGTTTTCGCCGGAAAGAGCGCTCTCCAAAGCCATGAAAGCAAGCCGCAAGCCGCCGTTGTCCGCAGTGTTCTCTCCTAACGTGAGGTTGCCGTTGAGTTTCACACCCTCGGTTGCTTCAAAGCCGGAGTATTCGTCCGCGACGCACTGCTCTTTTTTGTCAAATTCCTTGCCATCTTCCGCAGTCCACCAATCGCGAAGGTTGCCGGCGCCATCGAATTTCCGGCCCTGGTCGTCGAAACCGTGGGTCAGCTCGTGTCCAATAATGGCGCCGATTGCTCCGAAATTCGCTGCGTCGTCCGACTGCTGATCGAACAACGGCGGTTGCAGGATGGCGGCGGGAAAAGTAATCGCATTGAGCTGGGGATCGTAGTAGGCGTTGGGCACCGAGGGCGAAACGCTCCATTCCGTACGATCCACGGGTCTCCCTATCTTGGAGAGTTGGCGGCGCAGTTCAAATTCACCGCTTCGATAAGCATTGGCCAACGCGTCGCCGCGCACGATCTTCAAGCTGGAATAGTCCCGCCAATGGTCCGGATACCCGATTTTGTCTTCAATCTTCTCTAGCTTCGCGATGGCCGCCTTGCGGGTAGCAGGGCTCATCCAATCCACCTGTTGAATATCGGCGTTCAGTGCGGCTTCGAGGGCATGCACAAGCTTCAGCATTCGCTGCTTGCTATCGCCCGCGAAGGCGCGCGCGACATATTCCTGGCCCAGGGCTTCGTCAAGGTCACGATCGACGCTTTGCACGCAGCGCCGCCAGCGGGCACGCTGTGCTTTTTGGCCAGTTAACGTCCGGCCATAGAAATCGAACTTTTCGTCTACGAACGACTCGCTAAGAAGAGAAGAGGAAGCGTTGACCAGTTGCCAACGAAAATAAATCTTCCAGTTCTCCAAGGGGACGGTCGTGATGAGTTGGTCGATGCCCTTGAAGAATTCAGGAGTCATGACCAGGTAGTGATCAGTCTGCGGAGCGGTCACGCCCTTGAAGTACTGATCCCAGGAAAATGCCGGGCTCAATGCCCGAACTTCCTGCAGAGACAACCGATGATTGAGATTGGCGGGGTCGCGCCGCTTAACGATATCGAGCGAGACCTTCGCCAGAGAGGTTTCCAGCTCCATCACCGTCTTCGCATGGTCGCTGGCTTGCGGCGGCGTTTCCCCTAGCAGTTGAAATGTTTTCTGAAAGTGCTCCACGTATCGCTGGCGCAGATCGGCTGATTTCTCATCTGTGTTGAGATAGTAATTCCGATCCGGCAGGCCCAGCCCGCCCTGGTCGAGAACCGCGACTACCTTCGACGCATCATCAAGATCCTGACCGGAGCTGAATCCGAACAGCGCGGTGGTTGAGCCGGAATCCGTGCCTGGGGCCAAAGTGAACGTAATCCGATGAATGCGAGCCAGCTCTTCGGGGAGCTGAGTCTTGTCTTGCAAGGCCGCGATTCGGTCCAACTCCGGTTGAATCGCGGTGATTCCCATGGCGTTGATCTCGGCCTCGTTCATACAAGAGGCGTAGTAGTCACCGATTTTCTGCTCTGAGGGGCCGCGCTTCGGATCGTCGGCGGAGGCCTTTTCGAGGATGTCGCGCACCACTGTCTGGTTCCAAATCATTAGTTTGGCCCCAAGCCACCAATTTGCCTGGTCGGGCGGAATTGGGTTTTTAGCGATCCACTTCTGGCAGGCATATTGATAGAAATCGTTACAGGGATCCAGGCTGCGGTCGACCTGGGTAACATCGAAATGATCGAGTTGCGGGACGACAGTTCCGGCCGGCGCTGCAGGGTTTGACTGAGCAAGCGCGGTGAGGCAACCTGAGACCAAAGGCAGTACACCGGCTAGTACGAAAAAGTAGGTTTTCGCTGGATGCATGCAGGCGCTCCTCTTTATTTGCGGTGGCAAGCCGGATACCGGCGTGCCTGAGGCACAAGGCTTCAAGCTGAAGCCTTCACTTATTAGTTTTCTGCATCGCCCAGGAGACTTGCGGTTGCCTGGACGTAGCCTTCCTCAACCAGCCGCTTTCCGTTCTCGCGATACAGTTGCGGATCAGTGGGGGCCCACGTGGCGAGACCATCCACGTAACGATTGAACATGCAGAATGCGGCGGCGATCAAGACGGTGTCGTGAATCTCCTGATCGGTAGCACCCTGGTGGCGTGCGCGGGCGACGTCTTCACTGCTCACAAGCTTTCCGTCCTTCTGTACTTTGCCCGCGATCGCCAACAGCGCCTTCAGCTTGTCCGGGATTGCGGCGCCTTCGAAGTTGTGCTTTATTTCACCCACCAGCTTTTCATTTCCCCCCAGATAGTGAGCTGCCGCTGCACCATGGGCGCTCTGGCAAAAGTGGCAATCGTTCTGCGCGGAGACGTAGGTCGCGATCATCTCGCGATCCGCCTGTGGCAGCGAGCTGGGAGCGCGCAGCAAGGTCTCCGCCAGCTGATTCAACGGCTTTGCGGTTTCCGGGCTGAATGCCATGGGGCCGAGAATTCCAGGGATGCCTTCGGGCAATTGAATGTGAGCCATAGAAATACCTCCTCAGGTGGAGATTACTTGGTTGTCGCTGCTGCCAGTGGCTTCTTCCAGTCGCGGCGCGCATAGCCCAGGCTAGCGGTCTGCTTTCCAATTTCGCGATAAATATCTGGATCACGCGGCTGCCAGGTGGCCAAGCCGTCCACGTATCGGTTGAACATGCAGAAGGCGGCCGCGATGAGAACCGTGTCGTGGATCTCCTTATCGGTCGCGCCGTGCCGGCGGGCTCGCTCGACGTCGTCCGTGGTCACATGCTTGCCGCCCTTCTGTACCTTGCCGGCGATGGCCAGAAGGGCCTTCATCTTGTCTGAAACTGGGGCTGCTTCGTAATCTTGTTTGACTTGGTCAATCAACTTGTAGGCAGCCGCCCCGCCGCCGAGGTGCTGCGCGGCCGTGGAGCCGTGGCAACTTTGGCAGTAGTAGCAATCGTTCTGCGAAGAAACGTAAGTTGCAATCATTTCCCGCTCGGCTGGAGTCAAAGTGTGCGGGCCATTCAGGAGAACTTCCACCAGGTCGCCTAACGGCTTGGTCGTGGCGGGACTAAACGCCAGTGGGCCGCGGATGCCGGGCAGTCCTTCTGCAAACTCAATGTGTGCCATTTCATGTCCTCCGGATTTAGTTTGTCCTACTCAGGTTTCCTACCAGCTCGATGCCGCGTCGGTGATGCCTTTCATGACGGCAAAGTGCGAGAGCATGTCTAAAAGGCGTAACGCAGAGAGAACTGCTGGACTCGCGGCGCCGTCAATAGAGCATTGTAGATACCCAACGAGCCCGTCGTAAGGTTATTGTCAAGCGAGTAGGGGCTCGGAAACCGGTTGTCCGTTCGATCCCCGGCCAACGCCGGGTACGGTGGCATCATCACCATCAGCACAACCGACGCGAGAGTAGGAATGGCGAGCAACTGAATTCCCCAGGGCTGGTACCCGCCGGTTGAGGTGAAGAGCCTTCCCATGAAGACCGGACCTACCGCAGCACCGATTGCAAAGGCAGTCCATGCGAACCCATAGAGCGTCGAGAAACGTTGTAAGGTGAAATACCGCGACAAGAGATAGGGAGTGATGTCCGACTCGCCTCCGGCCGCAAACCCGATCATGGCCACGCCGATAAAGGCTGCAGGGGCTGTGCCCTGGCTGAGAAGAAACACGCCCACGACAGTCGCAAGGAAAAAGACGATGGACACGCGGACGCCGAAAAATCGGTCTAACAGATAGCCGGTGATCAAGCGACCGGCAAGACCGCACATTCCCAGAAGCGCACCAGATCGCAATTCCATCACAAGCTTTCCTGTTAGGGAGTACTTGGCGAAGCGTAACAACAAGTAACCGAGTTGTCCTCGTCCTTTCGATGGGGAAACTTGTCAACCTTGTTGGCCTATTTTTGATCGGGAAAAGACAACGGACGAGGACCTGCAGTGTGGACTCGAACCTCGCAACGGCGTGCTACTCGTCCCCGGTCACGCGCCCCACACGTAACGCTCTAGAAAGGCGCAGGCGCCGGGATATGAGCAACTCCTAGCGATCTGCACGGTGGAGTCCGAAAGACTTGAGGTCCTCGAGAGAAGCTTGCGCTTCTTGAATTGTTGCAAATTGAGCTCGCACGAAAGTCTGGCAAACTTGTGTGAGCTCTTCTTCAGTGATGGCAGTGCTGCGAAGTTGGCCAATCCAGTGCTTGCATTTCGACCACGGTTTCATCCCCTCATATACGTCCCGAGCACCAGCGGTCCCCACCAACACCACGCGCACCATTGGATCGCGCAGTGGCCCGGACATCCAAATGAAGAGAACGCGAAATGGCCGTGAGCTTTCAGGAGAGCCGGTCTTTTCCTGCCTGAGAGTTTTTCGTTGCATATGGGGAGCCCATGAGCCACTCGGGTTTAAAACAGCGCGCCTGCGATCTGTTCGGCGATGGTTCTCGCTTTTTCCTGGAGCAGCTGCCTGGTCGCAGAAGGATCCTGAGCAATCGTGGAGCTTACTGTGACGATGAACAACCGATCGCGGACCCGCCCCATCACTTGCTCACCACGCGAGTAACCAACATCGGCAGAACACGACACCGCCTCATTTCCGATGGCTTTCAAGGCGACAGGGGCCGACGTGCATAGAGATTTGCGAGACGCCACCGCATTGTTGACGTCTTTCAACGGCTGGACCATTATTCGGAGAGTGGAATAGTCTTTCGCTGTCTTCAGGTTAGTGAACATACAGATGCTCTGATCATCCGGGGCAGTCTCCAGGTCAAGGGTTACCGGCCCGTTCAGAAAACCCGATGCCGTGGCGTCATTCAACCAGGCGCAGTGAGCCTGCGCTTCACAGCTCGAAGAAAGCAGTAGCAGCTCGAAGAACATTATCCATTTCAACTTCCGCATTACTGTGCCCCCGCGATGGGATCCTTCATATCGTGCACCCCGTCTGTATGCATGTGCCAGGGAACGCTCTCAGTTGATATCTCGGGATGCTTGCGTAGAAAGTCGAGCGAGTACGTGGGCGCCCCCGGATCGAACTTCTTGGTCACAAACAAGGCTTGTTGCTCGGCCGCCTTGTCGTGCATGCCGGCCCTGCGATAGAGAATCGACAAGTTGTAGTGCGCTGCGAGGTCGTCCGGATCGATCCTCTGGAGCTCATTGAACTGTTGCATGGCCTCTTCATCTTTGTGTTGCTGATAGTAGGAAATGCCTAGCTCGCGGCGCGCATCCCGCGAGTCGGGGTACTGCCTGACCACCTCGACGAGGTCTGCTATCTCGGCATCAGAGTGGCCAGCCCGTCTCTCCAGCAGGGCGTCATAGTAGAGTGCGCGCGCGCTGTTGGGGCTAAGCGCCAGAGCCCTTTCGATGCTGGCGCGGGCGGACCCGTACTTCTCCCATTGGATCTCGGTCAGCGCGATGTTCGTGTAGCCGTCCGCATAGTCCGGGCGGAGTTTCACCACCTCGTTAAACGCCTGGATCGCATCCGGGTATTGCAACTGGTCGAGGTATCCGATGCCGAGATTATTCCAGCGCATCCAATCCGGGTTGTCCCCCGGATCCGGCTTTACCGGATCATTGTTTCCGATGTTCAGAATGCGGGTGCGTGAGGCAATCTCGACTACCGGATAGGCCGGATGATCGGGGCCGAAGACGTTATCCAAATAGCTTTGCCGAAAATGGCGGTAGTTCACACGCGCGGTGATTTTAATAGAACCTTTGATGTCCGCAGGGATGCGGAACTGGTAGCGGACGAGCGCCGATCGGCCCGCCTGGACGGAGTTATCATAGGCAACCGAATGGATGGTCCACACTTTGTGGTTGTCGACAAACTGACCCTCGGTATTCACTGGGCGGTTGGTAAAGCTGTGAGCGCGTGGATCCAGCGAACCGTCTGGCTTCAGAAAGCCACTATGATAGAGATCTTTGCCGGCGTTATCCTGTACGGTGAACTCGACCCAGGCCTCATAGAGATCTCTTACTTCGGGGATTAAGGAGTGGCCGATGTTCTTGTTCTGGATGACGACCAGGGCCTCAACCAGGTTGTTTGGTTCCAGGCTGAAGGGCACCGACCCGAGCGGCGCAATCATCTTCTCTTCGTTGGCCTTTTTCAACGCGACTATGTCTACATTCAGAAAAGTGCCCGACTTGAGAAACGCGATCGTTTTTTCCAACTGCTCGTCGAAACCGTAATAGAACGGTACAGCAGTGTTGCCTGCAAGCCAGCGATGCGAGGCAAACGTGCCGTTCTTCGCTCCATAGTCCGGCAGGTCATTGGGCGCTCGTTTCATATGGCAGCCCTGACAGGTTGTAAAGTCGCCGGTGTAGAAGGTCAATGGGTTCCGCCTGGAGAACTTGGAGCTCTGCCACTCGTCGTAGGCCGTAAAAGCGCGGATAAACTTGTAGTCGTTCAGTGGATTTGGCAGATTGGCCTTGTGGCAGGCGCCGCAGAATTCAGGAGTCCGATAGAAACTCTGCATCACTGCTTGCGAGTGGCGCTCTGGATGCTTGTATATCTCCTCATAGGGAACCTCGCCTGGAATACGATTTCCTTTTTCGTCTACCATCACGGACGGAATACCCATGACAAAACCGCCGTTGCCCTTAATCGACTGCAGTTTCTGGATCGAGTGGCAGGTGGCGCAGGCGAGCCCATTCTGATCCATCTTCCGGTCGACCTTTGAGTCCTCCGTCAGGCCGCCTGCCAGCACCGCGATGGGGTTGTGGCAGCTGTCACAATGGCGCGCGAACTCAATGCCTTTGGTATTGATCAGGATATTCACGCTCGCCCGGTAGAAGGGAGTACGGAAGGCGTTCGAGTGCAGCGCCTGACGCCATTGGTGGTAGGCCTCCTGGTGGCAATGTGCGCAGTAGCTGGGATCGGGAAAGGCACCCGGCTGAACGAAGTCGTTGCCTTCGACCTGCATTGTCCCAGGAATGAAAGGCTGATCCTTGCCGAAGCGAAAGTTATAGGTCTCGCGTACTTTGTCGCCATACTCCTTCCGATCGGCTTCCTGGCCGGAGACACCCGAGGGGGTGCCCACCCATGTACAGAGGAATCCAGCAACCACAGTCGCAGCAAGGATCCATCGCTCTCTATCGAGTTTCATGGGTAGTCTGCTCCTTCACAGTGGCGATACCATCGTAGACACTTGGCACCACGCCTTTGCCTTCTTCAAGGACAAAGAAACGATCGACGCCAGGCAGCGCGACATGCTCGACGAAGCCGCTGTTCCAATGCACCTCGACACCATCCACGATGGCCGTTTGTCCTATGCCAAAGTGAAGCCGTTGGTCATTCGAAGATTCGTAGCTGCCGCTACTCATCACATCGCCGCGCTGTCGCATTCCCCCGGCGGTTAGGTACACGGTAGCGCCGACGGCGTCGCGAGGACCCTTCGCGCCGCCGATCAGCTTGATCCCGACCCAGTGATTGCTATCTGGGTTTACATTGCGCAGGAGCACCGGGGTATGGTCGATGCAGTTGATCACGGCATCGATCTTGCCGTCGTTGAACAGATCGCCAAATGCTGCCCCCCGGGCGGGAATTACGTCGGCGAGCCCAGTGCCTTCGACGGCCGGAACGACCACAAATTTCTTACCGTGGTTCAGGTTGTGAAACAGCAACGGGCGCTCTGCAAAGGTCATTCCCCAGTCATGATGGTCTACCTGCGGGTAAACATGGCCGCTGACTGACATGATGTCCTTCCACCCATCATTGTCGTAGTCGATAAACTCGGTTCCCCAACTCAGAAAGGGATAGGTAAGCTCAGCGATACCCATTTCCGGGGAAATATCCGTGAAGTTTCCGCCGCCTTCGTTGCGGTAAAGAGTCTTGTAGTCGTCAGAGAAGGTCGTCGTGTAGAGATCGAGCCGGCCATTGTTAAGATAATCGCCAACGGCCAGTCCCATCGAAGCGGTTTCGCGGGCATCCGCGTTGAGCGCAAACCCCGAGCCAAAGCTCACATCTTCGAAGGTTCCGTTGCCCTTATTGATGTAGACGTAATTGGGCGTGGAGTCGTCGGCGACAATCAGGTCGACCTTACCGTCGTTGTTGACGTCGACAAAGGTGGAGGAAAAACCGTAATAGCGCGCTTTATCGTCCACTCCAGCGGCCACGCTCACATCCGTGAAGGTTCCGTCGCCGTTGTTGTGAAAGAGGTGGTCCGGCTCACCATGCAGCCCGCGTGGACCGCACATCACGGCCGTTCCACGGTACTGACAAAAGGAATAGCCGGTGCCCACTGCAGCTGGCGACGGTGGAGGATTCTTCACGTCATAGTGGATATATCCCGGAACAAATAAATCCAGGCGCCCATCGCCGTCATAGTCGCCGAAGGTTGCTCCGGTGGACCAGTTGCCGAGTGTTACTCCTGCCTGCTCTGCAACATCGGTAAAGGTGCCATCGTGGTTATTGTGATAGAGGCGATTGTGTCCGAAGTTCCCCACATAGAGATCGGGCCAGCCGTCGTTGTCGTAGTCTCCGACTGCGACTCCATATCCCCAGCGATCATTGGTCACACCTGCTTTGGCGGCGACATCGGTGAATGTTCCATCATGATTATTGTGAAACAGCGCGGCATGGGGTGGCTCGGCCTTGCCGTCCAGCGCCTCAAGCGTCGAACCATTCACCAGGTAGATGTCGAGCCATCCGTCGTTGTCGTAATCCACCAAGGCCACGCCCGACCCTGTCGTTTCCAGGATGTAGTTCTTTTGCGGAGTTCCCATCTTGTGGTGCCAAACGGTGAGGCCGGCTTTCTCGGAGATATCCTGAAAGATGATCGGTCCCGTTTTCACAAATCCGCCTGCCGTAATGGGGCGCTTCTCTGCATCCAGAACCGGCGCGAAGACCCCCCCTGTCGCCGCGCCGCCTTGCGGAACACCCGACCCGCCGGCGTTCTGTGGCGAGGTCTGGGTTTCTTGCTGGCTCACCTGACCCAACCCGGAAAACGAACTTACCGCCATCATGCCAAAGAACGTCAGCACCCATGGTGCCTTCGAACGAATGCCACTTACCATTTGTAGGGCGACCTTTCACCGCTCAGACGACCGCCATTGAGTATTGCGTTATTTGACGTCCGCGTCTTCGCCCAACGGTGGGGGTTCGAACTCATCCTTCCAGTGGAAGGGGCCCCCGGCAATTGGTGCGGGGGTAGAGCCCAAAAGCGCCGTCAGGCCTCGGGCGGCATCTGACTAGGACGCCCCAAGAGCAGGCTGATCGCTACGGCTGCAAAGGCCACGCAAGCAAGGTAGACGATGAAGCGAGGTTGATAGAAACCCGCGCGATCGTACCAGTGTCCGATCGCCATGGGACCAGTCGCGCCACCAATGGCATACGCTGTCCACGTCAACCCGTACAGAACGGAGAAATGCTTCCGGCCGAAGTAATGCGCGAGCAGATACGGCGCGACATCGGCTTCGCTACCCAAACCTACACCCAACACCGCGGCTCCAAGCAGCACCACGGGGGACGTACGTGCGAAAGCGAGCACCAGAGCGCCAACAGCCGAAAGCAATAAGACGAATGTCTGAATGCGTTGCGGCGAGAAGCGGTCAATGAGAAACCCGACGCAGAGTCTACCTACGATGGTGGCGCCCCCGCGCACCGAAAGGGCAAACGCAGCGGTTTGCGCCATCGCACCGTGCTCGGTAAGGATAGCTGCCAGATTCGTAACCAGGCCATTCTCGCTAAAAGCCGAGAGCATGATGATGATCGCCAAAATCCAGAAGGGCCCACTACGCAATGCAGCGGCAACCGTCGTGCTGGAGCCTGCCGAGTGATCGGCCACCACAACGGCATCAGGCCGGTTGCGCACCAACAGCGCTGTCAGCGGGAGACCCAGCAAAGCGATGCCGCCGAGCATCAGATAGGCGCTGCGCCATCCATGATGCTCGATCGTCCACTGAGTAAGTGGAGGGACGAAAATCGAGCCGACGCCGCTGCCGGTGAGTACCAGCGCAAGAGCAAGACCTCTGCGCTTGTAAAACCACGAGAGCACAGTGCGCGCATACGCAAACTGTGCGGTACCATTGGCGACCAATCCCAGCACAAAAAATGTGAGATAGAACTGCTTGATGTTTGGTCCAAGCCGGCTGAGCGAAGCGAGCGCCAACGCGAAGATGAGGATCGAAGGCAGGATGATGCGCCGGGGTGGTAGGCGATCGAGCAGAACCCCTATCCCTGGAGAAACCAGAGCAACGGTAATCGCCGCGAGGGCGAAGGTGCCGCCCATGGCTTCGCGCTTCCAACCAAACGCCGCATGCAGCGGACTCAGGAAGAGGCTGAAGCTGTAAGGAACGATAGGAGCGAAGCTCACCATCACGCCTGCAAAGGCGGCGGTGACCACTCCCCACCCGGCATAGTGAAGGGAGCTCTCGTTCGCTGTTTGAAGAGTCGTTGTTTCGCTCATGATTGTTCAGAGGGCGGAGCGAGATCATTCATGCATGTGCCTGAAAGTTCCGGGAATAGGGCAACCAATCTTCGCGGAATGTCAGCACATACACATCGCCCGTAAGATGGGGATTCATCTCACACCTCAGACCTGGCTGTACCTGATCGTCCACCTTTCTGACGAGAAAGAACTCCTCCCTGTGGGCGTTGCGCCCCCGGCTGACCATCCCCAATAATTCGCTCTGAGAATCCGATCTCTTCTTTCGTTTCCCAATTCATTCTCGGTCGAGGAACTCCGCAATGAAAGTCCTGCCCACGCTCCCCTCCTGTGGATGCCCGCGCCAAATAATTCCCATGCTCACCAAGCTTATCCGCCGCCATGCCCATCCCCTGCTTGTGCTGCTTGTGCTGTTCGCCGTGTCGTCCCTGCCCTTGGTAGCCCAGCAATTCGCCACAGTGAATCTGACGGTGACCGATCCTGCAGGCAGTGTGATCGCGCAGGCAAATGTATCGGTTCAAAACGTCGATACAGGCGTGGTCCGGGCCGCAGTTTCAGACAAGCTTGGACTGACCGTGATTCCGGGGCTTCCGGCCGGCCAGTACAAGCTAACCGCAGACGCCCAGGGGTTCGCCACCTATGAAGCGCCTCTCACTTTGACGCTGGGCCAGACAGCTTCATTGCAAATTGAGCTCCGGGTCCGCGCCAAGACGGAGCAGGTGGAAGTGCACGACACGCCGGAGGGCGTGGACAAAGAAAGAACAGACGACAGTCAGGTCATTAATCCCGCGCAGATTTCGCAGTTGCCCATCTCGGACCGGGATTTCATTGACTTCGTTCTACTGACGCCGACAGCGACAGTCGGAAGGGATTCGAGCACCGGCGCCCAGTCCGCCTTCCAGGAAACCGTTCTCGAGATCAGCTTCGGAGGATTGCGAGAGACTCACAGTGTCTTCTATGGATTGGACGGAATCAATTACACAACAACCGTCTCGGGAATTCAGCGAGCCAGCCCATCGCTTGACTGGGTGCAGGAGTTCCGCGTCGTGGACGGCCCAGATGCCGCGGGTGGCGGATTGAATCTGGGAGCGGCGGTGAATACCATCACCAAGTCAGGAACCAACGATGTGCATGGCTCCGTCTATGACTATGCCCGCAACAACAACCTGGACGCCAACAACCTGCTTTCTGCACCGGGATTCAACACGCTGCGCTTCAATCAGTTCGGGGCGACTGTCGGCGGCCCCATTCGCAAGGACAATATCTTCTATTTTGCCGGCTACGAAGGCCAACGCCGGGCGCAGTCACCCATTTACTCCCACTTCATCCTGAAGTGCATCGACACCGAGGGTTGCCTCGGACCTGGCTCTCCAAGTATCAATGAAGTCAAGACCAAATTGGGCCTTTCGCCTGAGAACCTGGGATCGATTCTGCAAATTGGCGATTACGATAATGCCTTCGGAAAAGTGAACGATGTGCTGAACGATCGAAACACCCTCACTGCCGGCTATTTGTACACAAATGTAAGGAATGGCAATACCGCGGCGGCCTCTCCCGGTCAGGGATTGCCGTCGAGCTATCGCGACAATCGTATTCAAGACCAAACCGCTTACGGGAATCTGTTTCACCTCTTTAACGCTCGAATGGCTTCAGAGAGTTCCGTTGCTTTCGGCCGGCGGATCTTCTACATGGATCCGGTTGGCGCCGGCTTTGAGCCTGCCATGGATGTGGCCGACACGCTCTACAGCGGCGGATTTCTGGGCGGTGTGGACTACTACAGGGAGTACCACTTTCAATCCAGGGAAGCTCTGACCTACACCCACGACTCCAATTCCATCAAGCTTGGCGCGGAATTCGAACCGATCTGGTTTTCCGCCCAGACGCCATACTTCACACCAGGCGTCGGAATCTTCAGCCCGCAAAGCTTCTTCGGCGCCGGACCATTCAGCGCGTTCGGGGCCGGTACCGCGGTCGAGTTCCTCTTTCAACAGACGCAGGCGGATTTTGGACACCAGGTTCCGCAGCGTTCTTTGCCGTGGGAAAACGGCTTCTATGACGGACCGGACGGACCGGCTCGTCAGGCCGCCGATGCCGTGGCCTTCTGGCATAAGTTACTGGGCCTCTATGTTCAGGACCAATGGAAAGCGCGCCCAAACCTTGCTCTCTCTTTCGGCATGCGCTACGACATCGATTTTCTTCCGTCAGCGAGCGATCTCAGAATCGTCGGCAAAATGAATCCGACGACTTTTTTGAACCTTCAACCGCGGGTCGGCGTGGCCTATGCTTTCCGCAATGGCAAAGGAGTGGTGCGTTCAAGCTTCGGGTTGTATACCGGCTCTCTTGAATACAGCAGCCTCGTCAACGGATGGCACGGTGCATCTGCCTTCACCAACATGAACCAGCCGTTATTGCCTCAATTTGCTGATCCGGTGAATGACCTCGTGGGCTTTGGTCCCGCAGGCATGGTAGGAACCGCGGGTCCGGTTCTCGCCGGCGCCGCCTACTCCAACTTCACACATAATGGCATCTATCCCAGCCCTTCCATCCTGAAGCAGTTTCCGCTGGGGTTCGTGAAACGCGAGTTTCCCAATGCGTACTCCGAACAGGCCAATCTTGAGATCGAGAATGAACTCGGAAATGGCTGGCATCTTACTGCGGGCTATCACTATCTGCATGCCATTCACTTGTTGAGCTCGAGCACAATCAATGGCATCCCGGATGGCTTTCTCTCCGATAGCAGGCAGAAGTTTTCGCCGGCTGATCCTGGCTTCGGGTTTGCACTGTATGCCACGCCCTCCGGATGGTCTATCTACAACGCCGGGAGCTTAACCCTGCGCAAGGATCTTGCGCAGCACTACAGCGTGCTGGCTAACTATGTCTACGGCAAGTCCATCGATATTGCCACGGAGAACCAACTTCAGGACGAACCGCAGAACTATCTTCAGCCGCAGTTAGATCGCGCCGTCAGCGATAACGATGTACGCCACCGGCTGGTCCTGACCCTTTTGGCAGAGTCACCGGCAACGTGGGCGGTTCCATTGCGCAATTTTCAGTTTTCGATGCTTAACACTCTGCAGAGTCCGCAGTATTACAGCATTCTCGCGGGGTCTGACGTCAATGGCGACGGCTTCCCGTTCAACGATCGCGTCGGCAGCATCGGCCGGAACACGTATCGCGGCGCATCCTACTACGACACCGATCTGCGGTTGCAGAGGCTCTTCAACCTGACGGAACGATGGAAGCTGAATGCCAGCGCCGAAGCCCTGAATGTCCTGAACCGAGTGAACGTTCAGGATGTCGATCAGGTCTATGGCGCCGCTGAATTCGCAGGAGCGATTCCCAGGAGCTTTGGGGACGGCGTCACCAGTCCGGCTAATCCTTCCTTCGGAAGTCCGACGTTTGCCGGTGCCGCAAGGCAGATTCAGCTATCACTCAAACTTAAGTTCTAGCTGCTCTTTGGAGAAGAAACGATGTCAACCTCTAAACCGGTCGCGCAACCCGCGGAGGTCAATCCGCGACGCCCGAAACGAGGCAGTTACAAACCCAAGCTTGAGCTCGTTCCAGTAGCCGCAGTGCGAAGCGACGCTTCCTCGGAGCAACTCGCAAACCAGGTCAAATGCTTTGCACTCTCCCACGATGCTGACGACGTGGGATCGCGCTCATGGACCCGCTCTACGTCTTTGGATGGAGGCGCACGGCTCGCGACTCCAGGGGAACACGATGAGTAGCATCCGTCGGATATCAGGACTACTGTTGGCGCTTTTTTGTGCCGCAGGCGCTGCTTCTGCGCAGACCAGAGCGCCCGGTCACGAGTGGCTTCGGGTCACGCTCGACAGGGCCCTCCCTCAAGCAGTGTCGGGACGCATGCTGATCTTCATGGCGCCCGCTGGCGTTGAGACGAAAGATCCTGACGTCGTCGATATGAACATGATGTCGCCCACCAGCGTGTACGTAGCGGCGAAAGAGGTCGCGCACCTGGCTCCGGGGGAATCTGTCGATGTCGACGTTGACGATATTGTCTTTCCGCAGCCGTTCTCCCAGGCCCCCGCGGGTACTTATCGTTTGCAGGCCGTTCTCGACGTTCACCACAGCTACAACTATGATGGTCGCTCCGCCGGTGACCTGGTCAGCTCACCGATGAACGTCAGCGCGCCATTGGCCGCTTCTGCGGTTCAAGTGATCGTTCTTGATCAGTCGGTTCCGGGGACACCGGACCCCCTGGCGCGACGTCCAGACGTGCGTTCCGTTCTTGAGCCTGTGGATATGGTGAGCCCGATGCTGACCAGCTTCTGGGGGCGCCAGATTCATATGCGCGGGTGGGTTCTGTTGCCGCCCGGATATGCCACTCATCCCAAAGATCATTACCCGACGGTGTATTTCACCCACGGTTTCGGTGGCACATTGAGCGGACTGCGGGAGCGGTTCGCCCCCATTTTCTACGATCGTATGAAGCAGGGCCGTATGCCGCAGATGATCTGGGTGCTGCTCGATGAGAGTAGCCCAACCGGTACCCACGAATTCGCCGACTCAGTGAACAACGGGCCGTGGGGCAACGCCCTGACTACCGAGCTTATTCCTGGTCTTGAGAAGAAGTACCGCATGGATGCCAGTCCGTCGGGGCGCTTCCTGCAGGGGCATTCCTCCGGTGGCTGGGCTACGTTGTGGCTGCAGACGCGCTATCCGAAAATCTTCGGGGGCACATGGTCCACGTCACCCGACCCCAGTGATTTTCACTACTTCAGCACCGTTGACCTCTATGCAACGAACGCGAATATGTTTTTTAAACCCGATGGTACCCTGCATCCGATGATTCGTGATCATGGCGAGCCGCGCACGAGTATGAAGGATCTAGCCGGGCTTGAGTCGGTTATTGGACCGTATGGTGGGCAACTCGCATCGTTTGAATGGGTGTTCTCACCCCGCGGCAGGGATGGCCGGCCTTCGCCTCTTTTTGATCGCGCGACCGGCGAAATTGATCCAACGGTGGCAGTTTATTGGCGCGCTCACTACGATATCGTGCAACGACTGAACGACAACTGGAAAACGATCGGCCCGGATCTCCAAGGCAAAATCCACCTCTTTGTGGGCACCGACGACACTTTTTATCTGGACGGAGCAGCGCACAGTTTGCAGGCAACGCTCGATCGTCTGGCTGGCCATGCGCAGTTTACCTTTCTGTCTGGGCGTTCCCACTTCAATGTGTATA
>Ga0182015_10003194_pt1 | contig 18680 bp, 13 predicted proteins | sample 712P3MmetaG_FD_120478 | JGI IMG/M metagenome (GOLD analysis project Ga0182015, IMG submission 120478) | Permafrost microbial communities from Stordalen Mire, Sweden - 712P3M metaG | ecosystem: Environmental > Terrestrial > Soil > Wetlands > Permafrost | place: Sweden: Stordalen | collected...
CTTCTAATCACCGGCACGCACATCAGCGTTTCCTCCGGCGTAGGATTCCTTGCACTGTTCGGAGTCTCGGTGGAAACTGGCGTCATCATGCTCGAGTACATCAACCAATTGCGTGCCAGCGGCCACATGATCGAAGATGCCGCCGTTGAAGGCGCGGTGTTGCGCTTGCGGCCTATCATGATGACCATGCTCGTGGCCACCCTCGGCTTGCTTCCCGCCGCGTTGTCCCGCGGCATCGGTTCCGACTCGCAACGCCCCTTCGCCATCGTCATCGTCGGCGGACTGTTGGGCGCCCTGCTTCTCAGCATTTTCCTGCTGCCGACGTTATACGTGTGGGTAGCTCGCGATGGTGACAAGCTTCCGGATGCGGAAGCGGATTTTGAGTAGCACCGGCGCGTTTGCCTGTGCCCACGGATTCACTGGAAAAATGTAAGATCGTGGGCGCACCCTTTCGAGCCAGGACTCGCCGTAAGTCTTACGGCAAACAGGAAAAGGAAAAAACCTCATGAGATTTCTTCTCAACCGACGAACGTCATGTCTCGCACTGGCAGCACTTGCGATCTTCGCCTGCGCGACGCTATGGCGCTCCACGGCGAACAGCGCCACGCATACTCCTCGTCCATCCTCCACAGCCCGCGTCAACGAACCGCTCGCCGCCACACCGCCAATGGGCTGGAACAGCTGGGATTCCTACGGCACCACCATCACCGAAGACGATTTCAAAGCCAATGCCAAATGGTTCGCCGAACATCTGAAATCCTTCGGCTGGCAATACGTAGTCGTGGACATGGAATGGTTCGTCACCAATCCCACGCCGGAAGGAAACAACAAGAATTCCGAATTTGCTTTAGACGATCACGGACGTTACGTTCCTGCGCCCCTTCGCTTCCCTTCTTCGGCGAATGGCAGCGGCTTTAAACCCATTGCCGACTACGTCCATTCGCTCGGATTGGAATTCGGCATTCACATCTTGCGCGGCATTCCCAAGCAGGCCGTCGAGAACAATCTGCCGATCGAAGGGTCTTCGTATCATGCCGCGGACGCGGCGGACACCTCGGACAACTGCGTCTGGAACCCCGACAATTACGGACTGGATGCGTCCAAGCCGGCGGCGCAGGCCTACTATGATTCCATCGCACGCCTGTACGCGGGCTGGGGGGTGGACTTCATCAAAGTGGATTGCATCAGTAGCCGCCCGTACAAGGGTGACGAGATTCGCAGGCTCAGCACCGCTTTGCGCAAGACGGGACGGCCGATCGGCTTAAGCCTTTCGCCGGGCGCCGCCCCCATCGAAAAGTTGGACGAGATGCGCCAGTATGCAAATGCCTGGCGCATTTCCGACGACGTCTGGGATTTGTGGCACAGCACCGTGCCCTACCCTCAAGGTCTCGGCGATCAATTCCCGCGGATCGCGCAATGGTCCGGCAGGGCGCAACCCGGCGGCTGGCCGGATGCGGACATGCTGCCGCTCGGATACCTGGGGCCGGCGCCAGGCTGGGGCAAAGCCCGCGAGACGCGCTTGACGCATGACGAGCAGCGCACGCTGGTGACGTTGTGGTCGATGTTTCGCTCGCCCTTGATGATCGGAGCGAACTTGACCAGGAGCGATGCGTGGACCACTTCGCTGCTCACCAACCCGGAAGTCATTGCGGTGGACCAGCACTCCAGGGATAACCGCCCAGCGATTTCGACTGCCTCCACGGTGGTGTGGACCGCGGCGGCGGAAACCGGCGACGACCGCTATGTTGCGGTGTTCAACCTGCAAGACCACGAGCAGAAGGTTCAATACGCCTGGAAGGATCTGGGACTTCCCGATGCGAAATACAAGTTGCGCGATCTGTGGGAGCACCGGGACGCAGGGGCCGCGGAGGGGTTGTCGGTGACCTTGGGAGCGCATGGCTGCGTGCTGTATCGGGTTTCGCGATAAGGAACCACCGCAACCCTCCCTGTACTCCCGGACGCGTGCGCATGGCCGGTATCGGGAAAACTCAAATTCTCCTTGACAAACAGGATGCCTTTGTGGTAACGTACCCAACGTAGAAAGTTGTCAAAAACTCTTCAAACCACCCCCGATTGTTACCCCTTCTAAGTCATTTAGAATGAATACTTACAAAAAAGGTAGGGCGGGTACCGATTATGGTTAACTAAGCGCATTCTCCCTTCTCCGCCTCGGCGCATAGTTCCCATAACAGCAGCGAACATCCAGACACACCCCGGTCACAGATTTGGCGAGCGCTTTAACTCCGTCAGCAGGTTATCGCAGGAGCGGACGGCCAAGGCCATGATCGTCAGCGTCGGATTTTGGCAGGGGTTGGAGGTGAAACCCGAAGCGTCCATTACGAAGAGGTTTTTGACGTCGTGGGTTTGCTGGAACTGGTTGAGGACAGATTTCTTCGGGTCGGCGCCCATGCGGGCGATACCCGCTTCGTGGAGGGCCCAGCGAGGGGCGCTGGGGTGGGCGTAGGTGCGGATATTTTTCGCGCCGGCGGCTTCCAGCATTTCTCCGGCGGAGTCGCCCATGTCCTGGATCATGGCGCGCTCGTTTTCGCTGTCGGACATGTGGATTTTCACCACCGGGATTCCGAAGATATCTTTGACGCTGGGGTCAATCTCTACGAAATTATCCCAGCGCGGCAAAACCTCGCCAAAGCCGGTGACGCTAAGCGACACGCACGGCTCCAGCAGCGCTTTCTTGTAAGCCGCGCCAAATCCCCCGGCGCGCCAGTTAAAGTCCAGGCCAGATTCACCTTCGTAGCCGAACCCGCGAAGAAATTTCTTGTGCGGTGGAGTTCCCTTTAGGTTGCGGAAGCGAGCTACGTAAATGCCCACCGGTTTTACGGGCGCACCTAACGTGTGTTTCTGCGCTAGCGACGGAAAATCGCCGGAGCCGCCTCCGCTACGCACGTGCGCGGTCAGGTAGTGGCCTAGCACGCCGCTGGAGTTTGCCAGGCCGTTGGGATATTCGCGGGTGGCGGAGTTGAGAAGGATGCGAACGGATTCCTGCGATTGGGCGCAGAGAATCACCACGCGAGCCGTAAGTTCGCGCGATTCCTTGGTGACGCGGTCCATATAGACCAACCCGCGCGCGCGATTGGTGGCGGGGTCCATCAAAACTTTGTGGACCATGGCGTTGGAAATCAGCGTGGCGTTGCCGGAATGGAGCGCGTCGGGAACGGTAGTGAACGCGGCGTTGAAATAGGAGTGCGTAACGCAGCCACGCTCGCACGGGCCGCAATAATGGCAAGGCCCTCGGCCGTTCGTGGGACGCGTGAGATTGGCGGAGCGCGCCAGCGTGACGGTGCGGTTGAGTTTTTGCTTTACGCGATCGCGGAACGCGGATTCCTGGCAGGAAAGCGGCATCGGCGGCTGAAACTGCCCGTCGGGTAGGTGCGCGAGTCCTTCTGCCATGCCGGTGATGCCCACATATTTCTCAACCAGATCGTAGTACGGAGCGATGTCGCTGTAGCCTAGCGGCCAGTTTTCTCCGTAGCCGTCCTGCGAAGCGGCTTGGAAGTCGTCATCGCTGAACCGCAAGCTGACGCGGCCCCAGACGTTGGTGCGGCCGCCGGTCATGCGCAAGCGACCCATCCAGTTGAACGGTTTGTCGGCAGGCGTTGTGTAAGGTTCGTCGTGGTCGTTGACGAACCAGTCTTGGGTGTACTCGTTGCAGACGTCGAAAATGGACTGGATGGGGCGAGTCTTACGGAGAGTCTCGTCGGCCATGTTGCGGTATTTCAGCTCGAAGGCGGGCTTGTGCTCGGTGAAATTTTCATCCGACTGCGGACGGCCCGCTTCGACAATGGCCACTTTGAGTCCGGCTTCAGCAAGGCGTTTGGCCGCCCAGCCGCCAGAGGCGCCGGAGCCGACTACCAGGACGTCGAAGCTGGAGTTTTTTTCTGTCGACATGGAGTAGGGGATGCTAGCAAGTGGTTGAGGCAAGGTCAAAGGGAGAAGTCGTTAGAAGACTCGATTGTGAGGAGTGGAGTCGGGTGATACCATCGCGGGCGGTTTAGCGATGACGCGGGATTCCGGCAGGCAAGGACGAGGTGTCGCCGCGTGGCTAGATTTTGCTGGAAGGTTACGCCGGGAGGAGCAAGCCGCTCCCCTACAAAGCGTAAGATTGGAGCGCGCGAGAAATGCAGAAGTTGAGTCGGCGCGAGGTTGTGCAGAAACTGTTGAGCGGGGCAGCGGCTGGGGCGGCTTTGCCGCTGATTGGTGCGTCGCATCCGATTTTCCGGCATCTGAATGACGGGCTCATGTTGGACCGCGCTGACAAAATGCGCGACGCGGCCGGTTGGCGCCCTTTGTTTTTGAGTGCGGAGCAGGATCATACGCTGGCGGTGTTATCGGAAGTTGTGGTGCCGGGATCGAAGACGGCGCAGGTGGATCGGTTTATCGATTTGCTGTTGAGCGTGGATACCGCCAAGCATCAGAAAGAATTTGTCGCGTCGCTTGCGGCTGTCGAAGATGAGGGCAAGAAGCGATTCGGGCGTGGATTTGCGGCGCTGACGCACGACGAACAGGAAACGCTGCTGACGGATTTCTCGAGACAGGAATCGTATCGCGCGGATTTTCACAATTTGAAGGAATGGATCGTGGGAGCGTACTACTCGTCCGAACAAGGCATGCGCGAACTGGGTTGGAACGGTAACTATGCGTTCGAGAGTTATCCCGCTTGCGAAGCCAACTGACGCGCAGCAATAGCAGATTTTTCGGCAAGGGATTTATCGACACCCGAACACGGAGAAAACAAAAATGATCAACGATGCTGCAAGCCGACGTGAATTCTTGCGCGCGATGGCGGTGGGTGGCGCCGGGCTGGCGCTGTCGAGCCGGCTATCCGCTGCAAAAACGAAGTCCGTGTTGCTGTTCACGAAGTCGTCGGGATTCGAGCACGCGGTGATCAAGACGACCCCAGGAAATCCGAGCGTGGTCGAGAAGACGCTTCGCGGGCTGGCGAAGCAGCGCGGATTTGAAGTCAACGCCACGAAGGATGGGCGGATTTTCGATTCGCCGGAGTTTCATTCGTATGCGGCGGTGTTTTTCTTCACGACCGGAGATCTGACCACCGAAGGGACAGACAAGAATCCGCCGATGACCGTCGCCGGCAAGCAGGCTTTGCTGGATGCCGTTAAGGGCGGGCTCGGATTTGTCGGGGCGCACGCGGCCAGCGATACGTTTCACACTCCGCCCGACCCGCAGGACAACTCGAATCGATATATCGCGCACGGCGAGCAGAGCGATCCCTATTTGCGGATGCTGGGCGGCGAATTCATCACTCACGGGCGGCAGCCCAGGTTGCAGACAGCGGACGTGATCGTGGATGATCCGAAGTTCCCGGGACTCGAGGGCGTCACTTCGCCGGTGAAGTTCAACGAAGAATGGTACTCAATGAAAGATTTTATGACCGACATTCACGTGATCCTGACGGTGGACACGAAGACGATGACGGGCGAGCCATACCAGCGGCCTCCCTACCCGGTGACCTGGGCGCGGATGCACGGCAAAGGCCGCGTGTTCTATACGGCGATGGGAGATCTGGCGGAAAATTGGGAGATTCCATTTTTTGTGAATGTGGTTGGCGGCGGAGTTCGCTGGGCGATCGGCGATGTGAGCGCGAAGCTGACCCAGAACATCAAGGAAGCGGCGCCGGGGTATGCGGTGATCCCGCCGAAGTTTCCGCCGGAAACGAAATAGTCGAGGAAATCGGATTGACCTTGCCGAGATGGGGCGCGGCGGTGCTGCGCCCGTACACGACCCGAGGCGATACTGCATTGCGAGATGGAACTAGAACCTGTTAGACAGACAAAAGCCTCGACCTGGTCGGGGCTTTTTTCGTGTTCGATGCTGGATGTCAGGTTGTCGGAGGGGTGGGGTCGTCGCAGCCTACGAATTTCATCAGGATGCGGTTGCCTTTGTATTCTAGTTCGTCGTGGATGCCGATCTTGGAGGTGTAGTACCCCATCACCGTCAGGCGCTTGAGTTCGTGGTAGAGACGGACTTCGGGCAGGCTTGTATCGTCGTCGTCGTTTGGACCATTGGTGGAAAGAATGGTGAGAATGGAAATTCTCTCCTCGGGCGTGGCGTCGACAAACGATCTTCCGTTGTAGTGCTGGCTCATGGATTCGATGAGCGGAAGGCCCTCGCGCCAAAGGACTTTGTGCGTGTCGTCCAGGCGCTCGAGCACGAACTGGTCGATGAAATCCGCGACCTTCGCGGCTTTTGCGCCGCCGGAATGGCTGTCGGCGGGAATGATCGTTTCCGACAGTTCTTCGACCATGCGGTGCTCGCTGGGTGTGAAAAAATGTCCGGCGGATTTGGTCTCGGCGGCTTTCGCTTCCGGCGCGACTGGGGTTTGCGGAGCTTCCGAAGCGATGGCGGGCAGCGGGAGCAGCGAGGCGCCTAGAACGGTCGCGGAGGTTTTCAGCCATTGACGGCGGCCTTGTCGCAAATCGATTTTGTCATTTTTCGACATGGCTTCTCCTTACAGATTTCCTTTGCGTAGTTCTTCCGCGAGGTAGTCGCACGAGCGCCAGCACAACGACATGATCGTCCAGGTGGGATTCTGACAACTGGCGTTGACGAAAGCGCTGCCGTCCACGACAAACAGGTTTTTGACGTCGTGGGACTGCTGGAATTGATTCAGGACGGATTTTTTCGGGTCGTCGCCCATGCGCGCCGTGCCCAATTCGTGAATGGACCAGCCTTCGGTTAGAACGCGGCCGCTGACATTCACGATCTCGAATCCCGCGGCTTCAAACATTTCCTGGGCGGTTTCTTTCATGTCTTCGGCCATGCGGTGCTCGTTGTCGCCGAATTTGTAATGAAACCTCAGCGCGGGGATTCCCCATTTATCTTTTACGACCGGATCGAGATCGACGTAGTTTTCATAGCGGGCCAGGACTTCGCCGAAAGCGCCCATGCCAATGTAAGCGCCCTGGTTCTGGCGAACTTCCTCTTTGAAGGATGCGCCGAAACCGTGAGAATCCGTGCCGCGAGGAAACATCGCGCTTCCGCTGCTGCCTTCGAAGCCGTAGCCGCGAATAAATTTAGGATTTTTCTCCGCAAGATTGCGGAAACGCGTGAGGTAAAAACCGCCAGGACGGCCGTCGTCGAGCGTGGTCGGCTTTCCGACTAGATTTTTTGCGCGGCCCGCGACGCCGGGACCCATGATGTGTTCGCAGAAATTGTGGCCCACGTGGCCGCTGGAGTTGGCGAGGCCATTGGGATACAGGCGCGACTTCGAAAGCAAGAGAAGGCGGGCGGACTCCAAGGTGGAAGCGGCTACGATGACCACTTTGGCGCGGACGTGGTAGTCCTTCATGGTTTCGAAGTCGGTGAAATGCGCGCCGGTGGCTTTGCCGGTGTCGGGATCGACGGTGATTTCGCGGACGACCGAGTTGGTGCGCAAGGTCAGGTTGCCAGTGTCCATGGCCGGATAGATCAGGCCGGTTGGAGAGTCGAATGCGGCGTGGATATCGCATCCCCCCTTGCGTTCGCACGCGCCGCGGCTGTAACAACGGCTGCGATATTTATTGTGCTTGAGGCCGTCGGTGGTGACACCGGCGCGATATTGCGTGACGGTGCGGCCCATTTTTGCCAAGCCCTGCTTCAGGGTCACTTCGGCGCAATTTAATTTTGTGGGGCGCTGGAAAATGCTGTCGGGAAGATGCGGGAGATTTTCCTTTACGCCGGTGATGCCGAGGTACAGGTCGACCTTGTCGTAGTAGGGCTGAATATCGCTGTAGCTGATGGGCCAATTTTCGCCAAAGCCGTCGCGATCTTTGGCTTTGAAGTCGTAGTCGGAGAGGCGCAGCGCGAGGCGTCCCCAGATATTTGTCTTTCCGCCGAGGCAGCGGGCGCGGACCCAGGCGTAGTTGGTGCCGGTGAAAGGATTGGCGCGCTCGTCGACTACGATATTTTTTACGTAGTCGCTGTCGCCGATGTAGCTGTGCAGCTGCTTGGATTTCTCGAAGCCGGGGCCGTAGGGCGGGCGGCGAATGGTGTACTCGTTGAAGCTGATGGAGTGCTGATCGGGGGGTAGAGCGCCGCGATAGGGGTTGTCGTAGGGCCACTCCATGGAGCGCAATTCTTTTTCGATCGGAAGCTTCTTGCCTGCTTCAAGCAGCAAAACCTGCAGGCCGTGCGTCGTCAGGACGTGTGCGGCCATGCCTCCGGCGGCGCCAGAACCGATCACCACCGCGTCGTAGGTCTTGGACAAATTTACTTCGGAGTCGGCCATCGAGGGGGCTCGCTTTCTACTTGTTGAGACGCACACGCGACGCTTTTCGCTTCGGGGTTCCGAGCGGTTTCACGGCGTTCGGATTATGAGTCTGAAACGGCCAGTAGCGCCAACGAATTCAACAATGGGAGTGGCACCTTTGTCCAGCACAACGTGGGGGTAAGTTCAGCTCGCGAATCTTCTACGCGAACTCTAACTTTTGTTTAGGGGCGTTCCTAAGAAGCTTTGGCAAATCTCATGGCCACGGCGTTCATGCAATAGCGCAAGCCTGTGGGGCGCGGGCCGTCGTCGAAGACGTGCCCTAGATGCGCGTCGCAGAGGCGACACGAGACGGCTGTTCTGGTCATGCCCAGGCTGCCGTCGGTGGTTTCCAAAACGTTTTCTTTCGCGATGGGTTCGTAGAAACTCGGCCAGCCGGTACCGGATTCGAACTTGGTGCTGGAATCGAACAAGGCCGTGTCGCAGCAGATGCAGCGGAATATGCCCTTGGCATGGGCGTTGGGATTTTCGTTGGTGTAGGCGCGCTCGGTGCCGGCGCGACGCGTGATTTCAAACGAAGCGGTAGAGAGTTGCTTGCGCCACTCGTCTTCGGTCTTGGTGATGCGGGCAACGGAGATTTTATCTTTGCGTTTACCGTCGTCGGTAAACTCGACGATGGTGACCATCTTGGGAAGCCCCGCCGCGGCGGCTTCCGCGTGCAGGGGTTCGCGCTTCTGGATGAACCACCAGGTCAGCCCGATGGCTGCAGCGCCGGCACCTACTAGAAAGGAGCGGCGTCTGATGGAGTTGGCTTGGCCGGCGGCGTTTTGTTTCGATGTAATCATGATCGCCTTTCTAAACCTAAAGAACCAAGTTCAGTCGGGCCAAAGCCCGCCCACGCATTTCGCCGGATTGCGTCATCCGAAGGTGAAGGCAAAAGCCTGGACACCGGGATCGAGGAATTCGATTTCGAAGGTGCGGTCTTCGACTTTTCCCTTTTGGCGGACCAATTGATAAAGACGGTATTCCTTTACGACCCCATCGCCCTTTTCGTCGGTGTCGACGCCATGGTCGTCGCCGGGAGGAGTGCCGTCGATGTGCACGCGGAAGCGGACCGGCTGGCCATTTTTGCCAGGGCCCAAGACGAAATGCAGGTCGCGGGCGTGAAAGCGGAAAATCACTTTTCCGGGTGCGGCGGCCAGCAACGCGTGTTCGCCACTGACGTTCCAGGAACCGACCAAGCCCCACTGGTTTACGGTGAGCCGCGATGGGGCGGTGTAGGATTGCGATTTATCCTGTTTGATGGGCTGCGGGGATGCGTAGTTCTGCTGGCGGTCGTAGCCGATATAAGTTTCTGGAGAAGCGACGTCGTTCAAATCCGGCGCGGCAAGGGCGCCGGATCCGTTGACCTGCACGAAGCCGTCGGTTTTGAGTCCGGAATTTTTCTCTCGCAACAGCTGTTGGATGACTTCCTCGGATTCGGCGTACTTCCCTTCGCCAAAATGGTGGTAGCGAATCTGCCCGTTGGCATCGATGAAATAGTGGGCCGGCCAATATTGGTTGTTGAAGGCTTTCCAGATGGCGTAGTTGCTGTCGACAGCCACGGGATAGGTGATTTTCAAATCGATGAGGGACTTGGCGACGTTGGCCTTGTCTTTTTCAAAGGCGAATTCGGGAGTGTGTACGCCGATGACGACCAGCCCGTCGTTTTTGTATTTTTCGGCCCAGGCTTCGACGTACGGGATGGAACGCAGGCAGTTGATGCAGGAATAGGTCCAGAAATCGATGACCACAACTTTGCCCTGGAGCTGTTTTTTACTGAGCGGCGGGGAGTTTAGCCAGGCGACGGCACCGTCGAGACTCGGGAACGATCCTTCGTGGCCGAGTTGGACTGCGGGAGTTTGCGGGCCTGCGGCGTCGGTGGCTTTCGCGTAGGCGACGGGGTGAAAGCGATCGATCAGAGTTTGTTCAACGCCGGAGGTGCTGGAGAGCGAGAGTCGCCGCAAAATTCCGGTGTCCCAGCCGAAGGAGATGGCAACTACGCCGAACAGAACGGCGGCGCCAAGACCGCGGCGAATCCATTCTTCTGCGCCCAGGGATTTCTTCATGAGAGTGAACGCCTTTTTCCCGGCCAAAAGCGCCACCGCCAGCGAACTTGCCGCACCCGCCGCAAAGGACAAGAGCAGAAGCGTCGTGTGGGCGCTGGGACCTTGAATTGCGGCGCCCGTCAAAATCAAACCTAGAATCGGGCCGGCGCAGGGAGCCCAGAGCAGGCCGGTCGACATGCCGAGGACCAGGGATTTGCCAACGCTTGGGGCTTCGGCGCTGTTCTGCCCTTGTACTCGTCCGCCCAGACGCACTAACGGCCGCGTGAGGAATTCGGCGAGACTGGGAAAAAGCAAAGCTAACCCGAGCACGGCAAAAACCACGATAGCGACAATTCTACCAATCTGGTTGGCACGCACGACCCAAGCGCCCGCGAAGGTAGCTAAACCCGCCACTACCGCGAAGGTGGAGGCCATGCCAACAAGAAGCGGCAGTCCACTGCGGCGGAAAGGCTGATCTGCTCTGGAAAATACGAAAGGCAAGACCGGCAAAATGCAGGGACTGACGATCGTCAATACGCCGCCCACGAAGGCCAATAAGTAGAGGAGCATGTTTTTTCGCCAGCCGAAGCTTTAGATTCGTTCGCCCACAAAAAGTCACAGAAATCATCCGTAACTTGCACGCTCGTAACTAAATACGTTGCCAGCGACCGGGCGGATGATGAAGCGACCGGGCATGAATCCTGAGCGCAAAAGCGAAGCGCAGTCTGGCGACGCAGTTACTTCAGCGACGCCATGTCGATGACGAAGCGATATTTTACGTCGCCCTTGAGCAGGCGTTCGTAGGCTTCGTTGATCTGCTGAATTTTGATTTTTTCGATGTCCGAAGTGATTCCCTTCTCGGCGCAGAAATCGAGCATTTCCTGGGTTTCGCGGATGCCGCCGATGGCGGAGCCGGCGATGCGGCGGCGCTTCATCAACAAGTTGAAGGCGTAGAGGGCGGCGGGTTTTTCCGGAGCGCCGACGAGACACATGGTGCCGTCGAGCTTCAGGAGTTGGAGATAAGCGTTCAGGTCGTGGTCGGCGGATACGGCGTCGAGGATGAGATCGAAGCTGCCGGTCTGCTTCTGCATTTCGTTTTCATTTTTGGAGATGACCACTTCGTCGGCGCCGAGGCGAACCGCGTCGGCGGTCTTGTTTGGCGAGGTGGTGAAGAGGACAACGTTGGCGCCGAAGGCTTTGGCGAATTTCAGGCCCATGTGGCCGAGGCCGCCGAGACCTACGATGCCGACTTTCTGGCCCTTTTTCACGTTCCAATGACGGAGCGGAGAGTAGGTGGTGATGCCGGCGCAGAGAAGAGGAGCGGCGCCCGCGGGATCAAGGCCGTTGGTTACGCGGAGGATGTAGTTATGGTCGACGACGATGCTGTCGGAATAGCCGCCGTAGGTTACGCCGCCGAGGATTTTGTCTTCGCCATTGTAGGTTAGCGTTAAGCCGGTTTCGCAATACTGCTCTTCGCCGGCAAGGCAATTGGCGCAGGTGCGGCAGGAATCGACCATGCAGCCGACCGCGGCGATGTCGCCTTCCTTGAATTTCTTTACGGCGCTGCCGACTTTTACTACGCGGCCCACGATTTCGTGACCGGGGACGCAGGGATAGGTGGTGGGCATGACCATCTTCCACTCGTCGCGCGTCTGGTGCAGGTCAGAATGGCAGACGCCGCAATAGAGGATCTCGATCTGGACGTCTTCAGGGCGTGGAGAGCGGCGTTGAATGGTGTGTGGGCCCAAGCCGGAGCTTGGGCTTTTTGCCGCGAAGGCTTTGGCGACGAAGGTTGTGGGCTTCTGGGCGTCTTTAGCCGGCTGCTGTGCTGCGTCGGTCATGGTTTTCCCTTGTGATGAGATTACAGGAGAATTGTAATTCGCGAGGACGGGCGACGTCATTAACAGAATGCGCTTGAGCCGGAGTTGAGCAGGTCGTTCGGCGCCGTTGTCGCTCCTCCGCGTCCGTACGTTGTGCCCAGACCGGGCACGGTAGAGCTATGTCAAATCCTGGCCTGATTGCCGAGACACACCATGCCCTGGCCGCCGGTGAATAATTTTTTGATCAGGTAGTTTTCTTCGTTGTCGAGGGTTGCGCCACCAAGATGGGCAATGGAAGTCGTCTGCATCAAAGTTTGGCCGTCTTTCGATTCGAAGAAGGTTCGCTCGCGGCTTTCCCAAAAGCCGGTCGGCGATCGGGTGCTCGGAACCCAAATTGGGTGGATGACACCCTTGTCTATCGTGAAGCCGGTACGATCACATGCGCCGGTGCAGGCTGAAACAGTTTCATGGAATTTAGAAGCGTGTTGTAAATACCCCAACCGAGGGGGACGCCGACGAGAAGCCACGCAAACAGGATCATTGCCGGTGAAGACTTCTTGATGTTTTCAGGCATTTCCATCGCTCCTCATTTCCGCTGCACGCGCACGCTTCGAGCTGCTTTAGCCGGGCATCTCATTCCCGCTACCCTGCTGTTTTCGTCTCGGCGATCCAATATTTCTGTGCTACCGGCCGAACGAGCAAATTCGCAATGAAGCCGACCAACAACAAGACAGCCATGAAGTGCAAAACACTTTGGTACGCGCTCGCTTTGTCGGCGCCATGTTGCAGTTGGTACTCGCGCATGTTATTCACCAGGACCGGACCGAGCACGCCGGCGGTGGACCAGGCAGTGAGTAGCCGTCCGTGGATGGCGCTCACATGGTGGGTGCCAAACATGTCCCGGAGATACGCCGGTATGGTCGCGAAACCACCTCCATACATGCTGAGCAGGATGGCGGATGTGCTGACAAACAGGACGATGCTATTCAAGTGATCCCCGCCCGTTCGCGGCAACAGAAAATACAAAAGAGCTCCCAGCGCAAGGAACACAAAGTATGTCGGCTTCCTCCCGATGTGGTCGGAAACCGTGGACCAGAAAAAGCGGCCAGCCATGTTGAACAGGCTCAGCAGGCCAACAAATCCGCCGGCAGCAACCGGGCCGATGCTTCCTTTGAATAGCTCCTGGATCATAGGCGAAGCCTGTTCGATGATGCCGATGCCTGCGGTGACATTGGTACAGAGGACGACCCAAAGGAGCCAGAATTGCGGTGTGCCGAATGCAACGTTGACGTCGACATTGCGAGTAGTGATCATCGCATTCGCTTTGACGGGGCCGATCCAATTTTCCGGCCTCCAACCGTCCCTCGGCACGCGAATGGTAAATACACCGAACATCATGAACACGAAATAGAGTGTGCCCATTACCAGGAACGTCTTGCCGACTCCCATGCTGGTGGGCGTTCGGAAATACGTCATGAGCTTGATCGCCAGCGGAGAGCCAATCATGGCGCCGCCGCCGAATCCCATGATCGCCATTCCGGTGGCCAGGCCGGGCCGATCAGGGAACCACTTGATGAGCGTGGAAACCGGCGAGACGTAGCCGAGACCAAGTCCCGTTCCTCCAACAACGCCATATCCGACATAGAGGAGCCAGAGCTGGTGGGAAGTTACACCGATGTAGGAGATGAAGAATCCCATTGCAAAACATACCGCCGCGGCAAACATGGCCTTCCGAGGTCCAGCACCTTCCAACCACTTGCCAAATGCGGCCGCGGAAAGTCCCAAAATGACGATGGCCAGGGAGAAAATCCAGGCGATCTGCGTCTGCTTCCAGTCGCCGGGCGCGGATTTGCCTACACCTGGTAATTGAGTCAGTGGGATTTTGAAAACGCTGAAGGCATACACCTGTCCGATGGCGAGGTGAATCGCAAGGGCCGCTGGAGGGACCAGCCACCGGCTGTAGCCTGGCTGTGCCACAGATTTTTCGCGATCGAGAAAAGACAGAAGAGCCATTCCTTGAGCTCCTTAGTGCAATTCCAAAAGACGGCACTCGTGCGTCGGACGGGTACTCATATCACAAGAAAGCACGGGCGGTCGTATCGCGACGTTTACAATTCCGTCATCTCCACGTACGCGAATTATTTTCATATGCAGATGGAAACAAAGCGGAAGAAGATGGTAGCTCCGAATTAGAGCCAGCTGAGGCCCTATTTTGGGCGAAATGCTTGGCGAATGAAAAGTCAGATGGGGCAAAACCACCGAAAATTAAGTGGTGAGCCGGGCAGGACTCGAACCTGCAACCCGCTGATTTCCGCAGATCTCGCATAGTGTTGCATCGTCTGACCGTTACCCGTGTCCAATAGCTGCGTTTAGCACGGTGTTTGGGACGTTTTGTTCTCAACTTGTTCTCAGATTCAGGTGCACCCATACAGTGAGACAAATTTCTTGAACACGCTTGCAAAGTGTGCCCATCTCAGCTGTCTCATTTCAAGAGTGCACTCTATTTATTGGCAGTTGGATGAAAATTCCCAAATTTCGGGATTTCACCTCGCTTTTCACTCGGACGCGAAACAAAACGGTCCGTGTCTGCCCAGGGGGACAACGTGAAATTATCAGCAAGGCAGAAATATGACTACAGGAACCTGGACAGGGGCGAAGCACAACTCATACGTATTGGACATGCCCTTTGGCGAGATCGTCGGAAATTGGGCGATACGGCAGCGCAAAGAGAGGGTGTCTACGCAGCGCTTGAGAGTGTTTGGCATGCCAAGAAGGAATATCGGGCAGAACTGGCAAAGAAGAGAGCTTTGCGATTCGCAGATTATCGGAAAGCTCACCATCAGCTATGCGATTGCTCCGCGGCGGTTTTTTCGGCCTAGCTTTCCACCTAGACAGAGACTTATTTGGAAACGAAGAGACCATCTCGACCAAAGGCCGGAAAGCGCACATTGACGAGGGAGACCGCAATCAGCGTCTCAATCCCTTGCCCTCTCTCGCGCTTCCTCATACTTAGTGCCATCCTCAGTTTCATCTCTGAATAGCGGCAAAGTCCATCTCACTCTGGCGCGTATTCTGAAGTCGGTTGGAATTCCCGCAGCAGATTCCGAAGCCAAATGCCGGCGATGTGCATTGAAAATCACTCTACGTTTTTGTAATGTTGCAGCGAGCAGACTTTGTTCTTGGCGCAAGCGATGGAGAACGCGAGCAAGAGCGCCGAGTGCAGAGTTTTCGTGCCGGTGAGCGATGTTGCGAATTTTTGGTGGGGCGATGTCAAAACTGCTTTGCTGCAGTTGTGAGCGAATGAGGGCGGCTGAAAGATCCGCGAAATCAGGTTTGGGTCCCGGCGGTCGCAGGCCCGGTGCGGGCCGCAAACCGAGCACTATTCCAGGAATACTCAAGAGGTTGCCACCAGAAGCTGCAGAATTGCTCACCAGAGAGATCAAAGCGAAGGCTGAATTAATTCAAGTGGAAATCAAGTTGAACTTGTTGAAAAAAGGCAACATTGCAGCGCAAACTTCCGTGGGCGCCCGGGACGGCAACGACCAAAACATCAGCACAATGGCTGCGCCAGTGCAGGGAGGCACAAAGTCTGTCTAATTTGCCGGCGAAAATAGGTCCCGCGAGCAAGTGTCACGAAAACGACGATTTGACCCCAGGCCGCTCGCATCAATCAGGACTTGACCCGCAGTCTAACCCTGTTCGTTGACTTGCATTCTCTCCACAACCTAAGATGACCGCACCATGGCTGACTTCGACGCGTTCATCGGCCAGACCATCTCACACTACCGCATTGTCGAGAAAATTGGCGGTGGCGGCCAGGGTGTTGTCTACAAGGCCGAAGACATTCGCCTGCGGCGCTTCGTCGCTCTGAAATTCCTGCCAGAGGACTTGGCCAGAGATACGCAGGCCCTGACACGTTTTCAACGGGAAGCGCAAGCTGCTTCTGCGTTGAACCATCCAAATATTTGTACCCTCCACGACATTGGTGAAGAAAACGGCAAAGCCTTCATCGCCATGGAGTGCCTAGAAGGTTCGACCCTGAAGCAATCTGATGACCGGTCGGCCCATGGCCCTTGAACCAGTGCTGACCATTGCGATTGACGTGGCCAACGCGCTCGATGCGGCTCACGCTAAGGGCATCGTCCATCGCGATATCAAGCCTGCCAACATTTTCATCACCAGCCGCGGGATCGCCAAGATTTTGGATTTCGGTTTGGCGAAAGTTTCCGGGAATTCCGAGAGGGGCGACGAGGAAACCGCCGCGACTCAGGATCTGCCGGAGCATCTGACCAGTCCTGGTTCGGCTCTTGGCACAGTTGCTTATATGTCGCCCGAACAAGTCAGCGGCAAGGAATTAGATGCGCGGACGGATCTTTTTTCGTTTGGCGCGGTGCTGTACGAGATGGGGACAGGCTCTCTGCCGTTTTGCGGCGGCACCTCGGCCTTGATATTCGATGCAATTCTGAATCGAGCGCCCACGCCGGCTGTGCGGCTGAATCCGTCTCTTTCGCCCGCCTTGGAGCGCATCATTAACAAAGCGCTAGAGAAGGACCGCGATCTCCGCTACCAGAGTGCCGCGGAGTTACGCGCAGACCTGAATCGATCGAAGCGGGACACTGAGTCAGGTAAATCAACTTCGCGAGAGACAGAAATTGAAAGCTCGAAGACTGGGCGCAGCAGGTGGATTATAGTTGCCGTAGTCGTGCTTGCATTGCTCGCGGCGGCGGAATATTTCTTCTCGCATCGCCCGGCCACCAAGCTCACGGATAAAGACACGATCGTTCTCGCCGACTTCACGAATAACACAACTGATCCCGCGTTTGACGACGCGTTGAAGCAGGCGCTGTCAGTGGAACTGGGACAATCTCCGTTTCTGAATGTGCTTTCGGATAAAAAAGTGAGCGACACCTTGAGGATGATGGGGCGTCCCGCCAACGAACGTCTAGGGGAGGATACAACCCGGGAGCTCTGCCTGCGTACAGGAAGCACGGCGCTTCTGGGCGGAGAAATATCGAGTTTGGGCAGCCATTATTTGATTGTACTGAATGCGATCGCGTGCAACAGCGGAGACACGTTGGCGAAAGAGCAGGTTGAAGCCACTAGTAAGGAAGATGTACTGAAGGCGTTGAGTCGAGCCGCCTCCAGCCTGCGCGTTAAGTTAGGTGAATCGCTTCCGTCCGTGCAGAAATTTGATGTTCCGATTGAGGCGACCACATCCTCTCTCGAAGCCCTGAAAAGCTACAGCTTGGGTATCCAGGTGCGTCGCGAACACGGAGAGGCAGCGAGCCTCCCATTTTTCAAGCGAGCCATCGAGCTCGACCCAAATTTTACGATGGCCTATGGCTCAATGGCCTCCCTCTACGAGGGTCTTGGGCAACCGTCGCTCGCCGTTGAATATGCCACGAAGGCGTATGAGTTGCGCGACCGAGTTACCGAACGGGAGAAGTTGAGTGTTTCCAGGGAGTACTTTTCTGCAACGGGAGAAATGGAGAGACAGACGCAGACGGACGGACTGTGGGCAGCGACTTATCCGCGCGATTCAAGTCCGCACAATGATTTGGGCGTGATCTATTGCAACATGGGTCAGTACGAAAAGGCCCTCGCGGAGTTTAAAGCGGCAATGCGGCTGGAACCGGACAACATGGATATCTATTCAAATCTGGGCGGGACTTACTTCAATCTAAATCGTTTAGAGGAAGCAGAAGCCATTTTCGATCAGGCACTCGCACACAAATTGGATGGTGGTGCACTGCGCCAGACGATGTACCAGCTTGCCTTTCTCCGGGGAGATACCGCGCAGATGGAACAGCAAGTGGCATGGGGTAGGGGAAAGGTCGGAGACGAAGACCCGCTGCTCTCATTCCAATCCGACACCGAGGCCTACTACGGAAGGCGGAGCAAGGCGCGGGATTTCACCCGTCGTGCGGTGGAGTCGGCCATTCGTGCTGACTCCAAAGAAACCGCAGCTACGTGGCAGGCGAACGCCAGCCTGCGCGAGGCAGAGTTCGGAGACAAAGTAATTGCGAAGCAAAGCGCAGAGGCGGGTATAGCTCTGAGTCCGGGTCGCGACGTAAAGGTGCTCGCGGCCTTGGCACTCGCTCGCAGTGGCGATAGCGCCGACGCGAAGACTCTGGTCGAGGAATTGGAGAAGAGCTATCCGTCAAACACGCTGCTCATCGTCTACTGGCTGCCGAGCATCAATGCCGCCATCGAACTTAGCAAAAATGATTCCTCGAAGGCGCTTGCACTACTGGGAGCCGCCGCACCTTACGAACTGGGCTCTGTGCCACCGCTGCAACCCACGCTCTATCCCGCCTATCTGCGCGGCGAAGCCTACCTGCTGGCGCACAATGGTGCGGCCGCAACAGCCGAGTTCCAAAAGCTGCTGGACCTACCATGCTTGGTCGGAAACTCCATAACGGCTGCACTGGCGCATCTGCTCCTTGGCCGCGCCTACGCGATGCAGGGCGACACCGCCAAGAGCCGCGCTGCGTACGACGATTTCCTCACACTCTGGAAAGACGCCGATCCCGACATCCCCATCTTTAAGCA
>Ga0182015_10003195_pt1 | contig 18674 bp, 14 predicted proteins | sample 712P3MmetaG_FD_120478 | JGI IMG/M metagenome (GOLD analysis project Ga0182015, IMG submission 120478) | Permafrost microbial communities from Stordalen Mire, Sweden - 712P3M metaG | ecosystem: Environmental > Terrestrial > Soil > Wetlands > Permafrost | place: Sweden: Stordalen | collected...
CGACTTTATCGGTGGAAATCTCAAACAGCGGTTCGTCACGCTCGACTTTATCACCGGGCTTCTTCAGCCACTTGGTGATCGTTCCTTCAAAAATGCTTTCGCCCATCTGGGGCATTACGATATCAACGGCCATGTGGGTCTCCTGGAAAACTTGTTACAAAATTCCCTGATCTCGGACTCTTAATACCGCGCCAACTCCTTCGCGGCAGCGATAATCTTCTGCGTGTTCGGCAAGAAGTGCAGTTCCAGCGGCGGCGAATACGGCACGGGCGTGTCCAACGCGGTCACGCGAAATATCGGGCCGTCCAAATCGCCAAACGCCTTCTCGCAAAGAATGGCCGCGATCTCGCCGGCAATTCCGCCGGTTTTCGTGTCCTCGTGAACCACCAGCACGCGATTCGTTTTCTTCACTGATTTCAAGATTGTTTCTTCGTCCAATGGCAGCAATGTTCGTAGGTCGATCACTTCGATATCGATGCCCTCTTTTGCCAACGTCTCCGCCGCTTCCAGCGAGTTGTACATCATCGCCGCGTAGGAAAGGATGGTCAAATGTTTGCCCTCGCGCCGGATCGCTGCTTTGCCGATCGGCACAGTATAGTCTTCCGTTGGCAGCTCTTCCTTGATCCGGCGGTACAGATACTTGTGCTCGAAAAAGAGCACCGGGTTATTATCGCGCACCGCCGCCTTCAACAAGCCTTTCGCGTCATACGGAGTTGAAGGATAGATAACCTTCAGCCCCGGCGTGTGTACGAAATACATTTCCGGGTTCGCGGAATGAAACGGTCCGCCGTGAACGCCGCCACCCGAGGGGCCGCGCACCACGATCGGGGCAGGCGCGTTCCACAGGTAGTGCCCCTTGGCTACGAAATTCGTCAGCTGGTTGAACGCGCAAACGATGAAGTCGATAAACTGCATCTCGCAAATCGGCCGCAGCCCCAGATAGCTCATGCCGCAGGCCGCGCCAATGATGGCGCTCTCGCTGATCGGCGTGTCGATGACACGTTCCCATCCGAATTTTTCAAGCAAGCCTTCGCTGGTCTTGAACGCGCCGCCGTAGACGCCAACGTCCTCGCCGATGACTACCACCGAAGGATCGCGCTGCATCTCTTCAAACATCGCCTGTCTGATGGCTTCGAGAAACGTGACCGGGCCGCCGTTTCCGTTCGTCGCCGGAGACTTGGAAGAATCCGCCATAAATTACCTCCGGGCCTTTCTCGCGCCACTCTTTGCGGCTGACACCTTCGAGCTCTTAGCCGCCGTTTTCACGGATTTCGCCACGACTTTCGCGACCACCTTACGACTGGCAGCGCCGGTCGTCGCTTTCGCCGGCTTGGCCGCCAACTTTTTTGCATTCTCCTTCACGACGCCCACCGGAGTTGCCGGCGCCAACTTGTCTTCGTTTTCCTTCTGCTCGGCCTCGGCAGGCGTGTCGCCAAAGTGAATTGGAGCGTTGCCTCCGCCGGAACCCTTTCCGCGCCCGAAGCCTTCCACCACCCAGCTCGCGTCGATGCTCGATTTCGGCGGCGTGACCTCCGCGATTGGCCGTTCCCACTTGGCGCGAATCTTGTGGCAATCGTCGCCGGTACAGTAGACGCCTTTTTCCGCGAACTCCGGAGGGGGCATCGGCGAATTTTCCGCGAAATCGCGATCCTTGGTAAGCAGCGCCTCGATTTTCGTTTCGATCTCTTTCTTGGTTTTGGCGTCGAGGTACTTCTTCTCCGTCAGGAAATTTTCATGCAGCAGGATGGGGTCGCGCTTTTCCCAATAGTCGCGCATCTCTTTCGGCACGTATTCCGCCGGATCGTGCTGCGCGTGACCCATGCGGCGGAACGTTTTCGCTTCGATGAGAATCGGCCCTTCACCGGCGCGCGCGCGGTCGACCGCTTCTTTCGTCGTCGAATACACGTCGGCGACGTCGTTTCCGTCCACGATGTAGCTCGATATGCCGTAGGCTTTCGCGCGGTCCGCCAGATTTTCGAGCGGCACTTGCCTGCGCACGGGCGTCGAGTACGCCCAGCCGTTATTTTCCAGAACCAAGACAAAAGGTGCCTTTTGCGTGGCCGCTAGATTCAGGCCTTCGTGAAATACGCCGGTCGAGCTGCCGCCGTCGCCGATCCACGTCATGGCCACAATTTTCTGGCCCAAATAGCGGCCCGCCATCGCGACGCCGGTCATAACCGGAATCAAATCGCCCAGCATGGAAATCGGGGAAACAATGTGCAGATTATCCAGATCGCCGAAATGGCTCGTGCCGTCTTTACCCAACGTCGGCGAAGTGTATTTCGCCATGTGTTGCGTGAAGATGTCCCGTGGAGGAACACCTTTCACCAGCAGCGCGCCAATATTGCGAATCATTGGCGCCAGCCAATCCCTTTTCTCGAGAGCGGACGCCGTTCCCACGGAAACCGCTTCCTGGCCTAGACTCGAATACAATCCGCCGACAATTTTGTTTTGCCGGAACAGCTTGACCATGGTGTCTTCTACCGCGCGATTCAGCCGCATGTAGTAGTACAGGTCCAGGTGCTGCTGCCGTGTCAGCTCCGCGTTCTTCATTCGTTCTCCGGTGAGCCAGGCATTTCCGCCGGACTCCCTGCACCGCAATCCCTACGCCGGGATCGCCACTGGTTGTTCGAATCGCTGCAAGCTCTCAAATAGTTCGTCGCGCGTAGCGGCCGTCATCTGCAAACTGAAAACCTCGCCAAAATGTGCGGCGATTTGCGGAGCCACTTCTTTCCGATCGACGCGGCGTCCCAACACTTTTTCCAGCGAGGTCGCCGCGCGACCTGGAATCCCACAAGGCACGATCAAATCGAAAAAACGCAAATCCGTCGACACGTTGAAAGCAAATCCGTGACACGTAACCCATCGGCTGATGTGTACGCCGATGGCGCCAATTTTCTCGGCTTGACGGTGTCCTTCCGGGCGTTCAATCCAGACGCCAGTTTTCCCGGTCTCGCGCCCCGCGGCCACGCCGAAATCCGTGCAAGTGCGAATCATGGCGTCTTCCAACATGCGCACGTACCAAACCACATCCCGCCGGATTGCGCCAAGATTTATCACCGGATACCCAACAATTTGTCCCGGCCCGTGATACGTAATGTCTCCGCCGCGATTGGTCGCGTGAAATTCCACGCCCTTCTGCTGCAAAACGCGCTCCGAAGTCAGCAGATGTTCCCGGCTCCCATTCCGCCCCAACGTGATCACATGCGGATGCTCGCAAAGCAACAGAACATCGCCAATCGCTTCAGCCTTGCGCGCCGCCACCAACCTCTTCTGTAATGCGAACGCGTCGGCAAAGCCGATCGATCCCAGGTCGATAACAAGGCACGAATTCATCTAGAAAGACCGTCCGTCGGACAGCTCGCAGCAAATTAAACGTTTATCTGCAACCCTCGCACGCTGGCGAACGCGTCGCCCATCGCTTCCCACACCGTGGGATGCGCGTGCATCATGCTCATCATGTCGTCGATGGTGCCTTCCAGGTGCAGCACGGCCGCAGCTTCCGCCAGTATTTCCGTGGCGTAAGGACCGATAATGTGGATGCCCAGCACTTCGCCGTACTTCTCATCCGACACAACCTTAATGAACCCACCATGGTTGCCCAGAATCGTGGCCTTGCTGTTCCCCACGAACGGAAACTTGCCGGTCTTCACCGCGTAGCCCGCGTCTTTCGCCTGCTTTTCGGTCAAACCAATCGACCCAATCTGCGGTTCGCAATATGTAGCGTTCGGAATGCGCGTCTTGACGATCGCTGGCGGCTGCTTCCCGGCAATGTGCGTGACGGCCGCAATCCCTTCCATCATCGCCGCATGCGCCAGCTGCGGGAGCCCCGCAACGATATCGCCGATGGCGTACAAACCCGGTTCGTCGGTCTCCATATAAGGACCGACATGAACGAACCCGCGCTCCAGCTTCGCCTTGGATTTCTCGATCCCGCAGCCGTCGGTCATCGGCTTGCGTCCCACGGCGAGCAAAAGTTTTTCCGCCTGAAGCGTTTGCGCCTTGCCGTCTTTATCCTTGAACGTTACGGTCACGCCCTTGGCGTCTTTCTTGACCGACTGCACCGTGCTCTGCGTAAAAATCTGAATGTTCTTCTTGCGGTAGGTTTTGTCCAGTTCCGCGGAAATCTCTTCGTCTTCGACGGGCACGATGCGCGGAAGCGCTTCCAGAATCGTCACCTGCGTGCCAAAGGAATTGTAGATGGACGCAAACTCCACGCCCACGGCGCCCGCGCCCACAATGATCAGCGTTTTCGGGATGGCCGGCAGCTCCAGAATTGACCGGTTCGTGAGAATCGTTTTGTGGTCGGGTTCGATGCCGGGCAGCGATCGCGCTTCCGAGCCGCTCACCATCAAAATGTTGGAGGCCTCGATCTGCGTCTTCTTGCCGTCCTTTTCGACGCTGACTTTCCCAGGGCCTTCATAGCGTCCCCAGCCCTGCACCCATTCCACTTTGTTCTTCTTGAACAGAAACTCGATGCCCTTGGCGTGCTTCTTTACGATTCTCTCTTTGCGGGCAATAATGTTGCCCCAATTCACTTTCAGGCCGGTGACTTCAAATCCCAGCTCCGCGCCATTTTTGAAATGATCGTAGACATCCGCGTGGTGCAGCAAAACTTTGGTGGGAATGCAGCCGACGTGCAGGCAGGTGCCGCCAAGGAACGGATCCTTTTCGACCACGATGGTCTTCAGTCCAAGCTCGCCCGCGCGAATGGCCGCCACGTAGCCCCCCGGACCGCTACCGATAATCGCCACATCGTACTTAGCCACGCGCACTCTCCTTTGGCAGGACCACGAAACTTTGCAGGCGGATGGCGCTGGCACCGTCGCGAACGCCGCAGTGCCCGGACGCTGGAAAAGCCGCCCGCGCTACCTGCACGGATGGCTGCGTCCCGCCAAACCCTAAATTTTAGCAGTCGCCTGACACTGCCGCAACTTGGCATCCGGAGCCCTGATTCGATTCCGGATTTGGCGCCCCGTCCGGCCGGAGGAGCCCCGGGCCGCCAACCGCCGGGCTGGCCCGACCCAAAAGTGGGCGGCCGTTCCGCTGTGATAGGATTTCCGCACCGCCGTTCCACTCCATGAGACTAACAAAAGGTTATTGGCACAAGTTTCCCCGGGCGTCGATGTTCATTTTCCTCGAGGGAGTCTTCTTTCTCTTCAGTACCACTGCAATTGCGGGCGACATCATGGCGTTGGGACGCCAAACTCCTCTTCATTATGTGCTGGCGGCATTGATTGCGGGCCTGTTCGCCACCTTCTGCGCCGCGGCCGGATTCATTCTCCGCCAAAACTTCTGGAAAGTGTTCTTCCCCATTCTGTTTATCGAGATGGTTCTGTTTAATTTGCTGGCCAACCCGATTCCTAATCTGCCGTACCCTTCGCAGCTGGATGCCGCGGGTATCGCGCGCCTGAATACCCGGCTGAATCTCGACGGCATCGCCTTGATCGTGGCCATGGTGCTGGGCTACGCCTGTTTTCTCCTTGTGACCATCACCGAAGGCCGCCGCTATTTCCGCGTGCAAGCGGAAATCGAGCTCGCCACCGAAGTACACCACGTTCTTGTCCCGGCGATCACTACGACCATCGGCGAGTTTAAGTTTTACGGCCGTTCGTTGCCGAGCGGAGAAGTCGGCGGAGACCTGATCGATCTCGCCGGCTCGGAAGAAAACGGGGTCGCCTACGTCGCGGATGTCTCCGGCCATGGTGTGGCGCCGGGCGTGGTAATGGGCATGGTCAAGAGCGCAGCGCGCATGCTGCTGAGTTCCGGGGATGACGCGACCCATCTCGCGCCGCGGCTGAACGAAGTGCTCTACCCGCTGAAGAAACCCTACATGTTCGTCACCTTTTGTTTTATCGCCAGGACCAAAGAAGGTCTGCGCGCCGGACTTGCAGGCCACCCAGCCATTTTGCATTTTTCCGCGCGCACGAACGAAGTGACGCGGTTGGAATGTCCAAACATGCCTCCGGGCATTCTTCCATCCGGAGCGTTCGAGAGCGCAGAAGTTCCATCAGAAAGCGGAGGCGTCTTCGCGATGTATACCGACGGGTTTCAGGAGACGGCGGATGCCGCCGGCGAAGAGTTTGGGATCGATCGGTTGCAAGCTGAATTCCGGAAGCACGGCACGGAGCCGCTAGATGCGATCTACCGCGCGCTGCTGGAAAGCGTTACACGCCACGGCGTGCAATTTGACGATCGATCTCTGCTGCTGATTCGGCGCGTGTAATCCGCTCAACGCGCGTCTGTAAGACCGCAAAGCTCCGCGAACACGCTCAGTGCTGATCAGTCACCGGCACCGGCGGTGTGGACAAGTTTCGCGAACCTCTCCAGGCCGCGAAGCCTTCCTTAATAAGCTTAAAGATCGTGTGTCGATTTTCCGAGATGGTTCTTACCCACGCGAATTTGCCCATCGACGGAAAGTAAATTCCACGGAAGCACAACCGCGCTATCAGTATATTGATGCGATGGCCCAGCGGCTTGTGGCTCAGCGAATCCACCGCTTTGCCAATCGCCTCCGGGCTGTACGACTTAGCCCAGCCGATCCGCACCTCTTCGTGCGCTTCCTCCACCGTCATCCTCAGCGGCGTGTGCGCCATCGCAAAGGGTATGAATTCTTGCCAGTGCTTTGGACGCGTAAGTCGGCCCGCTTCCGCCAGCCTCTTGTAGAGCGGCGTCGCCGGCAACGGCGTCAGCAGGCCAAAAATGGGCAAGCCCGGCGGCCACGTGCGGATTGCTTGCAGCGTTCGATCGGCCGCGCCCGGCGTGTCATTGTCCATGCCGAAGATAAACGACGTGATCGCGTAAACGTTGCGCTGCGCCAATCTGTCCAGCACCACGGCATATTCGCCCGGCTTGTTAAATCCCTTGTTCACGCTCGCCAAATTTGCCGGATCAATCGACTCCATGCCGATAAAGATCCATTTCCCGCCCGCCGCCGCAATCAGATCGCAGAGTTCTTCGTCGCGCAGCAGGTTGGCGCTGATCTGCGCCACCCAGTGCACCTGCGCGTTCGCGGCGATAATATCTCGCAGCAGCGATTTCGTGCGCTTCGGGTTGATCGCAAAATTATCGTCAATGAAAAATACGGCAATCTGGCCGCGTTCGCTCTTTGCGCGCGCTTTCAGCAACAGCAATTCGTCGACAACGCTCTTGTTCGAGCGGAAGCGGATCGAGTCGCCGAAAAATCCCGTCACGGTGCAGAACTCGCATCCATACGGGCAACCGCGCCCGGACTCCACGGGAATGATTCGGAACGTTCCCCAACCCTCCCCCACCTTTTTCAGCAGTGGCGTCATCATGCCGGGCACCAAATTGAATTGATCGAGATTGATGGAATCCCAGGGAATCGGCGGATAAGGCTGCAACGAAGGTTTTTGTTCCTGCCCAAAAGCATCCACCGGCGCGTAGATATCCTTCAGTTCGCCGCGGGCCGCATCTTCCACAATCTTCGGCCACGTCTGATCGGCCTCGCCCAGCGCCACCGCATCCGCGTGCCGCGCTCCGCCGTCTCGCCCCAACGCCTCATCGGCCATTTCGGTCACGTGCGGCCCGCCCATCACGACCTTTACTCCCGCAGCTCGCACGGCGTCGGCCATCCGGTACGCCTTCGCGACCATCCGTGTCATCGCGCCGATTCCCACCAGCCCGATGCCTTCTTCGCGTACGTACCGCGCGATGCCTTCTTCATCCATCGGGTGTGCGTTGCCGTCAATCAGCACCACCTCATGCCCAGGCGGAGTGAGCGCCTGCAGCAGAAACATCCATAGGTGTGGCATGAAGTTGCGAGTCACGCCGTTATCGGGGTTATACAGTAAGATTTTCATCGAAATCCTTTGAGCAAAAAAAAATACGCGTCACTTGGGAGGCGGAGACAAACACCAGTCTCGTGCCACGACAAGATGCCGCACCGTCGACACAGTGAATTGGGTAACTGTTTGACCGACTGACGCTGGGGACTTCTGCTTGGCGCGAAGGAATGGGAAGGTAGATCCGCGCCGGGCGTGCTCTCCTGCAAGAAGCTAATCACAATGTACGCTGCGGTACAACAAGGAAATCAACCGGTATTCGAAGTGATTATTCGTACCTCATGGTAAATACAACTGCGGTCGTCCGGATCGCTTCCTCACAGTCGTCGACGCGGGGATTACGGATGGCGGGGCGGAGCGGACATCAAGTCGACAAACACCTTCGTGAATCTCGGCAGATCGAGATCGATTTGCGCGTGTACGAGTTGCACGTCGGTGGCCGGCTTCAGGTTTTCCGTCCAAGTCAGCGTGTCACCGTAGCTGGGACCATGGCTGATGTCGATGTCCATATACACCAGCCGCTCTTTGGTGATGATGCTGGGATCAATCCACGCAGCCGCGGCAAGCTCATCCCACAGGTAGTAACGATCCTGCGAGTATTTGGCGATGTATTGCGCCGCAGGATTCGGCGACCTCGCGATGGCATCCAGCATTTCCTGCGTAAACATCGCTTTGATCGAGATATCGACGGTGGTTACCTCGATGCGCGGCCAGTGCGCGCGCAGCGTGATGTGCGTCGCTTCCGGATCGAACCAGAAATTGAATTCGTGGCGCGGGCTGGTGGAAAACTCGGGGTCTTCGGTCTGTGGATTCAGACTCGCGCCCATTACCACGATTCCCTGCGTTAATTCGGCGAAATGGGGATCGATTGCAAGAGCCAGCGCGATGTTCGTGAGCGGCCCGGCGGCGTAAATTGTCACTTGATGCGGGTGTGCGTGAACCTGCCGAATCAGAAAATGCGCGGCGTCTTCATCCAGCGCCTTCGTGTGCGGCGCGCCTTCCTGCAATGGCGGAACTTCCCACGGTCCGTGAACCAACGGATTTTCGGGGGTGACACCAACGACACCGTGCGGGGTCTCCACCAGGGTCGTCGGCCCTTGTCCCCACGCCCCAAGCCAAACCACCTTGCCAACCAATTGCGACGCAATGCGCGTCTCTTCCTGTGTCCGCACCAGCGGAAACACCGCGCCGGGAACTACGGGCACATCGCTCCGTCCGATGAGTTCCAGCATGCGCAGGGTATGTTGCACTTCCTCATCGCGCCAGGCGTTGCCGGTGACCATAGTGATGCCCAGCACCTCGAGTTGCGGGGACTGCAGAAAAACTATCATCGCCATCTGGTTCGACCCGCCTGGACCAGAGCCATCCTGATCGATCAGCACAAGGCGTTTCTGGGCAAGCGTAAGGGGACCAAACGCCAGCAGAAGAGCGACACCGATAAGGATTCGTTTCATGGGCCGCTATTCTCGCACAGACCGTCTCGTTTCATGCGTCGTCTGCTCCCGCTCTACCTGAATCTTCGGCCAAACACACCGGCGCTGTGCCATTTTCCACACGATCTGCGGCGATGCCTCGCACGATTCAAACTTCTGCTGTATTGATGCGAGTAAATAAATCCGACATTAGCGTGCCCGTGCTTGCGCGTGCCGCGTTCGGCCTGTATCGTGGCCGCAATTCTTTCTGATTCTTCGCGCATTTTCAAAGGAGCGGTCTCGCATGGAGGCAATGGCAGAGGTACAGGCTGCGGCCGTCGACTACGGTCTTCGCAGCGGCGTGCTCTCGCCGATGGAAACGGTCGCGCAATCGGTTTCCACGATAGCGCCGACCACCACTCCCGTCGCCACAATCCCGCTGGTCTGCGCACTGGCGGGCAACGGAACGTGGCTCGCCTACGTGCTCGCTACCGGAGCGGTGCTGCTCGTCGCCTTGTGCATTGCGCGCTACGCGCGATACTCGGCGTCCCCTGGTTCGCTCTACACCTATGCAACGATGACCCTGCCGCCGTGGCTCAGCGCCGTCGCCGCATGGAGCTTGCTTCTCGCTTACGTGGCCACCGGCTCGAGCGTCATCGGCGGCTTCTATCACTACGCAAATCTGCTGCTGCGCGACGCTACGGGACACGGGACGTCAGCGGCACTCCTGGCGATCGCCGTCACCGTCATTTCCATGCTGATCGCGTGGCGCGACGTGCAGATTTCCGCCCGTCTGATGCTGTGGATCGAAGCCCTGTCGGTAACCTTAATTCTGATTTTGGTGACGCTGGTGCTGGTCCGTCACGGCTTGCACTTGGATTGGAGCCAACTCCATCTAACCGGCATGACCGGAAGCGGTTTGCGGCTCGGGTTGGTGTTGGCGCTTTTCAGCTTCGTGGGATTCGAAAGCGCCACCACGCTGGGTTCGGAAGCGCGCAATCCGCTAACCACCATCCCGAGAGCGGTGATTCAGAGCGCGATTCTTGCGGGCATCATTTTTATTATTTGCGCGTACGCCGAAGTGCTCGGTTTTCGCACAGCTGGCCAGGACCTCGGGGCGAGCCAGGCTCCCATGCGCGTCCTGGCCGGAGTCGGCGGCGCGCCCATCCTCGGTTTGCTGATCGATATCGGAGCACTAGTGAGTCTGTTCGCGGGAACGCTGGCGTGTATCACCGCGGCTGCCCGCGTGTTACTGCTGATGGCGCACAACGGACTAGCGCACGGCGCTCTGCGCGGAACACACGCGAAATATGAAACACCGGGCAAAGCGATCCTGGTGACAGGCGTCGCCGCGGTCGCGCCGGTAGCGGTGCTGGCGCTACGTGGCGCCAGCGGGCTGGACGTCTACGGCTGGCTGGGTTCGCTGGCCACCTACGGATTCATCGTCACCTACGCGCTGGTTTCGTTTACGCTGCCCCGCTACCTGCGAGAACGCGGCGCGGCAAGCCGCGGAGCACACGTTGTTGCCTTGCTGGCTGGCGCCGCTATGTTGCTGGCGCTAGTGGGCAATCTCTACCCGGTGCCAGAAGGTCCTTATGGAAAGTTGCCCTACATCTATATTGCGTATGTATTTGCCGGGCTCGTTTGGCTCTTCTGGAGCGGCCGCACTCGGAAACCGGCTTTATCGGAAAGCTGAGAACTTCCCCATTCCTCTGCCGCGAAGACCTGGAACCGTATCCGCATATTGTCGGTATAATGCACCGCGGATCGCGAGAACGATTATCGAGCGGTCGCGTTTTTCAGGCGTGTTCGAAGCAAGCGACTTCGGTTCGGGGTGACGGGATGCGACGATTATTCTTGCTCTTGAGTGTGGTGGCATGTCTCGCTTGCGTCACTGCTCTAGGTTTGGCGGGCACTTCACCCCGCGCCCAGGTTGCGGCTCAGACACCAACTCCCGCGACTGCGCAGGTAAACAATGCCGCCGCTCACGCTCCCGACCCCGCCATAGAACGAGGCCGCAAATTGTTCGGCCAATCCTGCGGATTTTGTCACGGCGTCGACGCGACCGGAGGTCGCGGTCCAGACCTGATGCGCTCGCCGATCATGGCCCACGACGTAAAAGGCGATTTGATCAGCGACGTAATCCACCACGGTCGTCCGGACAAAGGTATGCCCGGGTTTCCCATGACCAACGACGAGGTAACCGACATCGCCGCATTTCTACATGCTCGCGCCGCTGCAGGCCTCGCCTCCGCCGAGGTTCCCGAAGGCTATCCCGTCGAGAAATTGCTGACCGGAAATGCGGACGCAGGTAAGACGTATTTCGACGGACCTGGCGGCTGCAAGAGTTGCCATTCGACCACGGGTGATCTGGCGGGGATCGGGGAAAAATATTCCGGCATCGATCTTGAGTCACACATGCTGTATCCGGAAGGGCATTTTACCAGCGTGGTCGTAACGCTGCCCACCGGCGAAAAAATCGAGGGGCCGGTAGCGCACATCGATGACTTTATGGTTGCGCTGCGGGACGCCTCCGGCTATTACCGATCCTTTCCCCGCGACCGCGTCAAAGTGGACGTCCACGATCGCCTCTCCGCGCATCGCGAATTGCTCGGCAAACTCACGCAGGCCGACGTCCATAATCTGTTCGCCTACATGCAAAGCCTGCAATCGAAATAACAGATGCAACCAGCCAAGAACGGGGGTATCGGCATGCTCGCTCAAATCAAGGAACGAATCAGCTGCGTACCGGCGCAAATTGTCCGCGTCCTTCAAACTGCGGGCGCAGTCAGCATTCGAGTCTCTGCCATGATTGCGTTTTCCTTCCTGGCCTTGCATCCAGCCCCGGCCGCCGCGCAGTCCCTCGATCCCGCGGCCTTGCTCCGCCCTCCGACCGACACTTGGCCAACCTACAACGGAGACTATTCAGGCCGCCGCTACAGCACCCTCGACCAGATCAATTCGAATAACATCAACTCACTAACGCTGGCCTGGATTTACCGCACCCGCGGCGCCGCCATCAAATCAACCCCCCTCGAAGTGAACAATATTTTGTACTTCACCGCGCCAGACAACGTGTGGGCCATCGACGCCCGCTTCGGACGGCAGATTTGGCACTACGAGCGCAAATCCGAGGGCGACCACATCGGTCAACGCGGCGTAGCCATGTACAAAAACTGGCTGTATTTCGAAACACCGGACGCGCACTTGATTTGTCTCGATGCCAAAGACGGCAAGGTCCGTTGGGATATCGTGCTGGCTGACGCCAAGCTCGGCTATTTCGCAACCATGGCGCCGCTCATAATTCGTGACCACGTCATTGCAGGCGTCTCCGGTGACGTCACCGACGTACGCGGAATGCTCACCTCGCTCGATCCCGAAACCGGCAACGTCCAGTGGCGCTGGTACACCGAGCCCGATCCCGGCCAGCCCGGTTCGGAAACCTGGCCCAAAGACGGCGACGCTTTGCTCCACGGCGGCGGCATGACCTGGATGACCGGAACGTACGATCCCGCGATGAATTTACTGTATTGGGGAACCGGCAATCCCAATCCCGTCCTCGTCGGCGACAGCCGCCCCGGCGACAATCTCTACACCTGCTCGATCGTCGCCCTCAATCCCGGCACCGGCAAACTCGCTTGGGCCTTTCAACCCTCCCCGCACGACCTTCACGACTGGGACGCCGTGCAAACCCCGATCCTGTTCGACGCCGACTTCAAAGGCAAGCCGCGAAAACTTTTAGCGCAAGCCAGCCGTAACGGATTTTTCTTTGTCCTCGACCGCAGCACCGGCGAGCATCTCGTAACCTCGTCCTTCATCGACCAAAACTGGTCCTCTGGTATCGACTCGCGCGGCCGTCCCATCGCCAAACCCGAAGCCAGTCCAAGTCCCGACGGCGCGCTGGTCGAGCCCGGCTCCGACGGTGCCACCAACTGGATGGCTCCAAGCTTCGATCCGCAAACCAATCTGTTCTACGTCACCGCCCGCCGCATCTTCAGCATTTTTTACAAAGTGGAAGAAGGCAAAGCCGAAGGTTGGGGCGGCCGCGACCGCAACCTCTACGCAGACACCACGCTCCGCGCGCTCGACTATAAAACCGGCAAAGTAATCTGGAACCACGAACTAGGCGAAGGCGAAGGCGTCGCCGGAATTCTCACCACCGCCGGCCACCTGCTGTTTACCGCCGATACCTCCGGCAACATTCTCGCGCTCGATCCAGCGACAGGAAAAACTCTCTGGCACCTGAGCGCCGGCGGCGAAGTCGTCGCCTCCCTCATGACCTATCAAATCGAAGGCCGCCAATACGTAATCATCCCGGTAGGCGACGCCATGTACGCCTTCGCCCTGCCGGAAACCCCCACCCACTAACCCAAAGTTCAAACACCCCTTGTAGGGGCGCAGCACTGCTGCGCCCCAGCTAGCCCGAACCCAAGCCAATATCCAGCCTAGGGTTGCTCCTCGCGATCCGGCAAAGCAAGAAATACCAGCACAACACCGACAACCGTGAACATCCGGAACGCCGTCTCCTGCCCATTCCACGATTTCGATTGCCACATCAAGAACCATTCAGCGCCCACGCCAAGGAAAGCAACCAGCCACATCAACAGGCTGAACGTCAGCGCAGTCACAGCCACGCCTTTCGCCAAATGGAACGCCGGAGCCGAGAGTCTAAGCGCCATCGCCAGCCGCAGCGCTCCCCACCAGCACAACATCATAGTGATCGATTCCCACGCAATGATCGAAATATAGAAAACTGTGTGCACCACCGGTGAATTTACCGCCCGCCACATCCCGTGATTGTTGGGGAAGGTCGAATCCATCATCAAGACGTGACGAATAAATTGGAAGTTGGAGTCGTAGTCGGTAATGTTGTTGAACACCACAATCGAATAGAAGACAGCGACGCCGAAAACCAGTGCGATTTTGGAAGCGCGAAGTGTCATAGTTTCTCTCTCGCGGTGAACGTCTGAAAATAATCGATCAACGCACGCATAGTGGCCGCGTCATATTCAGGGAAGCCAGGCATTTCCGCCTGCGGATTTTTATCTTTCGGGTTGTGAACGTACGCGGCGAAATGTTCCGGCGATGCGCTCGCCCACGCGGAAAGCACCAGCCACGGTCGGCCTGCCTTCTGCCCGCCTTCGTCGCCCAGGTTGTGACACCGAAAGCAATTCTGTTGCGCGATGCGATATCCAGCTTGAACCGTAGCTTCCTCGGCTCGCGGTCCGCGCGGCGCGATAGCTCCCAAAACGTCGCCTTCGTTGCGAAATTCAATGCGCACCACGCCCCGGGGAATCTGCGGCTCTTCGGACTGCGCCAGAATTTTGAAGCTTGGCGCAAAGGTTGGATTCGAAATCATGTACGGCCCCATGTCGAGACCGTGACCCTCGGCATCCTTCGGCCAGCCCGACGGAGGCTGGCTGTTGATCTTTAGAACCAGCACCGGATGATGCGCCACAATATACGCGTGCGAATAGTTCGCCCGGTATTTGTCGTCGCAGATGGCGACGGCGAGGTCGGAGTCAGGCGCGCCGGCCAAACGGCGCGAGAGTTCGTCGAGCGAAACGCCGGAGATTTGCGTCGGGCCGGCAAAGTTCGCGTCGCCGGTTGCCGTGAAATTCACTTGAGGAAGTGCCAGCAGATTTTCACGCGTGATGTATCGCGTTGTGTTTGCCGGGAGATGCGCCAGGTCGCCGGCTACTTCGAGATCCATAGGGGACGTGCGGGTAACGCCAAGTTTCAAGCCGGGAGTGCCGCTGGTTTGGGCGCCGGCGTGACCCGCGAAAAGCACAATTGCGGCAAGACAAACGCGCCCGCTCCGGAAAGCAGCCGCTACGACAAAATTTCCGCGTGCCCCAACCGCTTCCGGTCGATTTTGCATGGCACATGCTAGCGCACAACCAATTTGGCGCAAGGGAGAAATCGGCGCAAACCAGAAGCGTCGCGCGCGGCCGTGCTAAAGTGACGCAACATTTTTGTGGAGGATGAAAAACGATATGGCGGGGAACATCGACGCGCGACTTCAAGAGCTTGGAATGGTTTTGCCGGCGCTGCCTTCCTCAGGCGGAAACTATATCCCTGCGAAAACAGTTGGCCACACCGTTTATCTCTCCGGCGTGATTTCCATCGGAGCACAAGGTGTCATCGTGGGCACCGTGGGCGCGGACAGAACGATTGAAGAAGGTTACGCCGCAGCAGGCGCTTGTGCGCTCACGCACCTTGCCGTGCTCAAGCGCCACCTCGGCTCGCTCGACGCAGTCAAGAGCGTGGTGGGCGTCAACGGATATGTCAACGCCGTCGCGGGCTTTGCGGAATCACCCGCGGTCATCAACGGTGCTTCCGATTTGCTGGTCCAGGTTTTCGGCGAGGCGGGGCGCCATGTGCGCGCGGCGATCGGCGTCTCCGCGCTGCCGCGAAACGCGCTAGTGGAAGTGCAGATGACGGTGGAAATCTAGCGCTACCAATGGCCGAACACACTTTATCCGCTGAGCCCACGCACTCGCAATGGAATCGCGCTTTGCTTCCGCGAATCGCCATCGCGCCGGGCGACACCGTCCACATGGGGTGCCTGGACTCAAGCGGTGCCCAGGTGCGGCCCGGAATGACCGTCCCCGAATTTCTGCAGATCGATCGCGGCAAGATCCACGCACTGACCGGACCAATTTTTGTGAACGGCGCGGAACCCGGCGATGTGCTGCGCGTTGATGTGCTGAAGGTGGCTCACAAAGGCTGGGGCTGGTCCAGCGTCCTCGCTGGCCTTGGTTTTCTGAAAGAGCGATTTACAGACCCATATCTCTTCCATTGGAAGCTCGAAGGCGAAGTAAGCACCTCTCTTGCGCCGGCGAAACTCCCGCTTCGGCCCTTCTGCGGCGTAATGGGCGTGGCCCAGTTGGAGGACGGCGAATTCCGCACCCGCCCGCCCGGAAAGTTCGGCGGCAACATGGATGTCCGCGAGCTATCCAGCGGCGCAACGCTCTATCTCCCGGTCCTGAACAAAGGCGCGCTGTTCTCCGCAGGCGACGCCCACGCCGCGCAAGGCGACGGCGAGGTTTGCATCAACGGCATCGAATGCCCAACCGATGTTTCGCTGCGATTTCATCTGCACAAGGGCCGACCCCTCGCCGGACCGATTATCGAATCGAAAGCAAATCCCGCCAGCGACGGGCTGGACGCATCTTGGATCGTTGTAGAGTCCGCCACCGACGCGATCGTCGCCGCTCGAGCGGCCACTTCGCGCATGATCGATCTACTGGCAGCCCGTTGGGGCTTCAGCGACATTCATGGGTACCTGCTTTGCAGCGTTGCAATGCACCTGCGGCTAAGTCAGGTAGTAAACGAACCGATGTACACCGTAAGCGCGGCCATCTCCAAGGCGATACTTCCTCAGCTAAATCTGTTCTAAAGCGTGCCGAATCCATCGCCTGTAGCCGCGCTCTTCGAGACCCCGGGGTTTAGATTCGCCTGCAGGCACGACTCATTCCGCGCAACTCACCAATTCTCTTTTCAGAACCCCGCCGATTCCCCTCGCCGAATAACGGCCGGTTTTCTTCACCCTATCCCAAGTGCCCCTTCTTTCATCTCCTCAAATCCAGAAATTGAAAAAAGCGATTCAGGCCAGCGAAAGAATTCGTTTCGGTTCCCATCCACTTCAGGATAGCGTGCAGCAATTATTTATGGTTGGACCGCGCAAAGCGGCCTGAACCGCACCAAGTGCCCAGACCACAATGTTCCGATCAGCCCGGCGACTGCCAGGCTCCGCCCATTTGGTTTTGTGTGTTCGCTCTGCGTAGCTCGATCGTCACAGGGAGGGTCGCCCGAATGTGCAAGAGAATCAGCCCATCCGCTTTCTTCCTCGCGTCACTTCTCTTCCTCGTCTTCGTATCCGTTCCCATCGCGCTTGCCCAGCAAACTCTCGGCGGCATCACCGGAACCGTTTCCGACACCTCCGGTGGAGTGCTGCCCAACACCTCCGTCACCATCGTCGGCGATCAAACCAAACTCACGCGCACTCAGACAACCAACGACACCGGCGCGTACGATTTCGTGAACTTGCCCATCGGCACCTACACCATAACCATCACCCACGACGGGTTTCAAACTCAAAAGATCCCATCGATTACCGTGCAGGGAGACCGCACCGCCACGGTAAACGCCACACTCAAGGTGGGCGAGGTTGGTTCCACCGTGACCGTCGAGGCTTCGCCGCTAATCAACGCTGTCGACACCACCAACGGCTACATCCTCGAAAAAGATCAGATCGAGTCCGTTCCCCTTCCCACCGGCAGCTTCACCGGTCTGGCCATCCTTTCTCCCGGCGTGAACGCCGAACTTGCTGCAGGTTCCGGCGTTAACACTGGCTTGGGCAACCAGCCCATCTGGGCCAACGGCCAACGCGATACCAGCAACACCTTCCAATTGAATGGCGTGGACGCCAGCAACCTCTTCAATGGTAAGAGCACCAGTTCGGTGGCATCGGCGCGGGTCGTCAACAACACCGGCCTTGGCGGTGCTTCAAGCCTTTCGAGTACCTCCGCTGCACCACTACAAACGACCGCGTCGCCCTATCTGGCCGTTGGTCAGGCTCTGCCCACGCCTGCTCCAGAAACGATCGAAGAGTTTCGCGTCAACACTTCCATGTATGACGCTCAGCAAGGCTCCACCAGCGGTGCGCACATCGACATGAGTACCGCTTCCGGCACCAACGACTACCACGGCAGCGCCTACCTTCACCGCGGAACCGACTTTCTCAACGCCGCGCCCTTTTTCTACAACGCCGACCCCAACATTCCGGCAAGCGACAAGGTGCCCGAGCAACATCGCTATACCGCCGGCGGCACAATGGGCGGACCCATCATCAAGAACAAGCTTTTCGGCTTCCTCAGTTACCAGCACATTCACAATTCAGACCAGGAGATCGGCAGTTCGCGCAACGTCGTGCCTCCGGGACTCACCGACGATCGCAGTCCGACGGCGCTGGCTGGGCTGGTGAATGGCAATTTCCCCGCTTCCGCCACGGTTCTTCCCGTTGTCGGCACTGCTTCCGGCGATATCAATCCAATCGCCTACGGTCTGCTCAATTACAAGCTCCCCAATGGCCAGTTTCTGATTCCTTCTGCTGGCAGCTTCTTACCGACCATCAACTTTCCAGAGAACACCTTCACGGTCGGCACCGCCTATTTCATTTCCGACCAGGCGATTTCCAATCTGGACTATGTTGTAAATTCAAAGGACACGCTGGCGCTGAAATACTATTACCAGCACGATCCGAGTCTCGCGCCTTTTGCCTATTCCGAATCTCCAGGTTTTCCGCAGCATCTCGATGCCGGTAGCCAGGTGATTTCCATTACCAACACCCAGACCCTGAAGCCCAATCTTAGCGTCGTCGAGAATTTTGGCTTTATTCGCGAAAAAGTCTACAGCACCATCGCGCAGCCCTTTACCCCGCAGCAGTTCAGCA
>Ga0182015_10003197_pt1 | contig 18671 bp, 19 predicted proteins | sample 712P3MmetaG_FD_120478 | JGI IMG/M metagenome (GOLD analysis project Ga0182015, IMG submission 120478) | Permafrost microbial communities from Stordalen Mire, Sweden - 712P3M metaG | ecosystem: Environmental > Terrestrial > Soil > Wetlands > Permafrost | place: Sweden: Stordalen | collected...
GCAGCATCGCGCCCTGCTCCAAGCGGCGCGGCGCGCTCACCGGCACGTCATCAGCTTTCCCGGGAGATGGGTAACTGGGTTCGTCGCCTTCGGGACAGCGCTGCTCGCTCTTTTTAATTTGCGGCGCATCATCAGCGCTTTGCGCGCGTGGAGCTTGCGGGCGCGTCCCGAGCAAGCTCCGCGCGAAGCCGCCGCACTTTGGTATGACCGGATGGTAAGCCGCTTGGCACGGCTGGGCTGGCGCAAATCGCCCTCGCAAACGCCCCTAGATTTTGTCGCAGCAATTCAGGAAGAGAATCTGCAGAAGAAAGTCGCCAGATTCACGCGTGCCTACGAATCGGCGAGATTTGGCAAGTCCGTCGACGACGCCCAAAGCCTGCCCGGTCTTTTCAAAGACATCACCAGCAATGAAACGGCAGAATCCAAGCGGAATTCTACGCCCGTCGCCAGCTAGAAGCGGTGCATCACACCCACCCCAACATAGTAGTTGTGTTGGCGGCCATTCTGCGTCTCGACATCGAGCGCTGGATCTCCCGAGAAAAAGTCCCGCGCTTCGAACCGCGCGCCCCACCTCTGCCAAAACCACACATCCAATCCCGCTCCGAATTGCACGACGCCGGTATTTGAGCCGTTCGGGCCTGGATTATTTCCGTAGAAAATCAGGTCCTTGGATTCCCGGAACCGTCCGTAGCCTCCACCCACGCTGACCCACGGTGATACCGAGTCGGCTGCAAACGCGTTGACGCGCAGCGACGGCGTGATAAAAATGGCGCCAATGTCCTTGGGAATCTGGGGCAGGTAGGTGTTCAGGTTCATCCGCGGATAAACTCCTACCGGCAATTCGGCAAAGAACCCGAAAATGCTTTTGGTCTTCAGCAAGCGGCCGTAATTTAAAGCGAAGCTGACCGGGTTTGCGAAATGGATGCGCGGATCGGGCGAAGACGGATCGTTGACGATCGTCTCGGTACTCACAAAAGTGCGCCCCGCGGTGATGGAAAGCTGATTGACTTGCGCCCATGCGCTTGAAACCAAAATCAGAACCGGCACAACCAGAACTGCGAGACGTTTAGCTACCATCTCTCCTCCGGATTTATTGAGGGATGTAGTTTTTGTTTCAATAAGATTAGCACGGGGCGCAGCATTCGGCCCAGACGCTGAAAACATTGAGGTACCCTTTGTGGTGCTCGGCTGGTGCACGGTACTGCCGCGTCGCGCCGGGTTAGACCACGCCGGATGCTAGAATTGTACAGATCCGCTTCCCGCCGATTGTTGTCACGGTTCGGTCGCCTTTGTCCCAATGCCAGTAAAAGAAATCATCGCCGAGACTTCGCAGCCGACTGCCCCAGCCCCGACTGTCCCGGCCTCGACTCGGCCGACCCCGAGTCTCCCTACCAAGGTAGGCTTCGTCAGCCTCGGCTGCCCCAAAAACCTCGTCGATAGCGAGGTCATGATGGGCATGCTGGCCCAGGCTGGCGCCGCGCTCACTCCCGACGCGGCCGATGCCGACGTTATCGTCGTAAACACCTGTTCGTTTATCGGCAGCGCCCAGCAGGAATCCATCGATACCATCCTCGAAATGGCGCGCCACAAAACCAACGGCAAAACCAAACGCCTGGTGGTTGCCGGATGCCTGGTCGAGCGTTTTCACGACGAAATTCGCAAAAACATTCCTGAAGTGGACGCTGTCGTCGGCACCGGCGAATTGGAGAAGATTCTATCCGCCGCCGGAGTCGCCCAAGCGCAGCCGACGCCAAGTCCGTTCAACATTCTCACCTCTCGCCCCGAAGGCGATCACCGCCGCACCCAGGGCCGCTTCGCCCGCGATTCCTGGGATGGCGCCGTCGCCGATTTGCCCAACTATCTTTACGACGACCACACGCCCCGCGTTCTCACCACGCCCGGATATTCCGCCTATATCAAAATCGCTGAGGGCTGCGATCATCCCTGCAGCTTTTGCATTATTCCGCAGCTTCGCGGGCAGTTTCGCTCGCGCCGTTTCGAGTCGGTGATCGCCGAAGCCGAGCGCCTGGCACACTCCGGAGTGCGTGAGATCACGCTCATTGGACAAGACACCACCTGCTACGGCGAAGACCTCGGATTGAAAGACGGTCTGGCTCTGTTGCTTGAAAAGCTAGCAGCGATAGAAGACCTGCGCTGGATTCGCTTCCTCTACGCCTATCCCAACAAAATTACCGGTCGCTTGCTCGACACCATCGCCGCCCACGAGAACATCTGCTCCTACATCGACGTTCCCCTGCAGCACGCTTCGGCAACGGTTCTCAAGCGCATGAAGCGCGGAGGCGGCGCGGATTTGTTCCTCCGTTCCATCGAAAAGATGCGTCGCATAATTCCCGGCGTCACGCTCCGGACTTCCTTTATCGTCGGGTTCCCGGGTGAAACCGAAAAAGAATTCGAAGAGCTTTATGGCTTCGTGAAAGACGCGGCCTTCGACTGGATGGGCGCCTTCGCCTACTCCGACCAGGAAGGCGCCGGAGCCTACGATCACGAGAAGAAGCTTTCCACCCGCGAGATCGAGAGCCGTCGCAAATCTCTGATGTCGCTTCAGAAAAAAGTCAGCAAGGCGAAGAAAAAGTCTCTCGTCGGCCAGGAATTCGATCTGCTGCTCGAAGGTCCTTCGTTGGAGTCGGACCTGCTGCTCGAGGGCCGCACCGCCATGCACGCGCCCGAAATCGATGGCACAGTTTTCGTCAACGACTATCCCGAAGGCAACGAGCCGAAGGAAGGCGAGTTCTACCGCTGCCGCATCACCGCCGCGCATGATTACGATCTGGTAGCAGAAATCGTCTGAGGTCAGAAGTGAGAGATCAGAAGTGAGATGTCAGATTGCAGAGGTGACAGTTTTGCGCCGCGTGGTTTTCACCTCTGCAATCTGACCTCTGACCTCTGCAATCACCTATGCCGCGCAAGCGCACCATCAAGCTCCGCTGCCCGATCTGCAAGAAGCCGACGAAGGCCGCCGACGCCGACTTCCCTTTCTGCAGCGACCGCTGCCGCTTGATCGATCTTGGCAAGTGGGCCACAGGCAGCTACGTGATTTCGTCGCCCGTAGCCGACGCCGATGAAGCGATCCGTCAAGATAGCAACGACGAAGACGAGGACGGAGACCGTTGAATCCGCCATCCGAAACCAGCACGCCTCCTTCGCCACGCACTGCTCCGTTGTGGGCAACCATGGTCGCGACGTTCTTCGGTGTTGGACGCATCAAGCCCGGCCCCGGCACTTGGGGATCCCTAGCCACCGTCATCATATGGGGATTGGCCAGCTTCCGCATCCCAACCGGCAGCCGCGCCTGGGCAACCATCGTCGCGGCCGCAGCCGTAACCCTCATCGGTATTCCGGCAGCCACGCTCGTGTCGCGCGCCTATGGCGCCAAAGACCCGCAATTCGTAGTCATCGACGAAGGTGCTGGACAACTGGTTGCGCTCGTCGCCGTCCCGCTCGCTTGGAAAACTTTTCTTGCGGGCTTTATACTTTTCCGTATCTTCGATATCTGGAAGCCGTTTCCCATCCGGCGTCTGGAGCGGCTACCCGAAGGTACCGGCATTGTCGTGGACGACTTGGGAGCGGGAATTTATGCACTCGCAATCATGCATCTCCTGCTGCACTTTGGTCTTCTAATAAAGTAGAGAGCGATAGTAATAAAAGTAGAGTAATCACAAAGTGCCCGTCCCCCGCCGTTAAGAATCGCCGGAAAAAATCCGGAAGAAAATAATCATGAGCATTTCCAATCGCCTGCTGGGAAAAAAGAACGTCAACGGTAAACCGCACATTGAGGCGGTCACTCCAACCTGCGCCCTGCCCGGCGGAGAAGTGAGAATCATCGGCAAGAGTCTTCGTCCCCACGAATTGCGCCGCCCCAGCGTGCGCTTTGGCGACGTTGAAGGCGCGGTGCTTATCAGTTCAGACGATTTCGTGGTTGCGCGCGTTCCCGATGGCGCATCGTCGGGATCGGTCGTCGTGCACGCCAATGGTCAAGCCAGCAACCCGCACGCGGTTGAGGTCGCCGTCCCCATTGCCGACAATCTTCATCCCGTCGCCAATCCCGCCCTCGATCATGAAGGCAATCTCTACGTAACATTCTCGGGATCACGGGGTCAAAAAGTTCCTGTATCCATCTTCAAGATCGACACCAACTACGTCGTCAAGCCGTTTCTCAGCGACATCATGAACGCTACCGCCATCGCCTTCGACCGCGCCGGTCATATGTATGTTTCTTCGCGGCACGACGAAGCCGTATACAAAGTGGCGCCCAACGGCACCATGTCCACTTATGCCGAAGGCATGGGGGTCGCCACTGGAATTGCCTTCGATGCCGCCGAGAACCTCTACGTCGGAGATCGCAGTGGCACAATTTTCAAAATCGCCCGCGACCGCCAGATCTTTGTCTTCGCCACGCTCGAGCCGAGCGTCTCCGCTTATCACATCGCTTTCGGACCCCGCGGCGATATGTTCGTCACCGGTCCCAGCACTTCAAGCTTCGATTGTGTTTACAAGGTCGACCCGCACGGAACTGTTTCAGTTTTCTATCGTGGCCTGGGACGGCCGCAAGGCCTGGCGCTCGACGTCGAAGGCAATATTTACGTCGCCGCCTCACTCGCCGGTAAACGTGGCATCGTTAAGATCACTCCTCAGGGCAAGGCGACCCTCGAAGTCGCCGGTCAGGGATTAGTCGGACTCGCGTTTGCCCCCGGCAAATCGGCCATTTTGGCCACCAACAGCACCGTCCAGCGCATTGCGTGGAATCTCCAGGGCCTGCCTCTGCCTGCGCAATAGTTTCGCGCCGTGTTAGTCGTTTTCGTGCTTGACCACCGTGAACACAAAAGGAAACGATTTCTCTTCGGATTGGCGCAATTCCTGGATCCAATCCCGAATTACCCGCTGGGCAGCGACAGCCAACGGGTAAAACTCAAATCCGGATCGCGAATCACTGCTGTGGCGAACCGTCGCCAGAGTCTCGATCATAGTGTCTCGCGTCGGCAACTCAATCACCACCGTTTCTCCTACCCGAGGCGGCCCGCAGACTAGCGCTCCCATTCCTCGCATGCTGATATCGAGACATACGCCACGGGTGGCGACCGGTCCAAAGCGTAGGTAGCGCCGCAGTGTGACCGGAATGCTGTGCACATAACGTGGCTCCCGCCGTCGCACTTGGTACGCGCGCGAACGAGAGAGCAATCCCGAGCTATCGACCAACATACGGCCCAATCCTTCAGCGGCGGCTAAGAATCAAACGCTCGGCTCTTAGGTCTTCCAAGTCCTAAGAATTCAGACCCTGAGACCTGACTCACGATGGCAACGGCCCTCCCCATCCCCACCCCGCCTGCAGACTGGCCCGTATCACTCCCATCAACTCCTCGTTATCCGCCGGCTTCTGAAAAAACGCGACCGCGCCCGAGTCAAGCGTCCGCTTTTCGTTAATGTCCGGATCGCGCGCCGTCAGCACAATCACCGGGATAACCGAAAGCGCCGGATATTGTTGCAGGTTCTTAAGTACGGCGAATCCGTCGCCCGCCGGCAATCCGAGATCGAGAACGATCAGGTGGGGATGTTCCTTCTGCGCCATGGCGATGGCCGAGTACCCATCGCACACACTGATCGTATCGAAATTGTTGGCCCGCAGGCGCAGGCTCAACGCCTGCCTCAGGTCGGGATCGTCATCGACAACCATAATTTTTGCGCGATTCATGGGCAGCGCTTCCGCGTTATTTTCAGTTCGCATGTTTTTGTTTCTCCTTTTCGATCAAACTTTGTTTATTCCCAAGGTCCTGCTGGATCATTTCGGAGACATAGTCGGCGATGCCCCAGACTTGTTGCTCCAGCGTCCTCGCATCTCCGGCTGGCGGCCCGGGCACGTTTTCAGCGGTCACCGACACAGTGCCGGAGGCCTTCAGCTGGGGTTGAGCTCCAAGCTGATCGCGAATACGATCCATCAGGATCTTTGCCTTCTCCATGTCGGTGGATGCAATCACGAAAAATGTTTCGATCGGACTGGTGCCCCCAGTGGGCGGAAGAACCAGATCCTTGTCCACATAGATACACTGACGCAGCAGTTCGAGACACTGCTGGCAGGTATCCTTCCAGCTTCCGCGGCGCGATTTAGACAGCGGCGTTAGTTCAACTCGCACCAGGACGACATTCGCGCGCATCCGGCCCTGGTAAGTGATCACCGGCAGTAGAAGTTTCGCGAGCGAATACAGCGGCAAGGTAAATGAGAACGTGCTTCCGCTTCCGGGCTGGCTCGCCACCCACATCCTGCCGCCGTGCAGGGTAACAATCTCTTTGGCAATATAGAGCCCCAGCCCAAGCCCGGCCCGGCTGTCATCAATTGCGAACGGGTCTTGATACAGGCGCTCAAAAACTAACGGAAGCGACTCTGCCGGTATTCCGCGTCCGGTATCGCTCACCGAAAGATAGACCGCGCTCGGGTCTGTCTCCACCATCGAGGCTTTCACCGTTACCGATCCATCGCGCGGCGTGAACTTGATTCCGTTATCGATGAGGTTGATGAGGACTTCGATCGTGCGATCGGGATCCGCATAGACGAGAGGAACTGCCTCCTCGAGCACCGCGTGCAAACCGACGCGTTTCTCCGCCGCGGTAGGCCCCATCATCGCCACTGCCTGGCGAACCAGTTCTCCAATATCGACGCATCGATGGTCGATGCGCAGCTTGCCGCTGTCGACCCGGGTGGCTTCAAGCAGGTCGCGGATCATCGCATGTAACTGATTCACACTCCTCAGAACCGTCTTGAGGTGATCCGTCTGGTCCGGCTTCATCGCACCGGCAAGTCCATCCAGCAGAATCGTGACGTATTGGTGAATGCAAGTCAGCGGCGTGCGCAATTCGTGAGAGACGTGAGACAGAAATCGGTTCTTGAATTCGAGTTGCTGCTTGCGCGTGATCTCCAGCGAGAGCAGCAGCCCCTGCCGTTCCACCGCGTAGCGCAGGGCACGCTCCAGTTGCTTGCTGGTGATGTCGCCTTTCACCAGATAATCCTGCACCCCCTGGTGGACGGCCTTGATCGCCATCGCCTCGTCGTCCTGCCCTGAAAGAATGACCACTGGCACATTCGGAGCTTTTCGCATGATTTGCCGAAATGTATCTGCGCCGTGGCTGTCGGGAAGGTTCAGATCCAGCAATACCAGCGCCGGAGTATCCGCATCCAGACATGCCAGCCCATCCGAGAGCCGGGGAACGCAGTTCACCTGGACATCGGATTTCCCCTCCACCAGCCGCAAACGCACCAGGTCTGCGTCTCCGGGATTGTCTTCGATCAACAAAACGTGAGTAGGTTGATGTTCCATCGTCATTACTTCCCTCTCTTCTGTTTTTCGTCCTCGGGCAGGCTCGCGGAGCCGAACCAGAACGCTTCGATCGACTGCATCACCGAAAAATATTCGCTAAGAGTTCCCGGCTTGCTGACATAGCAGTTGGCGCCCAGTTCGTAACTGCGCGCGATATCCTGCATCGAGCGCGAAGTGCTGAACACAACGATGGGGATGGTCTGCAGGTCCACGTCGCCCTTGGCTTCCGCCAAGACAGCGCGACCGTCCTTCTTCGGCAAGTTCAGATCCAGAATCACCAGGTCGGGACGCGCCGCGTCCGCGTATCGGCCCGCACGATGCAGAAACTCCATCGCCTCCGCGCCATCCGACACACTGCTAATGCAGCTCTGATGCCTGCCCCCGGCCAGCGCCTCCTGCGCGAGACCGACATCGGCCGGGTTGTCGTCCACAAGAAGGACCTGAGGCATTGATTTCACTGCCCCGGCTCCCCCCTTCTCATGTTGGCGACCGGCAGGCAAGGTTGACCTGAAAACGCCGGATCTGGAAACTGTTGGGCCGACAAACCTTCGCCAACACACACCGGGATATCCCTAAGTAATCCCTGCATGGACATAGCTATCGGCATCGCCCCAATCGCCTTGAGAACCTAAAGACAACCCGGAGCTCACCAGAGAACACTCGAAACGTTCTATCCGGGCACGTCCGAATGGACGTACCTGGCGACTTGTTAGAACAAGCGTGGCGGTTATAAGGCTGGTTTTTGCGTTGGGAACGATGGGCGAGCGGGAGGGCCCGCGCGCCACTACTTTCTGTAAACCGTAGGCTGTGGACCCTTTTCGAGCATTTCCTTGTCCCAGATCATGCCTTCGCGCGTGTAGCTCGCCAGCTCGAAATCCTGTGTGAGCTCAAGCGCGTCGGTCGGGCAAGCATCTTCGCACAAACCACAGAACATGCAGCGGCTCAAGTCGTAGGTAAAACTGACAAGCTCTTTTCGGCGGGTTTTCTCGTTGCGCTCGCTGGTAACTACAATCAGATTTTCCGGGCAAACCAGCGCGCACAAATCGCAGGAGATGCAGAGCGTCTCGTCGGTATCCGGGTTTACGTTCAGCCGCGGCGCACCCCGGTAACGCTCAGCCACCTGCGGACGCTCCAGCGGATATTGCTCGGTATAGATTTCCTTCGGGTCCTGATAGCGGAACGTCACCACCAGTCCCTGGATCAGATCGACCAGGAATATCTTCCGCAAGATCGCGGTGATTCCCATAACCTGCATAGGATATCACCGCAGCGAATCGGAACCTCGCTCGCACCGCCGCGGTAGCGGCTCAGTTTCAATTTGTTTTGAAAGGGCACGACTTCAGAGGTTGCGGAAAAACTCTGACTGGCCCCAGGTTTTGGGTGGCGCAGCGCTTCAGTGGGCAATGCGTCTTTCAAACCGAGCCACTACCAGCGTCGCCAAACTCGGCGGCTATCGCCCTGGTGTCTCGCCCGCACAACCCGCCTGACTCAGTTACTGCTGCACAACCTGCGTAAGCGTTTTGGAGTTTGTCGCCAGATAATTCGCGTCACCCACGTAGGTAGCGACGATGGTATCGTCGCCAACTTGCAGGCTTGAAGTTGTCAGCTTGGCCACGCCACCTGACAAACTCGCAGACCCCGCCGCCTTGCCATTAACCGTAAACTGCACGGTTTCGCCGTCCGGTGGCGCTCCCACGACGGATGTGATCGTAGCCGTAAATGTCACCGTCTCTCCGGACAGCGACGGGTTTAGCGATGACTTGAGACTCACGGTCATGCTCGGAATCAGGATGTATCCGCCCTTGTTGGTCGACATGGCGATTACGCCCGCGTCATTCAACTGCACCGAGTAAGTTTGCTGATCATTGGCGGCCATGTTCCCCAGCTTATCGAGCAACTGTATACCTTTCAACGAATTCCACAAGAAGCCCTTCAGCTTTTCGTTTTTGTTGGTCGTCAGTGAGGTTCCAACAACCCATCCCATGCTGTTGACGCTCATAGCGGAGCTTTCGCCGCCGCCCAGCGTCCCCAGGTCCGTGATTCCGCCGGACTGCGTCCAGGAAAAAGCGTGCCGCAGTCCACTGGCAATCGGCGCTTGTCCCACGACCATTCCCGCATCATTGATCGCCAAGGCGAGTGTGCCCGCCCCGCCGAGACTCTGTATTCCGCCTGCCTGCGTCCAGACAAAACCGAGCGTGTTTTGGCTGCCATTCGGGAAGTAATATCCAACCACTTGATTTGCCGAATTGATTGCCGTCGCCGCCCCACCCGCGCCGGTGAGGTTGGGAGTCAAATCCTGCATCCCGCCAGCCGCCGTCCAGAGAAACGCGTGCTGCACATGGGCACCAGTGTAAGAGAGACCGACCACCGCGCCCGAATCATTAATGCCGCTCGCCGCGCTCAATCCACCGCCGAGCGAGCCCAGCCACTGCTGCCCGCCAGCCGGCTGCCAGACGAAACCTCGCAGATCGCTGGAACCAGTGGGATTTCCCGCGCCAACCACGGCGCTGGCGCTATTTATGGCCCCGGCCGAGTTGTTGGATCCGGAGAGCCCTAGAGTCACGCTCCCGTTGGCGCGGCTCCACAGCGAAACCTCCGCCGAATCTCCCGCTCCGTTGTTCACAATCACCACGCCATCATTGTTGACCACGATCACCGTATCCGGATTCGTTCCCGGCACTGCCACCGGCGTAAATTCCTGCGACATCGCAGACCCGGAAAACAACAGAGCAAACATCGCAACTACCACATTTCCATTGAGAGTTTTCACAGTAATCCATCCTTCTCGATGTGCAGATCGAAGTCCTGATCCTTATCGAAGACACTAGGGGACGGGCACCTACCGCTCTGACAGGAGCAAGCCGCGTGCCATTTTGGAACTACCGCGCCAATTCAAGAAGAGACGATAATCGCTTTATTCATAGCCACTTATATCTACGACCTCAAATATCACGTCGCCGCGCAATCCGGTGTGCAATTCATTGCCGATGTTTCCCCGGAACAGCGGCTTCCCCTCCCGGTTCGAAACCGGTCACGCAATCATGAAGCCCCCAGCTAGAATGAGGATTGACACTCCTTCGAATGGACGAACCTCGAACTGATCTAAACCCGACAGACATAAATCCGACCGACGAGCTCTGGATGGAAGAGGCCCTGCGCTGTGCCCAGCGCGCCCTTGAAGCCAATGAAGTTCCCGTAGGAGCCATCGTCGTCCGTGAAGGCGTCGTAGTCGGGCGCGGATGGAACCGCAACCTCACCGACTCCGATCCCACCGCGCACGCGGAAATCGTGGCCCTCCGCGATGCTGGACGAAACCTCGGTAATCATCGCCTCGTCGAATGTGACCTGTTTGCTACAATTGAACCGTGCGCCATGTGCGCGGGTGCGGCGGTGCATGCCCGCGTTCGTCGCCTGGTCTATGGAGCCGATGACCCAAAAGCAGGTGCCATCCATTCGGCCCTGCAAGTGGTGAATCACCCCAGCCTGAATCATCAGATGGAAGTAAGGGGTGGAGTCCTAGCCGGACGCGCAGCCGAAATGCTGCAGGAATTTTTTAGAAAGCGCCGCTAGTTTTTTGGAAAGTACCACGGACGAAAGAGTCCACCAGCAAAGAGTTCAGCGGCAAGAGATTTCCACTGGCAACTGGTTACTGGCAACTAGCAACTGGCAACTGTTTCTCGGAGAGGTGCGTGAGTGGTTGAAACGATCCGCCTCGAAAGCGGACATACCTTAACGGGTATCGTGGGTTCAAATCCCACCCTCTCCGCCATACTTCTGATGTGCTAAAGTACTCCCGACTTGAAAACTCCCCTTCAAACCCCGTTCGACAGTGTCGAGAACGCTCACCAGTACATCCATCTTCTAGTCGAGGCTATCGCCGAAGCTAAGGCCGAAGTCGCCGCCGACGTAGACGCGGCAATCGCCCAGCCTGATCGCCGCCTGGAAGCCCTGCGGGTCGTCCAATTTAAGCTAGACAAACTCGAGCAACATCTGAAGACGAGCAGCCGGCTCTTGAACGACCTGCGAACCCTGCGGCGGCTCCTGTTCGACGAGCGCCCCGAACCCTCAACCGCCGATCACAAACCGGCCGCCTGAGCGTTCATCTCCAAAAGGTTCACGCCCTCAGTTTTTCCGCAAACTTCTTTTCCAGCTTCGCCAGTTTCGGAGAGATCACAAACATGCAATACGGCTGGCGCGAATTTTCGTTGTAGTAATTCTGATGGTAGCCCTCCGCCGCGTGGAACTCTTCCGCCGGCTCCACCGCAGTCACGATCGGCTCAGGAAACGCCTTCGCCGCCGTCATCTCGGCGATCGTATTTTCCGCGATCCGCTGCTGCTCCTCGTCGGCGTAAAAAATCACCGAACGATATTGCTCGCCCGTGTCATTTCCCTGCCGGTTCAGCGTGGTCGGGTCATGCACCGCGAAAAATACCTCCAGCAACTCGCGATAGCTGATCTGATCGGGATCGAACGTGACCCGCACCACTTCCACATGGCCCGTATCGCCATCGCATACCTGGCGATAGGTTGCCTGATCGGCGCGTCCCCCCATGTACCCAGACTCGACGTGCGCAACCCCAGTCAGGCGCTGAAAAATGGCCTCAATGCACCAGAAACAACCGCCGCCAAAAACCGCTGTTTGCTCTTTTGCCATGCCGGTTAGATGCAGGACAGTCCGTGAAGTTCCCCTTATTGTATGCGGGATATTGTGTGCCGGATATTGTTCGCCGGATACGTGCGCCGGCGTTATTGCATCTCGAGCGATACCACGTCGCCGTCTCCATCCTTATCCTGGCGATCGCGGTAGTTAACGGCAACCGCCCTGTTCTTCCAATCACAGGAGAAATTGTCAGATCCCAACAGAACCAGATGGTTGGTATCGCCAACGTGCAGCTTCAACAATCGCCCTCCAGACATCACCTTCAGCAGCGCCTGCGGAGCTGCCGAGCAATCGATGGCGGCCAGTTTGCCTTTGACGAAATGAACCGGCGGTGGCGGCGCCGCCGCTGACGGCGCCGGTTGTGACGATGACTGACCATCGATCTTGCGCTCAACATGCCCTTCGGGAACGCTTTCAGAATCGTGCGGTCTCACGATCACAGGTAGAACCACATTCCCCGGTTTCACTTCCGCCTGTGAGGCGCGCGATTTTGACCACTCCGATTTTGACCACTCTCTGACGCTCTCTGCCTGCGCCAGCGCCGCCCTGGCACTCGCCGCAATCGTGGGATCTCCACTGCTCGCCAGGCGCTGGAAAAGGACAATCGCCTCGTCCACCTTACGATTCGCCAAGTAGAGATTGGCCAGGTTGATCTGATAGCTTTCATTCCTGGGCGACAATTCCACAGCTTTTTTCATCGTCGCCAGGCCTTTTTCGCGGTCACCAGAAGCGGCCTCTGCCCATCCCAGCAATGAGTAAGCATCGGCGAATTTAGGATCGAGCGCGATAGCAATTTCCAGCTCTTTTTTCAGCTCCTCTGTCTTGGCCCCACCACCGGCTCCTGGTCCCTCGCGGTTCATCAGCAGCGCGTTGTAGTAATGAACGCGAGGATCCTTAGTGTCACGCTCAGCGGCACGCCGAAAATACTCTCCGGCATGTTCGTAATCCTGCCGCTGCAGATAGGCAAACCCCATTCCGCGTAAAGCCGCCGCATTGTTGGGATCGACCTTGAGCACTTCCTCAAATTCACTCAACGCCCGGTCGTGGTGGTCAAGCGAGTGGACATCGATATCGGCCAGCACCGCGTGAGCATCGTTCAGGCTCACTGGCGTCTCGGTAAATTGCGCGGCCACAATGCCAGAAGGCGTAGCAATCGGGTAATACTTGAAATGTCCGCTGTTCAAATAATCCCGCAGGACCTTGTCGAACTGCTCCGGCGTCATCCCAAAAGCCAGCCGTGTCGCCTCTTCCACCGTCTTTTTATCTTCGATCCGCGCCGCGAAGTAATCGGCCAGCTTCGGTATCAGATGATTGTCGTACAGATAGTGCACTACCAGGCTCGACTCGGCGTAAAACGAATTGCGATGGCTCCCGCTCTCGTTATAAGTCTTGGAATTCTGCTGCACTCTAAACAGATCGGCGACGCGCATCATTCCCTCGTGCTGCAGGATGCGATAAGTGTCCTCGGGAATCTTGCCGACATGCACTTCTTTGTTACCGGCCTCAATGCTCGCGAAATACTCGGCAAATCCTTCTTCAAACCAGGGATCGGTGTGTGTCGACATATTCGCGTTCATCAACTGGTGTGCGTATTCGTGGAAGACCACCGCCCAGGGATCGTCGACCGACATATCCAGCATGATGAAGCAGCGATCATCGCCCGGTTGAAACATTCCCGCATCTTCGGTCGGCTTTCCGTTAAACACCGGCGACATTTGCCGTATTTCTTTGGAAGACCGAAAGGCAACGATCTGCAGCGGCACCGCGAGGCTTACGTGCGCCTTGGTCATCAGCGTCCCGAACACCGAACGCATCTGCTCGAAATGCAGCGCCACGTCACGGCCCCGCTTGTCTCCCGCATCGGTGAGCACGGAAAAATTCGGCGACTGAATTTCCACCCACTGCGCCTCGCCGGCAAAACTCCGGCGCGACCACAGCATCAGACATCCAAGCGCGAAGCAGACCTTGAGGAATCTCATGTCCGGCCAGCCTTAAACGAGACGAGAAACAACAAATGGTATAGCACAATACGGCCCGTACTAATAGCTATTTTGGGGGAGTTTTATATCTTACGAAGGCCAACTAACATCCGCAACTACGACTTACACCGAAACCGTAAACGAAGTCTCCGTCCGCGTCACCGGACGATAAAGCGTATCGCGCTCGATCGGTTCACGCCCCGCCTCAGTAATCAGTCGCACCAGGTCATGCCGCCGCAGGCCCTGCGGAGTAGTCGCGCCGGCATCGTGATATATCTTCTCCTCGACCACCGTCCCGTCAATATCATCCGCCCCAAACCGCAGAGAAATCTGCGCGATCTTCGGAGTCATCATCTGCCAATACGACTTGATGTGCGGAAAGTTATCCAGCACCAGCCGGCTCACCGCAATCTGCTTGATATCCAACATGCCCGTCGTCGTAAAAAGATGTTGCAAGGGCGTGTTCGCCGGATGAAACGCCAGCGGAATAAATGTCTGGAACCCGCCCGTCTCATCCTGCAAAGCTCGCAGCTTCAGCAGGTGATCAACCCGGTCTTCATCGTTCTCAATATGCCCGTAAAGCATGGTCGCATTCGACTTCAACCCGATCTGGTGCGCCATCCGCGCCGTATCCAGCCATTGATCGCCATCAATCTTGTGGTCGCAGATAATGTGCCGCACCCGGTCGGCAAAAATTTCCGCCCCGCCGCCCGGCAGCGAGTCGACCCCAGCCTCTTTCATTTTTTCCAGCGTCTCGCGGATCGTCAGCTTCGCCCGCTTCGCCAGATACGCGACTTCCACCATCGTGAAAGCCTTCATGTGCACCTGCGGAAAGCGCTCTTTCAACCCCGAAACCAGGTCAAGAAAATACTCAAACGGCAAATCGGGATGCAACCCGCCCACAATATGAAACTCGGTGACCGCCTCAGAGTAGCCCGTAGCCGCCGTCGCGAATGCCTCTTCGAGCGCCATCGTATAAGAGCCCGGAGCATCCTTCTTCCGTCCGAAAGCGCACAACCGGCAAGCCGCCACGCAAACATTCGTCGGATTGATATGCCGGTTCACATTGAAGTAAGCCGTGTCCCCATGCATCCGCTCGCGAACCCAGTTCGCCAGCCATCCCACCGCCAGAATGTCGCCCGTCCCATAAAGCGCAAGCGCATCGCCCTCGTTCAGGCGTTCGCCCGCGAGCACTTTGTCTTTAATCGGAAGCAGCCGCGAATCGTCAGTCTGAAATGCGTGGGTCTGGAATATGTGCGCGTTCGGCATCTCTTCAATAATAACCCAGCCCGCGGAGGATCACTAAAGAGATAACCACCTAAAGAAAAGCGATGACCACTAAAGAGAGGATCACCAAAAACCTGTCATCCTGAGCGCAGCCAGGGACTTCACGAAGTGAAGCCCACGCGGAGCCGAAGAACCCCTACGCCCTATCAACATTGGTGCCAACTAGAGTCGCCACGACCGATTGAAGCTTCATTTGACTCCGCATGCTACCATCCCATCGTGTTCAATTTCGGCAGCCCGAAAACGCCTGGCGACTGGACCGTTCACATCGCCGGGGCAATCGTCGCAATATTCCTAGTCTGGTGGTTGCTGCGCCTCTATGTGCTTTAGCACCCGTGGGTGTGTGTCCCAGATCATTGCAATCATCTGAACTCACGAGGGTGTCCCGTCCACGCTCCGCTCGGAGGAACGGAAAATACCGCTTTAGTAACTCCCTGGATATTATCAAATTCGTGGTCATCGTATGTAGACCGCCCCATTGAACCGCATTTGCTGCTATGCTGAGTTTGAGGGCAACCCCCCTCCGGCTTGAGTTAGGGCTCCTCGCCAAAGCAAGAAATAGAGCCCAAATCAAAAATCGTCTAAGGAGAATGTTTATGAGCGCCGCTCCATCGCCCTATGGTCAATCTATCAACGATCATTACGACGTAATGATTGCTCAGCATATCCAGCAGAAAAACGAATTCGCGCCCGTAGGATGGAAGAAGGCGATGTTACACCTCCCACAAGATGCAATACGGCTAGAAAATCCGACTGAACGAGAGAAACTCATGAAGGCGTTGTTCGGGCTGATCCGAGAGAAATGCTCCGCAACCGATCCAAAGAAGGCCACCGCGCAAGGATTGTTGATTGACCTAGACGGTTCCGAGGTCGTGAACAAATATCTCCGTGGGGCAACGCTGATGCTGTATCCGGCACCTCCGGCACCTCAAATGTGGATCGAGGTTGCTCCGGTAGCTGGTCCGGGTTTTTTTAAAGGATAAGTTTCCGAGCTCTTTTGAGCGTGGATTGGAGGGAATGGAAAGTGACTGAAGAACAGGCAGTAGCAATGATTATGACGATCTGCGAATTAACAGGGCACTCCGCCCATCTTGGAGACGTTCGTGTGAAGTACCGTCATTTCCTAGAGCAAGTCAAGCAGCACAAACCTTTAAGGGATGACGAATACGGAGACTAAAATATAGAAAGGCGGGGCTAGTGAACCAGCTTAAACAACGAGGAAGTAAACGGGTGCGCCACTTCTCGCGCTTTTCGAGAAGTGGCCCGCAATGTAGCCAACACCGTGCGCTGCAAGTCCTAGTTGACATCACAAACATCCGTGACGCCCATCACAGACACCCACCCCCGCAACAAGAAATAATGGAAACCTGATCGGTGCAGGTTCAAAAACGTACGCACAACTAACGCGACGCTCTTTGACAAGCTAACTCCTTAGTTTTGTTTATATTACGTTAACTCCTTTAGTTTGAATAATTTGGACGAAATTGGGGGGGGGAGGGTACCAAACCCAACAACTTAAAAGCTCACCCGCGCTTCAGCAACAAATCTCCAGCAACAAAGAAAAAGAACACCACCGAGATCACGCCATTCATGGTGAAGAACGCCGCATTCAACTTACTAAGATCATCGTGACGGACCAGTGCATGCTCATAGGCCAGCAGCGCGGCCACGGCGAACACTCCCGCAAAAGCAAGCTTGCCCAAACCAAACGTAACAATCAGCGCAACCAGCAGCCCAATCATTACGATGTGAAACAGACGAGCAACCATGAGCGCATTCCTGATTCCGAGATAACGCGGCAGAGAGTGCAATCCGTGCCCGCAATCATAGTCATAGTCTTGGCAAGCGTAGATCACGTCGAATCCGCCAACCCAGAACGTCACCGCCGCCGTAAGCAGCAAAATCCGCGGATCGAGCGACCCACGCACCGCAATCCACGCCGCAGCCGGAGCAATCCCAAGCGCAAAGCCAAGCACCAGATGCGACCAGCGCGTGAATCTCTTGGTGTAGGAGTAAAGAAGAATGACCGCCAGCGCCACCGGAGAAAGTATCAGCGTCAGCCGGTTCAACTGCGAAGCGGCAAGAACGAATATTCCGCAAGCCACCAGAACGAAAGTGCTCACGAATGCAGGCGTCAATTGCCCGACCGGTAGCGCGCGCGTAGCTGTCCGCGGATTGTCCGCGTCAATCGAAGCGTCGGCCAGTCGATTGAAAGCCATTGCCGCCGAGCGCGCCGAAACCATGGCGACAATAATCCACGCCAAAGTTCGCCAAGCCGGCATTCCACCAGCTGCCAGCATCGCTCCGCAGAGCGCAAACGGGAGTGCAAAAATCGAATGCTCCCACTTGATCATCTCCAGGGTGATCTTCAGATTTTGAAAGAGACCCACGACGTAATTGTAAAGCACCCAGAAATGCGGAGAGAAGTGTCCAGAAGAGTGTTGACAGAAGTGTCGAGAGAAGTGAAGAAAGAAGTCACGCCCTCGATTTACTCCGCTTCTCCCTCGACCAGCGGCACAAACCTGCAGCCTTCGAGAATCCGGATGTCACGAGATCCGCTGGCCTTGCGAATCAACTGCAACTCCTGGCTCGACGCCGGACCTACCGGCAGAATCATGCGTCCACCTTCGCGCAACTGCGCAAACAATTCCGGAGGCATTGCGGCCGTCGCGGCAGAAACAAGAATCGCGTCATATGGCGCATATTCTTCCCAACCTTCGCGGCCATCGCCGACTCTGATCTTCACGTTACGAAATTCCAGCCGCAGCAGCGTGCTCTCCGCCAAGGCCGCGAGCGACTCATGCCGTTCCACCGAAAACACTTCGGCCGCGAGCTGCGCCAGCAGCGCCGTCACATATCCCGAACCGGTGCCAATTTCGAGCACGCGGTCGCCGGATCGAATCGCCAAATGCTCCAGCATCGTCGCCACGATATAAGGCTGCGAAATCGTCTGTCCCTCGCCAATCGGCAAAGGACGATCTTCGTACGAATGCTGTCGAAAACTCTCCGGCACAAACTCATGCCGCACCACTCGTCGCATCGCCTCAAGCACGCGCACATCGCGAATGCCCCGTTCGGCGATCTGCTCCCGCACCATCGCCTCGCGCTGCGCCTGAAACGAATCGAGTTGGAGCGGCAATTCCACAACGCACTTCAATACGGCCCGATAATCCCACCAATACTGCGCGCAGGAAGTTCGACCCGCGCTTTTCTCTCCCGCGCCTCGATCACATCGAGATACTTGTAAGCCGATCCTGTATTGAACAGCACAACCTTATCTTCCGCACTCAAGAAGCCGCTCGCCCGCAGCTTCCAATAAGCCACCAGCGACGCCGCTCCCTCAGGAGCAGCAAACACTCCCTCCACGCTAGCCCAATGCCGCATCGCCGCCAGAATTTCCTCGTCCGTCGCCGCGATCGC
>Ga0182015_10003198_pt1 | contig 18648 bp, 19 predicted proteins | sample 712P3MmetaG_FD_120478 | JGI IMG/M metagenome (GOLD analysis project Ga0182015, IMG submission 120478) | Permafrost microbial communities from Stordalen Mire, Sweden - 712P3M metaG | ecosystem: Environmental > Terrestrial > Soil > Wetlands > Permafrost | place: Sweden: Stordalen | collected...
CAACGGTAGGTTGACCACGCGTTACTCACCCGTCTGCCACTAGGTATTGCTACCTCGTTCGACTTGCATGTGTTAGGCACGCCGCCAGCGTTAATCCTGAGCCAGGATCAAACTCTCCATAAATTTCTCTACGGAGCCTTTTGAAGGCCCGATTAACCGCTGACTTGGAAGCTTTCATCCCTATTACAAGGATGAAGCTTTTTGATCCGATTGCGAATCGGATCGGCTCGGTCCGATTTTGCAATCGAGCCGGCTGTCATAGTTCTTGTACGGTCGACGTTTGAGCGGGGACCGGTGGAGCCGGAATCCCAAACAACGCGTCGATCATTTTGTTCTCAAAATCCCGATCCAAACAAAAACGCGGCTTGCGCCGCGCGGTCATCTGAAAAGGTTTAGAGACCCACAGACTTATGCGCTACTGTACTGTTCAGTTTTCAAGGAACCGACGCTACCGCCCAGCCCTTTTCGGACCGGATCACTGACCGCACCGGAGTGGCAAGGCGTCAGAGTCAACGAGAGATAGACTACCAAATACCGGCAAGTGAAGTCAAGGCTTCGGGCCCCGATTCTATGCACATGTTGTGCGCTAACGCGCAACGGCGATTGATTTGGCCTGCAGAAACTGCAAGAGGTAGTCGTATCCGCCGGCCTTGGAATCGGTCCCGCTCATGTTGAAGCCGCCGAACGGATGCACGCCTACCAGGGCCCCCGTGCACTTGCGGTTGATGTAGAGATTCCCCACGAAAAACTCGTCCTCGGCCTGGGCGATCCGGGCCGGATCGCGGGTGTAGACGGCCCCGGTCAGCCCGAACTCGGTGCCGTTGGCGATCGCCAGAGCGTCGTCGAAGCCCGCGGCCCGGATCACCGCCAGGACCGGTCCGAAGATCTCTTCCTGGGCTATCCGGGCCCCCGGAGCGACGTCGGCGATGACGGTTGGTACAACGAAATACCCATCACCCGGGGCCACGCCGCCGCCGGTAACCAAGCGCCCCTCCCCGCGGCCGGTTTCGATATAGTCGAAGATGCGCTCGAACGCCCGCGCGTTGATCACCGGGCCGACGTCCACCGCCGGGTCGGCTGGATCGCCGACGCGTAGTGCCGCCGTCTGCCGCACCAGCTCTTCAAGGAAACGATCGTAGACGGAGGCGTCCACGATTGCCCGCGAGCACGCCGAACACTTCTGGCCGGCGAAGCCGAAGGCCGAGGCCACGACGCCGGCGACCGCCGCCTCGAGGTCGGCATCGCCGGCAACCACGATCGCGTCCTTGCCGCCCATCTCAGCGATGACGCGCTTGATCCACTTCTGCCCGGTAGCGGTCCTGGCGGCGACTTCGTTTATATGTAACCCCACGGTCTTCGAGCCGGTGAACGAAACGAAGCGCGTCCGCGGGTCGGCTACGAGCGTCTCGCCGACGGTCTGGGCGTCGCCCGGCACGTAGTTCACCACGCCGGGCGGGAGCCCGAGTTCGTGCAGCAGGTCGACGAAGTGCGCCGCCGTGACCGCCGCGTCCGGCGAGGGCTTCAGGACGACCGTGTTCCCCGTGACGATCGCGGCCGCCGTCATTCCGGCCATGATCGCCAGCGCGAAGTTCCACGGCGGTATGATGGCCCCGACGCCGAGCGGCACGTAGCGCAGGTAGGTGTCTTCGTTATAGGGACTCGGCACCAGCGGCGGCGCCGGCGCGAGCCGCAGCGCCTCCCGGCCGTAGAACTCGAGGAAGTCGATCGCCTCGGCCGTGTCGGCGTCGGCCTCGACCCAGGTCTTCCCGACCTCGAAGATCATCAGCGCGTTAAACCAGTCCTTGCGCTGGCGCAGCGCCGCGGCCGCGCGGAAGAGCAGGTCCGCGCGCTCGGCAACCGGCGTCCGCGACCAAGCGGCGAACGCCTCGGTCGCAACGTCGAGGGCCTCGTGCACATCTTCGGGCGTCGCGGCCACCACGTCGCCGACGATCTCGGCCGGCCACGCCGGGTTGAGCGAGGGGATCGTCCCGGGACCGTGGATGCGCTTGCCGCCGATCACGAGGGGGTAGGTCAGGCCGAGCGTGCCGTGCACGCGGCTGAGCGTGGCGGTCATGGCGGCACGGGACGCTTCGTCCGTGAACGCGCGGACCGGCTCGTTCCTGAACGGTTCGATGGAGGGGGCCAGACGAGGCATGGGAATCGTTTTGTACCCACCGGCACGCGCCCTCAGACCGCCGCGAAAAAACATGTCGGCCAAGTCGTAGCACGCGCGGCACATTTTTGCGAGAATGGCATCTATGGTTTATGACATCGCCGTCGTCGGCGGCGGCATCGTCGGGCTGGCAGCGTCCCGCGAACTGCTGAGCCGGCATCCTCGCCTCAAACTCGCCAACGTCGAGAAAGAGGCCGGCTACAACAAACATCAGACGGGCCACAACAGCGGCGTGATCCATTCGGGGATCTACTACAAGCCGGGCTCGCTGAAGGCCAAGTTGTGCGTCGAGGGACGGACGCTCGCGCGCGCCTATTGCGATGAGAAAAACATCCCCTACAAGATGGTCGGCAAACTGATCGTGGCGACCGAAGAATCCGAACTCGGCCGGTTGCAAGACCTCTACGTGCGCGGCCAGCAGAACGGCATCGACAACCTCGAGATCCTCGACGCGAAGCAAATCGAGGAGCGCGAACCCTACTGCCGCGGCGTTCGCGCGATCTTCTCGCCGGTGACCGGCATCGTCGATTGGGGCGTCGTCTCCGGTCACTACGCCGACGACGTGCGTGACGCCGGCGCCGACATGTATCTCGGCCACGAAGTGCGGTCGATCGAACGCCGCGACGGCGTCACCAAGCTCGCGACGAGCCAAGGCGAGATCCAGGCCAAGTACGTCGTCACCTGCGGTGGACTCTACTCCGACAAACTCGCGCAGATGACGAAAGGCGCGCAGGACCCGAAGATCGTGCCGTTCCGCGGCGATTACTTGATTCTCAAGCCGGGCAAAGAACATCTCGTCAAGGGCAACATCTACCCGGTGCCGGATCCGGAGTTTCCGTTTCTCGGCGTGCACTTCACGCCGCGCATGGACGGCACGATTTGGCTCGGACCGAACGCGGTGCTCGCGTTCGCGCGCGAAGGCTACAACTTCTGGGACGTCAATCCGCCCGAGTTGTGGGACGCGCTGACCTATCCCGGCTTCTTCAAGCTGGCGATGAAGTATTGGCAAGTCGGTGCGGGCGAGATGTATCGCGACCTGGTGCGCAGTGCGTACGTGGGCGCGCTGCAGCGCTACATCCCCTCGTTAACGGCGGACGACACCCTTCCCGGTCCCTCCGGCGTGCGCGCGCAAGCGATGTCGGCGGATGGTAACATGGTCGATGACTTCGTGTTCGAAGGCAGCGAAGGCATCGTGCACGTGCGCAATGCGCCCTCCCCCGCGGCAACGTCGTCGCTCGCGATCGGCAAGTACATCGCCGACGATGCGGAAAAGCGCTTCGACCTCGGCGCCGTCGCGGTTGCCGTCTGAAATGAGCGCGCCCTTCGTGGAAGCGGCGTGGCTCGCCGGGCATCTCGACGATCCGCGCGTCCGTATCGTGGACACGCGCAGCAAGCCGCACGGCGCCGCCGTCGCGATGCCGGAAGGCCGCGAACAATACGCCGGCGGCCATCTGCCGGGCGCTATCCATCTCGACTACGCCGAGGACCTGCACGACCTCGCGACGCCCTACGCCGCGCGGGTCGCACCGCCGCAGCGGTTTGCCGAGGTGATGGGTGCGAACGGCGTCGGCGACGGCACGCTCGTCATCGCCTACGATGAAGGCAACGTGCCCTACGCCGCGCGGTTAGTATGGATGCTGCGTTACTACGGTCACGACGACGTCGCGATCCTGGCCGGCGGCATCCCGGCTTGGACCGCCGCCGGTCACGCGCTCACAACCGACGTTCCGCGCTTCCCGCGGGCGGCGTTCACGACCCGCGAGCGGCCGGCGCTACGCGCCTCACGCGAAGACGTGATCGCGATTGCCGAGGGTCGCAGCGGCGTGCAATTCCTCGAGACGCAACGTGACGGCACCTATGCCCAACGCGAGCGGGATATTCCCAACAGCGTCCGCCTCTCCGCAAGCGACCTGCTCGAAGACGCCCGCGGCGGACGCATCGCCGCGCGCTCGAAGCTCGACGACCTCGTCGCCCGGGCCGGCCTGGATAAGTCGAAGCGCACGATCGTCTCGTGCGGCAGCGGCGTCGGCGCATCCGGCGCGTATCTGGCGCTGTGCGAAGCCGGCTTCACCAACGTCGCCGTCTACGACGGCTCGTGGATGGAGTGGAGCCACGACCAGCTCCCGACCGTCCCCAAAAGCACCTGACCGCACCGCGCATATGGCTGCTCGCGCTGCGGCCGTTCTCGTTCACCGCATCGATCGTGCCGGCCGTTTACGGCGGCTTGATCGCGCTCGCACTGCGCGGTCGCGACGGGATCCCCCACTTTCGCTTCGACGGGGTCAGTTTTTTCCTGACCATCGTGGGCTGTGTCGCGGTGCATGCCGCATCGAATCTGGTGAACGACTTCTTCGACTATCGCTCGGGCGTCGATAAACCGGATAACTTCGGTTCGGTCAACGTGCTGGTGCGCAAGCTGATGACGCCGCTGGACGTTTCCATCGAGGCCGGCGCGGCATTCGTCCTAGCCGGCTGCTGCGGGCTCTATCTCGCGCTGCAAGCGGGGCCGGCGCAGTGGCCGCTCGTCGCGCTGATCGTCTTCGGTGCGCTCTCGGCCTATTTCTATACGGCTCCGCCGTTCGCGTTCAAGAATCGCGGCTTCGGCGATATTCAGGTCATGTTGTCGTTCGCGCTTCTCATGGTCTTCGGCGCGTTTTACGTGCAGACCGAAACGCTCTCGTGGCTGCCGGTCATCGCAGCGTTGCCGATCGGATTGCTCGTGGTCGACATCTTGCACATCAACAACCTGCGCGACCTGGCAACGGATCGCGCAGCCGGCATCACCACGATCGCGATCGCGCTCGGCGCTGCCGGCGCGAAGCGGCTGCATCACGTCTACGTCGCCGCGGCCTACGCCACGACCGTCGTGCTGGTCGCGTTCTCGCTCTTGTCACCCTGGACGCTGCTGGTGTTCGCAAGCCTGCCCGCCGCGATCGCCCTAAGCCGCGCCGTCGCGGCCCTCGGCGCACCCGACATCGACCCGATGATCGTCGTCAAGACCGCCCGCTTTCACGCGCTCTTCGGTGGCTTGCTGATCCTCGGGCTGCTCGCCGGCATCATCCTCTAAACCCCGAGATACGCCTTCTTCACCTTCGGGTCGTCGAGCAGTTCGCTCGACGGTCCGGCCAGCGTGATCCGTCCGGTCTCGAGCACGTAGGCGCGCGAGGACACTTCGAGCGCCGTCTGCACGTCTTGTTCGACCATCAGGATCGCGACGCCGGTCGCGTTGATCGTTTTGATGATCTCGAGCAGCTGGTCGACGAGCACCGGCGCCAGTCCCAGCGACATCTCGTCGAGCAGCAAGACGCGCGGCCGCGCCATCAGCGCGCGCGCGATCGCGACTTGCTGCTGCTCGCCGCCGGAGAGATGGCCCGCGAGATATCCGAAGCGCTCGCGCAGGCGCGGCAGTAAGACGAGCATCTTCTCGAGGTCGCTCTTCACTTCGCCGTCGTTGCGCAGGAAAGCGCCCATCAATAAATTCTCTTCAACCGTCATCGAGCCGAACAGGCGCCGGCCTTGCGGAACTTGCACGATGCCCGCCGAGACGAGCCGGTCGGGAAGGCGTCCCGTGAGATTCCCGCCGGCATACGTCACCGATCCCGACCACGTTCGCACGAGACCACTGATCGCGCCGAGCAGCGTCGATTTGCCCGCACCGTTCGAACCGATGATGGCAACGATCTCGCCCGGCTCGATCTCGAACGAGATATCCCAGAGCACTTGGGTGTCGCCGTAGCCCGCCGTCAGATGCTCGACGCGCAGGACGTCGTCCTTCGAGCTCACCGCCGCCGTCACGGCTGGGCCTCCCGCTGCCGCTGACGGTTGGCGTAGCGCGTACCGAGATAGGCCTCGATCACGCGCGGTGAGGCGAGAACCTCGGCCGGCGCGCCTTGCGCGATCTTCTTCCCTTCGGCCAGCACGACGATCGTCGTCGAGATCGAGACGATCGCTTTCATCAGGTGCTCGACGACGATCAGCGTCACCCCACGTCCGTTGACCGTGCGCAGGAGGTCGAGGGCTTCATCGACTTCGGTCGCGTTGAGCCCGGCCATCACTTCGTCGAGCAGCAACACTTCCGGATCGAGGGCCAGCGCCTTCGCCACTTCGAGCCGCTTGCGATCGGGGATCGTGAGGTCGCTCGCATGCCGGTCCGCGACGCGCGCCAGACCCACGATCTCGAGGAGTTCCTGAGCGCGCTCGAACGATGCGTTCGCGCTGCGCCGGCCGCCGTTGCGGCCATACATCGCACCGACCGCAACGTTCTCGCGGACGGTGAGGTTGGCAAACGGCTTGACGACCTGGAACGTGCGCGCGATGCCGAGCCGGCAAACCGCATACGTCGGGACGTCGGCAATGCGCTTGCCGTTGAAGCGAACGCTGCCGTACGTCGGCTTGAAGACGCCCGAGACGATGTTCATCAGCGTCGTTTTCCCACTGCCGTTCGGTCCGATCAGGCCGAGGACCGAACCGCGTTCCACTTCGAACGACACATCGTCGAGCGCATGCAGGCCGCCGAAGTGCATCGCCACGTTCTCGATCGATAAAAATGCCTCGCCGCTCATACGCGATACGCTCCGAGGGAGCCGGCGACGCCCTTCCAGCCGCCGCGCGTGTTGAAGAGCCAGAGGATGCCGCGCGGCAAGAACACCACGACGACCACGATAACGGCCCCGAAGAATAACGTGTGAATCTGCGGGAAGTGACTCCATAGCGTCTCGTTGATCGCGGTGAGGATCAACGCACCGACGAGCGGACCGGCCACGGTACCGACGCCGCCCAGGATCACCATGACGATCGGAAAGACGTTGTTGTCGAGCGCGAACGCCGTCGGCGGATCGATGAAACCGTTCGCGCCGGCAAAGACTGCGCCGGCTGCCGCCGCCATCGCTGCGCTGATCGCCCACGCGATCACTTTGTAGCGCGTCGGGTCGACGCCGAGAACCGCAGCCGCTTCTTCGTTTTCACGAATCGCGACGAACGCGTAGCCGAGTTTCGAGCGCGCAATGAGGTAGGTCGCGAGCATGCTCGCCGCGCACACGATCCACATCGCATAGTAGTAGGTCGAATACGCGTCGACCGGCCGCACCGTAAAACCGCTTCCGGCGCCGAGCCAATCGACGTTCGAGACGATCTCTTGGGTGGCCAGGGCAATACCGAGTGTGGCGATGCCGAAGTAGTGACCGCGCAAGCGCAGGATCGGCATGCCGAGCACGAGCGCGAACGCGACCCCCACCACCATCGCGCAGATGACGGCCAGCACGATGCTCTGCTGATGCCAGTGCTGCCACAGCGCGGCCGTCGTATACGAACCGAGACCGAAGAACACGACGTTGCCGAAACTGACGTAACCGGTGTAGCCGCCGATCAGGTTCCACCCGAGGCTCAGCGTTGCGAACATCAACACGCCGCGCCCGAGATTCTCATAGTATCCGCTGTGGAGCATCGGAACGAACACCATAAGGATGAGGATCGCGACCGTCACCCGCAGCGCGTTGGCATTGCCCGTGATTCCCCCGAGCGCGCCGAGGGCCCGGCCCGGGCGCATCCCCACTAGGCGCCGGCCTTACCGAGGAGGCCGCGCGGACGGAGGATCAGCACGATCAACAGCACGACGAGCGCGACGGCATCTTGGAGCCCGGTTCCGATATACTGCGACCCGAACGCTTCGAGCACGCCGAAGATCAGACCGCCGACGAGCGCACCTTGCACGGAGCCGAGACCGCCGAGGACGCACACGACGAACGCCGTGATGACGAACGGATCGCCCATCGACGGTTGCAGACTGTACGAGAGGCTGACCAACACGCCGGCGGCTCCGGCAAGTCCGGCGCCCAGGCCGAAAACGACGGCGTACAGGTGCGCGACGCGCACGCCGGAGAGCTGCGCGGCATCGATGTCCATCGCCATCGCGCGAATCGCCCGGCCGGTCTTGCTGCGCGTCAACCACAGCTGCATGAGCGCCGTAATGACGAGCGCCACGAGCAAGGTCCAGAGTTTGACCCAGGCGATGGTGACGCTGCCGATCGAAAAGTTCGATCCGCTGTATTGGGTCGTGATCCCCTTGACGTCGCCGTGGAAGACGAGCAGCGCGAAATTGACGATCAGCAACGAGAGGCCGAACGTCAGCAGAAAGGTCGTGAGGATCGGCGCGCGCACGACGAAGTTGATGACGAAGCGCTGGACGCAGTAGCCGAACACGAAGAGCAGGACGAACGCGACCGGGATGCTCAGAAACGGATCGACGTTCCAGGTCGAGAACAGCACGTACGCCGTGTACGCCCCCAACATGACGAACGAACCGTGCGCCAAGTTGATGATATTCATGATGCCCCATACGAGGCTGAAGCCGAGGGCCACCACGGCGAAGATCCCGCCGACGAGAATGCCGTTGACGAGATCTTGCCAGAAGAGCTGCATGCGAGCCTTAGATTAGCGCGAGCTCCACGGGGGCGTGGGGTACATCGGCTGTGCGTTCTGGACGCCCCGCGGCCAGACCGTCATCAGGTTGCCGTTCTGGATCTGGTTGACGGCCATCGGCTTGTACATGTTGATGCCGCGGCTATCGAATTTCAGGATGCCGTAGAACGTCACGACGTCGAGCGCTTGCAGCGCATCGCGAACCTTGAGCGGATCGAGCGAACCGGCTTTCTCGATCGCGTACTGGAAGGCGAGACACGCAGCGGTCGATTCCGCGTTGTGGTAGTCGGGCACGTGGCCGTATTTCTTGTTGAACGCGGCCGCGTACACTTTCGAATCGCCGATGAAGCCGGCGGCGCCCTTGTACTTCGCGGTCGGCGACCACTGCGTGCCGCCGAACACCCAGTTCGCGTCCTTACCGAGCGTCTTGCGGTAGTCCGGCGTATCCGGTCCGACGGAGTAGCCGAAGATCTTGGCGTTAACGTTCTGTTCCTTGAACGTCCGCTGCAGGAGCAGCGCTTCGTCGAGGTGTCCGCCGTTGAGAATGATGTCCGGATTTACTGCTTTGATGCCGCTGACGACAGCCGAGACGTCCGTCGTGTCGGCCGGATACTTGTTGTTGTAGACGACGGTCATCCCGTGCGCGGTGGCGAACCCCGCGGCGCCGCCGCCCACCTCGACCGAGAACGCGTCGTTGGCGGTCGCAATCGCGACCGTCTTCGGCTGCGGCTTCAGCGTAAGGGCCATCTCGAGGATGCCTTGCAGATACTTCGTGCCCGGTGCGAGCACGGCGAACGTGTACTTGAAGCCCTGGCTGAAGATGCTCTGCGCGGCGCCGTTGCCTTCGACCATCGGCACCTTCAGGCGCTCGACCACCGCGGCGGCCGTTGCGGAGTTCGCCGAGCCGTAAGGCCCGAGGATGAAATTCACTTTGTCCTCGGAGACGAACTTCTCAACCAAGCGGGCCGCGGTCTGCGGGTTCGACTCGTCGTCGGCGTACTTGATGTCGACCTTGTAGGTCTTACCGCCGACCTTCATGCCGCCGTGCGCGTTGGTGTAATCTTTCCAGAATTCGTACCCTTCTTTGGTCAGCTCGCCTTCGCGAGCCGTCGAACCCGTCGCGGCGAGCGCCGCACCAAAGACGATCGTCGCGTCGTCGGCCGCAGCCGGTGCGGGAACCGCCGTCGTGAACGCGAGTGCGCCCGCAACCGTCAGTGCACAGAGACCACCAAAGCGAAGAAAACCCATCTCGATCCTCCGAGGGCGCGAACAATTATTCGCTCGAATCCGCTAGCCCCGGGCGGAATCCTTCACCAGCCGCACAGGTTTCTCGTTTCCGGTGGATTCAGCCGAGTGCGGCGCGCAGGGGCGCGACGTACGCGCACGCGGCGGCCGCCGCATCGGCACCGGACCGGCCGGCCGTCGCATCGACGAACGCGCTGCCGATGATAACGCCGTCGGCGATCGCGCCGATCGCCGCGACGTGCGCTGGTGTCGAGATGCCGAAGCCGACGGCCAATGGCCGCTCGGTTTTTGCGCGCAGCCCGGCGACGGCCGAGCGAATCCAGGCGACATCAGGCTCGCGTCCCGCGCTCGTGACACCCAGCCGCGAAACGATGTAGACGAAACCGTCGCTCTCGGCCGCGATGCGGGCGGCCCGTTCGGGCGGCGTCGTGGGCGCGACGAGCAGCGGAATCGCCTGTTCCTCCGAGCGAAACGCCGGGGCAAAGGCGGACAGCTCTTCGAGCGGCACGTCGGGGACGATCGCACCGAGCGCACCGGCGTCCCGGGCGGCGGCGGCGAAACGCGCCGCGCCGTACTGCACGATCGGGTTGACGTAGGTGAAGAACAGGATCGGCGCGTTGCCCCGGTCGCGCGCGCCGCGCGCCAGCGCCAACGCACCGTCGAGCGTCATTCCGTTAGCGAGCGCCCGCTGACCCGCAGCTGCGATCGTCGGGCCGTCGGCGAGCGGATCGCCGTACGGGATGCCGAGCTCGATCAGATCGACGTAGGGCGAGATCGCATCGATCACGAGCGCGGTCGTCGCCGCATCGGGATCGCCGGCGACGAGATAGATGATGAGCGCGGCCCGCTTTTCGGACCGAGCGCGCGCGAACACCGCCGCCAGCCGATCGCCGGCGGCGATCACGCCAGGACCGCGGCCGGCGCACCGGCATCGAGCGCCGCGACCGTGCGCGTATCCTTGTCGCCGCGCCCGCTCAGGTTCACGAGAATCAAGCCGTCGGGACCGAGTTCGCGCGCGAGCTTGCAGGCATAGGCGATCGCGTGAGCGCTCTCGAGCGCGGGCACGATGCCTTCGCTGCGCGCCATCGCGTGGTAGGCCGCGACCGCTTCTTCATCGGTAGCGGAAACGTAGGTAGCACGGCCGGAGTCGCTGAGGAACGCGTGCTCCGGGCCGACGCCCGGATAGTCGAGCCCGGCACTGATCGAGTGCGTATCGCGCACTTGCCCTTCGGGGGTTTGCAGCACGTACGAGCGCGAACCGTGCAAGATGCCGACGGAACCCGCATTAATGGATGCGGCCGTATCGATTGCATGTACGCCGTGACCGGAGGCTTCGACACCCCAGAGTTTCACGGCCGGGTCGTCGACGAAGCCGGCAAAGATCCCCATCGCGTTGCTGCCGCCGCCGACGCAGGCAACGACGTCCGTCGGCAGGCGTCCGTAGCGTTCGAGCACCTGCGCGCGTGCCTCGATCCCAATCACCTTCTGGAATTCGCGCACCATATAGGGATAGGGGTGCGCGCCGACCACGCTACCGATGATGTAGAACGTGTCCGCAACGCGTCCGGCCCAGTCGCGAAACGCTTCGTTCGTCGCGTCCTTGAGCGTGCGCGTGCCGCTCTCGACGGGATGCACGGTTGCGCCGAGCAGCTTCATCACGTACACGTTGAGGGACTGACGCTCGACGTCGACGGCGCCCATGAACACTTCGACCGGCACGCCGAACTTGGCCCCAACCGTTGCGGTCGCAACGCCATGCTGGCCGGCGCCGGTTTCGGCAATGAAGCGCGTTTTGCCCATGCGTCGCGCGAGCAGCGCTTGGCCGACCGTGTTGTTGATCTTGTGCGCGCCCGTATGATTGAGGTCTTCGCGTTTGAAGAGCAGCGTGGCAGCGTTCGGGCCGGCCAGCCGTTCGGCGCGGTAGACCGGCGAGGGCCGCCCGACGTAATCGCGCAGCACGTCGTGATACTCGCGCCAAAACGCCGGATCGGCAAAGGCGTCGTTCATCGCGTGCTCGAGTTCGGTGACCGCACCGACGAGCACTTCGGGAACGAACATCCCGCCGAATTTTCCGAAGTAGCCGCGTGAATCAGGTTTTTGCAAGCGATGTCCCTTCGTCGGTCATGCGAACCGCGCGTACGAATGCGCGCATCTTCGACCGGTCTTTGACGCCGTCGTGTTCGACGCCGCTACGCACATCCACCGCAAACGGCCGTACGCTCGCGACCGCTGCCGCCACGTTCTCGGGCACGAGTCCGCCGCTCACGATGACGCGCCTGCGGCGGGCGATCGCTTCGACCAGCGGCCAGCTGAAGGACGTGCCCGTGCCGCCGTACAGCGCTCCGTCGCGGGAGTCGAACAACAGGTCCGCATCGGGATAGCGAGCCGCCATCGCCTCAGCGCCGGCCGCGGTGTGGGTTGCGCCACGTTCGAAGTGCAGCGCTTTGACGTACCGGCCGCCGCCGACCGCAGCGCAAAACTCCGGCGTCTCATCGCCCGAGAATTGCGGGACGCAGCCGAGCGCGAGAATCTCGGCGACCAGCGCCGGCCCCGGGTTCACGAGCACGCCGACGACGGAGACGAACGGCGGCACGCTGCGGACGATCGCGCGCGCGTTCGCCAGCGTCACCCGCCGCGGGGATTCCGCGAAGATGACGCCCACCGCATCCGCACCGGCCTCGACCGCGCCCTCGACGTCGTCGATGCTCGTGCAACCACAGATCTTGACGCGGGTCCGCTCGGCTATGCGGGCACGCCTCCGCCGCGCAGCGTGCGAATCATCTCCGCCTTCTCGCTCGTACGCATCAGCGACTCGCCGATGAGAAAGCCGCGCGCCCCGGCCGCGAAGAGCGGCTGCACGTCTTCGCGGGAGCGCACGCCGCTCTCCGAGATGACGACGATGGAGGACGGCACGAGCGGGAGCAACTCGGCGGTAACCGCCAAGTTCGTTTCGAACGTACGCAGATCGCGATTGTTGATGCCGAGCAAGGTCGCGCCCAGCGCGATTGCGCGCGCGAGTTCGGCCTCATCGTGCACTTCGACGAGCACGTCGAGCGCGTAGCGCGCCGCTTCCTCGAACATCTCGGTCAGCTCGGCATCGTCGAGGCCGGCGACGATGGCGAGCACGCAGTCGGCGCCGTAGGCGGCCGATTGCGCGACGTCGTAGCGCGTGCGCATGAAGTCCTTGCGCAGGATCGGCAGGCGGCACGCGCTGCGTGCGACATCCAGATAGGCGAGATCGCCCAGAAAGTGGTCGCCCTCGGTGAGGACGCTGATCGCGTTGGCCCCGGCCGCCTCGTAGGCGCGCGCGATCGCCGCCGGATCGAGCTCGCGCACGATCAGTCCGACCGACGGGGAGGCCCGCTTGATCTCAGCGATGATTGCCGGACCTGCGCCGGCGAGCAATGCCGAGCGAAACGCGCGCCGCTCGCCCGTTCGGGTAACGGCGCGCGCGCGCAGCACGTCGAGCGGCTCGCGCGCTTCGTCGACCGCGCGCACCTTGGCGGTCGCGGCGTAGAGTTTGTCCAGCATGTCGTTCACGTGGCGACCTCCTTGACGCGCTCGGCGCGCAACGCGTCGAGAGCCCCGCGTGCTGCGCCGCCCGCAATTGCGGCGCGGGCCCGTTCCATTCCGTCGTTGATGTCGGTCGCGGCGCCCGCGATGACGAGCGCCAAGGCGGCGTTGAGCGCGACCAGATCCGCGCGCGGCGAACGTTCGCCCGCCAGGATACCGGTTAGCGCGGCGGCGTTGAAGGCCGCGTCCCCGCCCCTAATCGTATCGAGCGGTGCGTGCACGCCGTAGTCCGCCGGATGCAGCGTCCAGCGCCGCATGCCGCTCGCATCGAATTGCACGACGAACGTCGGCCCCTCGCCGGCAATCTCGTCGAGCCCGCTGGCCGAGTGCACGACCGCGCCGGCTTCGCCGCCCAGTTCTTGCAGCGCTTCCGCCAGCAACACCAAATGCCGCTCTTCCGCCACGCCGACGACCTGACGGTTCGCACCGGCCGGGTTCGTCAGGGGTCCGAGGACATTGAAGATCGTACGCACGCCGAGTTCGCTGCGCACGGGGCCAACCGCGCGCGTCGCGGGATGATGACGCCGGGCGAACAGAAACGCAATGCGGGCCTCGCGCAGCAGGCGCGCCGAATCGGCCGGATCGCGCTCGATCTGCACGCCCAACGCTTCGAGTACGTCCGCACTGCCGCACAGGCTGGACGCCGCGCGGTTACCGTGCTTGGCGACCGGTATGCCGCAGCCCGCGACGACCAGCGCCGCGGCGGTTGAAAGATTGATCGTCCCGGCACCGTCGCCTCCGGTGCCGACGATGTCGAGCACGAGCGGCAAGCCGTGCTCGACGCGCACGCAGCGCTCGCGCATCGCGCGCGCGGCACCGACGATCTCTTCGGCCGACTCACCTTTGGCCGCAAGCGCCGCAAACAGCGCGGCGGTGCGCACGGGCGAGATCGTCTCGTCCATGATGGCGCCGATCATGCGCGCCGCGTCCTCGGCTGAGAGGTCATTGCCGGCCAAGACGGTGCGCAGCAGCGCCGGGTAGTCGTTCATGCGCGCGCGCCGGCGAGAAAGTTGCGGGCGAGTTGTTCGCCGGTGGGCGTGAGGATCGACTCGGGATGAAACTGCACGCCCCAGATCGGCAGCGTGCGGTGCGCGACGCCTTGAATCACGCCGTCTTCGCTCGCCGCGACGGCGCGCAACGCCGCCGGAAAGTTCTCGTGCGAAATGCACAGCGAATGGTAGCGGGTCGCGGTGAACGGCGAGGGCATACCGGCGAAAACGCCCGAGCCGTCATGCGTGATCTCGGAGGTCTTGCCGTGCATCAGTTGCGGCGCGTGAATCACCTCGCCGCCGAAAACCGCGCCGATGCCTTGCGCGCCGAGGCACACGCCGAGCAGCGGATGTCTTTCCGCCGCGGCCTCGCGCAGGATCGCATACAGACGGCCGGCATCCTCCGGCCGGCCCGGCCCGGGTCCGACGACGACGGCATCGTAGCTCGCCAGCACGCCGTCGACCAGCCGCGCATCATCGTTGCGGATCACATCGACTTCCGCGCCCGCACTGCCGAAGAGATGCGCGAGGTTATGCGTGAACGAGTCGTAGTTGTCCACCAGTAGGAGCTTCACTGCGCTAACCCAAGGACTGCACGGACGATGCCCGTTTTGTGCAGGATCTCTTCATACTCGGCAGCCGGATCGCTATCGGCAACGATCCCGGCGGAAGCCTGCCAGTACGCTTTGCCCGCCGCGACCGCGACGCAGCGCAGCGTAATGCACGAGTCCATATCGCCGTCGAAGTGAACGTGCGCGATGCTCCCGGCATAGAAGTTGCGCGCGACCGGCTCGAGCTGGTCGATGAGCTGCATCGCGCGGATCTTCGGCGCACCCGTTACCGTGCCGGCCGGAAAGGTCGCGGCGAACAGATCGAGCGCGTCACGTTCCGGACGCAGTTCTGCGACGACGTTCGAGACGATGTGCATCACGTGCGAGAAGCGCTCGATGATCATCAGTTCATCGACGTGGACGCTGCCCGTGGTCGCCACGGCGCCCAAATCGTTGCGGCCGAGGTCGACCAGCATGATGTGCTCGGCGCACTCTTTTTCGTTCGCCAGCAGTTCCGAGGCGATCGCTGCATCCTGCGCCGGATCGGAGCCGCGCGAACGCGTCCCGGCGAGCGGCCGCATGCGCGCCTTGTTTCCGTCGAGGCGGACGAGGAACTCCGGCGACGCACCGAACACGGCCTCGCCGCCATGCTCGATGTAAAACATATACGGCGAAGGATTACGCGCGCGGATCTGGCGATAGAAGTCGAACGCCGAACCACCCTCGATCTCGGCGGAGAAGCGAATCCCGACCTGGATCTGGTAGATGTCGCCTTCATAGATGTGGTGTTTTGCGGTGGCGACGCGATCGAGATAGGTCGCGCGATCCATCGACGCCGCTACGGCACCGCGCACGCGAATTTCGTTTGGAACGCTGGCGCGTGCGGTGAGCAAGCGGCGTTCGTAGCCGGCCAGGCGCTCCTCGAGGCCGGGCAGCTCACTCGCATCGCGCGCGAAACCGATCAGCGTCACGCGGTGCGTGAAGTGATCGAACACGACCCACGTCCCCGGCACGACGACGAGCGCATCGGAGAACGGGATATCCGACGGCGGCTTCGGACCGATCTGCTCGAATTGCCGCGCCGCGTCGTAGGTGAACACGCAGACCGCACCGCCCGGAAACGGCAGCGCCGACGTGTCGAGGTGATATTTGCCGATCAGCGCGCGAATGCCGTCGAGCATCGCCGGATCGTCGTCGAACACCGTCGACTCGAGATAGTCGATCCCGATGAACGAGTAGCGCGAGATGCGGTCCGTGCCTTCGACCGACTCCAACAAACACGAACGCCCCGGCTGAGCCAGGGCGAGGAACGCACTAATCGGCGTGATCGCGTCCGCGATGAACGAACGCATCGCGGAGTGCAGAGAGAGGGGGTCTTCGGCTACGGTAATGCTATTCATGGAGCGTAGGGACTGATGGTCGCCGGCGAGCGCCGGCGGCCGCCGCTACTTAACGAGTTCCAGGAACGACAGTTCTGCAGCGTCGCCGGGGCGCACGCGGGACTTGGTGATGCGCGTGTAGCCGCCGGTCTTGTCTTTGAGCGCCGGTGCGATCTGTTCGACGAGCTTCTTCACGACGCGCGGGTCGAGCAGATACGACGCCACCAGGCGGCGCGAGTGCAGGTCGCCGCGGCGGGCCTGCGTGATCAGCCGCTCGGCGATCTTGGAGATTTCTTTGGCTTTGGTGGACGTCGTTTCGATCTTCTCGTGCAAGAAGAACGACGTCGCCAGGCTGCGTAGCAACGCCCGGCGCGGCCCTTGGGTGCGCGAGAGGCGCTTGTTCGCCATTTGGTGCGGCATGGTGTTTCCGCCGGTTACGTCAGGGTTCTACACCTGACGGAGCGACAGGCCCCTTTCTTCGAGTACTTGTTTGATCTCGTCGAGCGACTTCTTGCCGAAGTTGCGCATCTTGAAGATTTCGTCTTCCGTCATGTCGAGCAGTTCGGAGACCTTCGAAATCCCCGCGCGCTTGAGACAGTTGAACGAGCGAACCGAGAGGTTGAGCGTCTCGACCGGCACGTCCCATTCGCTGGCCGGCGCCGTCGGCACGGGCTTCTCTTCGGTCGAGAAATCGATGAAGAGTGCGAGTTGGTCGGTGAAGATGTTGGCCGCTTCGGAGAGTGCGTCGTCCGGCGTGATCGAACCGTTGGTCTCGATCTCGAGGGTGAGGCGGTCGAAGTCGACCGACTGTCCGACGCGCGTGTCGTCGACGGTGAAATTCACCTTGCGGATCGGCGAGAAGATCGAATCCATCGGGATGAGACCGATCATGTGCTCGATGTTCTTCTGACGGTCGGCGGTCACGTAGCCGCGCGACTTCTCGACGCCGATCTCCATCGAGATCTTGGCATCTTTCTTCGTCATCGTGGCGATGTGATAGTCGGGCTGCAGGATCTCGACGTCGGCATCGGGCGAGATGTCGCCGGCGGTCACTTCCTTCGAGCCGCTGACGTTGAGCGTGAGCACCTTCGGATCGTCGGTGTTCAGCTTGAGCGGCAGGCCCTTGAGGTTGAGCAGCAGGTCGACGGTATCTTCAACCACGCCCGGGATCGTCGAGAACTCGTGCAGCACGGTGTCGATTTTGACGTAGGTGACGGCAGCGCCGGGGATCGACGAGAGCAGCACGCGCCGCAGCGCGTTGCCCAGCGTGATGCCGAAACCGCGGTCGAGCGGCTCGATCACGAACTTGGCATAGTTCTCGCGACGCTCGCGAACTTCGATTTGGGTGCCTTGCGGCGATTCCAGAACGGTCATGATGTAGTGGTTGATCCTTGTACTGTTTACGTTATCCGTCTCTGGCCCTGGGCCTCGACGATCGCACGCCTAACAGTGATTGAGTGAGATTATCGTTTCTCGCTGAGCGTTTCGTTCGCTGGCTAGGCGCCGGATCCCGAAGTGTGCTTTAGCACATGAGGGGTTCGGCAACGACGCCAGCGGGCGAAAGGCTCAGCGAGAATAGTATTCGACGATGAGCTGTTCGTCTACGGGCGTATCGATTTGCTCGCGACCCGGGAGGGCCAGCACTTTCGATGACGCGTCGGTTTCCGAGAACTCCAGCCATTCGGGATGCCGGCGGTTCTTGGCGACTTCAATCAGCTGCTTGAACGCGTCGGTCTCTTTCGAGCGGTCGCTGATCGTGATCACGTCGCCCGGCTTCACGATGAACGACGGAATGTTGACGATCCGGCCGTTGATGCGGAAGTGACGGTGCGTGACGAGCTGCCGGGCTTGCTTACGGCTCATCGCCAAGTTGAGGCGATACACGACGTTGTCGAAGCGGCGTTCGAGCGTTTGAAGGAAGACCTTACCGGTCTGTCCCGGGACGCGCTGCGCTTCGCGGAAGTAGCTCTCGAATTGCGTCTCGAGGACGCCGTAGTAACGGCGCATCTTCTGCTTCTCGCGCAGTTGCCGGCCGTATTCCGAAATCTTCTGACGCGCTTTGGTGTTCTGCGTCTTCTGACCGGGCGCGGTCCCGCGGCGCTCGACCGCGCACTTGCGCGAGAGGCAGCGGTCGCCCTTGAGGAAGAGCTTGATCTTTTCGCCGGTTTTCGAGGCGGCGGTTTCGCGGCGGCACAAACGGCAGACCGCGGCAGTATAACGTGCCATATCTTTCTCTAAACTCCCTTACACTCGGCGCCGTTTGGGTGGACGGCAGCCGTTATGCGGGATCGGCGTCACGTCTTTGATCAACGTGATTTCTA
>Ga0182015_10003200_pt1 | contig 18643 bp, 12 predicted proteins | sample 712P3MmetaG_FD_120478 | JGI IMG/M metagenome (GOLD analysis project Ga0182015, IMG submission 120478) | Permafrost microbial communities from Stordalen Mire, Sweden - 712P3M metaG | ecosystem: Environmental > Terrestrial > Soil > Wetlands > Permafrost | place: Sweden: Stordalen | collected...
GTCCGCGGCACTCGCATCGATGACGTAGAGGATTCGATCGGCGCGCCGCATCTCGTGCCGCGCGCGTCGGATGCCTTCCTCTTCCGCGGCATCGAGCGCACTGCGCAGGCCCGCGGTGTCGATCAGATTGAGCGGCAGCCCGTCCAGGTGCAGATGCTGGCGCAACACGTCGCGCGTCGTGCCCGGCGCATCGGTCACGATCGCGATCTCATCGCCCACGAGTCGGTTGAGCAGGCTCGACTTGCCGGCATTGGGTTTGCCGGCGATCACGACCGTCAACCCGTCGCGCAGAAGCGCGCCTTGCCGTGCAGCGGACTCGATCGCGCCGAAGCACTGGAGCACGCGGCCGAGGCGTTCGGTCACCGCCGGCGCCGAGAGAAAGTCGATCTCTTCGTCCGGGAAGTCGATCGCCGCTTCGACGTGAACACGAAGCTCCGTGAGCAGCGCCTGAAGTTCGCGGATGCGCGCCGAAAACTCTCCCTGCATGGAGCGCACCGCTGCACGCGCGGCCGCCGTCGTGCCGGCGTCGATCAGATCGGCCACCGCCTCCGCTTGCGCCACGTCCATTTTGCCGTTCAAGAAGGCACGCTCGCTGAATTCGCCGGGCCGCGCCGCGCGGCATCCGAGCTCGAGCGCTCGCCGCATCAAAAGATCGAGCACGAGAACTCCGCCGTGAGCGAAAAGCTCCAACACGTGCTCGCCGGTGAACGATTCGGGTGCCGGGTAATACACGGCGATTCCCCGATCGATGGCCTCGCCCCGCCCGTCGAGAAAGCCCGACAGAGAGGCCCGCCGTGCGATAGGAACCCGTCCGAGCAGCTCGCCAGCCATGCGCGGCACATCGGGACCCGACAAACGCAAGATGCCGACGGCGCCCCGCCCCGGCGCACTGGCGATGGCCGCAATGGTGTCCTGGGAAGTCACGCCACCTTGGGCTAGCTGCGTTGTTTGGCCGCTTCGGCTTGAACCACCTGGTTGATGCGCCATTGCTGAACGATCGACAACACGGTGTTGGTCAGCCAGTAGAGCACCAGGCCCGATGGGAACCACGCCATCATGCCGGTCATGACCAATGGCATGAACTGCATGAGCTTGGCCTGCATGGGGTCGGGCGGTGGCGGATTCAGTTTGAACTGGGCGAACATCGCGGCGCCCATCAACAGGGGCAGCACGAAATAGGGATCGCGCGAGGATAAATCGTTGATCCACAGCATGAAGGGCGCTTGGCGCATTTCCACGCTCTCGAGCAGCACCCAATAAAATGAAATGAATACGGGAATCTGCACGACCATCGGCAGGCAGCCCGCCAGCGGATTGATCTTCTCCCGCTTGTAAAGCTCCATCATCGCGCGCCCGAGCTTCTCCCGATCGTCCTTGTACGTCTCCTGGATCTGCTTCATGCGCGGCGCAACCGCTCGCATCTTGGCCATGGAGCGACCGCTTGCCTGGCTCAATGGAAAGAAAATCAGTTTGATGAGCGCGGTGACCAGGATGATGGCCCAGCCCCAGTTGCCGAGGACCGAGTGAACCCACTTCAGCGCCGAGAAGAGGGGTTGGGCAATCAGCGTCAAGCGTCCGTAATCGGCGGTGCGTTCCAGGCGAGGGCCGGTGACGGCGAGCTGGGATTGAAGTTTCGGTCCCACGAACAGCTTCTCGCTGAACTCGGCGGCGGCGCCTGCGGGTATCGGCTTGAACGGGCCGGTCGCACTCAGCAGATATTCGTGGCCGAGCACTTGCAAGCGGTAATCGTAGGGTTGATTCGGGGGAGGCACGATCGCCGATACGAAATGGTGCTGCAGCGATGCGAGCCAGCCATTGGTGATGGTCTCACTGAATTTGCTGTCCGCTTCGTTCTCCACGCCGAGATCGCGAGGCTTGGTCGCATCGAACACGTCCGGGCCTTTGAACGAATAGGTCTCGACGTCGAAATAGGAGCGGGATGCATGCTCCCAATGCCTCAGGATCTGGCCGTATGAGGCCAGCGAGCGGCCGGTCGGGCTGTCGTTGTGTACGTCGTAATTGAGGTCGATCGCATACCAGCCGCGCCGGAACACGAAAGTCTTCGTGACCGTGAGCCCCCGTCCGTCGGTCCAGGTCATCGGCACGGATAGCTCGTTTACGCCGGCGGGCATCGCGTAGGAATCGGTCGCCGCGGTCCAGGTTGCCAGATGCGTGGGTGCCGCCCCCCCGGCGTTGCCGATCAGTCCCGTCTGCAAGAGGTACAAGGTGCCGCTGTCGCGATTCTCGAGACGTATCGGTACGTTCGGTGTGTCCTTGTGCACCGGATACTGAAGCAAGTCGGCGCGGTCGATTTCGCCGCCCTTGAGATTGATGTCGAGATCGAGCACGTCGGTGACGACATGGATGGACGCGCCGGGGCTCGAGTCCGTTGCGGACGTTGTTGCGGATGGCGTGGCAGGCGGCGTGGCGGCGGGGACCACGGCAGGGCCCGTGGTGGCGCCTGGGGCTGCGCCCGCGGCCGGAGCCGCCCCGCTGGTCGGGGCCGTCGGCACCGTATCGGCCAGGGATTTCGACGCAGGGGTGGTGGATGTGGTCACCGCGGCAGTCGGGCCCGGCTCCTTGTAATCGCGCATCCACGCTTCGTAGTTGAGATACAGGATCGCGGCGAACGCGAACCAAAGCATGAGGCGGGTATTAGCCATGGATCGCTCTCATCTTAAGGCACGGGATCGTAGCCGCCCTCGACAAAGGGATGGCAGCGGAGCAGGCGTCTCGCGCCGAGCCATAGGCCCCGAAGCGCACCATGGCGTTCGATGGCGGCATGGGTATAGCACGAGCAGCTCGGATAGAAACGGCAGCGGGGTCCGAGCAGCGGACTCAAGGTCCACTGATAAATGCGAATGATGCCCATCAGGATCCGGCGCATGGCTACCCCTGTCGCGCGATGCTTTTCCAGTGCTTGTCGAGGCTCGCGCGCAGGGCGCTGGCGGGCGCGAGCCTCGCAGTGTCGCGAGCCGCGATCGTGACATCGACGGCGGGCAGCTCGTACTGGTTCAAACGAAAGGACTCTCGCGCCAAGCGCTTGATGAGGTTGCGCGCGACCGCGTTGCCGCAGGTGCGGGTGGCGATCGCGAGCCCCAAGCGCGGGTGAGTTTCGTGGTTGGCGAGTACGGACACGATAAAATAAGCATCGGAAAAACGCCTGCCTCGCTGGCGCACCACGCGAAACTCGGCCGGCTGGTGCAATCGCTTGCGCGGCTCGAACGTCAGGTTGGTCGGACGAGTTGTAATTTAAACGTCAGGGGCAGAGGCGCTTGCGGCCCTTCGCACGGCGCCGAGCAAGCAATCGCCGACCGCTCTTGGTCGCCATTCGCGCACGAAAACCGTGAGTACGGGCACGATGCAAGTTACTCGGATTGAAGGTACGTTTCATAAGGCACTTTCAGGAAAAACTACGGGGCAAATCAACGAACTGAGCCGGAAGATTGGGCCAATTGCGAGAGGCGGCAAGGGTACTGAGCGAGCGTGGAAGTGTCAATAGACAGCCTTCTCCAATGGGGTGTGAGTCTGGCGGTCAAGTGGCCTGCGACGAAGAGGTTGATGGAGGTAGGATCAAAGCCATTTAAAGCCTTTTCACGCCGATCGATATCAGCCGCCTGAGCCTCGAAAAACCGCTCCGCTCAGACTCATACCGGGGTTAGAAAATACTTAGACGACTCGCTCGGTTGGAGCTAGACTCGCTCCCCCTTTCGCTTAGTTGCCCCAACCGCCGCCTGTAGGAGAGCGCTCTTGCCAGAGACGCTATGGAACCGCTGTCTGCGCGTGCTCGAGAGCGAGCTGCCCATAGAGCAGTTCAACACGTGGCTCCGGCCCTTGCAGGCAATCGAGCGCGACGGCGAGGTGCGGCTTCTCGCACCGAACTCTTACGTCATCAAGTGGGTCGGGGACAACTCGCTGCCGCGCATCAAGGAGCTGGTTCGTCATTTCGCGGACGGCGTCCCCCTCGCCGTGATACTGGATGTGGGCACCCGGCCTGCGGAAATTCCTATCGATGGCGGGCATGCTTCCAACATGCCGGCGGTGGTAAATCCGGCTGGAGTGGTCAGCGGCACGGCTGATACGCGCGCGCCCTTCTCGGGCAGGCCGCGGCGCGGCGGTCCGACGGTGCTGGGCAGTCCGATCAACGACAAGTTCACCTTCAACAGTTTCGTCGAGGGTAAGAGCAACCAGCTCGCAAAGGCCGCCGCCATCCAAGTCGCGGGCCATCCCGGCAAGGCGTACAACCCGCTGTTCATCTATGGCGGCGTGGGTCTCGGCAAGACACACTTGATGCACGCGGTGGCGAACAAGCTGAAGGAGCGCAACTCGGATGCGCGCGTGGCCTACGTGCACAGCGAAGGCTTCGTGAGCGAAATGGTGAAGGCTCTGCAGCACAACACGATCAATGACTTCAAGACGGCATACCGGTCGCTCGATGCGCTGCTGATAGACGACATCCAGTTCTTCGCCGGGAAAGACCGCTCCCAAGAGGAATTTTTCCATACCTTCAATGCGCTCTTGGAGAGCCAGCAGCAGGTAATCCTCACTTGCGACCGCTATCCGAAGGAAGTCGACGGCCTCGAGGAGCGGCTCAAGTCGCGTTTCGGATGGGGCTTGACCGTCGCAATAGAGCCGCCGGAACTCGAGACCTGCGTGGCCATCCTGATGAGCAAAGCCGCCATGTCCAAGGTCGATCTGCCAGAGGAAGTCGCCTTTTTCGTGGCCAAGCGCATTCGTTCGAACGTGCGCGAACTGGAAGGGGCGTTGCGGCGAATCATGGCGACATGCGAATTCACGGGCCGCCCGATCACGGTCGAGTTCGCGAAAGAGGCCTTACGCGATCTTTTGGCGCTTCAAGAGAAGCTGGTCACGGTGGAGAATATCCAGAAGACCGTCGCCGAGTACTACAAGATCCGCATTGCGGACCTGTTGTCGAAGCGGCGCAGCCGTTCCATCGCTCGGCCCCGGCAAGTGGCGATGGCGTTGGCGAAGGAGTTGACCAATTACAGTTTGCCGGAAATCGGCGATGCATTCGGGGGTCGGGACCATACGACGGTGCTTCATGCGTGCCGTCGCGTGAAGGCCTTGCGGGAGTCCGAGCGGCGCATCGGGGAGGATTATTTGAACCTGTTGAGAACTCTCGCGGGCTAGGTGGAACAAGCTGTGGATAAAATTCGGACGAAAGATATCCACAACTCAACCACACCTTCCCCCGGGATGTAAGATTATTCCTACAGGAACCACGCTGGCGGTAACTAGATGATTATTAAGACTTATATCGGGTTATCCACAGATATGTGGTTCCTTCATAATCATAGTAATAATGTCTTTAAGAATTAAATCTTTAAGAATTAGACGGGTGAGCGCATGAAATTGACGGTCGAACGGGAGAAATTGTTGGCGCCCTTGCAGGCGGTCATCGGTGTCGTGGAGCGACGGCAAACCATGCCGGTGTTGGCGAACGTGCTGCTCGGCGTATTCGATAGCCGACTGTCCATCACGGCCACGGACCTGGAAGTGGAACTGGTCGCCACGACCGACGTAACCGTTCAACAATCAGGCGACATCACGGTCCCGGGCAGGAAATTTTTGGACATTTTGCGTGCGTTGCCGGAGAAGTCATCGGTATCGCTAAGCGTCGAGGGCGAGAAAGTGGTGATCAAAGCCGCTCGAAGCCGTTTCAGCCTGTCAACGCTGCCGGCGGCTGAATTTCCCCTGATCGAGGACATCAATTCCCAGCAGACGGTCGAAATCTCACGCAAGGAACTGGGTCGATTGCTGGAGAAAACCCACTTTTCCATGGCGCAGCAGGACGTTCGCTATTACTTGAACGGAATGCTGCTGGAAATCGACAATCAAACCCTTCGGGCAGTGGCCACCGACGGACATCGGCTGGCGCTGTGCGAATCCAATCTCGAGAAAAAAGCTGCCTCCGCTCAACAGGTCATCATCCCGCGCAAAGGCGTACTCGAGCTGCAACGGGTGCTCACGGCCGAAGGGACCGCGGCAGTGGCTATCGGCACCAACCATGTTCGTGCGCAGATCGGCGACGTTCGATTTACTTCGAAGCTAATTGATGGCCGATTCCCAGAATATTCTCGTGTCATCCCGCAGGCTCCGGCGTCCGCCATACGCGCGGACCGCGACATATTGCGCCAGGCATTGCAGCGAACGGCCATCCTGTCGAACGAGAAATACCGGGGCATTCGAATCACCGTGAAGCAGAACACCCTGACGGTCCAGGCGCACAATCCGGAACAGGAGGAAGCCGAGGAGGAGATCGAGGTGAGCTACGACGGCGCGGACCTCGAGGTGGGCTTCAACGTCAACTACCTGTTGGATGCGCTCGCCGCGATCGACGGGCAGGAAGTTGAATTGGGGCTGACCGATAGCAACAGCAGCTGCTTGATTCGCTCCCCGGGAGTGTCGGGGACTCGCTATGTCGTCATGCCCATGAGGCTCTGATCGAATGGCTCTGCGCCGGATGCAAGTGACGGATTTCCGCTGCTTGCATCAAGGCCACCTCGAGTTCGACAGCCAATTCACGCTCATCACCGGAGCGAACGCTTCCGGCAAGACCAGCTTGCTGGAGGCGATCTATGTGCTCGGGCGCGGTCGGTCGTTCCGCACGCGACGGCTCGAGCATCTCATTCGCACTGGAACTGAACGGCTCATCGTCTTCGGTGAGGCCGAGGTCATGGGCCGCCGGATCGCTCTCGGAGTGGAGGCGTCAGCGCAGGGGGTACGTGCCCGCATCGGGGGGGATCGGGTCGCATCGTTGGCGGAGCTCACCGCGGCGTTGCCCGTGCAGATCATCGATCCGGAAGTTCACCGACTCATCGAGGAAGGCCCGAGCCGCCGCCGCCGGTTCGTCGACTGGGGAGTGTTCCACGTGGAACCAAACTTTGTCGGCCATTGGCAGAAGTACTATCAGGCGTTGCGACAGCGAAACGCGGCGCTTCGGTCAGCCCAGCCGCGTTCGACGGTTTCCGCGTGGGATGCCGAGTTGATTCGCTACGCGGGCTTGGTAACAGACGCCAGAGCTCGCTATGTGGAGCTATTGGCGCCCCTCGCCACGGCGGTGGCTTCCAAGCTCTTAGGGGCGGAGCTCACTCTCGGCTATCGTGCGGGTTGGGCGCGGGATCTGGCTTTCCCAGCGGCGCTGGAGCGAAGTTGGAGGCAGGATCAAGAGCAGGGTTCAACGCAGGTCGGGCCGCAGCGAGCGGAACTGACCATCAAGCTCGACGGCATGACCGCGCGCGACCGGATATCCCGAGGCCAACAGAAACTGCTGGCGGCCGCGTTGTTGATCTCCCAGATCAAGCTGTTCAAGGAGGATGCGGAAGTGCAGCCGATGCTATTGCTTGATGATCCGGCCGCGGAGTTGGACGTCGAGCGGCTCACGGCGTTCATCGAGGAGGTCCGCGCGCAGCCCTTGCAGTTGGTGGTCACGACGCTCAACGCTAATCTGTCGGGGTTCGGGGCGTTCGGTCTGCCCGGAAGGCGCTATCGGTTGGAGCGGGGCACGCTCCTCGGCGATTGAACGGGCACGTGGCGCCCGACCCGCTGGCTCAGCGACGCCGCCTTTCTGCATACCAGGCGGAGATCCGGCCCCTCGATTGCCATAATGTTCCACGTGGAACGTTGAGGTTGCTAGCTTCCCTGCTGGGACTGGCTGATCCCAACCCCAACTGCGCCGCATACAGGCGTCGCGTCCCTTACACTTGCGCGAGAGGGGCGTTCATGAAGCACTGAGCTCGTGACGATCAGCGGTCCGGCGGCCCTGGATCTTGCGCGACGAGTCGACGTCTGGTGCCGGTTCCGGCTTCGCCTGATTGCGATCAACGCTCGATCCTCCTACGCGAGGCATTTCCCGTTGAGTTCGGCAGCACCAATCTCCATCTAGTGCAGCCAGCGGGGCCGAATCGTCGCCAATCCCGAAATCCCTACCTTTTCGGCCTTGCCGGACGATGCGTCCGGCGCCGCCTCGCGCGAGCCCCGTGACGGGATTGCGCGCCCATCTAACTCATTGAATTCATAGTATTTTTTGGGCAGTGCAGACTCGTATTTTGGCGCGATTCCTGCTAGAATGGCCGGTCATTCAGCAGGATCCATCATGGCCGATAACGACGTCTACGATTCCAGTAAAATCAAAGTCTTAAAAGGTCTCGACGCCGTACGAAAGCGACCCGGAATGTACATCGGTGATACCGATGACGGCAGCGGCTTGCATCATATGGTTTTCGAGGTGGTGGACAATGCCATCGATGAGGCCTTGGCCGGCCATTGTGACCGTGTGGTGGTCACGATCCATGCCGACGAGTCGGTCACGGTCACCGATAACGGCCGCGGAATCCCCGTGGACATCCATAGCGAGGAGGGCGTCTCGGCGGCCGAGGTCATCATGACCGTCCTGCATTCCGGCGGCAAATTCGACGACAGCTCCTACAAGGTATCCGGCGGCCTGCATGGTGTGGGCGTGTCCGTGGTGAATGCGCTGTCGGACTTTCTCGAGCTCAACATCCGCCGCGACGGCAAGCTGCATCGACAGGAATATCGGTTGGGCGAACCGCAGGCGCCGCTTGCGGCCATCGGCGATACGGAGGAGCGCGGCACTACGCTGCGCTTCAAGCCGAGCACTCAGATCTTCACGCACATCTCGTTCAACTACGAGACGCTCGCCAAGCGTCTTCGGGAGCTCTCGTTCCTGAATTCAGGCGTGCGCATCGAGCTCGTCGACGAGCGCGACGAGAAGAGCGAAGTGTTCCAGCACGAGGGCGGCCTCTCCGCCTTCGTCAGATACTTAAATCGGAGCAAGACGCCGGTACATCCCTCGGTGCTCTGGTTCCAAACGCGCGAGGGCAACACACAAGTCGAAGTGGCGATGCAGTGGAACGACTCCTATCAGGAGAGCATGTACTGCTACACGAACAACATCCCGCAGAAAGACGGCGGCACGCACCTCGCAGGCTATCGCGCGGCGCTCACACGCTCACTCAACAAGTACATCGAGAAAGAGCTCGCCGCGAAAAAAGAAAAGATCGCCACGACGGGTGACGATGCGCGCGAAGGTTTGACGGCGATATTGTCCGTGAAGCTTCCCGACCCGAAGTTTTCTTCGCAGACGAAAGACAAATTGGTGTCGTCCGAAGTGAAAGGCGTGGTCGAATCGGTGGTGGCACAGCGCCTGGAGGAATTCCTGCTGGAACATCCGCAGGAAGCCCGCGCTATCGTCAACAAGATCCTGGAGGCCGCGTACGCGCGCGAGGCTGCGCGCAAGGCGCGCGAGATGACGCGACGAAAGGGCGCGCTCGACATCGCAGGCTTGCCGGGCAAGCTCGCGGACTGTCAGGAGAAAGATCCCGCGCTCTCCGAAATGTTTTTGGTCGAGGGCGACTCCGCAGGCGGCTCAGCGAAGCAGGGACGCGATCGCCGCACGCAGGCGATCCTTCCGCTCAAGGGCAAAATCTTGAACGTCGAGAAGGCTCGCTTCGACAAGATGCTTGCCTCGGTCGAGGTGGGCACGCTGATCACCGCGCTCGGTTGCGGCATCGGCCGCGACGATTTCAACGTCGACAAATTGCGCTATCACCGAATCATTCTAATGACAGATGCTGACGTTGATGGGTCTCACATACGCACATTATTGCTGACATTCTTCTATCGCCAGATGCCAGTGCTCATAGAACGCGGCCACATCTACATCGCGCAGCCGCCGCTTTACAAAGTCAAAAAGGGTAAGCAGGAGCATTACGTCAAGGATGACCTTGAGTTGAGCGCGCTGCTGCTCGGCACTGCCATCGACGGCGCCGCGCTGCACGTCAATTCGGAGGCGCCGCCGTTGTCGGGGCCCGGACTCGAGTCGCTGGCGCGCAAGTACGTCGAGGTTCAGGCCATCGTCAAGCGATGGGCACGACGCTACGATGAGAGATTCCTGGAACAGCTTCTGTACGTTCCGACGCTCAGCACAGAAGCGTTCGATCGCCTCGACGATTTAAAGGACTGGTGCCGCAACCTCGAGATCAAGTTGAATGCGCTCGATGATGTCTCGCGGCGCTACCGCGTGTCCGTTCATACGCTCGCCGCCGGCGGGCATCGCATCGATCTGACGCGGCTCGAGCACGGGCTCACTTCGGAGAAGCATATCCCGCGCGAGTTCTTCGATTCAGCGGAATACCTGCGCATCGCAGAGCTTGCCGCGACGTTGAGCGACTTCATCGGTGCGGGTGCCTTCATCCGGCGCGGCGAAGCGCGCCAGGAAATCGGCAGCTTCAAGGCGGCGATCGGCTGGTTGTTCGATGAGGCCAAGAAGGGCCAGACTATTCAGCGCTACAAGGGCTTGGGCGAAATGAACCCCGGGCAACTGTGGGATACGACCATCAACCCGGAGACGCGCCGGCTGATGCAGGTGCGCATCGAGGATGCGGTCGCCGCAGACGACATCTTCACGACGTTGATGGGAGATGCCGTGGAACCGCGCCGCGAGTTCATCGAGAAGAACGCGCTGCAGGTATCGAACCTGGATATCTGAAGCGTTGTCGACTGACGAAATTATTGAGACTTCCGCTGATTCAAAACCCAACTCGACGCCGGCGCCGGTCTTGAGCCCCGAATAGCAGAGCGAGAGATTGGCGGAGATGCTGCCGCGGAGCGGACAACGCTTGGCGACGGATGAGAAACGGCAGCTGGCGATGAAATCAGATTGATCTTGGTCGCCCCATTCGGGGCGTCACGACCCCAAAATGTTCCTTGTTGAACGGCCCACTCTTGCGGCGGAGCTGACGGGCGGCAGTCGGGCCATCAGCGGAAGTTCAACCCGCTGAAATGAGCGCCTCTTAGCAGTCATTCCGCGTCACCCCGACCTTGCATAGTGTCGGTCGTGTACCCCCCCCCTCTAACAATTATTCAATAAATCGATGAGGGGATTCGCTGGCGCTTTGCACATTCTCAGTCTGAGAACGGGAATTTGAGCCGACGAAGGATTTGGCTGGATATGCCCGTGGCAAATCGCAGAACTAGGCAGGCCATTTCCATTGACCATTGATAACAGAAGTAAGCGAACAAGGAGTAGCCCATGAGAGGTCTTAAGTTCAAAAAAATTATCGCGTTAACGGCACTATCAGCCATGGCGAGTGCGATGGGTACGGAGGTGCAAGCGCAACAGGTTAATACGGACCCTTCGGAACCGGTCCAAATCATCAGCAATCCCCAGTTCAATCAGATGGTTCAGAGCGGGCAATTAATGCCGGCAACCCCGCCGATAATTCTGGGTCAGGGATTGCAGCAACTGTTCAGGGATTTTGAAAATCGGGCAGTGATAGATAAGTTCATCCGTCAGAACCCCAATCTTCCGGGCTTTGCCGAGATGGTCTACGCCACTCCCACTGCGCCCAATGTTCAACAGACTTTAGGGGGATCCTATGAGACCGTGATCACGCTGAATGATGGCGCAACTCAAACCATCAGAACTAATGGGCAAAGTGCCAAGTTGGCGCAGCTGGCCAATGCAATTGTCACGTCGTCTGATCCCGTTCACGAGTTCAACCTCTACCAATTGGGATATTCGCAATATGCGACTTTGTACAACCGGCTTTGCACGCTGCCTCCCACCGGCAGCACGGATTTGACCATCGTCATCGGCAAAGATTGCGTGAACCTGACGGCGCCGTCCGCATTGACGGATCCAGCCACATTGCTAAACGCGCCGCTCTCGACCATTAAGACAGCACTCGCATCGCTTGCCGCTTTAGGTTCGTCCATCCTGCAAAATACACCACCTCCGCCGCCGACTATTCCCATCCCGTGCAATGATGGGATCGGTTCCAGTTCCGCGCCCGGCGTCAACGTTGATTTCGGAGATCAGACCGGGAGCCCATCGGTGGCTTTTTCTCCAATCGGCCTCATGGCGAATTTCAATTTCGTGGGAAAGAACAACTTGTCGTGTGTCAAGAACCAAGGGCACCGCAACACCTGTCATATATTTGCCGCGACATCAGTCATCGAAGAGTTGCTCGCGAGGGACAGTGGATTTATTTATAATCTCTCAGAGCAGGATTTCATGGAGAACCTGAAACTCCTATGGGATCCTCAATTTTACGGCGATAACGGGGGTGCCGACAATGACCTCTATCTGGCCACGGTGAACGGATATCAGTTCGTCCTTGAGAATCAGTGGGATTACAACCCGTCGTACAATCAGCCTGCGTCCCTGCCCGGCGTCAACGCGCTAAATTATCGAAAGAGTTGCGAAAATTACCCCTCCAGAGAGCCTGGTTGTTCAGATAGCGCACCGCAAGCACCGATTTTTTGCAGCACTATCCAGGAGATCTTCACTGGGCAAGAATGTGCCTTTCAGGTGGTGACGTATTCTCAACCGAGTTCGGGAATCTCAATATCGAATCTGCAGTCCGCCGGAGGAGAGTTTTGGGATCCTGCAAACCCGCAAACTTCGTTGGGAACTCTCCTGGGGAATCTGGCTGGAGGCAATGCGATCGCGATGTGTTTCGCCGAAACCAATAATTTCGAAACTCCGTCGCCTGGGGGATATATCGCGTATTCGGCGGCGGACCTGAAAGCCACGGTCGGCGGGCACTGTGTCCACGTCGTCGGATTCGTCAATAACACACATTTGGCTAGCGACCCGAACACGGGATTGTCGGTCACCCCCGGCGCGGGAGGCGGTTATTTCATCATCAAGAACAGCTACGGAACGTCGTGGGGCGATGCCGGTTACGGTTACATGCCCGTTAGCTACTTGTTGGCGACCGCATACGAACTGTATGTTATTAATTCGTTGAATTAGATTCCAATCGGCAGGCCGCCAGCCTTCGGGTCGGCGGCAACCCGCTTAACCGTCTCCCCGCTCGGCACCTTGTCGAGCATGAGGAGGTTTGCTTGCGGGCGTACGCGAACGGGACCGCAGCGCGCGAGTCGCTGAACATCTATTGCCGTTTCTACGATGGAAACAACTCAAGGACGTACGCGAAGCGTTGGCGACGTGCACCGCAGCGATTTGGGCATACGGAGCGGTCATCCAGCCCGAGCGGTCATCCGACCGCTGAGCTGGTGACCGCCGCCGTCGGATTGAAACAGACCAGGCGATCGCGGCCGGCCCGCTTGGCCGCATACACACATCGATCCGCCGCCTCGATCAAATCGGAAGCCCGCTTGAATCCCACGGAGGCATCCATTGTCGCGAGGCCGAGCGAGGCAGTCACGCGAATGCTCCCGCCCGCCACCTGATGTCTGGCGTCCCGAAGTTTCATCAAAATGCGGTCGCAGACGGCCACCGCTTCGTCCGTCCCCACACCCGGCAGCACGATCACGAATTCCTCGCCCCCATAGCGAGCGACGTAGTCGCCTTCACGCAAGGCGCTCATGAACAACCGCGCTGTCTCGATCAATACGGAGTCGCCAGTGGGATGGCCGTGGGTATCGTTTACTTGCTTGAAACGGTCGAGATCCGCGAACACGATGCTCAAGGGCCAGCGACCGGCGACCGCGTTGCCGAATTCCCGGTTCAGCGTTTCGTCGAGGAATCCGCGGTTGAACACTCCCGTCAACGGGTCGCGGCGCTGCTTGTCCTCGAGTGCGGTGGTGCGCGCCTCGAGATGCTCGGCGGCTTCCCGGAGTGAGGTGACTTGATCGATCGCGTGCAGGTTGCGGATGGTCAAGATTTCGCGCGCCTGATCGAGGATGGCATTGGCCACCTCGGTCTCCAGAATGGCCGTGTCGAACAGCCGCTCGATCTCGGGGATCTCGGCGACGAGGGTGCTCATCGCTTGAGCGAGCGCGTCCGGATCGATACCGAGCCACGCGTGTGCATGTGCGGCGAGGGGCTCGAGGTCCCGGGTAGCCGACGGAGCGGCCAGAAGCATGTCGACGCATTCGCTGCCGAGCGCGACGCAACGGGCGGCCACCGCGATGGAATCGCCGGCGGTGTCGGGGGCGTGGCTCGCTTCGATGGTGGCACAGAGCGCCTCCGGAAGTTTCCATTGCCGGAGCAGCCAGCCTCCGAGTGCGGCGTGATCGGTACCGAGAAGCGACAGTTCGTGGGCGAGGATATCGGCGTGCGTGGCCTCGGCGGGCAGCGCTCGGTAGAAGTCGGGTTGCACCCGGTCCACCCCGAGGATCGCGATGTCCTGAAGCAATGCGGCCAGAAAGATGTCTTCCGGGGATCGCGCGCCCATGAGCGCACCGAAGGTACGCGCGGCCGAGGCTCCCAGGATGGCGCGCCTCCAGTACCGGGCATAGTTTATTCCGGCTCCCGTGCCGCTCTTATAGGTCGTGACGAACGAAAAGCTGAGTGCCAGCGTGGTGGCGGCGTTGAGTCCGAGCGCGACGAGCGCCTGGCGCAGGTTCTCGCTTCGACGGCGCTTGGAATACAGCGGCGAATTCGCGACCCTCATTACCTTCGCAGTGAGTCCGGGATCCTTGCTGATCGTCACGGCGACCCTGCCCACGTCGATCTCGGGATCGCCGGCGAGGGCCACGATTTGCAGCGCGATCGCGGGGGGACTCGGGAAATTGGTGGCGAGAGAAAGTTTCTTTTTCAGGGGCTGGAGCACGGGCGCTGTCCTGTTATTGGCTCGTCAGAGCCCTTAACGGCACCCCCTCAGGTTCCTTGAGGGTTTACATGAAGAAACCCTGAGCGATGCGGGCCAAACCCTCGTCGATGGCGTCGCGAATCTCCACGTTGAGCTCGCGGGGATCTCTTCCGACGGCAGGGATCGGGGCGCCGATGATGACGCGGATGGTCCCCGGCTTCTTCAGGATGCCGCGGCGGGGCCAGAAGTCGCCGGCGTTGTGCGAGACCGGGACCACCATCCTCCCGGCGGCCACGGCGAGCAATGCGCCGCTCACGCCGTACTTGCGCGTCTCGCCGCGCGCCACGCGAGTGCCCTCGGGAAATATGATCACCCATAGTCCCTCGGCGAGCCGCTGCTCGCCTTGCTCGACCACCTGAGTGACGGCCTGACGGCCGGCGCCGCGGTCGATCGCGATGGGACGCAACAGCTTGAGTCCCCAGCCCATGAGCGGAACCCACAGCAGCTCACGCTTCAATACCCAAACATGCGGCGGAAAGATGACGAACAGGGCCACGGTCTCCCACGCCGAGGTGTGCTTGCACATCACGATGTGGTTGCCCGCCGGAATTCGCTCGCGGCCTTCCACCGTGAATCGGAGGCCGCAGAGACGATCCAGCATCCACAGGCTGCATCGCGCCCAGCTGCGCGCGATGGCGAACTCAATCCGGTGCGGGAGGAAGAAACATAAGGCCATGAAGCCGCCCCACACGCAGGCCGATATCATCAGGTAGGCGGTGAACAGCAGCGAGCCCAAAATTTGCACGGCAGGCTAGCCGGGCAGGCGCGACAGATCGGCGATGCTTCCGAGCAGGCGCTGGACCTCGCCGAGCAGGGCGAGGCGGTTGGCGCGCCGCTCGAGATTCTCGTCCATGACCATGATGCGCTCGAAGAATTCAGCGACCGGGGCGGAGAGAGCGATGAGTGCCGTCAGCGTGTCGCCATAGCGGCGCTCCGCGAGCGCAGCGCCTGTCGTCTCCTCGAGGGAGCCCACGACGCGGTGCAGCCCTGCCTCCGCGCCCTCGGCTTCGCTGAACAGCCGGGTCTCGACCGCCGTGTCCTTGTCCGCCGAGGCTTTCTTCAAGATGTTGCCGATGCGTTTGTTGAGCGCCGTCAATATGCCTGCATCCGGCAGCACCAAAAACTCCTTGAGCGCGAGAAGCCGCGATTCGGCATCGACCGGCGAGGCCGGGCGATTCGCGAAGATCGCATCGACCATCTCCGTCGTGATGCCTTCCGCGCGCTCGATCAACAGCCCGCGCAGTCGGTCAGAGATGAAGTCCGAGACCTCCCGGGCGGTTGCGGCGCGCTGGACGGGTTGCGCCGCCGCCGCCGTTCCGATGAGTGCGTCGAGATCCAGGTCCAGGCGACACTCGAGCAAGATCCTGAGCACACCGAGCGCCGCCCTGCGCAATCCGAAAGGGTCCTTGGCGCCGGTCGGCCGTTGCTCGATCGCGAAAATGCCGGCCAGCGTATCGATCTTGTCGGCAAGGGCGAGTGCCTGGCCGATCTTGGTGGATGGCAGGGAATCGCCGGCGAACCGCGGGCGGTACTGTTCCTCGATCGCCTGCGAGACTTCCTGCGCGTACCCTTCGGCCTGCGCGTAGTAGCGCCCCATGATGCCCTGCAGTTCGGGAAACTCGCCGACCATGGCCGTCAAGAGATCGGCCTTCGCGAGCTCGGCTGCAATGGCGATGTCCGGCCCTGCGCCGATTTGCTGCGCGATCGCCACGGCCAGCGACTTCACCCGCGCGGTCTTGTCGGCATAGCTGCCGAGCTTCGCTTGGAACGTCACCCCCTTGAGTTCCGCGGCGCGCAGCGCGAGCGGAAGCTTACGGTCTCGATCCCAGAAGAACGCCGCATCGTTGAGACGCGGGCGCACCACCCGTTCATTGCCCTCGCGTACCTTGTCGGGTTCCCGGCTCTCAATATTGCTGACCGTCACGAACCCGCCGGTGAGCCTGCCGTCGGGCCCTTCGATGGCGAAATAGCGTTGATGGTCCTGAATGGTGGCGATGACCACTTCCCGGGGAAGCGTCAAGAACCGCTCTTCGAAACGGCCGGTGATGGGTACCGGCCATTCGACCAGCGCCGTGACTTCCTCGAGCAGTTCGTCTTCGATCAACGCGGAGCCGCCCGCTGACTGTGCCGCCGCCGCGACGCCGGCGCGGATCTTTTCGCGCCGTATACCAAAGTCTGCGACGACCTTTGCGCGCTTCAGGCGCGATTCATAGGACATCGCGGATTTGAGCGAGATCGGGCGAGGGGCATGGAAGCGGTGACCCAGAGTCACTCGGCCGGCTGTGAGGCCGAGAACTTCGATCGGAACCACTTCCTCGCCATACAAGAGAACGGCGCCGTGCACCGGGCGCACGAATTCCGCCGCGCTCGCTCCCCAGCGCATTCGTCGGGCGATGGGCAGCGCGGCAACGGCCGCATTGATGATTCCCGCGAGCACGGTGACCGTCGAGGCGCCCCGCTCCGTACCGCGAAATACCAGCCACGCCCCCTTGTCGGTCATCAGCCGTTCGAGCTCTGGCACGGAAACGCCGCAATTGCGGGCGAACGCATTCGCGGCCTGTGTGGGCGATCCCTCGGCATCGAAGGCGTTCGCGACCGGGGGCCCGCGCCGCTCAACTTGCCGGTCGGGCGCCGAATCGGCGCATGCAGAGACGAGGACGGCGAGACGCCGCGGTGTCGCAAAGCCACGCACCTTGCCGTGCGTGACACCGGCGGCGCCCAGGCCTTTGACGATGCCCTCGGTGAGTGCGGTCGACAGAGTTTGGAGCGTTCGCGGCGGCAGCTCCTCCGTGCGCAGCTCGAACAGCAGGGCGCGCTTTTCCATCAGGCGGCTCGCGGGCCCGCGTTCTTGATCAACGGGAAACCCAGTGCTTCCCGGCTGCCCAAGTAGGCTTCGGCAACCGCGCGAGCCAGCGTCCGCACCCTCAAGATGTAGCGCTGGCGCTCCGTGACGGACACGGCGCGTCGCGCATCCAGAAGATTGAACGAGTGGGAGGCCTTCACCATCTGCTCATAGGCCGGAAGCACCAATTTGTCGGCGAGCAGATTTCGGCAGGCGATCTCGTGCGTGTCGAATTGACTGAGAAGCACCGTGGTGTCCGCCTTCTCAAAGTTATAGACCGACTGCTCGACCTCGTTCTGATGGAACACGTCGCCATAAGTGATGGCGCCGAACGGCCCGTCGGTCCACAGGATGTCGAATATGCTTTCTTTGCCCTGGATGTACATCGCCAGACGCTCAAGCCCATAGGTGATTTCGCCCATCACCGGCCGGCAATCGAGGCCTCCGACCTGCTGGAAGTAGGTGAATTGCGAGACTTCCATGCCGTTGAGCCAGACCTCCCAGCCGAGGCCCCAGGCGCCCAGGGTGGGCGATTCCCAGTTGTCCTCGACGAAGCGGATGTCATGCACCAACGGATCGAAGCCGAGCGACTTCAAGGATCCCAAATAGAGCTCCTGGAAATCATCGGGCGAGGGCTTGATGGCCACCTGAAACTGATAGTAGTGCTGGAGCCGAAATGGATTGTCCCCATAGCGGCCATCGGTGGGCCGGCGTGAGGGCTGCACATAAGCTGCGCTCCAGGGCTCCGGGCCGACGGCGCGCAAGAACGTCGCGGTATGGAAGGTGCCGGCGCCCATCTCCATGTCGTAGGGCTGCAGAATGACGCATCCCCGTTCGGCCCAATAGCTCTGAAGGGCAAGAATCAAATCCTGAAAGGTGCGCGGTGGCGCCCGGAAGGAGTGGGTCATGGGCGCGAGTATAGCGATGCGCCGACGGGGGTGTCCTGCGTTGCAAAAGCCCATATTTCCTGCACCGAATTGGCGCGGGCACCGGCCCCGCTAACGGCATCGGCGCCCTCTGGCCGGGCTGTTTTCTATGGATTTGCACTAGGATGATGCGTGCAGGGGCTTGTATGCTCTATTATGGTGCGCGATGGCTGCACTCGGCCATGCAAGTCCTTGATCCATATACGCACCTTATTGGCACACAAACTGCAACACGGGGATGCCGGCGGTGCCGGCCCCAGTTGTATCAA
>Ga0182015_10003201_pt1 | contig 18635 bp, 16 predicted proteins | sample 712P3MmetaG_FD_120478 | JGI IMG/M metagenome (GOLD analysis project Ga0182015, IMG submission 120478) | Permafrost microbial communities from Stordalen Mire, Sweden - 712P3M metaG | ecosystem: Environmental > Terrestrial > Soil > Wetlands > Permafrost | place: Sweden: Stordalen | collected...
AGCTCACGGTCTTCGCGGGGGAGCGCGGCGATTCGGCGGGCGCGAAATTCCGGGAGTTCATGCAGCGCGACACCGCTCGCCGGCGAGGCGGCTACCTCGACGGCCCTCCGTTGTTCCGGGTCTCTTGAGGAAGCAACGTTGGAGTCGTCCATGGCGGTGCCTAGCCCTAGCTACTTCGACAGGAAAAACGAAAGCTGAAACTACCTCCTGACCAGTCTCAAGATGCGCAGATTTGTCAACGTAGGACGGTGGACAAGTCGGCGGCCTTCTTCGGCTCGTCAGCGCGACGCGTTACGAGCGGCACGAATGGCCGGCCCGATACTGAAGAGCGCCCGCTCGACCTCATCGGGGCGGCAACCGTACGCCTCCGCCCACCGGCTTGCCACGGCGAGGTACTCCGCGTAGCAGGGCGCCTCGTGCCGCACGTCCCACACGTCCGCCAGGGCCCACATCGCCCAGGCCACCAAAAGGTCGGCAATCAGTGGCCCTCGACCGGTCTGCCGGTCGTAGCCGGCAAAGTAGGCGAACTTGGTGGCGAACGCGGGGCCAAGGCCAACAAGCCGTGCAACGTGCGTCGCGTCCGACCACGCGCTGAACAGGTCGGTGGTCGGGCCAGATCGGGCAAGGTTAGCGAGGTGGTTGAGCTTGTCGATCAACGGCTGAAGCTGGTCTCCACCAGCACTTGGCTGGCCGGCATGCTCGATGATCTGCGCCGTCCGCCACCAACCCCAACCGCGCCCGTAGCCCCAGGCCATCGTCGCCAGGAACAGTTCGATCACGTCGCCGCGGCCCAACTCGAAGACATCGCCTCGCCGGACAATCCACTTTCCGCCCGGGCGCTCGGTCGCCTCAGCGAGCCGGGCAACCGCGTCCTGTAGGCGCCCCGGCTCGGGGAGCCGAGTTTGACTAGCAAAGCCCTTGCTCCAAGACAGCGGGTCCCACCTCACGGCGTGCTCGTCGATGGCCTCGATCTCGGCGAGGCAACGAACGAGCTCACCCAGTTCGGGGATCGGGACATCCGGGCGATCGTGAAGGGCTCGGCAGGCGTTGCTCTCGAACCTGGCCACGATCTTCCGGATCACCACTCGACAGCGTTCCCTCGGATCGGTCACGCGGCTTCCTCCCCGTTCCCCAACGAAGGACAGATCATCCCGCAAGAGATGCTCACCGTGGAGAGCCTTCTGGCTCGTCTTTGATAGTGAGCAGCTTGGCGATCCGGTCGAACGCTTGATGTAGCTCCGGTAGTGCCGTCGGTTGCAGGACAGCGTGCAGCTGAAGCGGTAGCGAGCTGTCCAGGGTGCTTACCATAAGTGCCAGCCCAACAAAGGGCTCGTTTTCCAACTTGGAGCGCAACGTGGGAACCCACACCGAGCCTGGCCTCAGCCATGCCACAGATGCTGGGATGAGCGCGGCTGGGTTGTGAAGAGGTATGTCGCGCGCCAGGAACATCGAGCTCACGCCCGCTGCATCCCGTGTCCATCCCGTCACCGCCACAGACCGCCAGAGTCCGTAGACATCTGTGACGTGCACTTATCTCCAGAAGGTGCAGCACAAAAGCCCAGGACACCTAGCCTGCAGAGCCCTGCGCCTGTTTCAATCAGACTCAGTGCGACTCAGGCAGTGGCCATAGGCCTTGGCGGTAGCGTTTTGGCGTCGGCTCAACGCGCGGCACAAAGCTTGGCGGTGTCTCCACCCGTTTCGCTTGCGGACCAACTACCGCCTAATGCCTGAGGCGAGCCACTCGAGATTCGCGTGCAAGAAGTGGCCTCCGAAACCTTCGTAGGGGGTGAAGCCAAGCCGGGCAAGCCACTGCTCCCGAAGAGCTCTGTCTTCCCCGATCAGCGCAACTGCCTCCATCTCCTCGAAACCATGGGACAGCATGAGCTTTGCAGCCATTGACACAAGATGGCTTCCGATGCCGTTCCGACGCTGGGCTTGCGCCACCGCGACCTCGTCGAGGTTGCACGTCACCGCCTCACCGGAGAGGTGGAAGACCACCACGTATCCAACAGGCGTGCGGCCGTCTAAGACTCGGATTAGGTGACTCATCGCGCTTGGCGGCCGAGCCCCCTCCACGAAGTGCCGGGGGAACGACGACTCTCGAACGTTTGCCACGGTTCGCTCCCATTTTTGGGGTGCTTCGTGTGTCACTTCGTATCGAAGAGTACGACCGCACGACGGGGACCATGAGGAGCGTGCCCGCCTCGGAACCCGTTGTCTGAAGAGCATCCCAACACTGTGGCAGGTGGATGTGTCACTCCGTGCGCGGGGGAGTCACTTGCCACCCGTCCCTCAGAATCAGATGTGCGCCTCCTTTCGGGGCCGCCCAGGGACGCTGGATGGCTCTTCTCAGGCAGTGGGACTTGGCAGCCACGTTGGCAGCCAAGAGATTCGACGCCCAACCAGCGCTGGCCCTTCGCCGGCAGCGTCGACGTCGACGCCGCGATGAACGATCCTGCGACCGCCCACCAATGGTGCGAAGACTGGCAGCAACAGCTCGCTGACCTCGATGTCGAGGAGGCTGCGCGCCCGGCAGTCCCCGGCGTGGACCCGCTAGACGCGCCGGAGGGCTGAGAGGGTAAGTGGCTGGGACCCTAGGTAGGTAAGGCCCCTGCCGAAGTGATCGGCTCGCGCCGCCTTGCCGCGAAACCACGCCTTCGTCCTGAGTCTGCCGCGCCTACCCGCTCGTGGCCTTTACTTCCGCCGGGTCGTGGTGATCCCCTGCGTGTGGGGTGTTTGCGGAAGCCTCCAATATGTGGGTGGACATAACGACCTCCCTTGTGGCGGTCGCGATGCTACCGGCGACCGGGGAGCTGGGTACCCCGATTCGGAACGGGGATAACGTCCGACGGTGGCCGATCTCGAGCTCTCGTCCTTGCGACTTCGGTGGCCTCGCGACCTTTTCGTCAGTGAGGCGGAGGAGCTCCTTCAAGACCCGTTCACCGCTCGCGGCTTGTGGCTGCTCGCACGGGCATTCGTCGGGGATGACGCTCTCGACGCTGCGCTCGAAGGAGGGGACCAGGCGGTGTTGCGTCTGCTCGTCCGCGATATCGACAGCATCCGGGATGAGTACGAGCGCCGACCGCTCTTCTCGGAGCGGCACGGCCGCTCACGGCAACAGCCCGCACCGGGCCTCGGTTGGGCGAAGGAGGAGGTCGCGAAGCTCGCGATCCGCTACTACCGAACCGGCGCGCTCGGCCGCGAGCTCCAACCCTCGTGTCCGGACGATCGCACGAACGACGGCGACCCCTCTGCAGCGCTCTATCGACTCACTGGTCTCGAGGGCCTCTGGCCCCTCGGTCGGTCGCTGCGTGAACACGACGACGACGCGTTCTTTGACGTCCTCGAGGCACTCGACGGGCTTGTCGTAATGCCCCGCCGCCGAGATCGTCACGGCTACGCGAGCTGCAACTGGCACTACGGCGACTTCTCCCGTCAGCTCGGCCAGCGCGTCTACCGGTTCGAGGTCAATCAAATCCTCACCTTCGCTGACGTGCCGTACCGACTGGCCGAGTCCGGCGAAGACGCTGGAACCATCGTGACGACCGGTGGGGACGACCTCGCCCCGCTCCTCGAGTGGGGAGCGGCACAGCAAGGGATCGAGGCCGGAGAGGTCTGCCACTCCGTGTCCCTGTTCCGCTCTCGCGGCGCGACACCCGAGGAGAAGCGTTCGGCGGTCGTGTCGCTGGCGCGTGTTCTCGAACAGCACCGCCGCTTGCTGAAGACGGAGCTGCGCCGCGACGAGGCCGACCTTTTCAACATTGCGAACAATTTCGACATTCGGCACTCCCGCGATGGCCAGCAGGGTGACTACGACCCGGTGTTCCTCGACTGGGTGTTCTGGTGGTATCTCGCCACGATCGAGCTGCTGAATCGGTTGCTGGAACGACAGGGCTCAGCCGACTGACGTCCCGACAACAACCTGATCGCGTACAACGCGATGCACCTGTCTACGAGAGCGGCGGGACTTCGCAGATCGGAACGTTCAGAGTCGGCAACGCGTCCGGGCCGCTAGCGCGAACCGTTCAGGGTCTCGTCGCTCTGTTTCACCTGGAAGATGGCGATTTTCTTCGTGTCCGGCATTGCCCACAGTTGGCCGCTGGCGACCCCGATTGCGAGCCAGATCGCGCCCAATCGTTGGGTTGACCAAGGGGACGCAATCTCAACGTATCGTCAGGCTATGTCGCGGAGTCCTGCAATCGGTCCGCCCGGCGACGATCTGCGGCTTCTCGCCGACGCGATGGGAGACCCGGTCGCGCACTACAGGGAACTGCCCGCGTGGAAAACACGGGCTTCCTCGGCTCTCGTCGCGCTTGGCGCAGAAGGGCTCGCGTTGTCGCTGGAGTTCAACGCCAAGACACAAGATTTGAACTTGCCGGCGCCTACACTCGCCGAGGATTGGGACGTCTGGGAGTATGAGGGAAGAGTGCGGGATGCAGTGGCCATCATCCTGCGGGCCGCCGACGAAGCGGACCGGAGAGCCGACCAGATGAATGCCGCTACGCCGCGAGTCTCTCCAAACGCTCTGCGCGAAGCCATAGCCGAGACCATCGCGGTCAACGTCAAGGCGTACGACATCGCGGCGGTCTGCGTCGCATTGGGACTCGACCCGTGCGGACCCAACGAAGACCCCATGCGGAGCAAACGGGTGTACGTGACGCACAAGCTGATCGGAATGATGGGGGCCCACCTTATCGAGGTCGCCCGAGCGGTCGATGACGAATACGGAGACCCCGACCTGGCCGGCATAGCCGCCGCCTATTCGGCTCAGCTGTCCATACGGCTTGCGCCCGGAGCGACCGTGGCGGGCGAACGACTCGCCCAACTGCACGATTGGGTCGCGGTCCAGCGCTCATGGGATGCGGCCCTGGCAAAGGTGGTAACCGATCCCGAAGGGGCGATCACCGCGGCGCGTACAACCCTCGAAAGCGTCTGCAAACACATCTGTGATGAGCGTGCAGCCCCATACGAATCCGGATGGGACCTATCGAGGCTCTACAAGGCGGCGGCCTCTGCGATGGACGTCGCGCCCGATCAACACAGCGAGCAGGTCATCAAGCAAATCCTGAGCGGCGTAACAACGGTGGTCGATGGCCTGGCGGCCATGCGGAACAGCATGAGCGATTCGCACGGCCGCGGAAAGGGAAATGTCCGGCCTCTGCCACGTCACGCAAAACTTGCCGTGAACGCGGCCTTCGCTGTGGCGGGGTTTCTCATTGACACTCACGTTGAAAAAGGGGCCCGATAACAATCCCGAGGCCAGTTCGCCTCCAGTGGGGTCCTGACCTAGAAGATGCGCGGATAGGCACCCCTCCCCGCCCACCCCAGGAGCGTTCCCCAACGTCCGCGACAGCTTCTGCGAGAATCTTCCGATGGCCGCAGAGGACCTTGGGCCGTGGGAACCCCTTTCGCCCAGGGAAGGCGCCGAGCTATTCGCCAAGTGCGCCACGGGATCGTGGGTCGCGGGCGGTTGGGCGATCGACCTACTCGTCGGCCGTGAAACCCGTTCGCACGGTGACCTGGACATCCTGGTTCTACGTCCTGAGCAACACCTCGTTCGAACGCATCTCCAGGCATGGGACGTGCATGCGGCCGACCCTCCTGGAACGCTGCGCCCGTGGCCTTGCACTGTGATCCCCCCACAGCAGAGGTAGATCATGGCGATCAGCGCGGGCAACGAACGGTGGCCGTAGCCGCGATGGTTGAGGAGGCGGATCTGACAGTTGAGGCCTTCGAGCTTGGAATTCGACAGGCCGAGCTCGACCGCGGTGGGGACGCGGTCACGGTTCGTGCGCACCGTCTTCTGCAGGGAGGCGAAGGCCGGGATCCGGGATCTTGCGCCCTAGCGCGGCGGCGGCATCAAGGCTTCCCCTCCGGGCGGCTCCGCCGGCCTTGACCCAGCCTTGGCGACGACGCGCGCTCGCAGTCAGGTCGAGAGAGGCGCGGGAACTGCAAAATCGTGCTTCGCGCTGCTTGACAAAATGCTCTCCTTCAGGAATGACCTGCTCCGCGGAGCGCTTCTGCCGGCGCTCGCTGCGTTGGACGGCTTGATGCTACAGACTGTAATCGAGGCTGTGCCGCTCCTGGCCAAGAGGTCGAAGGCGGGGCCTACCATGGCCAGGTGGGTCGTTGAACGGTGGCCGAGTCTGTGGCCACTTATTGTGAAGTTCGACTCGCCGCAGAGGGAAGGCGAGAAGCTTGACGCATGTCGTCGTTGGCCCGACCTGGAGTCGTCGCGCGCGGATTAGAAGCCACCTTTGAGTGTCCACAAGAGATCCCGCGTCGTGCGAACCGGAACCTGGTCCTGGACATCATTCGCTTTCGGAGAACCGGGGAAACTCAGAGACCATCCGTGGCGGAGTCTGGAAATTGGGCTCTCCTGACTCTTCCGTGGGTGGGAAGGTCGAACAGGTGTGCGATGTGAGTCCGACACGCGATGGTCGAGCAAGATGGGACGGTGGAGAACACCGCCTCGCGCTGGGAGCCTGAGGACGACGACGAGTACGAGTCGGCGAGCGCCGAGCTGAAGGAGCGCTTTGCAACCTGGGCCGCGAACGCGGGTGTCGCGATCGATCACGATGTGCCCGAGGGTCTGCTCCACTACAAGTGGGCATACGTCGATGGCCATCTCACCCGTTGGACGCGTCGCGACCTGAGCGAGATCTATCTCGAGCTCTACCCGGCCAAGGTCATGGCCGATCCCGACGAGCTCGACGAGGTCCTCGCCGAGGCGAGGGCGTTTCTCACCTTTCTCTCTGCGACCGGACTGCTCGAGGAGGAGAGCGAGTCTGCCGAGGTCCTCATCGACCACCTCGACCAGATCGCAGGGCGGTTCCGGGCGAACATGGCCGATCAGTCGCGCTACAGCTTTGGCAAGCGCCTGTGGACCGAAGCCGCAGCCGAAGGCGTGCGACCCGACGACCCCGGAGCGGTCGAGGCCTTCATGGCGCGCTTTAACGCCCGGCCCCGCGCCGAGCGGGACGCGATCCTCGGAGAGGGACTGAAGACGGGGAATCGTCGGGCACAGACGGGCCGGTTCACTCCTCCGGGGACCCCGCCCCGCCCCGGTTCAGGAAAGCGGCGCAAGCGCCGGAGATGAACGGCCGGGCAGCGGCGGGCAGTAGCCGCCGCGGTCCAAGAGTGCGAGGGCGATCAGGTGCTCGGGATCGCGGAACCCGAACGCCATGCGGTGGAGCACGCGCAGCTTCGTGTTCGTCGACTCGACGAGCGCGTTCGAGACCTTGTGCAGCATCGCCGCCTCGATGCCCGGGAGGTGGCGGCGGATCTTCCGGCCGAGCTCGACGAACGCGGTGATGCGGCAACGCTGTGCCCAGGCGAGCCACTCGTCGAGCATCGTGAGCGAAAGCACGCCCTTTCGCCTGATCGCGAGACGGAGCTGCTCTTTCATCAGGTAGGCCCGATAGAGGGGCGAGTTCGTCTTCGCGATGGTCGCGAGCTACCCCCGCTGGCGACGCGTCAGGTCCTCTGGGTTCTTCCAGAGGGCGAAACGCGCCCCCTTCAGCTCGCGCGCGTGCTCGGTCATGCCGGAGCGGCGAGCGGAGTTCCAGACGTCGCGTCGCACCTCGTCGAGAGCGTCGGTCGCCCACTGAACGACATGAAACGCGTCGATGCAGAGCGTCGCGTTCAAGCAGCGCTCTCGCACGACATCCGCGATCCACTCCGCCCCGTCCGCGGAGACGACGGTGATCTCGGCACAGCGCTCTTCGCCGACAAGGTCGAAGAAGCCCCGGAGCGTCTTCTTGTCCCGACCGACCGCCGCCCAGACGAGGCGACCCGAATCGTGATCCACCACCACCGTCAAGTACCGGTGGCGGCGCTTGTAGCTGATCTCGTCGATGCCGATGCGGCGCAGACCACAGAAGGGATCGTGCGCCGCGCGTCCATCCGCGACGACGCGGGCGATGACCGAGCCGACCGTGCGCCAGGCGATGCCCATCAAGTCAGAGACAGCGGACTTCGGGGTGTGGGTGACGAGCCAGGCGACCTGGTCGTCGAAGTGCCGGGTGTGGCCCGCATCGTGCCGCGCCCAGGGGACCTGGGCGACCGTCGGGCCGTGGGCGGGGCAGTTCACTCGCGGCGAGTCGGCCTCCAGGTAGCACTGGACGGTCCCGAGGTCGAGCGCTCGCCATCGTCGACGACCCTCGCCCTGGTCATAGCCGGGAGCGCGCACCCCGCAGCGCCCACAACGACGCTTGGTCGACTTGCGCGGCCGGACGTGCGCGACCACGGCGTTCAGCTCCTCGTCGACCTCGACCGACTCGATCACCGTCGCCTTGTCGACACCGACCATCCGCCGCCACACATCGGCACCGAACAATGCCGTTCTCCTCGCCTCGTCTTCACGTCGCCGAACGGACAGAGAACGTAGCCACGAGGTGGCGTTGCTTGCCTTTCAGCTGCTCAGAACGCCCACGGATGGGTCACGAGAGCCGGAAATTGCTGGTTCAATCGACTCCGACGAGACTTGAGGCATGGCAAAACTACTTTGCGAGATCCACTATGAACTTGGTGGTGTCATCGTAGATCCAGACGCACTGGGGTCACATCTCGCATTTGAGCGCGGTGACTTCCAGATTCAAATTGAATTGCCGGCCACTTCTGATAGCTTCACCTTCATTCGGCCCAAGATCTGCCTAAATGTGACCGACTACGACGACGATCCAAGAGAACCGACCAGCCAGCCCTTAATTTCCGTGCTCCGACGTGGCACCATGCGAGAAGTGCGTGTGATCCGAGTCACCTCCAGTTACAACGCGAACATTTCCTGGACCGAATACCCAAACTGGACAGAACCCCCGGCCTCTGCCCTGTTGGAAAGTGTGTGTGGGCAGTTTCGGAATGTTTGCGATACTGCCGTCGCTGACTTCAATGACTGGATCGTGACGGCCAAAGGCCAAGTTTGGGGCGCACTCACTGGTGAGTTCCCAAAAGCAATCTCAATGTTGCAGATCACGGACTTGGATGAGGGAAAGGCATTTCCCCCTCGCATTCTAACTACAACACCAGTTCGGGTCATCGGACGAGAATCTTTGCTCAGGCGAGAGGATCTCTCTGACTTCGGAGAGGCCCTGAGTGAAGGCGGATCAAGTTTCGCTCGCCTGCTGCTGGCGGAAGCCAAGCACTACACGTGGTCGAATGAACGCTTCGCTCCTGATCGCGCGATTGTCGTTGCAGCAATGGCGTGCGAAGTCGTGATCAAGATTGCGCTGCGGAAAGGCGCGGCTGACCAGGCGAATATTGTGGATCTGTTGCTGTCTAACCCCAGGGACTGGTCCCTTACGGCTGAGGGACTTTGGGACAAGGCCTCCCTTGCTGTGCTTGATCGATCGCTTCGCCTTGACCTTCCAGATGTGTGGAAGCCACTCACCGCGCTGTATTCCAAGAGAAATGGAATCGTTCATCGCGGAGAAACAGCGGATATGAGAGTAGCCACTCGTCTGGTGAGTGCAGCCGAAAGTGCATTTGCCTGGCTGGGTGATGTAGATGATTGAATCAACCGAGGACGGGGCGCTGCAAGGGTGAGAGTAGGCCGGTTGCCGCCGGAGCGGGACCGACGCCAGATGAGAGCCTCGTCCTTTCGGTAGCACATGGACATGAGAAACAGGCGCCCGCTCCGGCGGGTGGGATGAGCGTTCGGTCCGACGCGGCTCGCCCAGACGTGAGAGGATTTCACCGGTGCGATGGCCCTGGCAGTGGGGGGGACGTGGGGTGGAAGACCGAAAGAGTTCGTCGCTCAGTATCGACCAAGTGGTATCGCAAGTAAAGGAAGCAGTGAGGCGGGCGAACGTCGTCGGGCGCGACGGCACCTCCATCGCCATATCTAAGCTCGACGTGACGCTCCAGGTCGTCCAGGATCTGAGTGCCGGGGCCAATGCTCAGTGGACGGTTCCTGTTGTCGGTCTCGGGCTTAGCGCGAAGGCGAACATCGACACCGGAGCAACAAGCACCATCACCTTGCAACTCGTCCCTCCGATGCCGGTACAAGGAGCCGTGCAGGCGCTCGTGCCACGAGTGAACGTGGCCGACGACCTTGTCGAAGCTATCGAAGTAATCAAGGCCGGCGTGCTCGCCGGTGCTACCGGAGACCCGCCGTTCGAGCTGGCGGAGGCCTCCGTAGCGCTGTCCTTCGTGGTGACCGTGAGTGGAGGAATCTCCCTTGTCGCTTCGGCGGAGCGTTCCAAAGCGACCACGCACACGCTTACGCTGACTCTGAGCCCTCACCAGTCGGAGGTCGTTTCCAAATGAAACAGGAGGACGCTCGCGAACTTAAGGCCAACTTGGAGTACGAACTATTGAGCATGCAGCAGGTGGTGGCGGGCCTAGAACCGCCGGCATCGCTAGCCTTGGCCACCGCTAGCTTCCTGTTGAACGCGGATTTAACTCATGGCTCAGGACACGAACCAGCCGGTGAATCGCTCTTCAGCGAGCTCGTACTTGCGTTCCCCGCCCTGGGTATTTCGCGGCGCGCCGAGGAGTATCTTCTTGCCGTCCGCGTGCAAACAGAACTCGAGGACGTGGTCCAACCATTCCTCGACTACGTCTCCCAGCGTGCCGGGGGCCAACTTGACGTCAGGAACGTTGTCGGTGCCCGAGTCCATAGCGGCGCTGCCGGCAGCCGCCAGCGGCCCGTCGCAGCTGGCGTGTCGATCGGCCGGGCGGACGGGATAACCGGAACACTCGGCTGCTTCGTCACTCGTAATGGCGGGCCCGCTGAGGGCCTGTCGATGAATCACGTCCTTGCCAACGCTAACCGCGGGACTCTCGGAGACGACATCCTCCAGCCCGGGACCGAGGACGGTGGCGCGGCACCCGGCGACCGTATAGGTGAGCTCATTCACTTCCACCCTCTAGTCCGTCCCCCTCAGGCGAATATCGTCGACGCGGCTCTGTGCAGGTTCGACGACGCCATTTCGACCTCGCCCCCGATTCCACCCTTGACGTTGTTCGAAGCCGATACTGGAGACGCCGTGGAGAAGTGTGGCCGCACCACGGGGCGGACTGAGGGTGAGGTAACAGTCACGGAACTCGACGGTATGGTGCTCGATGTCCCAGGTTTTGGGCCAGCCATCTTCGACGGCCTCTTCGAGGTCGAGAGCTCTATCGAGGGCATATTCAGCGATGTCGGTGACAGCGGGGCGCTCGTGACAGACCGATCAGGCAGCCGGGCCGCGGGCCTCCTACTAGGCGGGCTCGACGCGGTGAGCTGGGTGATTCCGTTGTCAACCACGCTGCAAGCTCTCGGGGTCGCGCTGGTAAGGTGATGGCGTGGCAACTCAGGATGAAGCTCGGAAGGCGAAGTCGCATCTCAATGAGCTGCTAAGCGGCGTCCCCGGGGTGAACGGCTTAGGTATCGCCCGCCTTGGCGACGGGTGGGCTGTTCGCGTGAACGTTCTGACGGACCAGGGATCACCGAAGATCCCGTCGTCAATCGACGGCGTGCCCGTCCAACGACGCAACTTTACGGGCCAACCGCGCGTCCAAGCGGCAGCTCGCTAGGGGCTTCTCAGGTTGACCCGGTGGCGGAGCCGTCCGCCAGTGCGCCCCGGATGCGATTTGTTCCACTCTGTTTGGTGCCACTTGAGATGGCAATCCCGGTTGACATCCAGAAGATAGTCAAAGGGTCGCGAGCACCTGGCCGAACGATCCCTCTCGCGATCTATTCGAACCTGGAGAGGGAAAGACGTATTGACCACGCAGCTGCGAAACCCCGCCGGTCACCGTGAGCTCGCTACGACGACGTCACGGAGGCGGCCGAAGCGGTGGCGTCGAGCGCCGGCTCGCCGGCAGCTGATCCCAACATACGAGGATTGACCACCAATCTGACCACCAAGCCGACGGACTCGCTCGGACCCGTCCACGCTTCCCCAGACAACACAACCGCTGTGACCTGCGGAGATGGATCAATTCGGACGGCATCGGATGCCGTCCATGGGATTGGAAATCGTGTGACCTGAAAGGGTCCGTGGGTTCAAATCCCACCTCCTCCGCTCGTTGTCATAATCACAACGTTCAGCCAGTTCAGCGGGCAGTTTCCGCGTCCGTTCGGTACACGAGGTAAGTGAGTCACGTTCGAACCCGACACGGAGGCGATTCCACACCCATCAGGGAAGGCTGCACAGACGCTCGGCCCAGCGGTTTCCACCGTTGTTCCCCGCCAAGAGCTTGCGCTGTGTGACACCAGATCCGTCGATATGTCGCGACGAGACCTTGGCTCGGCCTCGCACAGATGGGGCAGCATGCGCTCATGTCTGAGGTCCCGCAGAGGAAGTGGAATCCATCAGCGTGTGGCTCGCATCAAACCCTTCCGAGCGACCGCCTCGTGGGAAGGTTGCGGTTTCAGGGACCGTGTCGAGGACCGGGCTAGTGACGGCGCCACACAATGACGACCAAGCTGCCTATTCGGAGGGCGACGAGCGGCTCTGAGCGACAGCGCGCTCGCGATCGGCGCCGGGATTGCGAACCATCTCAGGCTCGAGGAGCACTCTTGCGCGAGCAAGCATCGCCGCGGCGCCCACCGCCTCGAAGGTGGCGGCGGCTTCGCCGGCCAGGCTCGCTGACTTATCGAGCCTCCCCTGGCGGGCGAGCCACTCTGCCCGGTCGAGCTGGGCGCGTGCGGTCCAATAGGGGTAGCCAAGGTCTCGAAGCATCGACTCTGCGGTGACGAGGTTCTCCTCGACTGTCTCGTCGTCACCCCGGGCGCTCGCGACCAGCGCCTTGGCGCGGGCAACCTGCGCCCGCAGGAACGGGGGGACCTCGCCCGGGGGGCGTACCATCAGGGCCGAGGTGAGCCGGTCGGCTTCGTCGAGGTCGCCGAGGTCGATAGCAGCCTCAACAGCAATCGGGAAGGCGAGCCGAACGACTTCGTTCGCGACGGCAAAACCAGCGGTCCCGGCCGCGTCGATTACGCGACGGGCAGTCTCGAGCGCCTGCCGGGGGTCTCCTTCGGCGAGGGAGGTCGCCGCTTGCGACGACGCGAACATTGCTCTGTACTCCACGTTGTCGCTCTGCGCCCAGACAGCACAGCCCCGAAGGTGCTCACGACAGCTATCGGTGTTGCCACGAAGCGCCTCCAGATGAGCGAGCCTGTTGTTCATGAGGTCGGCTCCCGGGCGCTCGTCGCCAGCACCCTGGAAGAACTCGGTCCCGAGCTGGAAGGCCTCGTCGAGGCGCCCTGCCATTGTGAGGATGTGCATGAGGTTGGCCGCCGCGTTCGCCTCGTTACGCCTCTGTCCCCACCGCCGGGCGAGGCCGAGCGCGGCCCTGGCGTGCTCCTCGGCACCGGGGAGGTCGTGGTTCATGCAAAGATCAGCATGGTTGCCTTCCGCGATTCCCTCGCTTTCGGTGATCCCGTGGCGCCGGGCGACGGCGGCAGAGAGCTCGTAATGTGCGCCCGCCTCTTCGGCACGACCTGCATAATCGAGAAGCATGGCCCTTGCACCAAGAGCGCCCGCAAGCGGCTCTGATAGCTCGTAGTGCTGGGCCAAGGTGAGCGCCTCTTCGATCGGCCCGGCGGCCTCGCGGACGTGGCCGGAGAAGATGAGGGCGCCGGCGAGTCTCGCCTGAAGATCCGCGACGACCTGCGGCGGGGTCTCCGTGCCCTCGAGTGACGCCAGGGCCTCGCGGATGAGGGTGATCGCCTGCTCGCCCCGGCCGAGGTTGTTGAGCACAGAGCCGAGTCGAGCGGTCACCCGTGCGGCATCCACGACACGCCCGGCCTTGGCATGGGCGGCGATCGCCGTCTCGAAGTAACCGAGTGCACGTTCGTTCCAGCCGGCGGACGCTGCCATCCGGCCAGCCAAGTAGGTGAACCCGGCTTGCTCTGCCTCGTCGGAGCTCAGATCGGCAGCCCTCAGGTAGGCGGCTTCGGCGGCTTCGGGGGCACCGACGGATTCGGCCCGCTCGGCGGCCCGCACGTAGGCGCGCATCGCTAGGACGCGAAGCTCACCCGAGTCCGGGTCGTCCCTAGCGGCCAGGTAGGCGTCGTACAGGTGGGCGGCGATCACCTCGGCCACCTCGGCACCCTCGTCAGGAAACCCCGTCCGAAGGTGTTCGGCGGTCCTCAGGTGCCTTGCCTTGCGCTCGGCTCGGGTCAAGGTGTCGTAGGCGACGGATCTGATGAGCGACTGGGTGAAGGCGTACTGGCCGCGTTCGGGCGAGAGCTTGTCGGCCCGGACCGTCAGCACCTCTTTTCGCACCAATGAGCTCAACAACTCCTCGAGCAAGGAAGGGTCGATATCGGAGACCGCTTCGATCGCCTGGCGGGGAAAGCTCCCCCCGAGCACCGAACACTCCTTCACGAGCCGTCGCTCGTCGGGTGCGAGGGCGTCAAGTCGAGAGGCAATGAGGGCCGTCAGCCCAGGTGGGATCTCGAGCTCGCCAAGTTCGCCGACGAGGTGCAGCGCGCCGTCATCGCCTTTCTCGAGCACGCCCTTGTCGAGAAGTCCCCGCACGGTCTCGATCGCATACAGCGGGATCCCCTCGGCACGTTCCACGATGCGCGCCCGGGCGCTCTGGGGCAGGCCACGGACGAGCCCGTCCAGCATCTCGCCGATGACCTCGGCCGATAGCGGGTCGAGCGGGACCGCCGTGACGCTGCGGCGCGAGAGGCCTAGTCCCTTGCGCTCGGTCCCCTCCGGTCGCGACAGCACCAGGAGGAAGATGGCGTGGTCGCCCGACCACTCGAGAAGATGGTCGAGGAAGTCGACCATGCCCGCGTCGGCCCACTGCAGGTCCTCGATGACCATGACGACGGGCAGGTACTCGGCCAGACGCTCGAAGAAGAGGCGCCATCCAGCGAAGAGCTCCTCTTTCGCGAGCACCTTGGGGGTCGGGAGTCCCAGCAGCTGGCCGAGACGGGGGGCGATGAACTCCCGGTCAGTCGCGTGTTCGATCCAACGCTCGAGGCCGGCGCGGAGGCGCTCAGCCGCGACCTCCTGGGGGTCCTCCTCGCTGATCTGGAGCCTGGCACGGACCATCTCCGAGAGCGCCCAGTAGCTTACGCCCTCGCCATAAGAGAGGCAGCGCCCGGCGTGCCAGAGGACGTCTCCCGCCAGGCCGTCGATGTACTTGAAGAACTCCCAGGCGAGTCGTGACTTGCCGACACCGGCGACACCGGAAACGAGCACAAGTCGTGCAGACTTGCGCTCTGCCGAAGCGTGGAAGAGCTCCTTGACCAAGTGAAGCTCGTGGTTACGACCGATGAAGGGCGCTTCTAAGACCCCCGAGCGCTGCGAGCCGGCGACCGCGGCGACGACTCGGGTCGCCTGGAAGAGCGGGACGGGCTCGGCCTTTCCTTTCAGCTCGTGCTTGCCGGCGTCGATGTACGCGATAGCGGCAGCGGTGGCCGCGCGGGTCACGTCGTCCACATAGCAGCACCCTGGTGGGGCGGCCGACTGGATACGGGCGGCGGTGTTCACGCGGTCGCCGATAACGAGGCCCTCCTCTGCGGCCTCGGTCGTGGCAGCGCCGCCGGTGACGATCCCGACCCGGGCTTGCAGCTCGGTAGCCTGCTCGGAGCCGTAGGCGGCGACGGCCGAAACGAGCTCGAGGCCGGCGCGCACCGCCCGTTCGGCGTCGTCCTCCTTCGCGACCGGGGCACCCCAGACCGCCATGACCGCATCGCCGATGAACTTCTCGACGACACCGCCGTAGCGGCCGACGATGGCCCGTGCGAGCTCGAAGTAACCGGACAGGACCTCCCGCACCTCCTCGGGATCCCGTTTCTCCGAGAACGGCGTGAAGCCGACGAGGTCGCAGAACAGCACCGAGACATGACGGAGCTCGCTGGTTGACGCAGTGGCATTCTGCGCTTGCTGAGCCGTCGGGACAATGGCGGCCGGGGCGGCCCCTGAAGCCACCGCAGCTCCGACCGGCGTCCCGCAGTCACCGCAGAACTGGCTGACCGGCCCGAGTTGTGCTCCGCAGGCGGAGCAGACAGCAGCCAACGATCCGCCGCAGTGCTGACAGAACCGTTTGCCGTCCGGGTTCTCGCCTCCACACGCTGGGCAGCGCATTCGTCCCCTCCTCTGCTTGCCCGAAGGCTACGACGCCCTGGGCAGACGCGCATCGGCCAGGACAGAGCGCTACAGAATGACGCCGGCCTGGTGATGCGTGGATGCCGGTACGACGCCCGACTCGGCGTTCGGCGTGACTTCAACCACCTGGTCGTCGCGCGTGTTCGCGTACGCCGACCTACGGTGATCCTCCCATCATCGCTGGGGCGCGGTCGGCCCAGCCGGGTTCCAGCTCGACCTGGAGGTGCGCCATGACCACCACGATGCTGTCAACTGCCATCGTCGTCCCAGAGCCCGTGTTCAGCGAGGCCGAGCGAGTCGCTCTCGCCGGCTTTCTCGCCGGATACAGCGGGCTTACCCGCGAGGCGTACGCCCTCGACCTTCGCCAGTTCGCCACCTGGTGCGAGGAGAACTGCATCCGTCTCTGCGAGGCGAGGCGCCCCGACATCGAGTGCTTCGGTCGCGACCTTGAGGAGCGCGGCCGTGCTCGCGCGACGGTTGCTCGGCGGCTCTGCACCGTCGCCGGTTTTTACCGTTACGCGGTCGAAGAGGAGCTTCTCGATCACTCACCCGCGGTCCATGTTCGCCGGCCGCGCCTCGACTACGAGTCACACGTCACTGCGCTCGACCGCAAAGAACTCGGTGCCCTTCTTGTGGCGGCCGGACTCGGACGAGCCGTCGAGCACGCCCTGATCTCGTTGCTCGCGCTGAATGGATTGCGGGTCTCCGAGGCGATTGGCGCGGACATCGAGGCTCTCGGCCTCGAACGAGGACATCGAACCCTCACCATCGTGCGCAAAGGCGGCAAGGTTGTCACCGTCCCGCTTGCCCCATGCACGGCCCGTGCCGTCGACCTTGCAGTCGGCGAGCGCTGTGAGGGCCCGATCTTCCTTGGCGCCGACGGCAACCAACTCGACTGCCACGGTGGTGGCCGGATCGTCCGACACGTTGCGCGCCGCGCAGGTATCAACAAGCTTGTCAGCCCCCACACGCTTCGCCACGCCTTCATCACCGCCGCGCTCGATGCCGGGGTGCCACTCCGCGACGTGCAGGAGGCGGCGTCCCATGCCGACCCGCGTACCACCATGCGATATGACCGCGCACGGGTGTCCCTGGACCGCCACGCCACCTATATCGTTGCCGCGTTCGTAGCAGGGGCGGCCCGGTAGCACTCAGCGCAAGTGCGACCAGCGCATCACCGTCGTTCGGGGCGGGTTCGTGCGGGCAGGGATTGCTGACGATGCTGCGTCCCGAACCGGATGTTCGGTACGCGCTCGCGATACGCCGTAACGGTCGGGCCACTGGCAAGCTGTCGAGGTGGAACCGCGTATCTCGCTTATCACCCTCGGTGTTGCCGACCTCGCCCGTTCGTACCACTTCTACAAGGACGGGCTAGTGTCCCGTAAGCTTGTTCCGCAAGGAAAATGCGGAGAATCGGGAATTTTCCTTCTCTGGGCGCGTTCTGTCAGGTAGAACCTCTGACAGAAGGAGTTCCGATGCGACGTCGTGGTCGACCCACGGTCGAGATCAAGTTGAGCGCTGACGAGCGCACGACGCTGCAGCGTTGGGCGCGGCGGCATTCGTCGTCCCAGGCGCTGGCCTTACGGTGCCGGATCGTGATGTCCTGTGCCGAGGGTCGTACCGATCGCGACGTGGCGGGCGAGTTGGGGATCCATCCGATCACTGTGTCGAAGTGGCGACACCGCTTTGCTACTGACCGTTTGGACGGACTCATGGATGCGCCCCGGCCGGGTGCTGCGAGGACCATCGGCGACGACGTAATCGAAGCGGTCGTGGTGGAGACTCTGGAGACCGCTCCCGCCGACGCCACACACTGGTCGACCCGTTCGCTCGCAGCCAAGCACGGCATCAGTCATCAGACCGTGGCCGAGATCTGGCGGGCGTTCGGGCTCAAGCCGTGGCGGGAGGATTCCTTCAAGGTCTCCCCCGACCCTGATTTGGTGGAGAAGATCCGAGACATCGTCGGCCTCTACATCAACCCGCCGCTGGCCGCAGCCGTGTTCGCCATCGACGAGAAGCCACAGATCCAGGCGCTCAACCGGACAGCGCCGACGCTGCCGATGCTGCCCACCACCCCGGCCCGGGCCACCCACGACTACGAGCGCAACGGCACCTGCGACCTGTTCGCCGCCTTGAACATCGCCACCGGCATCGTGATCACCGATATCCGCTCACAACACACCAGCGACGACTTCATCGCCTTTTTGAACAAGGTGAACCGCAACGTCCCAGCCGATCTCGAGGTGCATGTGATCCTTGACAATCTTTCGGCTCACAAGACTCCGAAGGTCCATCGGTGGCTGCTGCGCCACCGCCGGTTCCACCTGCATTTCACCCCGACCTACGGGTCCTGGATGAATCTCGTATGGGTTAACCGGCCTTGGGAGGCTCGACGGGCTGCAGCGGTCTGAGGGTCCACCAACCGGGAGACGTCGGGGTTCATCCTGAACCTGGAGCGACGACTCTGGAGGTGCGCCATGACAGTGCCGCAGGTGTGTCTGGATGCTGGTGACGCAGTCGAGCTCGGGGAGTTGTTGGAGTTCCTGGGCGACTGGCTGGTATGTGATCGCATCCGGCTGG
>Ga0182015_10003202_pt1 | contig 18632 bp, 13 predicted proteins | sample 712P3MmetaG_FD_120478 | JGI IMG/M metagenome (GOLD analysis project Ga0182015, IMG submission 120478) | Permafrost microbial communities from Stordalen Mire, Sweden - 712P3M metaG | ecosystem: Environmental > Terrestrial > Soil > Wetlands > Permafrost | place: Sweden: Stordalen | collected...
AACGTCGTGTCGTTTTCCGCTATCTCGACGAGTGGACCGATGACCTCGATGACGCGCTGCGCCGCGTACTCGCGGCCAAGAAGGAGCGCCGGGCCCTCAGCGTCGGACTGCTGGGCAATGCGGCCACGATCTTTGCGGAACTGCTACGTCGCGGTGTCGAGGTGGACATCGTGACCGACCAGACGTCGGCCCACGACCCGCTCAGCTACCTGCCCGAAGGCATTGACCTGGGCGACTGGCACGATTACGCCGACAAGAAGCCCGAAGAGTTCACTGATCGCGCCCGCCTCTCCATGGCCAAGCAGGTCGAAGCGATGGTCGGGTTCATGGACGGGGGCGCTGAGGTCTTCGACTACGGCAATTCAATTCGCGGTGAAGCGCAGCTAGGCGGTTACGCGCGCGCCTTCGAGTTCCCCGGCTTCGTGCCGGCCTACATCCGCCCACTGTTCTGCGAGGGTAAGGGCCCCTTTCGTTGGGTCGCGCTCTCGGGTGACCCCAAGGACATCGCCCGCACTGACCAGGCGGTGCTCGACCTCTTTCCCGACAACGATGCGTTGCGTCGTTGGATCACCAAGGCGCAGGATCGTGTTGCCTTCCAGGGACTGCCGGCACGTATCTGCTGGCTCGGTTATGGCGAACGCGACCGCGCGGGTCTGGCCTTTAATGATCTCGTCGCGTCCGGCGAAGTCTCGGCGCCCATCGTCATTGGCCGCGATCACCTCGACAGCGGATCGGTCGCCTCGCCCTATCGCGAGACCGAATCGATGCTCGACGGCTCGGACGCGATTGCCGACTGGCCGCTCCTAAACGCGATGCTTAACACCGCGTCGGGCGCGTCGTGGGTCTCCATTCACCACGGCGGAGGTGTAGGTATCGGACGCTCAATTCACGCGGGCCAGGTCTGCGTCGCCGACGGCACCGAACTGGCGGCCAAGAAGCTGGCCCGAGTGCTGCGAAACGATCCCGGCACGGGCATCATTCGACACGTGGACGCTGGCTACGACCTCGCCGACGACGCGGCGCGCGAGCGTGGCGTGCGCATTCCCATGCGCGAGGGCTAAGTGGCGACGCGACTGATTGCCAACATTGGTGAACTCACAACCAATGACCCGACGCTCGGCGACGAGTCAATGTCGGGACGTCTCACCAATGCGGCGATGGTGGTCGATGAACAACGCGTGCTGTGGGTGGGCGCCTCATCCAACGCGCCCGTCGCCGACGAGATCACCGATGTCGACGGCGCCGCGGTCGTGCCGGGATTTGTTGACTCGCACACGCATCTGGTGTTCGCGGGCGAACGGTCAGCGGAATACGAGGCGCGCATGTCGGGTGAGCAGTACGACGGCGGAGGAATACTCGCGACCGTGGACGCGACCCGACGCGCCACGAGCGACGAGCTTCGTTCGGCAACGTCAGCCCGCGCCCAAGCGCTTCGCGCGAGTGGCGTCACCACGATGGAGATCAAGTCGGGCTACGAACTGACGCTCGAAGGCGAACAGCGACTAGTGCAGATCGCGGGGGAGTTCAGCGATGAGGTGACCTTCCTCGGTGCACACACTGTGCCCAAAGAATTCGCCCACGACCGCGAGGGCTACGTGGACCTCGTCGCCGGAGAGATGTTGACCAGTTGCGCTCCCCACGTGCGCTGGGCCGACGTCTTTTGTGACACCGGGGTCTTCAGCGTCGATGAAGCGCGACGGGTGCTGGTCTGTGCCCGCGACGCCGGACTCGGGCTTCGCCTGCACGCCAATCAACTCGGTGACATCGGTGGAGTGGGACTCGCCGTCGAACTGGGTTGTGCCAGTGTCGACCACTGCACGCACTTGAGCGACGCCGACCTCGACGCGCTCTCGTCGAGTGACACCGTCGCGACGTTGTTGCCCGGCGCGGAGTTCTCTTCCAGGTCGCCGTATTCGTCGGGCCGGCGATTCCTGGACGCGGGCGTGACCGTCGCACTCGCCACGGACTGCAATCCCGGTACCTCGTACGTGACCAACATGTCATTGATCGTCGCGATCGCGGTGCGCGAGATGGCAATGACCGTTGACGAAGCGCTGTGGGCGGTAACGCGAGGCGGCGCCACCGCCCTGCGTCGCGACGACATTGGCCACCTTGGAGTCGGCGCGCGCGCGGACTTCTTAATCCTTGACGCACCACGGGCGGCCCACCTGGCGTACCGACCCGGTGGCGACGTCGTGCGCCAGATCATTCGCGCCTCACGCTGAACCACCAGGCAGGGAGGCGACCCTGCCTCGACCTTTACTATGGAGGAATGACGACCCCCAAAGTCCCCGAGAATTTGCCCACGACGTTCGGCGCACTGCGCGATAGCGGCTACGAGCCCAAGTCTGTTCGTGAGGAACTCCGCCGTAACTTGGAGCAGCGCCTGGCCGACGGCCAACCGCTCACTTCGTCAGTGCTCGGTTACGAGGATTCAGTGTTGCCCCAACTCGAGACTGCCCTCTTGGCCGGTCACGACATCATCCTGTTGGGCGAGCGCGGACAGGCCAAGAGCCGGATGATCCGTTCACTCGTTGAACTACTCGACGAGTGGCTGCCCATTGTCGAGGGCTCGGACGTGCGTGACGATCCCTTTGCGCCCATCTCGGCGTACGGCATCGCCCTGGTTAATGAGCAGGGCGACCAGACGCCGGTTGCCTGGCTGCACCGGAGCCAAAGATTTGCGGAGAAGTTGGCGTCACCGGACACGTCGATGGCCGACCTCATTGGTGAGGTCGACCCCATCAAGGTCGCGGGCGGACTCTATCTGGACGATCCCCGCGCACTCTCCTACGGCCTCGTGCCTAAGTCCAACCGCGGCATCTTCGCGATGAACGAACTGCCCGACCTATCCGAGCGCATTCAGGTGGGACTGCTCAATGTGCTCGAAGAGCGCGACGTGCAGATTCGCGGGCACCTGGTGCGACTCGAACTTGACATCTTGGTGGTGGCGACCGCTAACCCCGAGGACTACACCAATCGCGGGCGGCTCATCACCCCGCTGAAGGACCGTTTTGGATCGCAGATCCGCACGCACTACCCCTACGAGATTTCGACGGAAATCGAGATTGTTCACCAGGAGGCCAAGTTGCCGGTGACGCAGAAGCCGATCATCGTGCCGTGGTTCATCGACGACATCGTCGCGCGCGTGAGTCACGTCGCGCGCAAGAGTCACGTCGTGAGCCAGCACTCCGGTGTCTCGGTACGACTCTCCATTGCCAACTACGAGACGGTGATCGCGAACGCATTGCGTCGCACCCTACGCACCGACGACGTTGCCGTGGTGCCGCGCGTGAGTGACCTCAGTGCCATGGTGCAGTCGACCCAGGGCAAGATTGAATTCGATTCAATGGACGACAGCGACTCCGATCAAATCATCGCCGCGCTCGTGTCACTCGCGGTTCGCCAGTGCTTCGCCGAATACGCGCTGCTCGAAGAGGGACCCGAGATTGTCGAAGCCTTCAACGATGAAGTCCTAGTGCACACTGGTGACGATCTCGCTGACCAAACGTATCTCGACGTGCTGGCCGCGATGCCCGCGCTTGACGCGTCGGTACGACGCATCGCCGGAGCCAACGCCAGTGACGGCGAACTCGCCGCGGCGATTGAATTCGTGTTGGAGGGTCTCTATCTCACCAAGCGACTCGCGAAGGACGCGTCGGGGGCCCGCGCGCTCTACCGCGCCAGGAACCGGTAGTGCCGGTTCGCTACGGCTACCGTCGATTCGGCGAGGACGATGATTTTGATGACCTCGACGCCGAGGAGCTGTTGCGCCTGCTGACGGATGATTACCTAGAGAGCGGCGACCTCGACGACGCGATGGAGCGACTGTTGCGCGAAGGATTCGTGTCACCAGACGGCACGCGCAACGAGGGACTGCGTGAACTGCTCGAGCGCACTCGCGCAAAACGGCGCGAGCTCGAGCGTCAGGCTGACCCCGATGGTGAGATGCAGCGATACCGAGAGTGGCTCGAAGAGATCGAGGCCACCGAATCAACGGAACTCGACACGCTGTTGAGCGACGCGGAGGCATCCGAAGACGAGCGACGCAAGGAAGTGACGCGCGACTACGTCGAGCAGAAGTACATGCAGCGGAGCCTCATGAGCGACCGCTTAGCGGAGCGCTTGGCGAATTATCAGAACTACGAGTTTGTATCCTCCGAGGCGCGCGAGCAGTTTGAACAGTTGTTGCAGGAACTCCAGAAGGACGTGCTCGACACGTACTTCCAAAAGAGCAAAGAGTTCATGAACAACCCGGACTCCGAGGAGCTGGCGCGCACTCGCGAGATGATGGACGCCCTCTCGACCATGATCGAACAGGACCGCCGGGGCGAGACGCTCGATCCGAGCTTCGAGGACTTCATGGAGAAGTACGGTGACTTCTTTCCCGGCGCCCAGACCTTGGAAGACGTAATACGGGCCATGGCCGAGCGGGCCGCTGCCGCCGAGGCGATGTTCAATTCGCTGTCCGGAGAGCAGCAGGGCGAACTGCGTGGACTCTTTGACCGGATGATGCAGAACATGGAGCTGGATTTTTCCCTTAACCGACTGGTGTCGAATCTGCGCCAGGCGACGCCGGACATCGACTGGAATCGGGCACACCGGATGCGTGGCAGCGAACCCTCCTCCTTCGCGGATTCGGCCTCCATTGCTGAGCAATTGGGCGAGCTACGCGGCCTCGAACAGTTCTTGGGCCAGGGCAACGCCGCTCAGGGTTTGCCTGAAGTCGACGTTGACGCCGTACGGCGAAACCTAGGGGCCGACGCGGCCCAGCACGTCGTGCGACTGCAAAAAGCGCTCAAAGCGCTGAAGGACCAGGGCTTCATCGATCGCCAGGGAGGTCAGCTGACGCTGAGCGCCAAGGGCGTTCGTCAAATTGGCCAGCAGGCCCTGAAGGACCTCTTCGCCCAATTGCGCAACACTCCCGCTCTGGGCGCGCACCGCGAGACAACGGTCGCGCGAGGAGGTGACCGAGAAGAGACCGCCAAACCGTGGGAGCCGGGCGAGCCGTTTGCTCTTCATATTCCCCAGACGTTGCGCAACGCCGTGTTTCGCCAGGGCCCCGGAACGCCGGTACGACTGCACCCCGATGACTTCGCGGTCGAAGAGTATGAGGCAACCCGTCGCTCGGCCACGGTCTTTGCTATTGACCTGTCGCTCTCGATGGCGATGCGCTCAAACCTCGTGCCGGCCAAGAAGATGGTGCTCGCCCTCACCCAGCTCATTCGCTCAAAGTTCCCGCGGGATTTCTGCGCGGTGGTCGGCTTCGGTGAGACCGCTCAGGAACTACGGGTCGAGGACATTCCTGCGCTAAGCATCGACTACGCCTACGGCACCAACCTCCAGCACGCGCTGGCGTTAAGTCGCCACCTCATGCGTAACGAGCGAGGGGAGCGACAGATTGTGGTTGTTACCGACGGCGAACCGACGGCCCACCTGATGGATAATGGCGAGCCGTTCTTCTCCTGGCCGCCCGTTCGCGAGACGCTCGAAAAGACCATGGCTGAAGTCCTGCGCTGCACCAAGGCCAACATCAAGATCAATATCTTCGCGCTGGACATCGAACGTAGCCAGTTTCCCTTCGTCGAACAGATCGCGCGCGTCAATGGTGGGCGAGCGTTTTATACGTCAGTCGACGAGATGGGCAGTTACGCGCTCGATGATTTCGTTCGTCATCGTCGCGCAAGTTAGCGTTTCAAATTAATCCTCAGCCATCAGGGATTTTAAAATTTGCATTTGCTTTTTCTCCAAAACCCCATAACAATGACACCGTTGTAATTACAACGGTGACAATTGTTACCTGCGGGAGGGAATGCAACATGGCATTTGTTGACATATTGAGCGGCATGGAAGATCGAGGCTGGCAGTCCCGGGCGAACTGCATGGGCGTCGACCCCGATCTTTTCTTTCCGGAACGCGGAGCTTCAACCCGCGAAGCTAAGGAAGTATGCCGAGGCTGCGTGGCCCGAGAGGACTGTCTCGAATACGCGCTGGACAATGGCGAGAAATTCGGCATCTGGGGCGGGATGAGCGAACGCGAGCGGCGCCGACTCCGTCGGGCCCGAGCGATCGAGCGCCGGGCTCAAGCGGGTTAGTCACCCGCTAGTCACCTACCCGTTCCAGTTGACGACGCGCGTCTCGATGGTCGTGTCGCGCGCGAGCCCCAATTCGGTCCACCTCGATGGATCCTCGCGCTCGAGCAGTGAGGTCGGTATGAGGCCGACTAACTCAGCGCGGTTGATGCGGCCTGGTGGATTCAGCAGGGACGTCACCTGGTCGTAGAGTTGCGACGGCAGTACGGCGTCGGTGTTGATGATGTTGCAACTCACCTGCACCTGTTCGCCCACTTGAAAAGCAAGTGAACGGACCGCGCTCTGGCGAACTGCCTTGACGATGAGTTGCGCGTCCTCCCGTGTTACGTCATCGAGCCAGAGATTCCACGCGACGAGAATTGGTCGAGCCCCTACCGCAACGCATCCTCGCTCGTTCGACGCGGTCACGGGTCCCATGTCGGGCGTCAATGACAAGAATGCGTTCTTGCGTACTTCGGGTAGCGAGCGAATCGAGTGATCGGCGAGGGGCCCGTAGAGAAAAACGGGTACTTCGTAGTTGTCTACTAACCATCGCGCTAATTCGTCTCGGAGCGTAACTGCGTCGTCGGCCTGCGTGTCGTCGAGGGCCACGAAGGGCACGACGTCAACGACGCCAAATCGCGGGTGCACGCCCTCGTGCGTATTGAGATCAAGGCGTTCGTAACAGGTAGCGATGAGGGCGTGGACGCTGTTGACAAGGGTGACGGGTTCGTTGATCAACGTGAAGACGGAGCGATTATGGAACTCGTCGCTGTGCATGTCCTTTAGAGACGAACCTGAGACATCACACAGCTCGTCGATGACGTCTAAATCGCGGCCCTCAGAGACATTGATCACACACTCAAACATCGACACAGATTATTGGATGAGGTTGATTTTCGCCAAGCGGCGACGTGAACTGCGCAGGCGACGGCGCTCGCGCTCGCTCTTGCCGCCCCAGATTCCGTGATCGACGTGGTTCTCGAGTGCGTACTCCAGGCACTCTTTTTCCACCGGACATTCGTCACAGATTTTTTGAGTTATGAGTACCCCGACGCCGTCACGAGGGAAAAATACCTCCGCGGGGTAATCGCGACACTTCGCCTGGGACATCCATTCGGTACTCACATTCACCCCCTTATGGTAGGGCTCTCTTTTAGAGTACCCACCCAACTCTCAGTACTGTCTAAAGATTTGATTACAGTTCGCGAAAGAAATTTGCACTTCGTAATTCGTTCGTAACCTTGCGCGCGCAAAAAATATTTGTATCCCCTTACATTGCGAACAAACGACAATTATTTTCAAAATTGATGAACAAAATTGTTAGTTCCTCGGTATGACGTAGTGACGAGGAAGAAGGATTGTGCGCGCCCATAGAGTGGCGTCCATGGAGATTCCTATTGCGTGCTCACTTGAGGCGACCGATGCGCGTGCGCAGCTCGATGAATGGAAAGAACTTTTTGCGAACGCGATGACACGCGTTGATCGTGTTGCACCAACTCGATTCGAAGTGTCATTTCGACCAGATTTACTCGAGCTGAGCGAGTTAGTACAGCTCGCGCAGCGCGAAAAAGCGTGCTGTCCGTTCTTCAACTTCACTCTGATCATTGATTCGGCGATGACTACGTTTGTCGTAGAGGTTCCAGATGACGCGTCATCGGTGCTCGATCAGTTCATTGCCAATATCAGCCAGTGATTTCGGGCTATCTCGTTGAGGAATCTGTCGACGTGGCTTTCGAAAGGTCGTTCTTGACCATTCGGTAGAATGGGTATTCGGCAGATCTATTTTTTTCGAGGAGCATCGTGAGTCAGGTCCCTACCACTGAAGTGACTGAGGTCATTGACCCGGTCGGTCACGTGCAAGTCATCTACCTCGGCCCCGTTGCGCCGCACTGGGAGTGCCGCATGGTTTTTGGTGACGAGGAGCAGATTCAAGCCTTCGTCGATCGAATCGACGCGCGTCTACGATTCTTGCCACCGCACGATCCGCAGTTCCGTCGCAATCGTGAACGCGTCAATCGCGACGCCGAGCGTGAGAACCTCATTGTCGAGTGGAACCTCGGGTACGACGAAGAGGCTTAAGCCAGCGGCGAGTTCGTCACTCGTTCGTACCACGCGTCGGGGTCCGTCAGTTCACTCGAACTCGGTAGTCCGTCCACGCGCAGCAATGCATCAAAGACCTTGAGCGTGTGCTCGCGCTGAAGCGTCGCGACAAAGTCGTGCGCCAGTTCGTGGTGTGGTCCCTGCGTCGAAATTCCAAAGAGGGCCGCCGCCGCGTCTTCGCCGCGCGCGTCGCTATGACGGTGACGGCGATAGGCCTCGACGAGCGTGGGGCGCGGACCGAGGATCGTCTCGGTGATTTCGATGGCGGCCGCATCGAAGAAAGCCAACAACACACTCGCCGCGGCATTGATAGCCCGGGTGGCGTCCGTCTCCTCGGGCATTTCGATGCCTTCGAGCAGGGCTTCCGGGTTGTTGATGAACGACGTGAGGTCTTCGGGGTTGACGATTGACTGCAGTCGCGTGAGCAGATCACCCTGGGCAATCGTGGCTTCGCGAACCGCGTCAAAGAGCAGCGCGCGCAGCGCGTCGCCGGTGCCCGGTTGCGTGAGGACCAAGGACGCCACGAACTCTTGGGCGAGTGCGAACACGAAGACTTCGTCGTGCTCTAAGGTCCACGCTTCGGCGAAACTCGCGAGGTTGTTCACTACCAACAGGCGAGCATCATCTTCACGCGGCAGCGGCAGGACGGCGAGGGACCACGCACGTTCGGAGAAGTGACCGGCCACCGATCCCATCTGGAATCCGGTGAAGAGTGGTCCGAGCGTTGACGCCATCTGGGCCATGATCGCGTTCGGGTTTTGATCGAGTTGATCGATGTCCTCGCTCGGAACTTCGGGACTGGACACCATGGGCGTAATAAGCGGGCGCCACTGCGTGAGGGCCGCGGTCGTCAGGGCTGATCGGTTGACTGCAGTGAAGACCGGGGGACTTGAGACGCCGAATAACGCGTCGACGTGTCGTCCGACCAACGGGGCGAGTTCCTCGAGCCGTTGACGCTCAATAGGCTCGGGATTTGGATCGCCGTCGGTGCCGCGCGCGATGTTAAGCGCCAGTTGGGTTGCCGTATCAAACCACGCGTCAGGACCCTGTTGGCCCAGAATGTTGAAGATATCGCCGAACATTCCTTCGAATGGATTCTCACTCACGCACACAACTTAAAGGTTGTCGAACCATCTCGCCACGCGCCGAACCCTTAGATACGACCACGTAGGAGTCCGACACAGTCTCGGTATGCACCTAGCATTGTTGGTCTTGGCCACCGACGTAGCACTGGATATTGGGACTGCAAACTGCCGCTTGGCGACGGCTCAACGGGGCCTTCTCTTTAACGAACCAACGGTCGTGGCGATTGACACCAATTCCGGTGACGTGGTGGAAGTGGGTTTTGGCGCTCTCGATTCGGTCGGGCGCACGTCACGCCATATCGTGGTATTTCGACCCTTCGCCCAAGGCACCACCGTCGACTTTGACGTGACGGCCCGACTCATTTCCGGACTCTTCGATCGCGCCGCGATTTCGAAGATGAGCCGGGCGAGGGTGGTGATGAGTGTGCCGTCACTCGCTACGGCAATTGAGCGTCGCGCGTTACGCCAAGCGGCCATACAGGCTGGCGCGCGTGAAGTGAGTCTGGTCGAGGCGCCGATCGCCGCGGCGATTGGGCTGGGCATGCCAGTACAAGATCCCGTCGGCTCCGCCGTGACGATTCTCGGCGCCGGCGCGTCGGAGGCGGCGCTCATCTCTTTAGGTGGCATCGTCACTGGCAGCGGACGTCGTCACGGTGGCAATGACCTCGACGCCGCGATTGCGTCGCTACTGCGTCAACGACACGGCGTGGTGGTCGCTCCTGGGATCATCGAAGTGCTCAAGTGGAACTTGGCCTCGGCACTCGGTCACACGCACGGCAGCTCGGAGGTCGTGTCGGCGCGCATGGTCGACAGTGGAGACCCCGTGGAGGTCGAAGTCGGCGCCGACTTGGTGAACTTGGCACTGATGGAAGTGCTTAACTCCACCATCAAGATGGTCCAGGACTGCTTGAGTGATGCCCCGCCGGACCTCTCCCAGGACGTCAGTGCGGGCGGGCTCACTCTCGTGGGCGGTCACGCATTGTTGAGTGACTTTGCCGAACTCATTGCCACCGGCACCGGTATTGAGGTGAACGTGGCCGACGAGGCCGATCTCGTGATCATTAAAGGACTGCAACTGTGCTTGGAGGAGATGTCCTCGTTGCACGCCCTGCTTCGCAATGTCGATCGCTAGTCGTCGTTCTCGCGTGCTAATTGATTGACGGCCGCACGAACCTGCCAGTCGCGGTCTTCGCTCGCGCGCGCCAACGCCGCTTCAATGTCGGGTCCCTCAAAGTTGGAGAGGGCGACGATGGCCCGTCGGCGCACCGGTGGCTTGTCTTCGAGCGCGCCGAGTACGGCAGCGCGCCCGCGATCGTCGCCAATGGCGCCCAGTGCCGCGACGGCGGCTTCGCGACACCGCGCATCATCGTGGCTCTGGGCTACGAGGCACAGTGGTTCGACCGCGTCAACGTACAGTTGCTCACCGAGCGCGAAGGCCGCGCCATCGACCACCAAGGGATCGGGATCGCCCAGGGCGGCGATGATCTCGCGGAAGATGTCGTCGCTAGTTATCTTCTCGTAGGCAATCAGCGTGAGCGCTTCCCGGCGAACGTCGAGGTCGCTATCGCGAAGTGCGCTGAGCCAGTCATCAGTGGTCAAAAGCGAGTGGCGAACGGCTCCGCGCAACGCGAGCACGCGGTGGCGCGGCGAACTCGCGAGGAGATTGGCCCGGATCAGTGCGACCGCCTCGTCACCGTTCGCGAAACCGGCGCGTAGAAGAGCCTCGTCAACCCCCTCCGGTAATGTTGGCTCATCACTGTGCACGACCCCATCTCAGCACCTGCGAGCCCGCCTCGGCGATTCCTCAAGCCGTTAATCGCCCTGATCGTGGTGTTGGTAGCGGTGTTTATCGGTGGTCGGTGGAATCTGAACGAATACGCGATTACTCCGGCACAAGCGACGCCAGTCGCGCCGCTCGTGAAGGTGCAGGGCGTGAAGACCGACCCGCACAACGACAAGATCATGCTGGTCGACGTATATCTTTCGACGGTCAACGTGTTCCAGTGGATAGGGCTGCATTTCGAGTCGCACGTGCAGTTCGTGCCGGCGGACGAACTCATTGAACCGGGTGTGCCCAGCGACGAACTTGGACCTCAGGGCTATCAAGAAATGAACGACGCGAAACAGGCCGCGGAGGTTGCGGCCTTTAGGACACTGGGATGGCAGGTCCCCGCGATGCCGACCGGCACGGCCGTCACTGGTGTCGTCGCTCCATCCCCGGCCTATTCGGCCAACCTTCAGGTCGGTGACGAGATCGTGGGCGTTGACGGGCACGCGGTCACCAGCAACTGTGGGTTGGTCGCCCTAGTGCACTCGCGCGCGCCCGGAACACAACTGAACCTCAGTGTGCGCAAAGCCAAAATCAGTCCGTCGGGCATCATTACCCTCAAAAGTCCAACACGGGTGCAACTCACTACGGCGAAGGCGCCGGGGTACTTGGGAGCGACGGGGTGCGCGGGGGTGACGGGACCAAATCGTTCGTGGCTCGGCGTCACCATTGAAGACGGTATTAACTACATGCTGCCCGCCACGGTGTCCATTGATACGGCGAACATCGGCGGTCCGTCGGCCGGTCTGGCCATGACGCTCGCCCTCATAGACAAGTTGAGTCGCGGATCGCTGACCGGTCACCACGTCATCGCGGTCACGGGAACCATTGCCGTCAACGGCTCGGTGGGCGATGTCGGTGGCGTGGCCGAAAAAACAGTGGCGGCCAGTCGCGCGGGCGCGACCATATTTTTTGTCCCCCAAGTAGAAGTTGCCACGGCCAAAGGTGTCGGTGAACCGGGCCTGCGAATCGTGGGTGTAACGAGCTTGAAGCAGGTGCTATCTGACCTTCGCCGCCTGGGTGGGGCGGCGCCGATACCCTTTACCAAGCCCGACTAAGCCAATATTTTCGTGCCCCACGCCGTAGTCTTGAAGGAATGGACGACCGCAGAATTCTTTCAACCACGCGCCAATCGTCGACCGAGATCACCCGAGTTAACTTCACGACGGTGAAAAGGGGGGGACTAGACCCCCAGGAAGTTCGCCTGCACTTAGAGTCCGTCGCCCGCGAGGTCGCACACCTCGAAACCAGGATCCGCGAGATGCAGGACCAGCTCATGGAGGCCCAGCGCCGGATTGCCAATCCCACCTTTGACGAAGTGACCCTCACGAACGCCTTGGGTACGCAGAGCGCTTCGATCCTCCGCGGAGCCCACGAAGAGGCCGGCCGGGTCACGTCTGAGGCGCAAGAACGCAGCGCGCAGTTGTTTTCCGAGAGCCAGCAGCGCGCGGCGTCGCACCTTATTGAAGCCCAGGAGAGGGCGACCGCCATCATCACCGAAGCCGAGAACACCGCGACGCAGATCGACCACGATGCGCGACTGGGCGCGGAGCGACTCATTGACTCGGCCAAGGTCAACGGCGAGGCGTTGGTCGACCTTGCGCGCGAGCAAGGTCGCGCGATTCTCGAACAGTCCAGTGAAGCGCGCAAGACGGTCTTGAATGACTTGGCCGTCAAGCGCAAGGCGCTGCACATGCAAATCGACCAGCTGCGCGCGGCGCGTGACACGTTGGGAACGTTTGTCGGAACGCTCGGTGAGCAGGTTGAATCCGTACTCGCGGGCATCAATAGTTCCGACGACGCGGCACGCACCGCCGCACTGGAGGCGCTGCGTCAACACCCCGTCTCACCCGAACCGACCGAAGAGGAACTGCTCGCCGGCACGCCGCTACGCCACGTACCCACGCCCGAGATTCCGCCGGTCGCGGAGGTTCCGGAAGTGCCCAAGGCCAAGGTCCGCAAGGTCGAGAAAGTCGAGGAAACGACCGAAGAAATGCTGCTCGAGGACGATCCCTCGGGCACCGACGTCGTCAACGAGATCTTCGCGCGCCTGCGCAAGGCCACGCTCGAAGAGCGCGGCGCCACGGCCCCGGCTCCTCGCAAGGCCCCGCCCGCGAAATCCGAAACGCCCACCGGAGAACTCTTCGAGCGTCGCGATGGCGCCCTTGAAGAACCGCTCAACGCACTGACGCGCAAGGTCAAGCGGGCCTTGCAAGACGACCAGAACATCATGTTGGAACGGCTGCGCGACGTGAAGGCAATGATCACCACCGAGTTGGAGGACGAACACGCCCAACGGGCCCGTTACGCTGAGGCGGCCTTTGACGCACTGGCCGGAGCCGCCGACGCCGGCGTGAAGTTTGCCTTTGAAGAGGCCGGTGCCGCGGGCGGGGCGATCAACCGCAGTGACCTCGAGGAGTGCTCGGCCGACTTGGCGGTCACCATTGTCTTGGCGCTGCGCAAGAGGATCTTGGCCGACGGCAGTGGGGACGGACCGGAACGGGTGAACGCGGCCTACAAGGAGTGGCGCGGCGCCCGCGTTGAGCGGCTCTGTAGCGACGCCGCGCGCCGGGCCTTCAGCGTCGGGGTGATCGCAGGATCACAGGGACGATCCATTCGCTTTTATGTGGCACCCAATGACGCGCCGTGTGACGCCTGCGCGCTTGACGCGGGCGCGGGCGAGCGCCTCGCCGGTCAGGTTTTCCCTAGTGGTTCGTACTATCCGCCACTACACGCCGGATGTGCGTGCACCATCGTTCCCGTGTAATCGGCTGGACTGGCCAAACCCATTAGGCTCGCTTTGTGCGTAGCCCCACCGATGTACCACCGCGTCCGCGGCGTCTCAACCGACTGAGCCGGCGCTTTTGGATTGGATTGGTGGTCTTCGTAGTCCTCATCGGTTTTCTGTCGTTGCGCAGCCTGGCGGTGCTGTGGACTGATCAAATGTGGTTCTCCTCGGTGGGCTACGGCAGCGTATTTTCGACCCTGTTCTTCATAAAGGCTGGCCTGGCGCTCGTCTTCGGCGCCATCTTCTTTGCCCTGATGTGGGGCAACCTGCTGCTGACCGAACGTTTCGGCGCGCGTGACCTCTCCTTCGAACCAGAAGACGAAGTGGTTCGTCGTTTCCAGACGCTGGTCCGTCCGTACTACAAGCGCATCTACGCCGGCATCGCGTTGGTCTTGGGCTTGGTGGCCGGACTGAACGCGGTGAGTCAGTGGAACACGTTCATCCTGTTCATCCACTCCAAGCCGTTCCATATCCTTGACCCGCTCTTCCACAAGGACTTGAGTTTCTATATCTTCACGCTGCCCTTTGTGTCGTTTATCGTCACGTGGACCGTCGTGTCGCTCTTCGTGGTCCTCATCGTGACGGCCGGATTCCACTACTTAAATGGCGGTATTCGCACGGTGCGTGGCACCCCTCGCGTCTCTCCGCGTGTGAAGGCCCATCTGTCGGTGATCGGGGCCGCGATCGCGCTCGTCAAGGCCGTCGGGTACTTGATTGCTAAGTGGGAATTGGTCAACTCCACCAACGGCTACGTGCAGGGTGCGGGGTACACCGACGTGCACGCGCGCATGCCCGCGATGACCATCCTCTTCTACCTCTCGCTCGCGGCGGCGATCATCCTGCTCGTGAACGTGCGCTCGCGCGGCTGGTCGTTGCCGGCGGTGGCGGTTGGCCTATGGGTGTTTGTCTCACTGGTCATCGGCGTGCTCTACCCGACGCTGCTCCAAGCCCTCAAGGTCAGCCCGGCGCAGATCTCGCTCGAGGCGCCGTATATTGCGCGCAACATCACGGCCACGAGACAGGCCTTTGACTTGGACAAAGTGGTGCAACACAACTTCGCCGGCGCCCAGACGATCTCCGCGGCCGACGTGAAGGCCGACAAGGACACGCTGGCCAACATTCGCCTCTGGGACCCGTCGCCGCAGATCGCGCTAGAGACCACGATCCGCCGCCAATCAATCCGTTCGTACTACACGTTCGCGACGTTGGCGGTTGACCGCTACAAGATCAACGGAAAACTCACGCCGGTGCTGATTGGCTCGCGCCAAATAAACAGCGCCAGCCTGCCGTCGCCCAGTTGGGTCAACATCCACTTGCAATACACCCACGGCATTGGTGTCGCCGCCATCGCCGCCAATACCGCCGTGCCCGATACCGGTAACCCGGTGTATGACGTGTCGGACGTGCCGCCGCTGTCAACCAATGGCATGCCCAAATTGACGTTCCCCGACATTTACTTCGGCATCAATCTGTCGGGTTGGGTCGTGGCCAATACCAAGCAAGCGGAACTCGACTACCAGGTTGACTCGGGTGTCAATGCCGGTCAGCCAGTCGAGACGCACTACAAGAGCACCGGCGGCGTTGCGGTCGGTGGGATCTTCAGTCGCGCGGCGTTGGCGCTGCGTCTCGGCAACTTCAACTTCTTGATCTCCAGCCAGATCACGCCCAAGAGCCGCGTGCTCTTCGTGCGCGATGTCCAGCAGATGGCCGAGAAGGCAGCTCCCTTCCTGACCTTCAACTCTCAGCCCTACCCGGTCATTGCTGACGGTTCCGTGCAATACGTGCTCGACGGATTCACCACGACTAGCCAGTATCCCTATAGCGAGAACGCGGGCAATTTGAACGTGGACGAGGGCGGTCTGCCGGCCAACTTCAACTACGTGCGCAACTCAGTAAAAGTGGTCATCAACGCCTACACCGGTTCAATGAAGTTCTACGACGTCGATCCCAGCGACCCGATCCTGCAGGTCTACCGGGCGGCCTTCCCCAAGATGTTCTTGCCCTTGAGTGCGATGCCCAAGGCCATTCGTACTCACCTTCGCTACCCGTCGGACCTCTTGAGCGTGCAGGCGGCCACCTACGGCGCCTATCACATCACGTCGTCGAACTCGTTCTACTCGGCGTCGGACAAGTGGGAGATCTCGCCCTCCACGGGTGCCGGCACACCGAGCCAGGCGCTCGCGGAGAACGTGCGCACCGATGACGCCGGCAACATCGTCTCAACCCAATTGGCACCGATGAGTCCGGTCTTCCAGGTCGGCGCCCTGCCCGAAACGAAGCAGCAGCAACTGCTCGAGACCATCTCCTACGTGCCCTCGGGCAATTCGGGCACGGTCCAAGGTCTTACCGCCTTCATTGAAGCGACCAGCAATCCAAACGACTACGGACGATTGAACCTCTACGTGACCCCACGTGGCACGTCGGTCACCGGTCCCGCGCAGGCCGACTCGGAAATGGAACAGAACTCCCTCGTCAGTTCAACCATTTCACTGCTCGACCAGCACGGTTCTGAGGTGTTGTTGGGCAATAACTTGATGGTGCCGCTCGACCAGAGCGTGCTCTATATTCGCCCGCTCTACATCACCAGCACGACCAACTCGTTGCCGCAGCTGAAGTACGTCATCGCTGTCTTTAACCAGGACGTGGACATCTCGCCGACGCTCGCCGGCGCACTCACGAGTGTCCTGGGCGCCAACGTCAGCGTCGGGCCGTCGGGTAGTTCCACCGGCGGCACGACACCACCGAGCGGGGGAACCACGACAAGCGGCAAGACGGCCCAGGACTACCTGAAGCAGGCGGCGACGGATTACGCGGCGGCACAGACGGCGCTCACCAATGGCGATCTCGGCACGTATCAGGACGACGTAAAGGCAATGGACCAGCAATTGCAACTGGCCCAGAACGCGCTTAAGTCAAAGTAGTTTTTCCATCTTTAGCGCGTATGCAGCTCGCGTTTAACTACCTATTGCGCTGAGCGCGACCCGGTTAATTAGCGATGAACGCCCAATCTGCGCCCAATCTGCGAACTCTCACCGAGATTTCTAAAAGTAGCGAGTTATCTTTCAATTGAGGACGTCCGGACCCAGTTTCCTTCTGACCTGACAGTGGTTCAGGAATTAAAGCGGAAAGTTGGATTTCAAATGGAAAACCTTACCCACATAGCCGTCAGCACTCGAACGATTCGTTCGCCCTGGTCACGATTGTTGGCCCTTGGCGCAACGACAGCGATGTTGATCGCAGGAGTATCACTCCTAAGTGCGGTGCCCGCATCCGCCGCCGGTACGACGTCGAACACGATTAGTGCCAGTTCGGCCCCGTCGGCCGGTAGCAATCGTGGCACCTACACACCGAGTGCCAGCGCGACGTCCAAGGACACCGTGGCGATCACCCTCGACAAGGATTCATCGGGCTGCTCGCTCGCGTCGGGAAAGGTGACCTTTACCGGCGCCGGGACCTGTCTCGTGGACTTCAACGACGCGGGTAACACGACCTACGCCGCGGCCGCTCAGGTACAACAGAGCATCAAGGTGTACGCCGCGAATACCATCACGACGAGCGCGGCCCCCGCTGCGGGCGGCGCCGGTGGTTCATACGCCCCGGGCGCTTCGGCGACGTCGGGCGATGCGGTGGTGCGTACGCTTTCGAGTGCCTCCACGGGCTGTTCACTGTCGGGTGACACCGTGACCTTTACCGGTCTCGGTACCTGCAAGGTGGACTTCAATGACCCCGGCAATGGCGCATTTGCGGCCGCAACTGAGGTCCAGCAGAGCGTTCCGGTGCACTCGGGTAACTACATTGACGCGTCGACGCCGCCCGCCGCGGGCGTCATCAACGCCACGTACACGCCCAGTGCGACGGCAACCTCAGGCGACACAGTCGTTATTAATCTTTCCAGCACGTCAACAGGTTGCACGATTGACAAGGGCAAGGTCACCTTCACGGCCAACGGCTACTGCAAGATCAATTTCAACGACCCCGGTAACGGCGACTTCGCTGCGGCCAAAGAGGTTCAACAGACCATCGAAGTTGGTAACGGTGGACAACTAACTCAAGCGACCCTCTACCTGTTCACCACGGGTGGCAGTTACGGACGCAACATGACGTTGACGTCCGCCGGCGGATCAGGTACTGGCGCCGTGAGTTTTGCGGTGACGACCATCGGTACGGCCGGATGTTCCATCAACGGCGCGGTACTCAGCGCCACTCGAGTGGGCACGTGCACCGTCACGGTCACGAAGGCGAGCGACAGCACGTATAAGGCGGCGACGTCTGTGGCGACGACGGTCACCATTGCCGCGAGTTACCCCAAGAAGCCCAAGGCCATGCGCATGGGTTCAGCGGTGCTCACCGGACGCACCGTCGTGACCACCATCATCGGATCAGGTTTCTACGGTCACCCACGAGTGATGAGTAACTCGTTCGGTACCAAGGTGGGCGTGACGCGTGACAGTGGTCGTGTGCTTTCCATCCGCGTCACGGTGAAAGCCGGTACGCGTCGCGGGGTGCACACATTTACCGTTGTGTTCGCTCACGGAGAACGCACCACGGTCAGGTACAACCAGCGTTAACAAGTTCTACATTCCATCTTCCGCACAGGTTGCCCTTCTTGTGCGGGAGATGGAATGTTCCGCTCGTACATGTCGGCGAACTCAACGCGATCAAAGCGTGAGCTCGCAGCGGCCGTGAAGGTCTTTGCCGTTTTCTACTAAGATGGTCAACGCATCGCGGGGTGGAGCAGTCTGGTAGCTCGTCGGGCT
>Ga0182015_10003203_pt1 | contig 18629 bp, 16 predicted proteins | sample 712P3MmetaG_FD_120478 | JGI IMG/M metagenome (GOLD analysis project Ga0182015, IMG submission 120478) | Permafrost microbial communities from Stordalen Mire, Sweden - 712P3M metaG | ecosystem: Environmental > Terrestrial > Soil > Wetlands > Permafrost | place: Sweden: Stordalen | collected...
AAAGAACCGGCACTATCGTCCGGCTTAGTTCACTGCCCGGTTTCATCACCTTGCGGCCCGAGACCCGGCCCGCTTTTGGCACATTTTTACCGCCGCAAGCCGATGAAACCTATATCAGTCACAGCCTTCCACTTCGTTAGCACATCTGTGCTAACACATAGCAGGAGCAATAGATGGCAACATCGAAACACGCGCAAACCGCAAAGATTCCGGCTACCGGGGAAGGCAGGCCAAAACGGGAAACTCTGGGGCTGCGCTTCGACAAGCCCTCTTCCAAAGTCATCCCGAGTTCTCCGGCGAAGTGCGCGCCCACGTGATCGCGCCCGGGCGGATGCTGGTGGTAGCCGAGACCGCGATCCGGTAATCGAATCGTTTCTGAGTTTTCTGGCGGAGGACATGGTCCGGTTCCCGAAGCAAATCAAGCCGCTCGACCCAGCCGTTGTCGCGCGCATTGATGCGCTTGTCGGCCATTTGCCTTTCAACCGCACGAAGACCTGGGCGTCGAGCCGCTCGTCTAATGGAATCCCAACAAGGTTAGCGCCTCTTCGTTCACGCGCTCTTTCAAGCGCAATTGGAAAATTTGGCCGCGCGCATCGAGAAGCTGGCGTCCAAGGACCCGCGGGGATATTCGTCGCACCCCGCGACGAATATCCTGGCCACTATCAATCCACTACATCCGGGAGGTCATTCCGCGCGAACCGAATCGCGCCGAGTTCCGGCAAGGGAACACGCTCGGGCCAGACAACCGGCATTGGTTCCGCGCCAAGTTTTCACGGAAGGTACCGGCTGTTCTATCTCAAACGCAACCAAAGTTCATCATTTATGCCTGGGTCAACGACGAGCGGAGCCTGCGCAAATCCAGGGTCGAGAACCAATCCTATGCGGTATTCAAGGCAATGCTGGAAAACGGGGAGCCGCCCGCCTACTTCTTCTTCAACTGCTCCGGAAAAACCGCGTACCCATCCGGCGGCGGGTACAATGAAAACAGCAGTTCCAGACGCTTGCGCAGGTACCGGCTGGGCATCTGGCGAGGGCCTGTCTCCACGTCGATATCGCAGCAGGTGCCGTGCAGATACAGCGTAAGCGTATCCTCAAACGCCTGCCGCGCGTAGTCGCGAAACAGCTTGGTTTCCTTGCGGATGTTGGCTTGGCGCCGCACTAAGCCCTGCTTCAGATGCCAACTCCGGTCGTCCACCTCGCCATGCACTTCCGCGCTCAACTCCTCGCGCAACTGCCGGTAGAAGCTTTCCCGCTCTCCGGGCGGCCAGGTATCCGCCACCAGCGCGGCCAGCGCGTTGTAGAAGGTGTAGTGATAATTGGCGACGTCTTCTTCCTTGGTCGCCAGCACCAGGATCGTCATCTCACCGGCCGCCGCGCGCGAGGCGCTCAACTGGCGCCCCTCCGCCGGTTTTTCGAACGTGACGAGGTCGCCCGTGCGGCCATTGCCTTTCTCCAGGTACGGTACCAGCACCAGTCCGACAGTGCCGAGATCCGCGCAAATCGCGAGGGAGACGGCAGCAATGGGATCGTGCAAATACTGCCGCAGGTCCTCTTCCGCCATGGAAGGAGTGCAGAAATAGGAGAAGGTGTTCGTAAGCGGAATGAATTGGCCGCGGCAGCGGGTAGCCAACTCCGCGACCGTGAGCCGCGGCTGGCCGTTCTCAGTGGACATTCGTGCTACCCGATTGTATCAGACGAACAGCCGCGCACGGTTATTGCCGCATAGTCCTAGTACTATCAGGACATCTTTTTGCCAGACGCCCTGCTATAGCAGCGCTCCGGCGCACAACTCCCCTTGTAAGTTATCTGAGAGCCAGCTATGATTGATTACGGAATCTATGCCGTGCCAAAAATTTGCCGATACCGGTTCACGTAAAACCGGGATTCGCCACGCCCTTACTGGAATTGACCGGCGGTCGTTCATGCGGTCGCTGGCGGCCGGCTCCGCCATCCTGGCTGCCGCCAAACCATCGAAAAGCACTACAACGCCAGCCTTCCAGGTAGGCGTCGGCTACTCCAGCGATCCGTATACCGCGGCCTCGACCGCAATATCCGCTTGCGCGCAGTTTCCCACCAGCCTTGCCGGGCAGACGGTGGTGATCAAGCCGAACCTGGTGGTCGCCAAGCCGTCTTCCTCCGGCGCCACGACCGACCCGCATGTGGTGCAGGCGATCGTGGATATGTGCATCGCGGCCGGAGCGGAATCGATTTACATCGTCGAGGCTCCGCTGCCTGGAAACCCGGCGTACTGGGGTCCATGCGGATATGCGGCGATCTTTACCGCAAAGGCCTATCCGCAAGTGCAACTGATCGATTTGGTGACGGGGACATATGTGTTAACTCCGGTGCCCGGCGGCGGTTCCGCCTACCAGCAGATGTGGGTCCCGTCGGTTGTGCTCGCACCGAATACTTTCTTTATCAGCGCGGGTAAATTGAAAACCCACCAAGACGCGGTAGCCACACTGTCCATGAAAAATCTGGTCGGCCTGGCTTCGGAGTCGGCCTACGCCCCGCCCGTGAACACGGACTTTCCGCGGCACGACTTGCATCTGCGCAGCATTAATCAGTCGATCATCGACCTGAACATGATCCGTCCGATCGATTTCGCCGTAATCGACGGCGTTTGGGGTATGGAGGGCAACGGTCCCACCAGCGGCACGCCGGTAGCCACGAATGTGGTGCTGGCTGGCCTAAACTCGGTGGCGGTGGATCGCGTGGGGCTGAATGTTATGGAGTTTGCCCAAGACTCCGTGACCTATTTGGACTATGCGTCGGACGCGGGGCTGGGTCCGTCGAACACGGACAACGTCACCTTGTTGGGCGACTTGTACATCCCGTACCCATTTGTTCCCCCCAATGGCCCCCCGGTTCTGTTTGCACCGGAATGCACGCCAAACACCATTTCCTTCTCGGGCAGCAATTCGGTGAATATCAAATACGCCATCCCCAACACCTGTTTCACGCACGCGGCGATTATCCAGGACAACGATGAGTACCCCAGCGTGAATGTCATGCAGACGCTGCACGCTTTTAAGTCCGTCAAAGCGCCGGGAGAGAGCCTGACCTGGAACGGGTTGGATAGCAGCGGTAGTCCGGTCCCGGCTGGAGTCTATTACGCCCAAATCCAGGCCATTTCTTCGCCCAGCAATCTCTCATACGACAATTATGCCGTGGGCCGGATCACGGTCACCGCTTAAGAACAAGAATGTGGGACCGCGGGTCCCCGCCCCGCACCGAGCCGCCTGGCGCGGCTGTCGGACCAGGGCGTCCGCCCCACCATCCAAGATACTTCCGACTGTATCACTCATTTACTCATACGGGCGCTAAACTTCTCAATCGGCACATGAAGGCGGAGTTGCAACCAACTCATGCAATAAGAGGAGCGTCCGATGCACCGAGGGTTTCTGTCGCCGTTGTTAGTGACAATACCGTTGCTGCCCCCCCCGCCGGTGAAGGCTCCGCCAGACCCCGGCCCCTTTAACTGACTCTGAAGCGCGCGGTCCAGTGGCCGCCGCCTTCGGCAGGCAAAAGCCACGTCCAGCTTTCCGCCGAGAACCTGCGCCAGGCCAAATCCCGGACCGCCGGAGGTGTGCTCCGCGCTGCTCCCCGACATTGAGGCGCAGCTTGGACTTGTCGGCCAGCGACACTCTGCGGGAGGCCGCCAAGGCTCCCCCGCCGTGTACGGCCAGTCCCGTAATAACAAGATTCCGCGCGTGTGGTGGGTCCGTTCAACTCGGTGGATATGCGCACCGGGCTAAGCCAGGGCGTTTTCGACTTCAGCAACACCTGCCGCTATCAACCCTCGCGCGCCGCGTTTCGCGCCGATGCCGATGTGGAAGCCTGTCAGGCCAACGGAGCGCTGGCCGAGGCCGCCCTGAAGCAGGCGGAGAACCAGAAAAACGCGGGCACCGGCACGGGCATCGAGGTCACCCGCGCGAAGGTACAGCTTGCCAATGAAAATCAGCACCCGCAGGCGGTCTGGAACGAACGCAATAACGCGCATCTGCAGTTGTTGCGGGCGACGGGCCTCAATCTGGCCACCGAGCTGGAGATCGCCGGCAAGCTCAGCTACGAACCGGTGGATGCCATCTCCTTGGAGCAGGCCGACGCTAATGCCGTCAAGTTCGAGCGGCTTCCCAGCCTGGTAGCTTACGCGGACTAGGGCGACGCTGGAGTGAACGGCGACACCGTGGCATTGCTGCCGACGCGGGATTACGGCTTCTCCCTGCGCGTGCCGGTCTTCGACGGCGGCCGGCGGGGCGCCCGGCGCGCCGAACCGCCCCCCAATTCCGACAGGAGCGCGTGCGCAACAACGACCTTTATGAGGAAATCGAGTTGGAAGTGCGCAGTCATAATGTCGCGCGCATCGACCTGGGCTAGGGCAATGGCACGATCCAGGCGCTGTTGCAGCGCGAGCCAGCCTGCCGAATGCAAGAAGCCCACGCGGCGCGCAAACTCGAAATCCTCGCGGCTCCTGCCGCCCCGCCGTTCACGCCGCCCACGATGGTAGCGTCCCGCGCCGCCAGACGCGCGCCTGTGCGCAAGGCCGTGTCCGGAAGGCGAGGCCATCGCCGGGCGCACCGGGATCCGGTTGCCGGGAAGACGCGGCGGGCAACCAAAACCGTCTGATCGCCGTCTGCTATAATGGCTTCGGGTTTCCCCGATTCTGAGATAGACCTGGAAATTTATGAACAGCCGTATCAAATACCTGGTAGTCACCACCTCTACATGCGTCATGCTGCTGCTGGTTCTCGGCACCGTAAGAGGCAGAAGCGCATCCAACGACCGGCCGTATCCACAGCTCGGCGTGTACACGGAAGTACTGCACCGCATCAAGAGCGAATACGTGGAAGAGCCGGACATGAAGAGCGTCACCCTGGGCGCTCTGAACGGACTGCTCGAATCCGTCGATCCGTTCGCCAGCTATCTCAACGCCGATCAGTACAAGGACTATCTGAAGAACAAGGACGCGCATAAGGCCGGGGTCGGCTTGGTGCTCGCCAAGAAATTCGGATTCGTCGGCATCGTGGGCGTGACTCCCGGATCGCCGGCCGCCAAGGCGGGTCTGGCCACCAACGACATGTTGGAAACCATCGGCGGCGTGGCCACGCGGGACATGCCGCTGGCTTACGCCAGTCTGCTGCTGGAAGGCGACCCCGGATCGAACGTGGAGATCACCGTGGTGCGGGTGCGGCGGCCCGAGCCGCAAAAGATCAAGCTGACGCGCGCCGGCATCGTCTATCCGCCAGTCGCCGAAAAGATGATGGCGGATAATATCGGCTACATTCAGCCGTTCACGCTGGCACCGGGAATGGTGAAGGAAGTAGCGGCCGCGGTACAGTCGTTGCAGAAACAAGGCGCGCAGAAGCTGATCCTGGATCTGCGGAATTGCGCGGTGGGCGAGCCGCAGGATGGTATCGCACTGGCGAACCTCTTCCTGGCCAAAGGCGAAATTACCTATCTGCAGGGCCAGAAAGTGCCGCGCCAGGACTTTGAAGCGGATGCCGCCAAAGGCATCACCAAGCTGCCGCTGGTGGTCATCACCAATCGGGGCACGGCGGACGGCGCCGAAATCGCCGCCGGCGCTTTGTTGGACGACAAGCGCGCCGAACTGGTCGGTGAGCGCACGTATGGCGATGCCTCCCTGCGCAAGGCCGTCACCATGGACGACGGCGGCGCCATCATTCTTTCGGTGGCCAAGTATTATTCGCCCAGCGGCAAAGCCATCCAGGATGTGGGCGTCACGCCGGAAACCGTGATGTCGGAGCCCGAAACCGAGATCGAGCTCGACGAGAACGGAGAGCCTCTACCCGAGACCCCCGATCAGCCAGAGCACAAGCAGCAGGAAGATCCGCTACTGAAGAAAGCCATCGAAATCGCGAACGGCCAGAAAACGGCCTGACTTGGTAATGAACAGTACGATTTTCCGTTCATCGAACCTTGAGCGTCACGTCCACCATATGACCCGGGCGAACGTGCATCTCCGAGCTGAAAGTCTTAACCTTGCCCCTCATTTGCTGTATGAAGATGCCGGGAAAAAGTGATCTTGATCCTTAGCAACCAGGGAGAATGGATGTCAAATATGTGCTGTTTCGCACATTTTCCCTTACAAAATAGTATCGGGGAGTACCATTGACACCCAGGTCCAGCAATGCAAATATTCGGGTCTTACCGGCATCTTAAGGTGTGCAAAGGGGGGTGAATGTTGAATATCGAACGAGTCCTTCCTCTTTGCGTCATAGCAGCTTCTCTGTATGCGCAAGGCAAACCGACTGATGTCCTCGTGGCTACGTCATCGGTAGTTCGAAGCGATGCAAATGGAGCAATTCGGCTCCCGCTAAAGAACATCTCTTCACAATCGATCACGGCCTATGCTGTGCGTTGGACCGTCGATTCCTTTAGCATGGTCAGCGGGCGAGAGTTCTTTTCGAGCCTGGGAATGGAGTCGCTGGCACCGGATAAAAAATTCGGTGTCAACGGATTGCCGCCCGATGGAATGGATCTGGCCCGGAATAACTTCGTGGATTTTCCGAATCGTGACATCGGCGTCCAGGTGATCGCTGTAATCTTCGCCGATCGCACTGCCGTTGGAGATCCCACACAGATCACGGAGTATTTCGAGCGGCGTCGAGCGCAGACCGAAATCCTGGGTCGATGGGTTCAAGAAGTATCGAAGCTGGACCGGTCGGATGCGCAGCGCTTTTTCGGCGCTGTAGCCAATTTGATGCCAGCCGCCAAAGATGATGATTCTCGTTGGATACATGAACTCGGGCTGCTACACAGTACGCAGCCGGAACAAGGTCCTCTGATGCCGGATACGTTTGTACGCATATTGCAAACACGCTATGCCGCCGCCCAGGATCACTCGACCCGGAGGACAATATGAAAGTACTCGGGTTGTTTTTCTGTTCGCTTTTTTTGCGCTCTCGCACAGAATTGGTGTGGCTGGATAACGGAGACCCCCGGTACTCCCAGTGGCGTTAGTTGCAACGTACCCTTCAGTTCGTTTAATCAGTCGCAGCCCTACAGCATCTTTTGGATGATTCCTGGAGGGCCTGATGATCCAGATGGTCTCCCCTATGCCGATGCGGACGAAACTCCGACAGGTAGCGGCCAATGTGGTATTGAGCCCTGGTGGAAAACCTGTTATCCGGTGTTTACACCGCAACATCAAGGGAGCGGAACTGCGACACTTACATGGAGCGTGAACATTGGTAACACAAACACTGTCCTGGGCGTTTGCGTTACCGTAAACACCGAGACAAACCAGTTGCCCGTCAAACAAAACAACGTGGATTGCTGTCAACAAACTTACCCGGTACCATCGCAATCGACATGTTGTGGCGGCTTCGATGGCGGCTGTTCGATGACACCAGTCTGGGTTCAATCGGCTTGCGCATACGAATGTGAGAACGTGAGTCCGATCATCCTCGACATTGACGGCAACGGTTACCACCTGACTAACTGGTCCGGGCCTGATTGTCATGGTTGCCGACAATGACGCCGGAGCCGTGTCCACATACGTGCAGGCTGGCTGCCCAGTACGGCCTGCATTTGTTGTGGACCTCGCTGCTGTGAGTATGTTGACCACGACGGCACGGCACACACGTCGGGGTTGGTTTGACCGGTCGCGCTGAGTGAGTTTTTGAATGCCGGTGGTCGGCGGGGCGTAGCGAGTCCGGAAAGCCAGAGTCGGCAGTCCAAATTCAAGGTGACGGTTCGGCGGGGATGATCTCCAGCAAGATCGGATGCGCAGAATGTAGTAGCTTTACCAACTGATCGAAGGCGTTTTTGCCCTGCTGCCAGCAGGTGCGCAAAACGCTAGCCAAGATCTGCTGGGTACGGGCGCCATTGGCCGTACGGTTGCCGCCCCAGGTCTTGCGGGCCATGGCCATCAGCCGGATCGCCCGCTCGGCGAAGTTATTGGTGGCATGCAAGCCGGGGCAGCGCAGAAACGTGAACAGATGCGGTTGCTCATGGCGCAGATGTTTGGCTAGTCGCTGATTGTCCGGGGAGCGAAAGTGCCGACTCAGCAAGCGGTCCAGATGGGCTTCCAATCGCCCCGTGGCCACCGCCAAACCTTGCGGCGAAACCTCGCCCTGCTGGTAGCGATCTCGCAATCGGAGGCTCTGCTGCAGCAGGGTCTTGACCGCCCAGGGGAATTGGGCGGCTTGCCGGAGAGGCCATCTGGATCATCTCGCGACAACGCCGGATCAGGTGCCCCAGGCAGCTTTGATGAAACGCCTGCCCAAATCCATAGAAACAGCGCGCTCCGTCATGCACCAGAAAACCGGGATAGTCCTCTCCCAGAATCGCGGCCGCCTCCGCATACCCGCGATGCGGTTCAATCGCGTAAACGGTGACCTGCTCGCTCAACAAAACCCGCAGATTCTGCGGGCGCGCGGCCACTCTCCAGCCCGTGTCGTCCAGCCACACCACGGGGCTCTGCCGCAGCGACTCTTGCAGTTGCTGATAGGTGGGCGCCATAACGCCGTCAGGCGCTGTTGAGTGCCGGTACCCAGGCCCTCAACTGCAATTCGCCCCGCCTGAGTGACCGTCTGGCTTACAGACAAGCCGGATGCGGCGATCACGGCCGCCGCCGCGAGCCTCTCATTCCCAGCGACCTTGATTTCCACTACCGGGCGTTGCGCAAGGGCGGCGGGCGCCAGCATGAGCGCAACAGCCACTTTGAGACGGCGCATGATCTGATACTATCGCAAGGATGAAGTTCACCGCGCTGCTATTGGTATTGTGCACGGCGCTAATCGCGGCCGATCGGATCGCGGTCATTGCCCATCGCGGCGAGCATCGCGCGCATCCCGAAAACACGCTTCCCGCTTTTCAATCCGCCATCGATGCCGGGGCCGACTTCTTCGAACTGGATGTGCGCACAACTTCCGATGGACGCCTGGTGCTGATGCACGATGCCAAGGTGGACCGCACCACGAACGGCGCCGGGGCTGTGCGCGAAATGACCTTCGACCAGATTCGCACGCTGGATGCCGGCGCGAAGTTCGACCCACGGTTTACCGGCACGCAGGTCCCGTCCTTCGAGGAGGCGCTGGCCCTGGCGCACGGCAAAATCGGCGTCTACGTGGATTCGAAGGACATCGCGCCCGCCGATCTGGTCGCCGCGCTCGCAAAAGCGGACATGCTGAACCATGTTATGAGCCACGTCGTGATTTATGGCGGCGCCGGATTCTTGAAGAAAGTTCAGGCGCTGAGTCCATCGTTGAAGGTCATGCCGGAAGCCGGTAGCGCGGCCACTCTTGAAAAGCTGCTGGCGGACGTGAAACCGCAAGTGGTGGCCTTCGACGCCGGAGATTTCAAGGACGATGCCATCGCGGTGGCCAAACGCGCAGGCGTGGATATCTACGTGGATCGTCTGGGGTCTGCCGACAACCCTTCCGTTTGGCAGGACGCCGTGGACCGGGGCGCGGCCGGCATTCAGACGGACCGGCCCGCCGAGTTGGTCGAGTATCTGCGGTCCCACAAGTTGAGCGGGCGGAACTGACTACTTCTTCTCGGTCTTCTTCTCGTCGGTCTTCTTATCCGTCATGAGCGCCTTGATATCGGCCGGCAGATCGAAGCGGCCCGCCGGGATATCCGCATTGTGCTTGACGCTTTCGATCTTGACCAGAATCTCGATGTTGGGAAGCTTTTGCGCGATGGTGTGCGGCGTCAGAATGCCGCCTTCATCCCGATAGTCGCTCAGACCGACTTCCGCGGTTGCGGCGCCATCCGGACCGGTTACCGGCAGCACGACTTTCACCAGCAGGTTGGAGCTCTTATCGTAATAGCGGGTCTCGGCGCTGCCCTCTTTGGGCGTGAGGACCACTTTGTAGCAGGCCTTGCCGCCCACGTCCTCGCTCCCGGCGATCTCGGCTTTCTTGTAGAAGTCGCGCCAGTGGATCTCCGTGTGCATGGCGTCGGTGCGCAGGGCAACGGCGCGCTCATCGCCTTGCTTGATGCGCGGGCCTTCCCCCGGGTTGTTGGACCAGGCCACCACTCCGTTGGATCCCTCTTCGGCTTTGCCCATACCGGTGAAGTCGATGACGGTGTAACTCTTGTCCGGCGCGGCCCGGTAGCTGGTGAGCGCTCCGCTCAGGCCCATGCTGGTGATTTCCAGCGTTCCGGTGGATACTTCGGTTTGGATCTTCTCATAAGCGGCGCGGCCGCCTGTGACTTCGACGTACTTGTCCAGAATGGCCTCTGGTTTGATGTCGTCGGCTGCGAAGGCGGCCGCGGCCAGCAGCAGGAGGGCGGCCGGGGTTGTAATGCGGAAACGGTAGATCATGGCGATCTTTCCTCTCGATCTACTGTAGCATCCAGCTTGTGGGGCAGGATGGTATCCCGCAGGCCGATTGTTAATCGGCCCGCAGCTTGGTCATCCGGAGTAACGTTGCAGGGTGCAGGCAGCGATGCTGAACCCGGCGGCGGCCTATCGACTTCTGGCGCAACAACCACCCGTTCGCGGCGGCCGATGGCTCGGTTGGCGAAACCGCTGCTGGTAGCCTTCGTTCTCGGCTGCACGATGCAATCATAACCTCGGCCAGCCTGACCGTGCGGCTGGCGGGATCGGCGGCCATCTACTGGCGTGCCTCTTGCCGAGACCGCGGCTCTGGCGGCCGTGTGTTGGCGCGCAAGACGGACGCTGCCGTTTGGCCGAAGGCGTCCTGATCGGGGACCGGCAACCGTGCGCCGGCTATCGCGACCTCCAGATCGAGGACAGCCGCGGCGCTTGGATGAGGCAGCTCCGAACGGCTTGTAATACGACTTCCGGCAAACTCGCTCTGTCGAAGAGAGCGCGCAGACTATCCGCCGTTACCTGCTCCACGCTCTTCTGCTGCGCGGCAGCAATTCCCTTCAGGCCACGTGCGAGGTCATCCGGCAATTGAATTGTCATCGTTTCGCTCGATACCTTTCTCTCAACGCCCGGGGCGCCTTGCATCACGCCCGCCACCCGGCCGCCCTGACAGGCCGTTGGGCTAGAGTTGCAAAACGAGGCGCAGACCTTCGTCGACAGAGCCTTGCAGGCGCGGCGGCAGTGTGCCGGCGTGCTCGGTCAGGAAACTCCGGTCGAGGGTCAGGAGTTGCGAGACATTCACGACCGAGTCGCGGGGAAGGCCCGTCGAGCGCGCAGGCAACAGGACATTACCGGGCACATCGGCAAGTTCCAAGTTGCCGGTGATCACAGCCACGATTACAGTTTGAATGCGGCTGTGGTTGAAAGAATCTGCTTGGACCACAAGCACCGGCCGCCGATAGCCAGGCTCGGAGCGGCGAGGTTCGGGGAGATCGGCCCACCAGATTTCTCCCCGCTGAATCTCGTCCATCGCAACATCCATCACTACCAGGAGTCCTTTTCGAGGGATTTCAATTGGGCACGATGCAATGCGCGATCCACTGTCGCGGGCCGGCGCGCATATACTTCATTCAGGCGCTCCGTGACTGCATTACTTTGCTGCCGGTTCAGGAATTCCGAAATCGCCGTGGCGTACAATTGACTTCTGGATACGCGGAGGCGGCGGGCAGCATTTTCCGCCTGGCGGAAAAGGTCGTCGGGTACCGAGACGGCAGTCTTCATGCTCTCAGTATAACCTGAGTTATACCCTCATCGCCCGCAATCAGCCACCCTCCCCACCCGAAATGCATTACAATATGACCGTGGGCCACTTGCAACTATGTTGCAGACACTGATCATCACCCTGCGCGAAGGCGTGGAAGCCGCCCTGGTGGTTGCCATCGCCATCGCCTACCTCCGCAAAATCGGCCGCCGCGACCTGCTGCCCGCCGTGCATCGAGCCTTCGGAACCGCTGTAATTGCTAGCTTTGGCTTCGCCTGGCTGCTCTCCCGTCTGGGCCTCGGCGAAGACGCCTACGAGGGCTGGGCCCTGCTGGTCAGCGCCGTCTTCGTGCTCTCCATGGTGCTCTGGATGAACCGCCATGCGCGCGGCATGAAGGGCGAAATTGAAACTCAGTTGCAACAACGGAGCGGCGCCGGCAGCCGTTTGGGCATCTTCCTCTTCGTCTTCCTGATGGTCTTTCGCGAGGGCGTGGAGACCGTCTTGCTGCTCACCGCGGTGAAGTTCAATACCTCCGGAGTCCTGGATATTGCAGGGGTTGTGCTGGGTTTGGGACTGGCCGTTCTGTTCGGCGTGAGCTTCGTGCGCGGCACCATCCGCATCGATTTGCGTAGCTTCTTCCGCATGACCACCGTCATCCTGCTGGTCATCGTGGTGCAACTGGTTATCACCGGGCTGCACGAGCTTTCAGAAAGCCAGGTGCTGCCCAGCAGCCGCGAGGAGATGGCTTTGATCGGCCCCATCGTCAGCAACGAGGTCTTCTTCTTCGTGGCCATCCTGGCGCTGGCGGGCGCCATGCTGCTGATGGAATATCGCAAGCGCCGCGCTCCCGCGCTGGACGGCTTGCAAGGCGCAGCCCTCCGCAAAGCCCGCTGGACGGCGCAGCGCGAGCGCCTGTGGATGACCGCATCCTGCCTGGCCACCGGCCTCTTCATCTTGAGTATCACCGCGGAATTCATCTACGCCAAATCCACCACGGAGTTGTCCACCGCCATTCCGGTTTCTGTGGCGAACGGCGAGGTGCGCATCCCGGTGGCCTCGGTGAACGACGGCAACCTGCACCGGTTTGCCATCGAGCAGGCCGGCGTGCATGTGCGCTTCATCGTGATCCGCCGCCCCGACCAATCGCTGGTGGCAGCGTTCGACGCCTGCCAGATTTGCGGCAATCAGGGCTATTATCAGAAAGGCCCCAATGTGATCTGCAAGAATTGCGCATCCGCCATCTTCATTCCCAGCATCGGCGTGCACGGCGGATGCAATCCCATCCCCATCGCCTCGCGGGTGGAGGGCGATCAGTTGGTGATCGCCGGTGACAAGCTCATTCCCGGCGAGAAAATTTTCCGCAATCCCAGTTAGCCGCATGTTCCTCCGCTTCGTGAGCCAATCCATCCGCCGGTCACCGCGCCGCAAGGCGATGACGGTAGCGGCGGTGGCTATGGGCACCGCGGTTGCCACGGCCATGCTCGGCGTGATGCTGGATATCGGCGACCGCGTGAATCGCGAACTGCGTAGCCTGGGCGCGAACCTGATGGTGACTCCCAAAGCCCGGTCGCTGCCGGTCGAGATCGGCGGCATCAGCTATCGTCCGGTATCCAGCCAGGATTACATTCCGGAAGATCAGGTGCAGAAAATCAAGTCCACGTTCTGGCAATTGAATATCACCGGATTCGCGCCGTCGCTTAATGCGGTGGATTCGTTGGGTGGACGGAACGTGCCTGTGGAAGGCGTATGGTTCCGGCGCAGGTTTCGCGGGGACGGCTCCATGCTGGAAGCCGGTCTGCGCACGGTGAACGGCGCGTGGAAGGTCGATGGGAAATGGGTGGAAGATTGGGACCGGAACGATGTCGCGCTGGATGCAATGGTGGGCGGCGCATTGGCGCGGCGCCTCGGCGTGAAACCTGGCGATACGCTGCAACTCTTCGGGCAGCGGTTCACCGTGACCGGCATCATTTCGACGGGCGGCGAAGAAGAGGACCGCATCTTCGTCCGCCTGGAAGTTTTGCAGCGCCTGGTGAACCGCCGCAACCAGGTGGACGCCGTGCAAGTGGGCGCGCTAACCAAGCCGGAGGACGAATTCGCACGCAAAGACCCCGCCAAGATGACGCCCAAAGAATACGACCGCTGGTATTGCACGCCGTACATCAGCTCCATCGCGCATCAGATCGAGGAAGTGCTGCCCATGGCGGTGGCGCGGCCGATCTGGCGCATTGCCGATAACGAGGGCAAGGTGCTGGGCAAGATTCGCGGGCTGATGATGCTGATCACGCTGGCGGCGCTGGCTTCGGCCGGCCTGACGGTGTGGAGCGTGATGGCCACCACGGTGCTCGAACGGCGCGGAGAGATCGCCATCATGCAGGCGACCGGCGCGGGCAATGGGTTGGTGGCGGCGCTGTTCTCTACCGAGGTGGCGCTGGAGGGCGCGGCCGGCGGACTGATTGGATCGTGGGTGGGCTTGCTACTTGCAGAGTGGGTGGGCCGCGCGGTGTTTCAGACGTCGCTCGATATACCCGCCATGCTGGGTCCGGTAGTGGTTGGAGCAGCGGTGCTGGCCGCGGTCGCGGGGGCGGCGCAACCTTTGCGGAGGGCGCTGCTGCTGGAGCCGGCGGTTGCATTGCGGGGAGGCGAGTGATGTTTTGGAACTTCGTCCTGCGCGCGGTGCATTTCCGGCGGCGGCGGCTGGCGCTGGCCTTCGCGGCCCTAGCCGTGTCCGCCACCCTGGCCACTGCCCTGTTCTCCGTCTACTCCGATATCGAACGCAAGATGCGGGTCCAGTTCCGCGGCTTCGGTGCGAACATCGTCATCGCACCGTCCGGCGGCGAACAGACTGTCCCGCTGGCGGCTGTCGCGCTGGCCGAACAGCAAGGCGCAGTGGCCGCGCCGTTCATCTACACCGTGGGCCGCGTTGAAGGCGAACCCGTGGTGGTGGCCGGCACAGACTTCCGCCGCGCCGGTCCGCTGACCAATTACTGGCGCGTGGAGGGCGCGCGCTCCGCCGCGCCGGGCGAGTGCCTGGTGGGCAGCAATGTGGCCGCGCACTTCCGCCTGAAGCTCGCGCAGAAGCTAGAACTGGAAGGCGCGCCTTGCACCATCCGCGGCATCGTCTCCAGTGGCGGCGCGGAAGATGCGCAAGTGATCCTGCCGTTCGATACCGCTGCGCAATTGGCCGGCTTGCCCGAAGGGAATAAAGCCGCGGCCAGCCTGGTCCAGGTGCGCGCCGATGGGCAACGGCTGGCATCCGTCCAGGCCGCGCTGGCTAAGCAACTCCCTGGCGCGGATGTGCGTCTGCTGCACGCCGTGGCCGAAACCGAAGCCAACGTAGTGCTGAAGCTGCGCTCGACTCTGTTCCTGCTGACGGCTCTGATCCTGGCCATCACCACCCTGTGCGTCAGCTCTAACTTCAGCGCGCTGGTGCTGGAGCGCAGTAAGGAGATCGGCATCCTGAAAGCCATCGGCGCAGCCGAGAGAAAAATCGCCGCGCTATTCCTGTCGGAGTCGCTGATTCTGGGCGTGGCTTCCGCCGCCGCGGGTTACGGCGTGGGGCTGCTGGTAGCATGGTGGATCGGGCGGCAGATCTTCCCCGAATCCGCGGCGGCCGGCGTGGGTGTAAACTATGGCGTGTTCCTGCCGGTAACCGCAGTCACGCTGGCGATGGCCACGGCGGCGACGCTGGCTGCGGCGGCGCGTATCTGGCGCATCAAGCCGGCCGTGATTTTGCGCGGAGAATAGAAGCCATGGCATTCGTCGAACTGGAGAACGTTACCAAGGCATACGACAGCGGCTGGGCGGAGCCCGTGAAGGCGCTCGACCGCGTGAGCTTCACCGCGGAAGCCGGCGAGTGGATCGCGATCATGGGGCCGTCGGGATCGGGCAAGACCACGCTGCTGAATATTCTGGGCTGTCTCGACCAAGCCACGCACGGCGCGGTGCGCATCGATTCCGTGGATACCTCCACTTTGACCCGCGCGGAACTGGCCCGCTTTCGCGCCGAGACGGTGGGCTTCGTATTCCAGCAATTCCATCTGATCCCGCACCTGACCGCGCTGGAAAACGTGATGCTGGCGCAATACTTCCACAGCATGACGGACGAAGGCGAAGCCCGCCGCGTGCTTGATCGTGTGGGCCTGGCCGACCGCGCGCGCCACCTGCCATCGCAGCTTTCGGGCGGCGAACAACAACGGGTGGCCATCGCGCGGGCGCTGGTGAACGATCCTAAGATCATCCTGGCCGACGAACCTACCGGCAACCTGGACGCAACCAACCAGCGGATCGTCCTGGACCTGCTGGCCGAGTTGCACCAGCAGGGCCGCACTATCCTGATGGTGACTCACGACGAGCAGGTGGGCCGCTACGCGGATATCCGGCTCGACCTGGAACACGGACGCATTGTCGAAACCACGCATTTCAGCATGGAGGTGAACCAGGATTTCGACGAAGTGCTGGAACAGTTGTGGGCGGCGCGCGAACGCACCTTCCACGGGGAGCCCGAGCATTTCACGGCTGCGCAGCAGCGCAAGGTGGTGGCCATGATGTCGCGCATCGGCTTGGTGGAGTTGCGCGCGGGCGAGGTGGCCTTCACGCCGCCCGGCGAGGAGCGCGCCCGCAGCGTGATCCGCCGTCACCGTCTGGCGGAGCGGCTGTTCATGGATGTGCTGGCCATCCGCGACGAAGGGTCTATCGAGAAGAACGCCTGCACGTTTGAGCACATCCTGAGCCCCGAAGTTACCGACCGGATCTGCACGTTTCTCGGCCATCCCCGCACGTGTCCGCACGGCAGCCCTATTCCGGAGGGGGATTGTTGTTTGGAGGCGCGTGGGGGTGGCGTTGCCTGCACGGTGGAGACTCTGGCTGGCGCCGACTGACCCCGGGGGATAGAGTTAGGCTTCTGTACTATCGTGTCGGCCGGGCCACTGGGGGGCTCGCAGGCATCGTAGCCTTCCGCCTTGCGGCTATGCCGGTAACGGTAGCGATTGTCCTTCGCGCTGGGCTGCTGGGCTTCGTGTCGGCGATTTGCAAGAGAAATGCCGAACTGCGCTTGACGCACCTCGCTTTCCGATTGCGGGGGCCGCGTCGGGGACGAATTTGGCTCTACGCGCAGCGCCGTAACTCGGGCATCGCGGCATTTGCATGCCCCCGATATCGATGAGCGGCAGACGGGCGTGGTAACCGAGCGGATCTTGCATAAATTCCCGGACTTTCGAGAGGAGTGGAGACGGAATTCTCCATTCGGGCAGCACTTCACGACTTCAGGTCTCGATCATCCCAACTCGTGATTCCCGCGAAAACGGGCACACGTTTAGCCTGAAATTGCGGTGTCCGGCTGGGGTTCCACGGCTGAAGCGCAGCGATGTTGCGGTTGCCCGCGCGCTCCTTGGCCTTCAGGTCATTAAACATTTCCGCGAGATCATAGTCAAATCGCGGGGCGTAGGCCTCGCGCGCCGCGCGAACTTCCTCGACGATTTCGTCTTTCGAATTCATTCCTCTCCTCCCATCAGTTCTTCTGGCGTGCAGATGATCGGCAGTTCAAATCCCTGCCTCCTCACCACCAGACGGGCTGCTCGCTGGATCTCGGCATTGGCAATATGCCGGCAGTTCCAGGTGAGCAGGTACTCGCAGCCATACACCGTCGCAACAGCGATATGAAGCGCGTCGCCAGCGGCCTTGCGGGGGATCGGCCCTTCCGCTGCCAGCGCCTCCGCTAATCCTATTATGCCGCTGGTGCCGACCAGGGGCCGTTGCTGATCTTTCCCAGTTACTACCGCCGCGAGCGCCCGGAGCTAGTGGGGCATCCGGCCGTGCTGGTGAGCTATCGGTTCAACGGCTTCCTTGACGACATCTACGCCACACTGGTGGTACGTCTGCATCACATTGAGGCGTTCCAGCAGGATCAGCTCTGGCGCTACGCCGCCGACTTCAAGACGCTGACCGGGAAGCAAATGGGCGTGAAACTGACACGCCGGTCCGAGGGCGCGGGCGAATTGGACGTGTATTTCGACCCGGTCATCCCGGTGCAAAAAAAGATCATCTTTAGCCGGTATGTCCACGAGTACTTGCTACAAAAGGAACAGGACCTTGCACGGCTGCGGCACTACGTATGTCCGTACTGCGGTACGCCGGTCGGTAATCGGGAAGGGGCGATGCGGCGGGTAGATGCGTGGCTTGAAAAGAAGGCTGCGGACCATGCGGCGGGCGGACCGATCAAGGTCAAGCCAGAGGCGCCGACAATCGTTTGCTCCGAGTGCGAGGAGCGCGTGCCGCTGTGGGATGAGATGGAGCAGTGGTTTGCCAGCCTTGAGGTACGGGACCGCGTGCGGGAGCTGCAAGAACAATCGGCCCTCGTGCTCGACAACGAGAGCAAGGAGCGTGCGTTGGTGGGCGAGGTGACTTCGACGGTCGCGCTCGCCGGGCAGATAAGTCGTGAGTTCAACGTGAGCGACCACGGCATCGACATGGAGATCGAGTTCAAGGGCGACACCAGCGAGGCCACCGGACAGAAGCTCTATCTCCAGCTCAAGTCGGGCGACTCCTACCTGCGCGAGCGGCAGCGCGACGAGGCGGAGGTGTTCACGATTAAGGACGAGCGCCACGCTACTGGATGGCGCAAGCGTTCCCCGTGTTGTTGGTCATCCGCACCTCGGCGGGCGAGGTTCGTTGGATGGAAGTGCGCGACTGGCTAAAACGGGCCAGCGGCGACGGCAAGAAACCGGTGAAGCAGATCGTCTTTTAAGGGAGAGCGCTTCGACGTGATGAGCGTGCGCCGGAGGCGGGACAAGGCGTTGCGTGAAGCCTCGTTTTAGGGAGGGACTGCGCCCGGATTCGTGAACCGCGTTCTGGCGACCACCCGCCCCCGGAATGAGACCCGTTTACAACAGGAGGAAACCGACCTTGTCCCTCCATTCTTCCGCATCGCTAGCCGCCCAGACGATCAGCAGATCCTCAATGGCGAGGCCGATACAAGATCTTGCGGAACAATGATCAGCCCTGGGCTCGAGCGGCTATCGAGGAATCGCGCAAAGTGCGCCGGCATGGTCTTGCGGTCATGCGAAA
>Ga0182015_10003205_pt1 | contig 18622 bp, 20 predicted proteins | sample 712P3MmetaG_FD_120478 | JGI IMG/M metagenome (GOLD analysis project Ga0182015, IMG submission 120478) | Permafrost microbial communities from Stordalen Mire, Sweden - 712P3M metaG | ecosystem: Environmental > Terrestrial > Soil > Wetlands > Permafrost | place: Sweden: Stordalen | collected...
CACCATCTGCCAGGTTTTGCTGAACACTGTCTTGGCTTCGAGCTCGGCCATGCGCGCATCCACGTACCAGGGCGCTGGGATGGTCGACGCTTCCGCCAGCGGCGCCTTCGCGTCATATGCCGCGAGAATGTTTTTTATGGCTGTCGCCGTGATCATTGCGATGAAGACCGGAGTCCGCGCTTCATGCCCTCTGCTCGGTACCGATCGCTCTTTTCAGCACGTCGAGGAACTGTGTGATACGCGCTTCTTTGCGCTCTGCGGAATCGCCTTGGCGGCGAAACAGTCCCGGATCGAGCTCCTCAATCAGCAAAGCGTCCTGAAATCTTTCAACCACCCAATCGAGGATCGAGACCACCATTTCAATGTCGAGATCGCGGCGGAGTTCTCCACGTTCAAGACCAAAGCGCACGAAGTCCACGCGTCCATAAGGATCTTCGGCAATCAGGAAACGATTAATTTCGCGGCGCAAGCTCAAGTCGGTTCCGTATTGTCCCAGCAGATAGACGCGGTAAGGAATCCAATCTTCGCGCAGCATGTGCTCGGTTCGCACCAGCCAGTAATACAGCACGCCAAAAAAACCGCGCTCCCGCACTTCGACGGGCACGTTTAAATAAGGAGAGAACGACCGTACCGCCTTTTTATAGGCCTCGAAAAATAAACCATCTTTACTGCTGAAATGCTGAAAGATGGAGCCTTTGGCGATGCCCAACCCCGCGGCAATATCGCCCACCCGCGCCGCGTGGTAGCCCTGCTCGGCAAAATGGCGCATGGCCGCATCGATAATCTTGGTTCGCTTGTCTTCCGAGCGCGGGCGTGGGGGCAGGTTTCGATATCGAGGCGGGGAGATAAGGCTGCTGCTGATGCCACTCATAGTCTGACCTCAAGTCATGGCAATGTAATTAATAAACGGTTTAATTACAACTGTATTTTTCCCCCCGCCAGAATCGTTTAATTTGCGGTGTGGAAGGTGGGAGAGACGTAATTAATTACGTCTCTACATTCAGCAGGTGACGAAGACTAAATAGTGGAGGTCTCCCATGGAGACCTCCCACCGGGAACGGGCCAGCAGCGGATCACCCGTTCTGCGCGTTTGCAGCATCCTAGGACAACGCGTCGCTGCAATTGTCAAAGCGGCATCACCAAATTGTCATTAATTTGTAACAAGGCTCAGACCGGCGTCTAGTGGCGCTCGTAGCTCGGACTATCCGGTAGTGGAGGGGTATAGTCGCGGCCGTACATATTTTCGTGACTCGGCGGCAGGTTCGTGGCGGGAAGCCGCATGGCTCCTAAATTCGAAGCGCCCGGGGAAATATTGATCTCGCGAGTCAGCTTGTTCAACTCTTCCGGCAACGCATCTTCATACCAGATTCTCATAGTGTAGCGTCCAAGCGGGACATGCGAAATGGCCACGTGTCCCTTGCGGTCTGAAATTCCGTAATATGGGCTGGTCACGGCAATAACCACCGCGCTCATTTCAGAATGAATGTTGCAGAAGATGTATGAAACGCCCGGCTTGTCAAAAACGACGTTGCGCGTGCTCCCAGCCTCATACAAGCCGAGATCAAAGCGCTTACCCTCGAAGAGCGAAAACACATTGTGAAAAAATGGATCGCGGTTGGGAAATTCTACGGATGTACCGACGGGAACTACTAGCACGTGCGGCTCGAAACTTTTATTCTTCTGAACCAATCGCGGCCGCTCTGCGTTCCTTGCCAGGGGAAGAGTTGGAACCGTTGTACCAGCTACGGGCGTAAGCCAGAGCACCACGTTGTCAGCTTTTCGTGGCTTGCTCTTTTTACCGGAATTCACCAATGCCACATCTGCAGTTACGGTTGCGTCCTGCGCGCCGGCAAAACTTCCGTAGGCAATGAGTCCGCACAGGCACCAGATGGCTGTTTTCGTAATCAAAACAAAATTCCCATCGTTAAATTGAACTGGTCGGCACTGTTGCTGACATCGTACAGCTCAAATGTTCGCAAGCGAGAGTACTCGGCGGAAAACAGCAGACTAGAGCGCGGCCGAAAAACAACATTCGCCAAGGCTCCCCTATTCTGTACTAATAAAGGGCCACCCACATAAGCGGCACTTGCCTGCGCGGCTCGCACTTCCCCAGCCGTTGGATTGTCGACCCCAGCGGCTGCATTGAACTCGATCGTATTCGAAAGCTTGAATTTCAACTGCGACCAGCCGCCAATCGTGTCGAGGCCGCGCACGGGGGTACTCGCAAGATATGGATTGCCGTCGTAGACCACGCTCTGACTGATATCTCCGCCAATTCCGCCAATCGCCCTCCCACGATAAAACTCGCCGCTGAAGGTCACACGAGGCGCGAGCGGAATTTGCCAATCGACCATGCCGGCCCAGCCATCGACATAATGATTGAAAGTCCAATCTTGACGGCTATAGTAGCCCGCGGCTCCAAAAGTTAGTGGCTGGCCAAATATTGTATGCGTCCACGCGGTACGGACCGCGTAAGCCGGTTGCCGCGATAGCTCTCCCGGCCCCGGCACGCGGAAATATGAGTTTCCGGGAAACTCACCCGTGAGATTGTCCATAATGCCGCCCTGTATCACGACGCTCTGATCGTCGGACAATGTAAAGCGATGCTCCACTCGCACCTGCGGAGTCCAAGCCCAAAGATTTCCCGCATAGTTGAGCGCAGGCACCGCTAGCGACGCAAACGACGTAGGGGTAAGTGGTGAAAAAAATGCGTTGTCCTGGCCCAGCACCAGCGAAGTATTTTTCCAGTCCATGCGCATGCTGGCCGTACGCAAACGTAAAATGCCGGAATCGACACCGTTCCATGTCTCTGGAAATCCACCCGCGAAATCAGCCTGCAAGCTGGCTGACGTTTTCGCCCCCGCGAATGTGGGCCCAAACACTTCCAAACCAATTTCCGATTGCCGTATGGTCGCACCGAAGTTTCCCGTGCCAGTGCTTGGACCGGTCACGTAGCTGGGAAAATCTTGATTGTCAGTCGCTCCGTGGTTGTTAAAAAGATTCAACAGCACAATGCCCGACAGACGGACGCGATACTTGGATGCGCTCTCGACTTTGGTCTGGTATTGGTCCTCAACCTTGCTATTCACCAATTGCGTCGACTCTTCGAGCGAGGTCACACGATCCTCTAAAGAAGACGTCTGATTCGTTTGCGGAGATTGGGCAGACGCGGGATCGGTGTCAGCCGATGATCCCATTTGATACGAATCCTGAGGCGGTGCGCTAACCCGGGGTGAACCGGCAGAGGCTATGGATGGCCCGCGAGTCGCCTGCAGCTCATGTCGCAGTTCAGAATTCTCAGCGCGATACCGCTCACTGTCAGCGCGCATTTCCGCCATGGCTGTGCGCAGTTCGCTGACTTGCTGTTGCAGCTCTCGAATCGCTGCGGCGGTTGCATCACCCGGCGAAGACGCGGCAGCGGACTGTTGCGGCCAACTTACAACGCTCACCAGCAACACGAACAAGCCAGCCAAGCCAGCTTTCCACATCCAATCAGGCAAAACATTCCCTAGCTTCACAAATCGCCCTCCCGAAGAAGATTGTGGAGATGCCTATTGAATCCGTAAGCGGGTCCCGGATTTTCTTGTGCGCTTTCTCCCGACCGGGAATGTTACTCCGATTGCATTTTTTTCGCCCGGGCCAGTGGCGGCAGTTGTGGCTTTCCTTCGCCGCCGCTGTCAGAACTGGACGACGCAATGATCGGCAGGGTGATGCGGAAAACCGTCCCTTCCGCCGAAGTTTTCTCGACTATCACATCTCCGCCGTGATCCTGAATGATCTTCTGCACCACCGTTAGTCCGAGTCCGGTGCCGTTTTCCTTGCCATAGCTGATGAATGGTTCGAAAAGTTTGCCTCGGATCGACTCCGGAATGCCGCGGCCATTGTCGGATAGCCGAATCTCCAGTCCTCCCGCCACCTCGCGCAGATCGATGTTGATCTGTCCCTCCTGTCCCGCAACCGCCGCCTCGCACGCATTCAACAGCAAATTGTACAGAGCGCGCTCCAGTTTCTTGCTATCGAACCAGCCGGTGCTGTTGCCTTCCTGGCGTACCGTGATCCGCACCGCTTGCACTCGCGGATGAGTGCGCACGGCCTGCACCACGCGATCAACTGATTCCTTTACACTTCCGTACGTGCGCCGCAGCGATTCCCGGGTGCGCGAGAACTCAAGCAAAGAATCGATCAGCTCCGTCATTTGATTTACCGCAATGCGGATTTCCTGGTAGAGCTCCTCTCGTTGATCAGTCGACAAGTGACTCTCACAGAGAAATTCCGCATTCGCAACAATGGCGGCCAGCGAATGCCGCAGATCGTGCGACACGGAACTGGCCATTCGCCCAATCGTCGCCAGCCGCTCCGCATCGATCAATTCCTGCTGGGTTTTTAGCAAGCTGTCCCGCATGCGATTGAATGCGCCCGTGACTTCGGCAACTTCGTCGCCCCCACGCGCGTCCAGGTGATAGTTGAAATCGCCTCGCCCCAAAGCCCGCACACCAGCCACCAAGTGCCCCAAAGGACGGGTGAATGTATGAGAAATGAAAAATACCAGCGCGCTTCCCCCAAGAACGGCGGTCAATCCTACAAACAACAACAAGCGATTCAGACTATCGAGAAATGCCGTGGCCTGGTCATACGATTTCAGCACGCTCAAGCGAACCGAGGGGGCATGGGCAGCGGCAAGTTCCAAAGAAGTTGCCAGGAAACGTTCATCTCCCAGTTGCACCTGTTCCGGCTCCGGAATGCCGGGAGCGGAATGCGTGATCGGATGTCGCGAGAGCTCGGCCTCGTGCGTGGGATCAAGCGTGCTTCTGACAATTGTGTCGCCGTAATAAAAGGCCACCTGGCTGGCCGCGATGCGGCTTACCTGCGCCGCGACCGAATCGTCGATTTCGTAGCCGATTACCAGAAATCCCAGGAGATTATTCTCCGCCGCCGGACCTGCATAGATAGGCTTGATAAATGTCTGGTACAAATGCCGGGCGCCGTACCACCACTGGCTTGAACCTTCCTGATTAGAAGGCCGATTGAGCGATTGTTGCGCCATCTCTCGGGAAAATCCCGGCGTCGCAGTGTGCAGCGCAACTACTTTCCCGGTTCGGTTCGCCAGCACAAACAAGTCGCTCCCGCCCAGCCGCCACAAATCCGTCGAGCCATCCTGGATAGTAGCTTCATGCTGCGTGGTCATGAGCGCCCGCAGATTGGGAAGATCGGCGAGCAGTTCCGCCAGGTGAGTGAGCGTCAGTTCGCGTTCGCGATGGAAATTCTGGTAGGTGCTGACAGAATTCTGCAGGTCGGCGAAGATGCTCTTCTTCACCTGCGCTTGCACGGTGCGGCGCACCAGCAGCAGGCTGGTCCAAGTGAGGCCGGCAGAAATCAATAGCATGGAGAGCAGAAACTTGGTCCGCATCCGAAGCTTCATCGCTCACCTCTCCCCGCGCTTAGTTTCCTGGCCGCATTGGGAGTCAACGCACAAACTTATAACCCATGCCATGGACTGTCCGGAAATGTGTCGGATTGGTCGGATCCTTCTCCAATTTCTGCCGCAGCTTAAGAATATGATTGTCCACCGTGCGCGTCGATGGATAATTCTGGTAACCCCAAACCTCGTTCAGCAATTCATCCCGTGAGATTACCCGCTCCGCATTCTGGATCAGGAATTTCAGAGTCTTGAACTCCTGGGCCGTAAGCACAACCAGCTCCCCATTGCGGTTCACTTCCATTTTGGTGAAGTCCACGGAAATTCCGTCAAAAGTTACCACATCTCCGGTCGCGGTTCGAACCGTGCGCCGCAACGCCGCACGCACCCGAGCCAGCAGTTCGCGCGGGCTGAAAGGCTTGGTCACATAATCGTCGGCTCCCAGTTCGAGAAGCAGCACTTTGTCGGAAACATCGCTGGCTGCGCTTAGAACAATAATAGGAACTGACGGCGCCTGTTGCTTGATCTCCCGGCAAACGTCCCGGCCAGAGACAAGTGGCAGTCGCAAGTCCAAAACAATCGCAGCCGGGGCAGCCCGCCGAAAAGCCTCCAGCGCCGACTTGCCGTCCGAGCTGATTTCAATTTCAAAACCTTCCGCCTCGAACAAACGCCTCAAAGCCTTTTGCACCGCATGATCGTCTTCCACTACCAGAATTCGTTCCATCGTATGAGTCACCTGTGCCGGGTACGGCGAGGCCTTCTGCAGGGTAACAGGGGCGCTCTGCGCCACATCGCGGGTTGTTTCCATTCGAATCATTTCGCCCTCCACTTATCGATTCGCTCCGTCAATACTGGACAAGCTTACTACCGTCCGGTTGCCAAACACCCTTTCCAACAAATTGTTGACAATGTTTTTACAAGCCGTAGACAATCCCACCCATTGCCGGCACTGGATTTACAGATTCAGCAGTCTTACTAAGGATTCGTGCGGTAAGACCACGAGACTTTCGACTCCGCGGGAGCGATATTTTCCTGGGCGGTTTCCACCAGATGATGAGTCGGAGCAAGGGTGCAGACGGGATCCGTGGCGCTGGCATCCCCCGTGAGCAGAAATGCCTGGCAACGGCATCCGCCGAAATCTTCTGCGCGGCGATCGCAACTGCGACAAGGTTCCGGCATCCAATCTTCACCGCGAAATCGTTGGAAGGCAGCGGACTCTACCCATATCCATTCGAGTGAGTGTTCGCGTACATTATCAAAGCTCATGCCCGGAATCACGCCCGCCGCATGACAAGGAAGCACTTGACCAGCGGGATCGATTAAAAGTAACCGCCGTCCCCAGCCGCCCATGCACGCCTTGGGGTAGCGCGCATAATAATCCGGCACCACGCAATCAATCCTCATCTGGCCGGAAAGACGCGCCTGAGCGGCTTCCACAATGCGCAAACAGTTTTCCAATTGTTGACGAGTTGGCATTAACGTGTCCCGATTCTTCAAAGCCCAGCCGTAATATTGCGCATGCGCAATTTCCAGGCGATCCGGCTTGAGCTCTTCGGCGAACGCAATCATCTCCTCGAGATGATCGAGATTCTGCCGGTGTACAACCAGGTTGACAGTAAACGCAATCGGAAAACGCCGAATCATTTCAGACAGCGCTACTTTGTGCGAGTGAGCCTTCGCTCCAGCGATCCAATTCGCGAGTTCGTCCCGTGAATCCTGAAAACTGAGCTGAATATGATCAAGCTCAGCAGCCACGAGCGCCGCGAGCCGTTCCTCCGGCAAGCCGATGCCCGATGTGATTAGGTTTGTGTAGAGTCCAGCGGCATGTGCGGCTTGGATCAGTTCTTTCAGATCCGTTCGCGCCAGAGGCTCGCCGCCGGTTAAATGAAGATGAAGAATTCCCAATCCTTGAGCTTGCTGAAACACGCGAACCCAATCCTCAGTAGAAAGCTCCGTCTTGGTGCCGGCCAATTGCAGCGGATTCGAGCAGTACACGCAATGCAACGGACAGCGATGCGTGATCTCCGCAATTAACGCCAAGGGGTTAGGAATCATTGAATGAGCCCTTGTAGCGCCGCCGTCCCGGCGGCTGTCGTGGGGGCGTCCCGCCCGCACACGGCGAGGGCATGATGCCCTCGCGACAGCCGGCAAGATGCCGGCGCTACCGAAGATCTAGTAATCGACAATGCGCTTCTGCTGCAGAGCTTCCAGAAAACTGCCAACGTCGTCCCGAATTCTCACCGAATTTCCCCCGCCGTAGGTCGCCGAAAGCGCCGTCACAATCTCCTGAACCGTGCGTTGCCCATCACACAATTCCAGGATTTTCTGCCCGGTCCCTTGCACGCGAATCATGCCTTCGGGAAACAGCACGACCCGTTCTTCGCCCTGCGTGCCCCATCGGCAACCAGCGGCAAAACGAGGCTGGCTTGAATCATCAGGACGAGCCACGCTCAGGAATCTCCAATCTGAAAAGCTCCGGGCGGCGGCCATCCGGGCTGTACGTAGGCAAAGTAGAGCGCGTCGAGTTGCGCCCACAAAATGTCGCATTTCGCCCGCAAAGCTGTGATCGCCATTTCCTGCTCAGCCCTTGTTGCTGCATTCTCGGCCACCCATTGCAAAGCGAATCGAGCGTCTTCGGGAGCCTGGTCCAGTCGCGCCGTAAAGTAATCCAGCCCGCCCGAAAGCCACGGATAATGCTGCCGCAATCGATCCATGCGCAGTGCGATCAAATCTCGAGAAAACATTTCCGTCAAAGACGAAGCCACTGCTTCCAGAAAACTCCGATTCCTCACCAGACTCAAATAAGCATCCACCGCATAGCGCGTCGCGGGCAGAACTTCGTCACCGCGCAGCACGCGTTCGCGCTCCAGCCCGGTAGCTTCGGCGAGCTTGATCCAGCGCTCAATCCCACCCTCGTGCGTCGCGTCGCCATCGTGATCAACCACGCGCTTCCTCCACGCCCGCCGAAAATTCGGGCCGCTGCTGCGCGACAGAATGATCGAATCTTTTATCGGAATAATGCTCTGGTAGTAATAGCGATTCAAAGCCCAGGCCTGTAACTGCCCGCGGCTAAGCCGGCCTTCATGCATCATGAGGTGGAACGGATGTCGATGGTGATAGCGCTCTTCGCCCACTCGCCGCAGCCGCGCCTGCAACTCCTCAGCCGAGAGCACAGTAGAATCCCGCGAGATGTCTTCCGCTGCTTTCAATCCCCACCCTTCCCAACCGCCTATAACTCGAAACTCCACCCATCCTCGGCCACTTCCCAACCCGCAGCCCGCACTTCCGCATATTCCGGACCAGACTCATCCAGCATGGGATTGGTATTGTTCACATGCAAAAAAATCTTCCGCGGAGGCCGCAGTCCCGCCAGCTTGCGCAAGCTTCCTTCCGCTCCCGACACTGGAATATGGCCCATCTGGCGCGCCGTCGCGCCGCTACCTTGCACGCGAATCAATTCGTCATCGCTCCAAAACGTTCCATCGAACAGAAGCAGGTCGGTTTCCTCGATCCGTCTCAGCAGCGAATCATCTACCGCCGGAACCGCCGGCATGTAAGCCATGCGCTTGCCTGACGTCGACTCCGCGATCACGCCCAGCAATGCTTCTTCAGCCTTAAGCCCTGAAGATCGATCCTGCGAAACATAAGCGGGAAACCGATTCCCCAGCGATAACGCACTGCAGCCGATTCCCGCGCCTCTCTCACTTTGCAACCAGAAGCTGCCGTCGCCACTGATCTCCATCCATGATACTTGTTCGGGCACGCGATTCAGCATAGCGAACATGCTGTTGTCCTCCTGCAGAATACGCCGGATCGAAGAGGTGCAATAAATTCGCAAGGGTTGCAATTCGCGGAGAGACAATAATCCCGCAACCTGATCGATGTCAGCGCTGGTCAGCAGGACGCCGCCAATGGGAGAGTTTCGCCCGTGGTTTCGGGGATGAAGGACTGGCGTCGCTTCGATCTGCATCCGCAAATCGGGAGAGCTATTTACTAAAAACCAGGCGCGATCATCGTTGCTGACAGCCACCTGGGTTTGGGTACGGGGCTTACCGCTGAAGGTCCCGTCGCGCGACGATCGGCAATTCCGGCAGTTGCAGTTCCACTGCGGAAAGCCGCCTCCGGCGGCCGAGCCCAATATTCTTATTTGCATCCCTGACGGATATTACAGTGCGGCAGAGGCGTACGAATTGATTTCACAATTTAACGCCACTTCTTCAAACTTCGGTGCTGTCCATTCCATGATTTCCATCCTCATTTCGTACATCACTCCGCATAGTATACAGACTCGCTGCCACTTTTTCCTGATGAAATTTAGCTCCCACAAGCGCCATTTTTTCAAATACTTAGCGCAAGATTACTTCCGGGTATGTCCTTATCTACTTGGTGTCATGTCCTAACGTCAGTCTTGTGCTTCCCCTCAGCATGATTTTAACTAACCCTTAGCCCTCCCCCAATTCCAGGGATTGGTGCGCGCGGGAGCGACTGTGGTAGAGGATCCGAAGTGGGAGTTAGCTATTCTGGCCACCGTGCAGGGCTTCTACGAGAAGCTCTTGCAGGCACCCGTGCGCGGCGAAGTTCCCGTTCCTGCCGGACTCGAAGCCATCTCGCTGCAGAGCGATGACAGTGTTCTCGAAACCTTAACCCGCATGCATCGCTGGCTGCGTCTGCTGGATCTGGCGATTACTCCCGCCATGTTGCGGCGCGCTTTCACTCCTGACACTGATCCCGAAATCGCCGAAGCCATGCTTCGCTATTTTACCCGCACGAAAGACAGCACCGACGTGCATCGCGACAAAACCGACCTGGTCGCGACTTTTCTCTACCGCCATCCCCGCGTGACCGGGCAATGGGAGCGACGCGGTTATGGTCTCGACGGTTCTCTTCCGCTAGCTCCATTCGAGATCGCTATGCTCGAAATTTTGGCCGAGACCGAGGTTCCCGAGCTAACCGAGGACCACCTGCAATCCCTGCGCCTCTTCGATCAAATGCTGCGCGAAGCCGAGGGCTTTCGCGATCTGAATGCGCTGCTCGAATCCGGCATCATTGCTCGCGTGCGCGACCTCAAACAATCGTTCGATACCGCTTTCTACCACCCTGGCGTTCTCGCCACCATCGCGCCCTACAACACCGCTTTCGGCAAGAAGTTCGATGCGCTCTTTCATCAGTCAGCCGCCGACATCAAGAACTTCGCCGAAGTCGTCCAGGAACAAGGCGGCAGCATCCTGGGCAACGTCGACGGCGTAGACGTCACCGTCGAACACGTGGCTGCGCTCGAAGAAAATGAATTGCTGCGCATAGATTACGGCACTGCGCTCGACAAATTCCGCCGCGTATCGAAACTTAAGAAGACGCTCGATCAGCGCCCGCCCATCCGCCGCATCCCGCGCCCCATGCCCGCCGTCGCGAAACCAACCTTGAAGCAGCCAGAGAAAGTGGCATCCTTTCCCAGTCGCCGGCCTGCGTTGAATGTACAGGCCATGCGCCACGCCGTAACGCCGCAACAAATATCGACCGAAGAAAGCAAGCTCCTCAGAATCGAAGAATCGATTCGCATCTTCGTGCGCGTTGCCGACCCCAAATGCCGGCAGGTGGTCCCCATGCGCTTCTTCAATCTCCTGCTCACGTCCGCCGAAGCGGACGCCTATTGCGCCGACTATCTCGAAGAAAAAAGCGTGCGCGCCGGAGTCGCCCGCGTGATTTTGCGCCTGGTCGCGGTAATTGCACGCATGACCACCGAACTCGAAGAACTAAGGCGCGCTGAAAATTCCCCATCGCTGTGGAAGCTGCACGCCGAATCCATCGTCGTGTTGCTCGAGATTGCCCGGACCGTAACCCGGAATGCCGAAAAGGTAATCACGCTGGCCGAACAACGCGGAGCCAAAGTCGAAGGCGACAAGCTCCGTCCCCCAATGCAAAAGCTGCAAGATTGCTCTAAGTTGGTAGAACAAAACCTGACCCAGCCTCTCCAAGAGAAACCTCTGGGCGCCACCAACGCCAGTTGACGGCAGTCTGGGGCGGACACTCCCGTCCGCTGTCATTAAGGCCGTCACCCAGCCGCCCCCCGCAACCCTCCCCACGCTGTCATCCAGAGGAAGCGCAGGCCTTCGCAAAGCGAAGGCCTACCGACGAAGGATCTATGCATTCCGTTCGTGACCGAGCCCGCCCGTCCAAGTAGCGAACTTCAGACTTCGCTCCGACTGCGCGAGACACAATCGACGGTGACGGATTTGTGTCACCGATTGCGGAGGGCGCGGAATGGTGTTTTCGGCGTCAGAGACGGACGAGCGCGTGCTGGATGCAATTCGCCGACGACACAATCAGCATGAACCCGCGCGACGACCGCGTCATAACCGTGCCGCTCGTCTGGTGTCCCCGCCTGCTCGAAGCCACACTTCGCAGCGCAAGAACTGGAAAATCTCCGGCGGCGGCTACGGAATCCATTGGCCCAAAACCGACGAGGTTTGCCTGACCTATACAGCCGCGGCCCGAGCGGTTCGGGTAAGCCATCTTTCAAAACTGGGCCAGCCCGTCTTACGCGGTCGCCGGGATCTTCACCTTCAGCGCCCTTGACAGTAGGATCCGAAGCTTCTCCTTGGAGCTTTCCGTGGGTTTTGCGTCTTCCGAAGAGGGAGAGGAGCACCACAATTCCGAATGTGCGTAGCAAGTTGGTTTCGGTACATGCTTCGGATACAACGTGAACTTACGTTTATCGCCTGATTCTGCAGAGACACAGAGGTCAGACGTGCTGCTCTCAAGAACTCCCCATCCCGGCAATTTTTTTCCATCACAACAGTCAACATGCAACACATCTTCGGCGCGGCTGAATTTACTGCGATTGAACGAAGGTTTCGGGAAGCTTATAGATTGCGGCAAGATTTGACCGTCCGCGAAGTGGACCAAAGCATAGCGCCTATACAAAAACTCCTCAGAATCGAACGAATCAACGACGGTTCGCCCTTCCTGATGCGTAGGTCTAGCTTGTAATGTAGCTTCGGATAAGGGAGAGTGCTCTGGATTCGTCGGCATCATTTTCTGTTAGCTCGACGATTATCGGGTCGCTTTGATCGTCGAACATCGCCAAAATTACTTCCTTCGAATTGCGGTATTCCACGTAAGCCGTCTTGTTATCGCAGTTGAAATAAACCGCCACTCCGCCTTCGGCAGAGGGAATCACGCGATTCGGCATGAACAAAGCCGTAAAAAGCTTTTGAAGAAATCTGTCCGCCGCTTCAATCGAGTGTCGTGCTGGTTTCGCCGCACCGTATGAATCCCAGTTGTCAGCAAGCGTAGCGCAGGTATCAAGAGACGAGCGCAACTCTTGGTATGTCTTTGCGATTTGCAGGAACCTACTCGTGCTCCCCGCCTCTGCAATAAACTGTCTGAAGAACGTCAATACTTTCGAAGATGAACCGCTTGGCCATGTGATTTCTTCACGAACGTGTCTCGACTCAGAAAAGACTCTCTTACTTGGCAATGCGATAGTAGGCATCAGGAGATCCTCCTCTGCATTTCCGGCGTCAGCGTTGCCAGAAACACACGATTCTTCACTACTTGAACCGCGTCAATCCTCTTCCAAAGGGTATCGTCGCGATCTTCGAGAGCCGCATACGTGAACAGATTGTCTAACAAGATTGAGGATGTTCCGGGCTCGGAAGGAAGTAATGTCTGCGTCATTGTCAACACGCCATCCCCTGCCCCCTCATCTTTGAGTGGCAAGTCGAGACGCATGTAGTAGTTCATTAGCATCTGCGGAATTTCAGGAGGTAGTTGAGGATAAACCCTTAGATGATCCTCCAATAGTCCGGGCGCAGGAACCACCAGGGCGTTGACGTACCTGACGGAAAAATTGACGATTTTAACTGGGCCGACAACTTTCCTGTAGAGTCCCCACAGTTTGAAGGCCTCGTCTCGGAACGGTCTCCAGCTCTCATACGGTGCAAGCCGGTGAAAGCTGAATCCGTTCAATCTGGCTTGAAAAAGCTGCCTTGAATCGGCGCTATTGAATTGGAGCCCCAAAGGGTTTTGATGAGCGGAGGCCGTTGTCTTCTGAGGACTAATCTCTCCCACAAATCGACTCAGCGACATCGGTGTCGCTTTCGGATAAGTGTCCTTAACGTCTTGAGGCAATTTGCTGAGCTCTTCGACGATCGAGTCGGGAAGATTATGGACCTGGATCGCAATTATGGCTTCTCGGATCGGAGCATTGTCGAAATGAAGCGGTAGAGTCGCCATCGTTTATTCCGCACGATGATATTCGATTATATCCTCCGGGACTATGCTTCCTCGGTATGCTCTTTTGAGGGCGGCTCCGAACAGTAACCGTCGGAAAAGGAAAAGGTCAATCTGATCTCTCTCAACGGCCTTTACTCATGCCGGCAACTACTCTCCCACACTTAACCCAAAACGGCGGAGTCTTCGCCCACCCTTCCGCATCCAATTCTCTATATAAGGAGGAAACTATGCACGTTGTACTTGGAGCAAGCGGCAATACTGGACACGTTGTGGCGCAGAATCTTCTTGCCCGCCAGCAGAAGGTTCGCGTCGTTGGCAGAAACGCAGCTCACCTGCAAACTCACGCGGCGCAGGGCGCGGAGATATTCATCGCCGATGTGACCGACGCGGCCGCCCTCACCAAAGCCTTTCATGGTGCAGACTCAGCCTATGTGATGATTCCACCGAACCCCAGCAGCAACGATCCCCTCGCTTATTCGGAACGCGCCGGCGATGCGATCGCGGCAGCTTTGAAAAATGCGGGCGTCAAGAATGTGGTTGTGCTCAGCAGCATCGGAGCCGACAAGAGCGAAGGAACCGGGCCAGTGGTCGGCCTCTACAAACTCGAGCAAAAACTTAACCAGCTCGACGGCGCCAACGTACTCTTTCTGCGCGCCGGATACTTCATGGAAAATACCCTGCCGCAAGCTGTCGTCATTTCCAAGATGGGCCTTGTGGTCGGGCCGATTCGTCCTGACCTGAAACTTCCAATGATCGCTACGCGCGACATCGGAGCAGCCGCCACCAATGCTCTGTTGAATCCGTCTTTTCGCGGCAAGCAGACTCAGGAGTTGCTGGGCCCGCGCGATATCACTTACCCCGAGGTTGCCGCTATTATTGGCAAGGCCGTCAGCAAGCCTGGTCTGCAATACAAGCAACTTCCTGACGAACAGATGCGACCTGCGCTGGTTCAGGCGGGGATGTCCGAGCAGTTTGCCAGACTGCTTCTTGAAATGGCGGCCACCCTGAACTCGGGATCCATGCGGGCGCTCGAGTCCCGCACATCCCGCAACACAACTCCCACGACCTACGAAGACTTCGTCGCCGAAGTGTTTGTCCCGGCTTATCAACACCAGGCAGCAGCGTAAGCAGTCTGGGTAGGAGACAAAACGGAAAAGGCCACGCTCATTTCTGAACGTGGCCCTTGTTTATGCCGGCAACGACGTACTCTCCCACACACTTTCGCGTGCAGGCTAGGAGCAAGCTAAGCGGGGAGCCCGCCGCCGAAATCCTGGGTGCTCGCAAAGGATCTTCCGCCTGATTCTCAGTCCGAAGAAGTCTTACGACAGGCTGGCGGAAAACCGAAGGCCCCGCCGATCGAGATTCGAACTGACTCCCGGCGCTGAATTCCCGCTCCTCGTCCTGCTGCCGAGCAACCAGGCTCCAATAGAGCATCCCAGGATCTCAAGCGCAAGAAGCACAACGACACTGGCGTCAAACCAGATCATCCAATGACCGGATCCCACCATGAACACGTTGTTCCCCGATGCATGCAGGAAGTGCTCGTACAAGTCAGCACTCAAAGCAGCCAGGAAGAAAATCAACGAGATGCACCCAGCGATCCGGTCGCCGAGTTTCCAAAGCGCAATGGATACGACTAAATGCCCTGATGTGATCAGGATGACGGCCAACCAACTCACGTGGTCGTTCGGGGCTGGAAGAATCTTTGCGGCAAGGAACAAATGCCCGACGGCATCCATCCAATGCGCGACGACAACCAACAGGGCAAGCATCCGTGATTTTGTCACAAGTCGGACCGCCTCTTTCTGGGAAAGACTGAATAACTGCGCAAGTCTAGCGCAAAAGGAAAAGGCCGTCGAGATTCCTCTCAACGGCCTTTATTTATGCCGGCAACGACCGGATCTTGTCCTGAGGTGAAGCCGAAGGACTCCCACTCACTTTCGCGGTGCAGTACAATCGGCCCTGCGGGACTATTGTCGCAATTAATTGGGCCCACCTCTGCCTTCCCATTTGTCCAAGTCAACGCTGCCCCGTCTGGGCTTGCCGGGAGCGTAAATCGTGAATAGTGTTTTGATGCACTCGCCTTCGCCGCAAATCGTGAAAGAGTCGAAAAATTTGTGCCAGCCCTCCGGGGCTTCTTCAAGGTCCGGAGCTTTCGGCGCACGCTTGAGCCATTCGTCGAGTTCTATCGCCATTGGGGCTAGGAACTGCCGCTTGTCCACTCGATCCCGCAAGTGCTCGCGGTAGGCACGGCATCGGTCATCTCTCGGCGGTCTGATCCTGACAGCCGCCACGGCTTAGCCGATGGCGTCGACTATCTGGTCGGAAATCCGCTTGGATTCTTCCGAACCAGGCTGAGTCTTTTGCAGGCGGGCGTAAAGCTCTGGCAGAGCCTTCTTCGGCGATTTCTGTGTTTTGCGGCCGTGAGCGGGATGGGCCGCATCGGTTCGCTTGCGTTGAGTTTGTTTCACGGTTGCCATATGCGAATGCTAGCAGAAACTGGAGGTCGTTGAAAGATTACCGACTCACCCCGCGTTCGGGATGGAAACGGGCAATTTTCGCGATTAGACCCATAAATATGGTAATATGGGCACGATGAAGACCACCCTCGAAATCCCCGATTTCCTGTTCCGTCGCGCAAAATCCGCCGCCGCCCAACGCGGTATTCCCTTGCGCCAGCTCGTCACCGAGGCGGTCCAGGAAAAATTGAAAACTAGCTCCCAGGAAAAGCCCTGGATGAAACATCTGGGAAAGCTCAAACACCTGCATAAAGAGAGAAAGCAAATCGAAAAGCGGGTAGAAGAAGCGTTCGAGCAGATCGATCGCGAAGTCTGGCAGTGATCCTTGATACCAATGCCCTCTCGGCCGCGGCTGACGATGATCCCGGCCTGGTGGCCGTTCTCGCGCGCGCCGAACAGATGGCGCTCCCAGTAATTGTGCTCGGCGAGTATCGCCACGGCATCGCCCAGTCGCGTCATCGGGCCACTTACGAGAACTGGCTGCAGGAACTGCTCAATGACTGCCTGGTATTGGACATTCAGGAGCCGACCACTCATTATTACGCCGAGATCAGCCTCGAACTAAAGCGCAAAGGCAAGCCGATTCCGACCAATGATCTTTGGATTGCCGCACTGTGCCGGCAGCATTCTCTTCCCCTCTTGAGCCGCGATCGCCATTTCGATTTGGTAGCCGGAACCAAACGGATCGATTGGTGATCAGCTGTTCGCCTCGAGCCGCGGCCCCTACCCTTCTAGAACGGGAGCAGCAGCTTGTCCGGGCCTTCGATTTCGTTTTTCGCCTCTAGGAACTCTTCGGTCCACGGTTTTCCCGCGCACTCGGGGCACTCATCGATCGTGTTGCCAATAGCGAAACAGTGATAGCAGGTTCCTTCGGAGCTGGCGCCAGGGAACTTGTTACATGTCTTGCAGGGCTTGAAGAACTCGCGTTCGAGCGCTCGGTGCTCGCCCCATAGTTCGCGCTCACACATGACGCACATAATCTCCTCCTGACTGCTGGTCTGCAGCGCCCGAGCGAGTCCTTCACGGGGATTAGCCAGCAATATAACTCGATCGCCTTTTGCACGTCCTCCAAATAGGAGTCGATATCGCCTTATTGCAGGCATCCCTCCCAAAATGGAACTTGAGGCGCCTTGCGGGCGCGAGCGAAGCGGGAGCCCGCAGCCGAAATCCCGAAGCGTTCTGTGCGAGGGATCTCATTCATCCCGCCGAAACTCTGAGATGACCTCGATGACTCCCACAATGTTTTCGTTCATTGTCTGCAGATCTTGTGCAGGTATCCAGTATTCCTGGTGCTCAGTGCTGCCCACGGTGCGCACTTCGTAGTTGCTGAGGAACTCTGTCCGGAGTCGAAAGCGCAGCACATATCCGGCGAAGCCCGAACCCTCATCCTTCGTGTTCCAATCACGAGCAATGTGCGCCGCATACCGCTCATTCAGCACTGGGTAGAAGAATGGTTGCTCAGGCAATCGAGGCGGGAACTTACAAAAACCGGACGTCCGAATTAGCGCGAATTCAGCTTGCCCGACAGGCCGGTACAGTGTTGTAACTTCATCTGGCATCGAGTCGAGAATAATGCACCAAACGGAAAAGGCCACGCTCATTTCTGAACGTGGCCTTTATTTAATGCCGGCAACGACCTACTCTCCCACACACTTTCGCGTGCAGTACAATCGGCCCTGCGGGGCTTAACTTCCGTGTTCGGGATGGGAACGGGTGGAGCCCCCGCGGTAAGATCACCGACAAGTCGGAGCAGCTTTTAGCTATTAGCCCTTGGCTTTTAGCTTGATTCTCCCGGCCTAAACATCATCGCCATCCCAGGGAGACATGCGCTGCAAACTTTGATCTCTCTGCCTCCGGCAAAAGCTTACACCCGTTGGTATGGGCTAAAAGCTAAGAGCCAAAAGCTAAGAGCTGATTTCTCAAAGATCGTGAGGACGAAACCTCACAACTGAATAGATTGGTTTGACTTACTCTCATATTTGTTTACTTCCGATTTCAGTCATGTTACTTCGGCTTTTCGTCGGCGCGAAGCTCTCGTCGTACTCCAGTTCCTGCTCAGGTTCTAGCTAAGAGCCAGGAGCTAACAGCTAAGAGCTTCTAGTGCACCGAGTAAATTTTATGGTCAAGCCGAACGGGCGATTAGTGCGGGTAAGCTTCACACATTACTGCGCTTTCACTTCCCGTCTATCAACCAGGTAGTCTTCCTGGGCCCTTCTTATCCCTTACGGGTTGGGAGATCTCATCTCGAGGAGTGCTTCCCGCTTATATGCATTCAGCGGTTATCACTACCGAACTTCGCTACCCAGCTATGCCGTTGGCACGACAGCTGGAACACAAGAGGTTCGTCCATCCCGGTCCTCTCGTACTAAGGACAGGTCCTCTCAAATCTCCTGCGCCCACAACAGATAGGGACCGAACTGTCTCGCGACGTTCTGAACCCAGCTCACGTACC